>WNFU01001760.1_pt1 | contig 39644 bp, 31 predicted proteins | sample 5400121 | NCBI WGS metagenome assembly WNFU01 (sample SAMN13153360, study PRJNA577476) | soil metagenome | isolation source: 100 cm soil or saprolite under grassland replicate 1 | place: USA:California | collected 2016-06-15
TTCGCCGGCGTCACGGGGGCGGTGAAGTACAACCTCTGGTACAGCCTCGAGCGTGGGGCGCTCGCGAGCCTGGGCGTGGAGGCGACCCCGCCGCTCGGCCGGCAGGATCGCTGGGAGGTCGAGCCCTTTCTGACGTTCGGCGCCTACCCCCGCCGCGCACTGCTCGTCCAGGGCGAGATCGCCGGCACCTGGGAGGAAGCCGAGGGGATCAGCGCGTTCTCGTATCGGGTCGGCGTCGGTCGGGAGATCGGCAGGGTCGTCCCGATGCTCGAGGTGGGATGGACCGTCCCCAGGGACGGGGAGCGGACGCTGTCATTCTACCCGCAGCTGTGGATGCAGCTCTCGCGGCTGGGCCACGTCGCGGCGTCGCTCGGCGCCGAGCTGCCCGCGGTCGGCCCGGAGCCGCGCCACCCACGGCTCATCGCGTTCGTGCTGTGGGATTACGGGGACGCGCCGCTATTGCGGGGGTGGTAGCGGCGTTGTCGCGCAGAAAATCGCGCACGCGCGCATTCTTTCGATGACGCACTTCGTCCTATCGACTTCTAAGCTCATGGCGGTCTGGGCAGTGCACGACGCGGGGATAGCCACGTGCACGCGGGGGGCTACGATCCGGGTCCGACCGTCGTGGCCCCGCCCTGACGGGCGGGGCTATGATGCCGACCGGCGTCATGGCCCCGTGCGTAAGCACGGGGCTGATGTCGGAACTCACATGTTCCCCGTAGATTGGCAGTACAGGTAGCAACCGAGTGGGTGGTGGATCCAGGGTCGTTCGCTTGACTGCTGAGCCGACGTTGAGCAGGTTGAAGTACCGTTAGCGGCCGAGCGGGCTATCCATTTGCCCCACGGAACAGCCGGAGCCCCGAGCGATCGGGGCTCCGGTTTTTCATGCCGTCCCGTTGACGTGGAACCGCTGAATCGTCTCGGTCAGCTTCGCCGCCGCGACCGAGAGGTGCTGCGAGGTCGCGGTGAGCTCTCCGAGCGACGCGATCTGCTCCTGTGTCGCGGCCGATGCCTGCTCGGCCCCCTGCGCCGCGCTGTCCGCGATCCCCGCCACTTCCTCCATGCGCCGAACGACCTCGCGGATCCGCCGCATCTGGTCCTCGGTGTCGCCCGCGAACGCCGTGGCGAGCTGTACAGTGGCGTGCAGGTCCGCGAAGATGGCATCGAGCGCCTGCTGCACCGCCGTCGAAACCGCGCCAACGCCCTGGGCCGTGCGCCGCCCCTCCTCCATTGCGGCCACGACCTGGGCGATCGGCTCCTGGATCTGCCGGACGCGGGCGCGCACCTCGTCAGCGGAGCGGGCGGACTGCTCGGACAGCTTACGCACTTCGTCCGCCACCACGCGGAACCCGAGGCCCTGCTGGCCCGCGCGGGCCGCCTCGATGGCGGCGTTGAGGGCGAGGAGGTCGGTTTGGCTGGCGATGCGGGTGATGCTGTCCACCAGCTTGCCGATCTCGCGCGACCCCCGCTCGAGCATGCCGGCGGCCCGCGACACGCGGTCGAACTGCGTCACGAGCGTGACCAGCAGCTCGCTTGCGCGGGCGATTTCTTCGCCGTGCTGGCGCGCCCGCTGCGCCACGGTGTTGATCTGGCGCTCCGCCTCCTCGGCGCGGTCGTGCAGCTGAGACGCCACGCTCGCCGCCGCGTCCGAATCCTCCCGGCCGCGGCCGATGAGCCGGCGCTGCCGCTCCGTACCGGCGGTCAGCTGCTGCGCCGTGGCCGCGATCTCTTCCGAGGCGGCATGCAGCTGCTGCGCCGACGCGGCGAGCTGCTGGGCCATCGCGGCGAGCTCCGAGGCCTGCTGCTGCACCTGGCGGACGATCTCCGCGATGGCGTCCGTGGTGCGGTCCACGCTCGCGCCGAGGTAGCCCAGCTCGTCGAGCGCCTGGTCCCACACCCGCACGGTCAGGTCCCCGCCTTCCACCTGGGCGAGCGCTCCGCGGGTCGCGCGCAGCCGCGCGGCGATCGCGGTGAGCATGGGAATGAGCGCGACACCGGCGAACGCGAGTACCAGCGATTCCTCGAGGAACAGGCTCCATCCCCATTCGCGCTCGGCGAGCGCGCCCTTGAGCGCGGTCACCAGACCGAAGCCCGTGAGGTTCAAGAGCAGCGTCTGCCACGCTTCGGCACGACCGAGGTACAGGGCCGCCTGCAGCGGCGCGATCAGGTACACGGCGTAGAGCACATGGCCCGCCGGGCCCACGGCGTACAGCACGGTTGAGATCAGCGCCGCGCCGATGGCGACGTTGAGGTGCGCATACCACGGCTGGAACGGCGCATCGCGGGCGCGCCGGTAGATGGTGTAGTTCACCCCGCCGAAAGCGAGCGCGAACACCAGGATGAACGGCCAGGAGATCGGGGCGAGCCCGGCCAGCCGGAGCGCGGCGAGGAGCGCCACGCCGACGGCCAGGAAGCTCCAACGGGCGCGGGTATTGGCGAGCACGTACTGGCGGTGCTTGGCGCGGGCTTCCTCAGCGAGCTGCTGCTCGAGGGCGTCGGGGCCGGGGCCGGACATGCGGGAGAAGATGGGCGGCGTCCGCGGCGCGGGACAGTCCCTACATCCGGAACAGGTAGCTGGCCTTCAGGAAGAACCCGTCCGCCGTCCGGGTCAGATCCCGGAACCGGAAGGCGTTGGGCTCCGTGAGCGAGGCGCCGTAGCCGAAGAAACACACCGTCCCGGGCAGCGGCTTGTAGGAGAACAGGAAGTCGTTGCGGAAGTCGTTGCTCGTGACGGCACCTGCCGCGGCCCCGCCGATCAGCAGCGGCTCGCCGGTGCGGGGATCGCGCAAGGCGTCCCGTCGCTCTGCGACGTACTGACCGACGTAGCGAAAGAACACGGCGCGGCTGAGCTGGTACTCGAGCTTGAGCCGCGGGATGTCCGCCGTGGCGAAGCGGCTCCCGTCGCGGGCACGGGTGAACCGCGCATGGACCCACTGGGCCTCGACCCGCAGCGAGGAGGTCGGGCGCCAGGCGGCGGTGCCGGTGATCCGAAAATGACGACCTGCCGCCGCCTCCGGAAACAACGCGTCGGCGCCGTATCCGATCCGGCCGCTCACCGTGAGCGCGCGGTTCGGCGTGCCGGCGCCGACTACGGCCGAGGGCAGGCCGTAGAGGCCGTGCGGGAGCGCGAACGGGACCGTGTCCACGGTGCGATCGACCTGGTAGGTCGCGTACGCGGCGCTGTCGAAGCCGACGTGGTCGAGCGCCACGACGGCGTTGACGCTCCAGCCGCCCCGGAGCGTCGCGACCCAGGTGCTCGAGACCTCGTCCTCCAGCGTGGAGCGCACGTGAAAGAAGTCGTCGTAACGCCATGTCGGCAGGATCGCGTTGTACGTGGTCAGCTGCTCGATGAGGGTCCCGGGCTTCCCGTACCACGAAAACCGGTTGAACACCCGGCCCGTCACGATGTTGACGCGGTTCACGAACCCGCTCGCCGCGACGAATCCGGGGCTCACGCCGATGAGCTCGAGATGGTTGCCGTAGGAGTAGCCGGTGCGGTCGTACAGGGTGACGTTCCACAGCGTCCCGGCGTGACCCCCGGACCCGTCGCGCGTCCAGGAGCCGACGAGCTGCGCATCCGAGAACCAGATCTTCTTCCAGATGAGCCGCACGTCGGCGCCGAGCAGCCGGTTGTAGGCGTTCCCTTCGATGCGGTCGGTGTACACGATGCCGGCCGTCGAGCTCGCGCCCAGGTCTCGCCGCAGCCGCATGATGTTGAAGACCGGATTGCTCCCCGTCGCGGACCGGCCGCGGTCATCCACCGCCGCAAGGTAGGCGACCGCCGTGCCGCCCACCTTGCCGGTGAGCTTCCCCCCGGCGACGGGCTGGACGATCTGGCGCGTGTAGACCAGCCGGTTGGGCGTGTCGAATTGCTCGAGCCCCTCGAGGAAGAACGGCCGCTTCTCGGGATAGAACAGCGCGAACCGCTCGTTCACCGTCACCTGCCCGACGTCCGCCTCGACCTGCGAGAAGTCCGGATGGGCGGTACCGGTCAGGCTCAGGTTCTGCGTGAGGCCCCAGCGGACGGTGCCACCGAGCTCGGGCGTCCCGCGGTAGTCGTAGCCCGACGCGCCCGGCTGGCCGTCCACCCTGGACGTGAGCTCCGGCGTGAGGTCGAGCACCAGGCCGCGCTTCAGGCCGGTGAGGCCGACGAGGCGTCCCGCCTGGATCAGGAAGCTCGCGCTGGCACGGAAGACCGGGGTCCAGGTGTTCTCGTAGCCCGAGTGCTGCACGACCCGCACGACCTGGAGTCCCCAATCTTGCGGATCGCCGCTCTGGTAGCGGAGGCTCTTGAACGGAATGCGCACTTCGACCTCGTAGCCGAAGTCGGTCAGGCGGCCGCGGGACTGGTAGACGAAGTCCGGGTTCAGGTCCACGATGCCGTCGAAGCGACCCGGCAGCGCGCCCCCGCCCGCGGCGCCCGCGTCCTGGCCTTCGCTCCGAACGCCGTCCTGCTGCACGCCGAGCGGGTTCACGGCGAACAGCAGCGCGTGCCGGTGGTCGCCATATGTATCGAGCAGGATCTGGATGTTGTCGTCCGCGCCGATGTTGTCGCGGTCGGCGAGGGTCGCGCGCACGGCGCCGGCGTGCCGCTCGAAGGCCCGGGCGGCGAACCAGATGGCGTCGGGGGCGTACCAGACGAACAGCTCGGTCGAGTCGTCGGCGGGCCGGCCGTCCACGGGGCGGTACTGCGAGAAGCCGACCAGCCGGGCGGCGCGCTGCCACACGGGCTCGTCGAGCGCTCCGTCCACTCTCCCCTCGGCTTCAAGACGGGGGATGGCGACCTCGAGTTGTCGCTTGAGCCCGTCGTAGGTGGGTGGGTCCGCCGGGCCGGACTGCAGGGCGACGAGCAGGGCGAGCATGCTGAAAACATAATTGCGGATTGCGGATTGCGGATTGCGGAATGGCAGATCGGGCTGACGAGTCGTAGGTTTCGATTCGACGCCGGTGGATCACCTGCGCAATCCGCAATCCACAATCCGCAATTGTCTTATTCGTATCTCAGCGCGACGATCGGATCGAGGCTCGCGGCCCGGCGCGCGGGCCAGATTCCGAAGAACAGGCCGACGGCCGCGCTGAACACGAACGCGAGCAGGATGGCGAGGGGCGAGATCAGGGTATTCCAGTGTGCCAGCCTGGAGAGCACGAGCGCGCCGAGCGACCCGATCAAGACGCCGATCAGGCCGCCCGCGAGGCACAGCACCAGTGCCTCGACGAGGAACTGGAACAGGATGTTGAACCGCGTGGCGCCGAGCGCCTTGCGCACGCCGATCTCGCGGGTCCGCTCGGTGACCGACACCAACATGATGTTCATGATCCCGATGCCGCCGACGAGCAGGCTCACGGCGGCGATGCCCGCCAGGAGATACTTGAAGGTCTCGGTGGTCTGCTGGAAGGTGGCCAGCACGTCGCTCTGATTGCGGATCTGGAAGTCGTTATCCTGACCCGGCCGGATCTTGTGCTGGCGGCGTAGCACCCGCTCCATCTCGATCATCGCCAGGTTCATCGACTCCAGGTCCTTCACCTTGACCGTGATGGAGCGCAGCCGGTCCGTCCCCATCACGCGATAGCGGGCGGTCTGGAGCGGGATGATGATCTGCTCGTCGGGGTTGAAGAAGGAGCCCTGCGAGCCCTTTTCGGACAGCACGCCGATGATCTCGAACGGGATTCCCCGGATCTGGAGCTCCTGGCCGATCATCGCCGCGGGATTCGTGTTGAACATGTCGGGGATGGCCGAGCCCAGCACCGCGTAGCGGCGGCGAGCCTCGTCTTCACCCGCCGTGAACATGCGGCCGGCCGCGATGGTGTAGTTCTTCACCGGCACGTAGTTGGGCGTGGTGCCGACGACGTTGACGTTGATGTTCTGGTTCAAGCGCTTGACCTGCAGGTTGCGCGTGAGCTCGGGGACGACGTCGCTGATGTAGCGGGCGCTGTGCACCAGCGCGGTGTCGTCGTCGATCGTGAGACTCACCCGCTGGTCCATCGCGATGCCGCCGCGGAAGTTTTGGCCCGGGAAGAGGCTGAGCAGCGTGGGCCCGAGCGCCTGGATCCGGTCCTGCACCGCCTTCTGCGCCCCCGAGCCGAGCGCGATCATCGTGATGACCGCCCCCACGCCGATGATGATCCCCAGCATGGTCAGCAGCGACCGGAGCTTGTTCGCGCGGATGGCTTGGAGCGCGACCTGGATGATCTCGCCGAGCAGCATCGCTACCGCGGCCTGCCCGACCGCGTCGTCGGGGCGGCGCCCGGCGTCTGGTTCTGGCGCAGGCCGGGGAGCCCGCCGCCCGTCATGTTCTGGAAGCGGTTGCGGAAGTCCTGCTGCGCCTGGACGAGCGAAGCGGAAGGAAGCACGAGCACCGTGTCGCGCTCGCTCAGCCCGCTCGTCACCTCGACGAAGTCCTGGTCGGTGAGCCCGGTCGTGATCTGCACGGGCACCGGCTTGCCCTCACGGAGGGCGAAAACAATGTAGCTGGCGGCGTCGCCGCGACCGCGCCCGAGACCGCCCGCGCCCCCCGGCCCGCCGCTCCCCTGAAACTGGCCGCGCAGCTGCCCGAGCAGCGCCTGCTCGGCGGGTGTCAACTCGCCGCCGCTCATCCGCTTCCGGAACGCCGCCCGGACTTGTTCGGGGGTGACGCCCGGCGGCAGCGTGATCGTCCGGCCGTCCCGGGTCGTGAACGTTGCGCCACCGGCATGCGCGGAGTCCGCGGCGCGCTTCGGTGGCTCGGCGGCATGGAGCTTGGTGCCGTTGCCGTCGCCCGAGGCCGCGGGGGAATTGCCGCGGGCGGCCGCCGCCCCGCCGGGCTCTTGGCCAGCCGCGAGCTGCTGCTGGACCTGCTGTGGGTCGAGACCGAGCACCTGGGCCGCGGAGCCGACGTCGCGCGGCGTGCGGAGCGCGGCATTCGGGACGGCGAGCACGCCCTCCCGCCGGCCGACGTGAATCTCGACCTCGCTGTTCATCCCCGGCTTGAGCAGGTGCTCCGGATTCAGGATGTTCACGAGCACGGGGAACATGGTGACGTTCTGCTGCACCTGCGCCTGCGGCTCGATCTTGAGGACGCGTCCGTCGAACGGGCGGTTCGGGTAGGCGTCCACGGTGATCGTCACCGGCATCCCGGCCTGGACCTTGCCGACGTCGGTCTCGTCCACCAGCGCTTCGACCTGCACCGTGTCGAGGTTCGCCATCTTGAAGAGCACGGTGCCGCCGCCCACGTCGCGCGTGGGGCTCGAGATGACCGTGCCGAGCTCCACGTTCTTCTGGATCATCGTGCCCTTGAGCGGGGCGCGCACCTGGGTGTCCTCCATCGCGTCCTTCGCGGACTGGACATTGGTGCGGGCGTTCACGAGCTGGGCGTTCGCCTGGGCGTAGGCGAGCTTCGCGCTCTCGTACTCGGTCTCGGTGATCGCCTGGGACTTGAACAGCGTGTCCGCCCGGGCGAGCTGGGCCCTGGCGTTGGCGAGCTGCGCCTCGGCCACCTGGAGGGAGGCCTCCGCCTGCTCGAGGTTCGCCCTCGGCGTGCGCGGGTCGATCTTCGCGAGCAGCTGCCCGGGGCGGACCTCGTCGCCGGTCTCGACCCGCATCTCGATGATCTCGCCCGAGGCCTTGGATTTCACGTCCACCGTGAGGATCGGCTGGATCGACCCGGCGGCGGAGGCGGAGACGACGATATCACGGCGCTCCACCGGGACCTTCTCGTACAATGGGGCGGGCTGCGCCTTGTGGCAGGCGGCCAGGCCCAGCGCCAGCGCCGCGGTGCGGAAGGATCGCTTCATGGCTCCGGCTCCGTCCGCTCGTCGCGCTCGATCAGGCCGTCGCGCAGGTGGATCTGGCGGTGCGCGTGAGCCGCGATGTCGTGCTCGTGGGTCACCAGGAGGATCGTCTGCCCGGCCGTGTGCAGCTCCTCGAACAGGCGCATGATCTCCTCGCCCGTGGCCGAGTCGAGGTTGCCGGTCGGCTCATCGGCCAGCAGGATGCTCGGGTCGTTGACGAGCGCCCGCGCGATCGCGACGCGCTGGCGCTGGCCGCCCGACAGCTCGTTCGGCCGGTGCTCCATGCGGTCGCCCAGCCCCACGCGCTCCAGGGCGCGGGCGGCCTGCTCGCGCCGCCCCCGGGCGGGCAGTCCCGCGTAGATCAGCGGCAGCTCGACGTTGTGCAGCGCGTTCGCTCGCGGCAGCAGGTTGAACGTCTGGAAGACGAAGCCGATCTCCTTGTTCCGGATCCGGGCCAGCTGGTCGTCGGACAAGTCGCTCACCTTCTGCCCGTTGAGCCAGTACTCGCCCGCCGTCGGCGTGTCGAGGCAGCCGATCAGGTTCATCAGCGTGGACTTCCCCGATCCGGACGGGCCCATGATGGCCACGAATTCGTTCTTCCGGATCTGGATGTTCGCCCCCCGCAGGGCGCGCACCACCTCGCCGCCCATGTCGTACTCGCGCGTCAGCTTGTGCGTCAGGATCACGATGCCCGGCAGCGGCGTGTCGCCGGTGCGGAACGTCATCACTTGTGCGCTGGTCACAGCGGATGCCCCACGAGCGCCTCGAGCTGGGCCCGGGCGATGAGATGGTTGTAGCGCGCCTGCACCAGGTTCACCTCGGCCTGCGTCAGGCTCGCCTGCGACGTGAGCAGGTCGAGGATCGTCGCGGCGCCGACCCGGTAGCGCTCCGACACGACGCGCAGGTCCTCGGTGGCGGCGGCGACGTTGGTCTGTGCGATCCCGATCTGCTCGTACGTCGTGAACAGCGCGGCGAGCTGCTGGGTGAGCTGCGCGCTGACCTGGCGGCGGGCGTCGGCGGCCTGGGCCCGCGCCAGGCTGGCCGCCGCTGCGTTCTGGCTGTTCAGCTGCTCGCGCTGGAATCCGTTGAACAGCGTCCAGGAGAGACCGAAGCGCAGCTGGTTCAAGTTCCGCTGGTTCGGCCCGTCGAACCCGTTCCACGGCTCGGTGACCCCTTGGCTCGAGGTGCTGTAGGTGACCGTGAAGGTCGGCCAGTACTGCGACCGCGAATCCCACACGGTCGCCGACGCGACCCGCGCCTGTGCCTCGCTCTGCCGCACGACCGGCGCGGTCTCGAGGGTGGCGGCGCGCAACGCAGCGGTGTCGGGAAGGGCCGGCAACGTCGTATCCGGCACCGCCCGCACCGGCTGATCCACACCGATCTGGCGCCCCAGGTTCGCCTGGGCCGTGGCGAGGTTGGCCTGCGCCTGGAGCAGTTGCAGCCGCGCGTTCCCGCGGTCGACAGTGGAGCGCAGCGTGTCCGAGCGCGTCGCGGAGCCGGCGCGCAGCTTGTCCACCGAGATCTTGAGCTGCTGCTCGGCGCGCTTCACCTGCGCTTGGGCGACGCGCACCAGCTCCTCGTTCGCCAGCGCCGTGAAGAATGCCTGCTGGGTCGCGAGCGTCGCCTGGTAGCGCTGGTTGACGAGCCCCGCGTCGGCGGCGTCCTGGGTCGCGTCGGCGTTGCGATAGCGGGCGAGGCGCCGGAACCCGGCGAACAGGTCCACCGACGCCGCGAGGCCCGTGTTGTACTGATAGGTCCCCGGCGAGGCGTTGAAGCCGTTCACGATCGACGCCGAGTTCTGGCGGAACGCGCTGGATGTGAGCGTGACCGTCGGCAGGAAGGCGCCGTAGGCCGCCCGCTTCTGCCAGCCTGCCGTGGACGCGGCGCCGCGCGCCTGGACGACAGCGGGCTGCACCGCGAGCGCGCGCCGCACCGCCTCCGCCAGCGTGACCTCGAGCTGCTGCGCCGCGAGGGCGCCCGGCGCGCCAACCGCGAGCGCCGCCATGAGTGCCGTCAGATGCCGCCGCATACCCCTCATCGCTTGTTCCCGCCCGAGTCGGCCTTCTCTTTGTGATGCCGATGCCGGGCCATATAGTCGCGGTACTTGACCTGCTGGTCGGGCGTAAGCTGGCGGATGACTTCCGAATCCGTCTCGGCCCGCAGCGAGTCGAACCGCGGGCGGACCGCCTCCCACGCCGCGGACATGCGCGCCCAGTGGCGGTCGAGGATCGCGCGCACGGAGTCCCGCTGCCCAGGGGTCAGCCGCAGCTCCTCGTTGAGGCCGTGCAGCAGCCGGTCGACGCCGCGGGCGCGGTCGGGCGCCCTGCCGTAGGCGGCGCCGACCCAGAGCGCGCGGCCGCCCAAACCCACCGCCACACCTGCGACGAACGTCGCGACGAGGAGCACTACGGCCCAGGTTTTGGAACGATTCAACCACACGGCGGTTCCACCTCTGCCTAAGGTTCGAGCACGGAGGCCAAGACCACCTCGACCTCCGGGGCCTGGGCGCGCGGCGCGATGAGCGCCTCGGTGACCGACGGCGTGCCGCCGGTCGCGCCCGCGCGCTCGACGAGGTAGCCCCCGGCGAGCGCCAGCAAGACCGCCGCTCCCAACCCCACGCGCGCCCAGCGCGCGAGCACGCCGTGCCAGGAGCCCGCGAACGCGCGCGTCTCGTCCGCGCGGGCGAGCACCACCGCGACGAAGGCGGCGGCGTCGCCCGGGTCGAGCGCCTGCCGCAGGGCGGCGCCCAGCACCGGGTCCGGCCGGTGATCGAACGGCAGCGGTTCCTGCGTCATCCCTCTCCCTTCCAGTCCGCCAGCGACACGCGCAGCCGGCGGCGCGCATGGAACACTTCGGACCGCACCGTGCCCTCGGGAATCCCGAGGACGGCGGCGATCTCGGCGTGGGAATAGCCTTCCACGTCGAACAGGACCACGGCGATCCGGCGCCGCTCGGGCAGCTCGGCGAGCGCCTGCCGCAGCCGTTCCGACAGCGCCCGGCGCTCGGCGGCCGCGTCGGGACGGGTGCCGCCGGCGACGAGCCCCGGGTCGAGCGGCTCGACCCGCCGCACCGTGCGGCGGCGGCGGCGGTCGGTCGCGGCGTTCGCCACGATGCGCAGCAGCCAGGGGCCGAACGGCCGCCGGGGGTCGTACTGCTCGAGCTTCACCAACGCGGAAAGGAATCCGTCCTGCGCCGCGTCGTCGGCATCGTCGGGATCGCCGAGCACCGCGCGCGCGACCCGCCGGGCGACGCCGGCGTACCGCTCCGCCAGCGCGCCGAACGCCGCGTGATCGCCCGCCCGCGCCCGGGCGACGAGCGCCGTTTCGTCCTGTTGTGGTATACGCGCAGCCGGGGCCGGTGGTTGGGAGTCAGGTTTCATCGGCGCTTTCGCGGGACCGCCGCCGCTCGAAGGCGTACAGGCCGAAGCCCGTGGCGAGCCAGAATGCCCCAACCGCGAGCGTGATGCTCATCACCCTGGGAAACGCGAGCAGCAGCGCGCCCAGCCCGGCGAACACCAGCGCCCCGGTGGCGGCGACCGCGCGGCGCAGGCCGCCGGCCACGCGGCGCAGCGCCACCACCGCCACGGCACCGAGCTCGTAGCGGGAGCGCCTGTGCGCCGCGTCCGGGCTCTCCGGCGCCCCGGCCGCGGGCGCGCCCACGAGGCGCGGCGGCAGGCGGAGGCGGCGCGGCTGCAACACGATCTCCCGGCTGGCGGCGAGATCGCGGCGGAACTGCGCCGCCATCGCCTCGGTGAGGTCGTCGCACTCGGCGATCAAATCGAGCTCGTAGTTCGTGAGCAGACTCGAGACGTTCAGGTTGCTCGACCCCACGCGCGCCCAGCGCCGGTCCACCAGCATCGTCTTGGCGTGGATCATGGGCCCCTGGTACTCGAAGATCCGCACGCCGGCGCGCAGCAGCTCGCGGTAGCCGATGCGGGTGAAATTGCGGAGCACCGGCAGGTCGCTCGTCCCGGGCACGAGGAGGCGCACGTCCACGCCGCCGCGCGCCGCGTCGACGAGGCTCGCATACAGCGGGGCGGGCGCGATGAGGTACGCGTCCGTGATCCACAGGCGCTCCCGGGCGCTTGCGGCCAGGAGCCCGACCGCGCGGTAGATGCGCGCGCGCCGCGGCACGCCCTCGACGACCCGCACGGTGTGGTCCCCGCAGGTCTCGGGATCCGACGCCAGCTCGTCGGGCGGGAGCGGATCGCCGGCGGCTCGCCACATCCGGCCGAACGCCCGGTCGATGGCCGCCGCCGCGGGACCGCACATCAGGACCATCGTGTCGCGCCACGGCAGGCGGCTGCGCTCCGGAGTGCCCGCCCACTCGTCGCCGATGCACAGCCCGCCGACCATCGCACGCGCGCCGTCGGCCACCGCCAGCTTGCGGTGATCGCGCGAAAACAGCTCGACGGGCTGCCGGGAGATCACCGGGTGGAAGGCGCGGACGGCGACGCCCGCGCGGGTGAGACGGCGCCAGTAACCGTGCGCGGTGCCGAGCGAGCCGAACGCGTCGTACAACACCCGCACGCGCACGCCCGCGCGCGCCCGTTCGGCGAGCGCGTCGGCGAAGCGGCGGCCGGTGCGGTCGTTGCGGATGATGTAGTTCTCGAAATGGACCCAGCGCTCCGCCGCGGCGACGAGCTCGAGCATCGCGTCGAGCGCGCGGGGGCTGTCGGGATGGTGCACGAGCCGGTTGCCGTCGATCGGGCGGGCGCCCGCGGCGCGGTCGATCGCGAGGCCCAGGTCGTCGCGCTGGGGCGTGGGGCTCGGTCCCGCCGCCCGCGGGGCGGGGAGCGTCACCCCGCCGACGCCACCGGCGGCGGCGCCCCCAGCCCCCCAAGCCCCCCAAGCCCCCCCAGTCCCAGCGCGCTCTCCACGGGGCGGAGCGCCTGGATCAAGAAGCCGATGTGCTCCTCGAGCGGCATACCCAGCTCCTCGGCACCCTGGCGCACCTCGTCGCGGTTCACGCCCCGGGCGAACGCCTTGTCCTTGAGCTTCTTCTTCACCGAGGACACTTCGAGGTCCGCGAAGCTGCGGGATGGGCGCACCAGCGCGCACGCCACGAGGAAGCCGCACAGCTCGTCCACCGCGAACAGCGTCTTCGCCATCAGCGTGTCGCGCGGCACGCCGGTGTACGTGGCGTGACCGAGGATGGCCCGGCACATCTCCTCCGGCACCCCGTGCTCGCGCAGCAGCCGCACGCCCCAGCTCGGGTGTTCGTCCGAGGGCGAATGGGCGTCGTTCGGGTAGCGCTCGTAGTCGAAGTCGTGCAGCAGCCCCACGATGCCCCAGGCGTCCGGGTCGGCGCCGGACTGCGTCGCATAGGCGCGCATCGCCGCCTCGACCGCCAGCATGTGCTGGCGGAGCGAGGGGGACCGGGTGTGCTCGTACATCAAGGCCAGGGCGTCGTCGCGCGTCATGGGTCCACGTTCCAGCGTTCCGCCCACAGCTCCGCCATCAGGATGGGCCAGAGCTTGCGGGCATTGTCGACCTTGCCCGACCGGTGCTCCGCCAGCAGACGCCCGGTCGCGGCGTTCGGGTACAGCCGGGGCGCGGCAAGATGCCGGTCCGCGAGCGGCGCGAGCCCGGTGTTGAGCCACCGCGCCACCGGCACCGACAGCCCGCGCTTGCGGCGACGCAGCACGCCGTCCGGCACGACCCCGCGGGCGGCTTCCTTTAATATCGCCTTGCCGGTGAGTCCACGCACCTTCAGGGCGGACGGCGCCGGCAGCACGAGCTCCATCACCTCGCGGTCGAGATACGGCGCGCGCGCCTCGACCGAGGCGAGCATCGTGCCGCGGTCCACCTTCATGAGCAGGTTGTCCGGGAGATAGGTGACGAAGTCCAGCCACAGGATGCGGTTCAGCGCGTCGGCGTCGGGAAAGCCCGCGAGCTTGCACGCGACCACCGACACCGTGCCGGCGTCGGGGCCGAGCGCGCCGAACCAGGTGAGGTGTCGCTCGAGCGGCGGCAGCTCCGCCGCCGCGACGAACCGCTTGAGGAGGAACTCGAGCGTCACCTTGCCGGTGGAGCTCGGCAGCGCGTCCACAGCCCAGCGGATCGCCCGGCGCAGCGCGCCCGGGAGGCGGAGATAGAGGCGCGTCGCCTCGTGCCCGAGGTAGGTGGGATAGCCGCCGAACAGCTCGTCCGCGCCTTCGCCCGAGAGCACCACCTTGACGTGCTGGCGCGCGGCCTCCGCGAGCAGATACGTCGGCAGGATCGCCGGGTCCCCGACCGGCTCGGCGAGCGCGCGAGTGACCACGTCGAGCGCGCGCTCCAGCGCCCCATCGTCCGCCGTGACCACATGGTGCACAGTGCGGATGTGGTGCGTCACGGCTGCGGCGCACGGGCTCTCATCGTAGCCCGGCTCGACGAACCGGGCCGCATAAGTGTGGATGTGGTCGCCCGACAGCACGCCGGCGGCGGCGGCCACGAGGAACGAGGAGTCGAGCCCTCCGCTCGTGAACACGCCGACGGGAACGTCCGACATCAGCTCGCGCTCCACCGCGCGGAGCAGCGCCGCGCGCAGCGTCGCGGGGCCGTCGAGCCGCGACGGCCGCGCCGCCGCGGCCGCCGGATCCCAATAGCTCCGGAGCGTCACCCCGCACCGGTCGGCGACCAGCAGGTGCGCGGGCGGGAGCTTGGAGATGCCGGCGAACATCGTGTACGGCGCCGGGACGTAGCCCAGCGCGCCGTACAGCGCCGCCGCGAGCCGCTCGAGCCGCCGCGGCTGGTCCGGAAAGGCGAGCAGCGCCTGGATCTCCGAGGCGAACCGCAACTCGCCGTTCACCTGGGTCCAGAACAGCGGCTTCTCGCCCGCGCGGTCGCGCGCGAGCACGAGGCGCCCGCTCCGGTCGTCCCACACCGCCAGCCCGAACATGCCCTCGAGCCGGCCGACCGCGTCGGGACCGAAGCGCTCGTACAGCGGTACGATGGTCTCGATGTCTCCGGTGGAGCGGAACGGGTAGCCCTCCCGTCCGCACTCCCGGCGGAGCTCGGGCGCATTGTAGATCTCGCCGTTGCACACCATCCAGACCGAGCAGTCGGGGCTCTGAAACGGCTGGTCGCCGGTGGTGAGATCCATGATGGCGAGCCGGCGCGCGCCGATGCGCGCGCGCTCGTGGCCCACGATCTGCTCGCCGTCCGGCCCGCGGTGCGCGAGCGAAGCCGCCATCGCCCGGAGGCAGCCCGGATGACGCAGCGGGCGACCCGTGAGCGAGACGACGCCGAAAATGCCGCACATGCCTCACCCCTCCTCTCGTCCCCGCTCCTCACGACGAGGAGAGGAGCGGACGAGGGGGGTGAGGCAGGGCCCGTACGCGACGTAGCGGCCACCCGCCGTGAGCAACGGGAGGGCGGCGGCAAGCTTGGCGCGGGCGTCGCGGTTCGCCGCGGTCGTCACAAAGACCGTCGGCACCGGGCAGCGGGCCAGGGCCTCGCGCCAGTATCCTGCCGGGAGGAGCGGTGAGCCCGTGGCCAGCCGGTAGCGCTCCTGGTAGTCGGCGATGTAGTTGCTCGTGAGCTCCGCTGCGGTGTTGGTCGCCACAGCCATTGTGCGGCCGAGATAGAACGGCAGGGACGGCGGGTACGCCTGCACGCCCAGGACGGCGGTTGGCCCCCCCTGCGCCCCCTGCCCGTCGTCCGCGCGGGCGAGCGCTGCTGCGATCGGGCGCGCGAGCGCCGCCGCGGAGCGGTCCTCCGCCACGGCCGCGAGCAGCCCGCCGCTCGCGAACGGGATCGCGATCACCACCATCGCGTACCCCAGCACCGCGATCGGCGGCCGCCGCCGCAGGGCGCCGAACGCCACCAGGGCGGCCGAGCCGAGGACGACGATCCCGAGGACGACGGCGGTCGGGGGGATGGCGGCCTGCTCGCGCGGGGTGAGGTCGATCGGCGCGGGCAGCCACCGCGTGAGGGCGACGAGTGCGGCGCCGAGCACGGCGGCCACGCCGGCGTAGGCGCGGGCGCCGGCCCCGACGCCTCCCGTCGCGATGTGGCGCGCCGCCGCGAGCGCGAAGGCAGGCATGAGCGGCAGCACGTAGTGCGGCAGCTTGGAGCGGTTGAGCGTGAAGAACGCGAGCGGGACGATCACCCAGCATGCGAGCAGCAGCGGCTCGCGGGCCGACGGCTCGAGTCTCACCTGCCACGTGGCGCGCCACCTGCCCAGCCGCGAGAGCGCCGGCACGATCCAGGGGAAGGCGGCGGCGGGGAGGATCGGCAGGTAATACCAGAGCGGCGCCGTGCGGTGGAAGCTCCCGGTCGTGACCCGCTCGAGCGTCTCCCGGACGAAGACGTAGTGCGGGAACTCCGGGATCCGCACCGAGACGGCGACGAACCACGGCAGCGTGATCACCGCGAAGGTCCCGAGGCCGCTCCGGGGGAAAAACCGGCGCACCGTGGTCCCGGTCGCGAGCGCGTGGGGGACCATCACGAGGAGCGGGATGGCGATCGCGACCGGTCCCTTGGTGAGGGCGGCGGCGGCGATCGCCGCCCATGCGGGGACCGGCCGCTCCTCGAAGAACCACAGAACGGCCGCCGTGGTGCACAAGGTGAGGGTGCTGTCGAAGATCGCCGTGCGCGCATACACCAGGGGCAGCACCATAGTGGCGTAGGCGATCGCCGCGAGCCAGCCGGCGTCCGCGCCCCAGCGCCGCCGCGCGAAGCCGACCAGGAGCGCGAGCGTGGCGAGGGTCGCGGCGTACGCCGGCAGGCGCGCCGCCGTCTCCGTCGGGCCGAGCAGCTCCATCAGCCCCGCGGCGGCGGCGAAGTAGACGATCGGCTTGTCGAGATAGGGGAGCCCGTCGAGGTGCGGCACGAGGTAGTCGTTCGTCTGCGCCATCTCGCGCGCCACTTCGGCGTTCCGGCCTTCATCGGGGTCCAGCAGGCGGTAGCCGCTCAGGTCCCAGCCGAGGGCCACCGCCGCGACGAACAGGAGCCACGGCAGCCCGGCGATCGGTCGCGGTGGCGCGGCGGGGTGGATGCGCTGCAGGTGTGGGTGATCGAGCAAGGGCCCGGAAGGCGAACGCGGACTCAGGGCGCCGGTCTCCACGCCGGCGAACCGAGTCCGAACAGCGCGCCCAGCCCGGCGCCGATGCCCGCCCCGACGAGTGTCGTCAGCGAAATGACGCCGAGATGCGAAGGTTGGTCGCAGCCTGCGCCCGGGAAAGCGACGCACGGCCCGTCGTCGGCGTGACCGCGAGCCCCAGCACCAGCCCCAGGCCGCCGCCGATCGCGGCCCCCACGAGAGCGCTCCGCCCCGCGCGGTTTCCCCGCGGCACCTCGATGACCCGCACCTCCGCCGCGGGCGTACGGAACCGGCAAACGCTCCGCGGCACGCCACACTCCCGGTAGCGCGGCGGGCCGTAGATAACGCCGCTCGATTCCGGCGCGAACGGCGCGAGCAGTACGGCCTCGACGCGGCCGCCGCGCGCGAGCTCCAGACGCACGACGCTCGCGCTGTCGAGCGGCTGGGTCAGGAGCGGCTGCTGCGCGTGTACGGGGCTCGCGACCAGTGATCCGATCAGGAGCGGCACGGCCCGTCGCGCCGCGGCGCGAGCGAGCTCGGCATCAATGCAGGGTCTGCGCATCGGCGCCTCCTGCGGGGCTGGGAAGCTGGCTCACGGTGACCGGGACCGTCGCCTTGCGCTCACCATCCACCGTGATCTCGAAACGATACGCTCCCGCGTGCGGGAACGGCACATCGAACACGAGGATCGCGCCGGCTTCGATCTCGGTGACGCCGGCGGGCGGCTCGGCGAACGTGACGTTGCCGTTTCCACCCAGGATCTCGGCGTCCTGCTCGTCGAGCATCCGGATCTGCACCCGGTGCTCACCGACCTCGGTACGCCTGCCCTTGAGGCGAAGCACGAGGTGCAGCCGGGGGTGCGTCGCCGGGAACTGCTGGACCCAGATGTGCTGGAAGATCCCCAGGACCGAGAGCTTGCCGGCCTGGTCGACGAGCGCGTAGTCCGCCACGACGGCGAAGTCGAGATGCAAGGTTACTTCTTCGAGAACGGGACCCAGGCCCGCGTCCGCTCCCACTCGAGCGCCAGCACCCCGCCGCTCTCCCGCGGCTCGATCGCGATCCTGAACTGCTCGATCGGCTGCGCCAGCCGCTCGACCGTCATGTCGAGCCGGGCGAGGTCGTACTGTGCGTCGTAGTCCGTGCCCCACTGCCCGGTATTCCGGTTGACGATGAGCGTCCAGCTGGACGGGGAGGGGATCGTCCACAGGCTGTACTTGCCGGCGGGGACCGTCGTCCGGCCCATCACGAGATCCGCGCTCGTCTCGAAGAGGGTCGCGGCGCCTGCGCCGGTACGCCACACCCGGTTCCAGGGGACGACGCTGCCGAAGATCACCCGCCCCCGCATCGACGGCCGGCTGTAGCGCACGGCGAGCGACGCCCCGGCGACCGCGGTGGTCACGGAGTCGGGCGGAGACAGGATGCCGAGCGGCCGTGCGGCGAACGCCGTGGTGAGCGCCGCGAGGTCCAGCCGCGCCGTGCGCTCGACCGTCACCTGCGTCGTGCTGCCGATCCCGGTCACCCCCAGCAGGGTGCCCCGCTCGTCCACGCGCAGGCGGAGTGGGCCGAGCGGGCCGATCATGATGGTCATCGAGTCCCGGCCGAGGCGGAGGACCTCGACCTTCCAGGGCTCGTCCTCGCCCAGGGGCAGCATGGCGGTCGTGTAGCGGTCGCCCCCCGCGGCGCGTGCCCGGCGGGTGACCTCTTCCACCAGCGCGAAGCCCTGGCCGAAGTACGGGAGGCCGCCCGGGCCGAGCTTGATTCGCTGGGTCGCGACGCTGTCGCCCCGCCTCACCTGCACCACGGCGCTGTCGCCCGCGAACTCCATCGTGGCCTTCGTCTCCGCGGGCCCGGGCCCGGCGGACACGTTGTGGGTGATGAGCTCGAAGCGCTCGCCGGCGCCGCCCGCGCCAAAGGTCGCCGTGTAGATCCGGTGCTGCGTGCGCGGGCTGCGGACGACCTGCTCGCCGCGCAGAACGATACGCTGCCGGTCCGCCGTGCGCGCGTACTGCTCGACCGCCAGGGTGTCGTTCCCGAGGCGCACCACGAACGCCCCGGTCTGCGCCGCGAGGACGCCCGGGATGAGCGTCCCGATCGTGACCAGCTGAAGTCTGTGCCTCATGTGACGGTTTCCTTGGGGTGGGGTCACATCACACGAATCGACGTGACTTCGTCATTCTGCCCAACCCGGTTGACGATGTCCATGCCTTTGCTGACCTGCCCGAACACCGTGTGCTTGCCGTCGAGGTGCGGCTGGGGTGAATGGCAGATGAAGAACTGGCTCCCGCCCGTGTCCTTCCCGGCGTGCGCCATCGACAGCGTTCCCGCGACATGCTTGTGGACGTTCTTGTCGGTCTCGCACTTGATGGTGTAGCCCGGACCGCCCGTGCCGACGCGGCCTTTGCCGGTCTTGGAATAGGGGTCGCCGCCCTGGATCATGAAGTTCGGGATCACCCGATGGAACTTGGTCCCGTCGTAGAACCCCGAGTTCGCGAGCTGCTCGAAGTTGGCGACCGTTTTCGGCACTTCGTCGGCGAACAGCTCCGCCTCGATCGTGCCCCTGGTCGTCACGAAAACCGCTCTCTTGCTCGGCATCACTCGTTCTCCGCGGAGAGGTTGTTCTGGTCCGCCTGCGCGACCGTCCGCCCTGCCACCGCCCGCGCGCCGCCGTTCACCGCAGCAGCTCCGCCAGCGCTTCCGGCGTCGCGACCGGGAGCGAGCAGGTGGTGCCGACGCACACCGTGGCGGCGGGCCGGTCGGCGACCTTCCGCACCACGACTCTGCGCGGCCGGGAGGTCTGGAGCGCCTGCAGGTGCATGGAGCAGGCGGGCCCCGCGCCCCTGGGCCCTGACACCTCGATGCGCGTCACCGGATTCAGCGCCCAGTCCACGGCACGGAGCAGCGTCGCGCCGTGGAGCGAGAGGTGGCCGGCGGCGCCCGCGAACGCTTCGAGCTGACGGTCCAGCAGCCGGCGCCACTCCGTGTCATCGGTCAGCGCCCAGAGGCGCGCCAGCACCAGCGCCGCGACACCGTTCGGCGACGGGGTCGGCGCGTCCTGGATCGGCTTCGCCGGCGTCGCGAGGTAGGCGGCGCCCGCGCGACCGCGGGCGATGTCGAGGAACCCCCCGGCGGTGTCGTCCCAGTGAGCCCGGCGGCAGTGGTGCACGACCGCCTGGGCGCGATTGCGCCAGGCGTCGTCGCCCGTCGCCTCGTAGGCGTCCAGGAACGCGGCGGCCGCCTGCACATTGTCGTCGAGCAGTCCGCGCGGCTCCGCCCGGTCGACCACGTGCGCCATGCCGCGCGTGTCGTCCCACGCCTCGGCCCAGATCCGGCTCAGCACCTTGAGGGCGAGCGCGTTGCACTCCGGCCGGTCCAGCACCGCGCCCGCGTGCAGGAACGCGGAGGCCATCATCGCGTTCCAGTTCACATAGGCGGTGGTGTCCACGTACGGCGCCGGGCGCCGGTCGCGCGCGGCCTTGAGCTTGCCGAGCGCATCCCTCAGCATGCCCCACTCGTCCTCGCCCGCCGGGTCGCGCTTCCACCAGAGCACGTTCTTCTCGTGGTCGTGGTGCATCTCGCCGGGGACCTCGACGTCGAACACGCGACGAATCAGGTGGAACGTCGTTTCGTCGTTCAACGCAGCTCGGATTTCGTCCGGCGTCCACGTCCAGTAGTCCCCGTCGTCACCGAAGCGGACGTCGGCGTCCTGAGACGTGTGGAAGGCCCCCCGGTCCCCGTCGGAGAGCACCTCGAGCACCCAGGTGACGATGCCCTGCGCCACGGCCTTGAAGAGGGGTGCTCCGAGGACCGCGTACCCGTTCAGGTACGCGTGCAGCAGCTCCGAGTTGTCATATGCCATCTTCTCGAAGTGCGGCACGATCCAGCGCTCGTCCACGGAATAGCGGTGGAACCCGCCGCCCACGTGGTCTCGGATCCCGCCGTGCGCCATCCCGGTGAGGGTCTTTTCGACGACCTCGCGCATCCAGTCTTCCCGCGTGTCGTGCCAGCGGGCGAGGAGGAAATCCGCGGCCGCGGGATGCGGGAACTTGGGCGCGGTACCGAACCCACCGTAGCGGATGTCGAACAGGCGCGCGATCTGGGCGGCCGCCTCGTCGAGGATGGCGGGGGCAACCTGGCCGCCCCTCGCTTCGTTCAGCGACTCCGTGACGCGCTGGCCGATGGTTTGAGCGTTCTTGGCGATCCGGGCCCGGTCCCGGCGGTACAGCTCGACGACCTGTTTCAGCACCGAGAGAAACCCCGGCCGGCCGTGGGGGTTGTCCTCGGGCGGGAAGTAGGTGCCGCCGAAGAAGACGTCGCCGGCGGGAGTGAGGAACGCCGTGAGCGGCCAGCCGCCCTGGCCGGTGAGCGCCTGCACGGCGCGTTGGTAGCGCGCGTCCACGTCGGGCCGCTCGTCGCGGTCCACCTTGATGCACACGAAATCGCGATTGAGCACGAGGGCGATCTCGGGATCCTCGTACGACTCGCCGTCCATCACGTGGCACCAGTGGCACCACACCGCGCCGATGTCGAGCAGGATCGGCCGGTCCGCCGCGCGCGCCCGTTCGAACGCCGCCTCGCCCCAGGGATGCCAGTGCACCGGCTGCTGGGCAGCGGACTTCAGGTAGGGCGATGGTTCGGCGGCGAGAAGGTTCGCCATGATCGCTAAATGTACCCGACTAACGCCGGGCGCGAGCCCGGGGTCAGATTCCCCGGGCTTGCGCCCGGGGTCAGCTCGCTTGCTCCAAATACCGCACCGCCGTGCGCGTCAAGAGCTCCGCCCCGATCACCAGCGCCTCCTCGTCGATGTCGAACGTGGGGCTGTGGTGCGGCGAGGCCTTCCTGCCTGGTGGGGCCGCGCCGACGAAGGCAAACGCGCCGGGGACGCTCGCCAGAAAGAACGCCATGTCCTCGCCCCCCATGGTGCGGACGCCGGAGACCACGCGGTCCGTGCCGACGATCTCCGCGGCCGCGTCGATCATCAGACGGGTCAGCGTCGCGTCGTTGACCAGCGCCCGCGACATGCGCCGATACCGCGCCTCGGCCGTCGCACCGAAGGCGCCCGCGACGCCCAGGGCGGTCTGCTCGATCAGCGCCGGGGCGTCCTCGAAAAATCTGCCGCCGAACGTGCGGACGGTGCCGCGCAGCTCGGCGCGACCGGGGGTCACGTTGAACGCCTGTCCGGCGCTCATCTGCGTGACCGAGACGACCGCCTCCTCGAACGGACTACGGCGGCGGGAGACGAGGCTCTGCAGCGCCGTGATCACGTGCGCCGCGACGAGCACCGGATCCACCGTCTGGTGCGGGGCGGCGGCGTGGCCGCCCTTGCCCAGGATGGTGATCTCGAACTCGTCCACGGAGGCCATTATCGCTCCGGGCATGAGGCCGATGGTCCCGACGGGAAGATCGTTCCAGAGATGGATGCCGAACGCCGCGTCCACCTTCGGGTCGTCGAGCACGCCGTCCCGGATCATGGCCTCCGCGCCGTTCGAGATCTCCTCGGCGGGCTGGAACGCGAACTTGACCGTGCCCGGCAGATCCGCGGCATGGAGCCGCCGGGCGACCTCGAGCCCGATCGCCACGTGCCCGTCGTGGCCGCAGGCGTGCATCCTGCCCGGGTGCCGCGACCGGTACGGGACGTCGTTCGCCTCTTCGACCGGCAGCCCATCCATGTCGGCGCGCAGCAGCACGCAGCGTGTCCGCTCCCTGGGCCCTCCGTCCGGCACCGCGACGACGCCGGTCCTGCCCACGCCCGTCTGCACGGCGTATCCGAGCCGCGTCAGCCGCTCCGCGACGAGGGCGCTCGTCCGCAGCTCCTCGAAGCCGAGCTCCGGGTGCTGGTGCAGCTCGCGGCGGGTGCTGATCAGCCCGGACCGGTCGACCGGGGGCAGGTTCATACCCTCGAGCTCGGACACCACCGGCTCACCACGCACTCCTCGCACTTCGGCCGGCGCGCGATGCAGACGCGGCGCCCGTGCAGGATCAGCGTGTGCGACAACCACGTCCATTTGGCGCGCGGGACGAGGGCCATCAGGTCGCGCTCGATCTTCACGGGGTCCTGCTCTCGCGTCAGGGCGAGCAGCGTGGCCAGCCGCTGCACGTGGGTGTCGACCACGACCCCTTCGTTCTTCCCGAACCAGGTGCCCAGCACCACGTTCGCGGTCTTGCGGCCGACGCCCGGGAGCTGGACGAGCTGTTCCATGGTGTCGGGCACCTTCCCGCCGTGCCGCTCCACGAGGGCAAGCCCCATCCCGATGATGGACTTGGTCTTGTTGCGGAAGAAGCCGGTGCTGTGGATCTCCTCCTCGAAGAGCTTTGGGTCCGTGCTCGCGTAGTCCTGCGCGGTGCGGTACTTCGTGAACAGCGCGGGGGTCACCATGTTGACCCGCGCGTCGGTGGACTGCGCCGAGAGAATGGTCGCGACGAGCAGCTCCAGCGCGTTCCGGTGTTGGAGCGCGCACGTCGCGCCGGGGTAGGCCCGCTCGAGGCGCGCGATGATCCTGCGGGCCCGCGCCCGGAGCGCGGCGGGCGTCTCCTTGCGCCGCCTGCCCGGAGGCATGCGTTTCGTCCGCGCGAGGGTACTGCGGGTGACCTGCTTCATGCGCGGGGAACGTAACGCGCGGAGGCGAGAGGCGGGAGGCGAACCGGGGTCAGCCGCAAGCCGTAAGCCGAAAGCCGCAAGACGGCCCAGCCGTGCACGCCCAGCTGGCGAGGCGCGCTAGCCCGCCCTGCGGCGCCTGCGGGCGAGCGCGAGGAACGCGTCGGCGTCGCGCGTGTTGAGCACCTGGGACGCCTCGAGCCACCCCTTGCGGGCGATTCCCACGCCCACCGCGCCGTTCGTGATCCCTCCGGTGGAGTGCGCGTCCGCGCCGATCGATACGGTGACGCCCAGCTCGCGCGCCCGCCGCACGGCGCGCCAGTCGAGGTCGAGCCGGTGCGGGTCGGCGTTGACCTCGACCGCGATGCCGCGCAGCGCCGCCTTCGCGAGCACCTTCTCGAGGTCGATCGCGTACGGCTCGCGCTGCAGCAGCAGCCGTCCCGTCGGGTGGCCGAGGATCGCGAGGTGCGGGTCGTCCATCGCGGTGAGCACCCGCCGCGTCATCTCGGCCTCGGACATCCCGAAGCGCGAGTGAATGGAGCCGATCACGAACTCGAACCGGTCGAGGACCTCGGCGCCGTAGTCGAGCGTGCCGTCCGCCAGGATGTCCGCCTCGACGCCCTTCAGCACCCGAATCCCGCCCGCGTCGCGGTTCACGGCGTCGATCTCGGCGTGCTGCCGCACCACGTCCTCCGCCCGCAGTCCGCCGCCGTAGGCCGCCGACTCGCTGTGATCGGTGATCCCGACCCACTCGTAGCCCTCCGCCCGGCACGCCGCGGCCCACTCCGCGATCGTGACCGTCCCGTCGGAATAGTTGGAGTGACAGTGCAGGAATCCCCGCAGATCGCGCCGCTCGATCAAGCGCGGGAGGCTGCCGTCCGCCGCCGCCTGGAGCTCGCCCTCGTCTTCCCGCAGCTCGGGCGGGATCCAGGCGAGGCCGAGGGACCGGTAGACGCCCTCCTCGTCGGAGAGCGCCGGGCCGGCATCGAGCGAACCCCCGGCCGTCCGGGCACGCGCCTCGAGCTGCTCCAGGTGCGCGGGCGACCCGGTGGCGCGGATCCAGCAGAGCCCGAACTCGGCTTCCGTCGCCAGGAACACGTCGACGACGGTGCCGCTCGTGAACCGCAGGGTGACCGCGCCTGTCTTCCCGGCGATCTCGGTGACGCCGGACGCCACGCCCAGGCGCTGCACGAGCGCCGCGCCCGCGCCGTTCCCGCCGTGCACGGCGACGAGCGCGAGCTCGCGAATGAGCTCGCAGCGGCGGCGCACCGCGCCCGCGACCTCGACCCGCAGCACCCCCTCGAGCGCCTCGAGGGCGCGCCGCACCGCCTCGGTCTCGTCCAGCGCGTGGTGGAACAGCCGGAGATCGCTCGACTGCCGCAGGTAGGCGATCCCCTTCCGCACGTTCTCGGCCGTCTTCGCGCCGAAGTGGGAGAGCGCGGCGAGGCGGCCGTCGGCGGCGGCCGCTTCCAGATCGGCGAGGGACTCGATCCCCAACCCCTCGTGCACCTGGCGCACCTTCGCCACGCCGAGGCCGGGGATCCGCAGCATCTCCACCAGGCCCGGCGGGATGTGCTCGCGCAGCTCGTCGAGCGCGCTGCAGCGGCCCGTGTGGAGCAGCTCACGCACGAGGTCAGCCGTCGCGGGCCCGACGCCCTTCAGCCGCCGCAGCGCGTCGCTATCAGCCGCCTGCGCGAGGTCGGCCGGGTAACCCGCGATCGCCCGCGCGGCGTTCCGGAAGGCGCGGATGCGAACCGGGCTCTCGCCCTTGAGCTCGAGAAAGGCGGCCAGCTGCTCGAGCGTGTGACGGACGGCCTGCTTGTCCATGCTCCTCGGGAACGTACACCGGTCCGAGGCACGATTCCAGGATCGCCCTCGGGCTGTATCTTGAGAGGCGTGAACGGCTACAACTTCAGCGATCGCGTGCGCAGGGTCTTGCAGATGGCGCGGGAGGAGGCTACCCGGCTGCATCACGCGTACGTGGGAACCGAGCATATCCTGCTGGGCCTGATCCGCGAGGGCGGAGGTGTGGCGGCGGCGGTGCTCACGAACTTGAACGTCGATCTCGGGGAAACCCGGCGGCAGATCGAGGAGACGGTCACGCAGGGCAAAGCGGAGGAACCTGCGGGGCCCGACCTTCCCTACACGTCGCGCGCGAAGCGGGTCCTGGAGCTCGCGATGACCGAGGCGCGCGAGTTGAGCCACTCCTACGTCGGCACCGAGCACCTGCTGCTCGGGTTGTTGCGCGAAGAGAAGGGGGTCGCGGCGCGGGTGCTCAAGGACGCGGGGCTCAGTCTCGCAGCGGCTCGGGCGGAGACCGTGCGCCTCGTGGGCGCCGGGCAGTCCGACGAAGCCGGCGCGCGGGTCTGGCCCAAGCCGGCGGGGCCAGCGCCGATGCAGCCAGCGGGTGCGGGAGCCGCCGCGTGGCGTCGCGGCCGCGGGCCGTGGTCCGCGTTTCCGCTCTCGCTCCCGGTGTTCTTCGTGCGAGTCGGCGGCGGCCTCTGGTTCCTGGTCAGCGGCATCAAGGAAGCCGCTGTCGGCTCGTCCGGGGCCGCCACCGCCGGCGCGGTGGTGGGGGTCGTGTGCGGCGCGCTGCTCGTCGCCGGGTGGCGCCGCCGCGACGCATCGGTGGTGATGGGATTCCTGCTGCTCGTCGTGTCGCTCACGCGGCTCGTCCGCGAGCCTGGGTTCAACGTCGCCGCGTTCCTGCTGCCGAGGCTCGCGCTGCTCCTTCCCGGCTTGACGCTGAGCCCCGACTACGACCGCTGGTCGGTCGACCGCGTGCTGCTGCGGCGCTGACCTTCACGCGCGCGGGAGGAACCCGTCGAGGGCGCGGACGAGATCCTCGGTCGCCTCCACGTGCGGCGCATGGCCGGTCGCGAGCTCAATCACCCCGGTGTCGAGCAGTGCCGCCGTCTCGCGGGCGGACTCGATCGGCATCGGATCGTAGATGCCGTGGACCACGAGGGTGCGGGGGGCCCGGCCTTTGGGAAACGTGCGCCGCAGCCGCTCCCGCAGGTCGTAGTCCCCGAGGCTCTCCCACACCGCCTGCTGGGCCCGGGCGGTGACGCGGAACGGGGTCATCTCCTTGGCACGGCCGGGGTCGCGGAAGTAGCCCGCGACCGAGAGCGCGAACGCGAGGCGGCGATGCGTTTCGGGGTCGCGCGCGGCGAGTCCCGACGCCTGGAGCTCGGCCCGCTCGCGGGCGATCCACGGCTCCGCCATCCTGGCCTGGAAGCGGCGCTCGAATTCCGCGCGCCATTCCCCCGTCGTCGGGGCGGGGGACACGAGCGCGAGGCGCGCGACTCGGTCGGAGTGCTCCAGGGCGTAGAGCACCGCGAGCAGGCCGCCCCACGAGTAGCCGAGCAGGGTGACGCGATCGATGCCCCACTGCGCCCGGAGCGCGTCGAGGTCGGCGACGTGCTCCTGCCACCCGAGGGGCGTCTCCCGCGGCGCCGCTGACTTCCCGCCGCCGCGTTGGTCGTAATAGAGCAGGGAGCGGCCCAAGGCGAGGCGGTCGTATTGCGGGAGCAGGTAGTCGTGGTGCGCGCCCGGGCCGCCGTGCAGCACGACGACCGGCGGACCGTCCCCCACGCGCCGGGTGTAGAGACGGACCCCGTTCACATCCACCAGCGCGGTTCGCTCGGTTCCGTTCGCGGCTGGGCCTCCTTACAGACGCGTTCTCGAGACGGTATCGTAGCCGGTCCGATGGCTTTCGATCGTGACCGCCCCTTGGACACCTCGCGTCCCGCGCTGCTCGTCGACGGCGGGTCGTGCCTCGACCTGGGCCTGGTCCGGTCCCTCGGCCTGGCGGGCGTCCCCGTCCACCTGCTGGGCCACAACGCGAGCTCGCTCGCCGCGAGGTCGCGCTTCGTTGCGGGAGTTCACGCCTTTCCACCCCCGACGGCGCCGGATGACGCACGCCTCGGACGTCTCCGCGAGATCGTGGCGGGGTTCGGCCGGCGTCCGATCGTCCTGCCGACCGGCGACACGGCGCTCGCGTTCCTCTCGCGCAGCCGCCGGCACTGGGACGACCTGTTGGACCACGATCTCGCGTCTCCGGAGCTCATCGAGCGATGCCTGTCAAAGGATCGGTTTGCCCAGCTGGCGGCGGAGCGCGGGCTCCCGGTGCCGACGACCTTCGTTCCGCGCGACGCCGCGGAGGCGCGGACCCTGGCCACCGACCTTGCGTTCCCGGTGTTCGTGAAACCGGCTCACCACGACGTCTGGGCGCGGCTCCCGCCGCGCGTCGTCGCGCATGTGCGCGGGCAGGTAGTGGACAACGCGGCGGACCTCGTCGGCCTGTTCGAACGGCTCGAGCGTCATGGTGCCCACCGCGCGGTCGTTCAGGAGCTCGTTCCGGGCCCCGATCATGCGCATGTCGACGTTCACGCCTACCTCGATTCGGCTGGTCGCGTCGTCGGAGCCTTCAGCGGTCGCAAGGTCCGGATCTCCCCGCCACACCTCGGGGTGGGCGCGCTCGTGCACAGCGAGCGTGTCCCGGCGGCCCTCGAGGTGGCCATCGGCGCGCTCCGGACGCTCGGGTATGCGGGGATGGCCAACGTGAACCTCAAGTTCGATGCCGGCCGCGGCGCTTTCCGCTTGCTGGAGATCAACTGCCGCTACTCGACCTGGACGGAGCTGGCGACCCGGTGCGGGTGCAATCTCCCGCTGGCCGCGTATGCCGCGATCACCGGACAGCGTCCGCCGGCACTGAGCCAGCGGGAGGGCGTCGCCTGGCTGGACTTCCGCCGGGACTGGGAGGCGATGGCCGCGTATCGGCGGGAACGGGAGTGGACCTGGGGCTCCTACGCGCGGTCGCTCGCTAGCGTGCGGCACGGGGCGTTCTTTGCCTGGGACGATCCCGTCCCCTTCCTCTGTAACATCCTTGGGCTGAAAGGCGCGCCGGTGAAACGGGGGCGCGCTTAGTGGTGGAACGGCACTAGAGCAAGACGGCCAGCGCGTCCGCCACCTCCTTGACCGCGCGGTGGTGCGCTTCCGTGAACCCGGCCGGGACGTCCGAGTCGACGTCGATCTGGCCGAGGATCGTGGTGCCGCGCCGGATCAAGACCACGAGCTCGGACGCGGTGTCGAGGTTGCACGCGAGGTAGTTGCCGACCGCGCGGACGTCCGGGACGTTCTGGTCCTGCCCCGTCGCGACCGCGGTGCCGCAGACCCCAGTGCCCACCGGAATCCGGGTATGCGCGGTCTCGCGGCCCGCATGGGCTTCGAGCACCAGCTCGGCGCCGTGGAGCATGTAGCAGTAGACCGAGGTGTAGGGCGCCCCCGCGGCCCGGAGGCGGTCGCAGGCCATCTGCAGCAGCTCCTGCCGCGACGCGTCGCGCAGGTGCGTCGCGCGCAAGGCGCGCACGATCCTGCCCGCTTGCAACGCCGCCGTCAGGAGCTCCGCTTCCCGAGGACGGCCGTGACCCGGATCTCCTCCGCACCGCGGTGGGCGACGATGGTCACGGTGTCGCCCGGCTGGTGGCTCCGCAGCGCGTCGGTCATGTCGTACAGGTTCGCGACGGTCTTGGCGCCGATGGCGGTGATCACGTCCCCTGCCTTGAGCCCCGCCCCTTCGGCCGGACTGCCCGCGCGCACCCCGACGATGCGGACCCCGCCCGGCGACCCGCTCATGTCCGGGATCGTGCCGAGGTACGCTCCGTACCCCGTGCCGCCGGCTGCCGCTTGCGGCAGCGGCGCGTCCACGAACGTGAGCGGCCCCGGTCGGCTGGCGAGCGCCCAGGCTACGTCGCCGACGAACTGGGCGACACGGGCGAGGCCGTTCGCGTTGATCTTCTCCCAGTCGTCGGTCGCGCGGTGATAGTCCTCGTGCAGGTCGGTGAAGAAGTGGAGCACCGGTCGCTTGGCGGCGAAGAAGGAGGCGTGGTCGCTCGACCCCCAGCCGTCGCCCGAGGCGCGCAGGTCGAAGCGCGCGGCGGCGTTCAGCGAGTCGAGCAGGTGCGGGAACTCCCGCGCCGTGCCGGCCCCGAGCGCGAGCAGCCGGTCGTTCCGCAAGCGGCCCACCATGTCCATGTTGATCATCGCGTACACCGACTCGATCGGCGCCACGAGCGGGTGGCTGACGAAGTACGCCGAGCCGAGGTCGCCGAGCTCCTCGCCGCTGAACGCGATGAAGACGATCGTGCGCGGCGGGCGCTGCCCCCCCAGGCGGCGCGCGACCTCGAGCAGCGCCGCGGTGCCCGAGGCGTTGTCGTCCGCGCCGTTGTGGACACGGCCCGTGCTGTCGGGGTCGAGCGCGCCGAACCCGCCCCGGCCGAGATGGTCGTAGTGCGCGCCTACGACCACCGGCCCACCCCGAAGGGCCGGGTCGCCCCCCGGGAGCACCGCCACGACGTTCTGGACCTTCGTGCCGCCAAGTTTCGTGTGCAGCGCCGCGGGGGCGTCGGCGGCGATGGTGAACGGCTGGAAGAACGTGCCCCCGGCCGCGGGCTTGAGCCCCGCCGTGCGGAAGGCGTCCATGATGTAACGCGAGGCCTCCGCCAGCCCCTTCGTCCCCGGCCCGCGCCCCTCGCGCGCGTCGGCGGCGAGATAGCGCACGTCGGCGAGCACCCGTTCGGCCGCCGGGGAAAGCGTGTCCGGGGTCTGAACCGTGAGGGCCGTCCAGAGGCGCAGGGCGGCGAGCATGACGCTATATCTATCTGTGGCGCGCCGCTCTCGGAAGCCGGCCGGCGTCCGCCCGCGTTGCCCGGGGATAGGCCCCGCGCCTAGATTGCTCGTAACCCGCCGATGCCAACCTTCGAGACGATCGCCGCACAGGTCGCGCGCTGTGTGGACCTGGTTCGCGACCGCGGCGCGAAGCAGCTCCAGGAGACGGAGCTCCAGGCCCTCGTCGAGCTGCTCAAGGAGACTCCGGGATCTCGTCCACCGGCTCGACGTGCACCGCGTGGCGGAGATCACGCTCCCCCGGGACCCGCCGGCGGCGCAGCTGCTCACGCTGCTCCAGTCGCTCGCCGAGCCGCCCGCCACGGACGACCTGCCTGCGCGGCTCCGCGCTTCCGGCGCGGACCGGGTTCGCGTGACCATCGCAACGGTCGCGCCGCCCGCAGCGCCCGCCGCGTCGGACGACTTCGGGGCCGCGGCGCCGGTGATGCCGTCCCCGGAGGCGGCCGAGCACCGGTCGGGCGTGCTCGGAACCGAGGGGATCCTGCGCGGGGAAGCGCTGCGGGACATCGCGTCGGTGTACCTGCCGGAGGTGCCCCTGATAACCCACGATCCGGAGCCCCCGCCCGCGGCTGGGGCCCTCCCGGGAGAGCCGGGCGCCGGACCAGCCGCCCCGCTCGAGCCGCTCGAAGTGGAGCGCGATGTCGCCGTGACGCTGGGTGCGCCCGAGCCGCAGTCCGGGTCACGCGCCCCGGTGGACGTGCGGCAGGACATCACCCTCGATTCGGGTCTTCCCCCTGAGGCGTCGCCGCCACCTGAGGCAGCGCCTCCCCCTAAGGCGGCGCCCCCTCGGGCGGCGCCCCCTCCGGAGTCCCCCCCTTCGGGGCTCCCGGCAGCCGCCGCCCACGCCGACGCGGCGCCGGCTGGCGCCGCGATTCTACCCCCGCTGGTCGAGTTGGAGCGCAACCCTGGCGCGCCCAACGTGGACAGTGTGCTCGCCGGACTGGTCCGCAAGGTCGAGGTGATGGTGAAGAGCGAGCCGGCCGAGCAGCTGCTCCCGATCATCCTGGCGGTCGTGCGCAACGAGCAGCGCGTCCCCGAGGGGAGCAGCGCGCGGCGCCACTACGGGATCGCCCTGCGGCGCATCTACAGCAAGGCGGTGCTCCAGGTGCTCGCGCAGCTGGTGGCCACGCCCCACCGCACCGAAGCGATGGTCGCCCTGCAGCGCGCTCGCGACGCAGCCGTGGAGGTGCTGTTCGACACGCTGGTTGCCGCGCGGACGGTGGGCGAGCGGCGCGCGCTGTTCGACGCCCTGACGGAGATGACGCAGGGCACCGAGCAGCTCGTGCACGTGCTCGATCACCCGGAGTGGTTCGTGGTGCGCAACGTCGCCGAGCTGCTCGGCGAGCTGGGGATGGAGGAGGCCGTCCCGGGCCTCGGCCGGCAGCTCGACCACCCGGACGAGCGGGTGCGCAAGGCGGTGGCGCTGGCGCTCGCGAAGATCGGCACACGCAGCACCGCCGAGCCGCTGCGGCGGGCTCTACGGGACAAGTCCCCTGACGTGCGGGTCCAGGTGGCCCTCGGGATCGGCGGGCGGAAGTCGATCGCGCTGGCGATGCCCTTGGTGGTGGCGATGGAGGACGAGAAGGACGACGCGGTGGCGCGCGAGCTGATTCTCGCCCTCGGGCGGATCGGCAGTCCCGACGCCGTGCAGGCCCTGATCAAGTACTCCCAGCCTGCCGGCCGGTTGTTCGGCCGCAAGTCGCCCCAGCGGCGCCTCGCCGCCGTCGAGGCGCTGCGGATCGTCGCCACCGCGCCGGCCATCGGCACGCTCGAGGGCCTTGCCGACGACGGCGACAAAGACGTGAGGGCGGCCGCCCGGGCCGCCCTCGCGGACGTCGAGCAGAAGCGGCGTGGCTGAGGCCTCCGTTTCGGCCGCGGGCGTGAGCGGGGCTCTCTCCCGTCAGCACGGAATGAAGTTGACCGCGGGATCGAGCCGCCGGGCGAACGCGGCGAGCAGCCGGGCGGCCCGCTCGAGATCATCCGCGGCCACCATCTCGTTCGGGCTGTGCATGTACCGGTTGGGAACGCTCACCAGGCCCGTCGGAATCCCCCGCAAGGCGTTGTAGATCGCGTCCGCGTCGGTGCTGGTGTCGTGCGGCGCCGCCTGGATGCTGTAGGGAATCTTTTCCCGCTCCGCGCACTCGACCAGCAAGTCAAACACCACCGGGCTCACCGACGAGCCCCGCGACAGCACGGGGCCGCCCCCGAGCTTGTGCTCCCCGGTGCGCTTCTGCTCGGCGCCCGGGTAGTCGGTCGCGTGCGTGACGTCCACGACGAGAGCGACGTGGGGGTCGAGACCCACCGCGCTCGTGCGCGCCCCGCCCCCCGTCCAGGCGATCTCTTCTCGCGTCGTCGCCACCGCGAACACCGCCGCGTGCGGGGGACGGTCCTGCGCGAGCAGCCGGAGCACCTCCGCCACCACGTAGGCGCCGATGCGGTTATCGATGCTGCGCGAGACGATGCGCCGGTTCGGGAGCTCCTGGACGGCGGCGTCCAGCACCGCCGGGTCCCCCACCCGGACCCGCTCCAGCGCCTCGGCCTTGCTCGCGGCGCCGATGTCGATCCACAGGTCCTTGATCTTGGAGGCCTTGTCCAGGTCTTCCTTCTTCATCAGGTGGATCGCCTGCTTGCCGATCACACCGCGCAGCGGCCCTTTCGGCCCCGCGATCACCACCCGCTGGCCGACGAGCACTTGCGGGTCCCACCCGCCGATCCCGGCGAAGTAGAGGTAGCCGTCGTCGTCCACGTGCGTGATCTGCAACCCGATCTCGTCGATGTGGCCGGCGAGCATGAGCCGGGGCGCGCCCTGGGGATTGAGCGCAGCGATGGAGTTGCCGTGCACGTCGGCCTTCACTTCGTCCGCGAAGGCGCTCAACTCCTCGCGCCAGACGCGGGCGGGAGCGGTCTCGAAGCCGGAAGGCCCGGGGGTGTCGAGCAGTCGCTTCAGAAACTCCAGCGTCGTCTTCGTCATGGGGGGCCGTCGGTGGAAAGAGGGATACGAGTGAGTCTCACCGTCAACTCGCAGTCAACAGGTCAACCACGAATCAGCCGCGCCAGGATGTCCGCCGCGTCCACGAGCCGCGGGCCGGGGCGCGACGTATAGGCGCTCCCGTCGAGCAGCTCGACGCGGCCGCTCAGCAGCGCCTGGGCGTCGCGGTCGGTGACGGCGGCGAGCTCGCGCCGGGCCCGGGGCACGTCGAAGCCGCACGGTGCCACCACCACGAGGTCGGGCGCGCAGGCGCTGAGCTCCCGCCAGGTGCGGGTCACCGACGGCGCGCCCGGCGCGTTGCCCACGTCCTGGCCGCCGGCGATCGCGACCAGCTCGGGAACCCAATGCCCCGCCACGTACGGCGGGTCGAGCCATTCGAGAACCAGGACCCGGGGCCTCTCGAGGCGGGCGGCCTGGCGCACGCGCCGCAGCCGGTAGGACAACCCCGCGACCAGCTCTTCCGCCTCGTCCCTCAACTCCAGCGACTCGCCGACCTTGAGGATGTCGGCGAGCACGCCGTCCAGCGTGTGGGCGTGCAGGGTGACGACCCACGGCGTGGGCATGAGGGTGGCGACGATGCGGGCGAGCTCGCCCGTCCCCGCGGCGCAAACCTCGCACACCGCCTGCCCGATGACGATGTCGGGGCGGAGGCGAGCGATGCGCTCGAGGTCCACTTCGATGGGTCCGACGCCCGTCCGCTGCGCCGCCGCCACCGCGCGGTCGATCTCGCCGGAGGAACGCGCGGGATCGATACGCGTGCGGGTGACGCGCGGGAGGGCGCGCACGCCGGGCGGGTAGTCGCACTCGTGCGATACCGCAACCAGGCGACCGCCCGCTCCGAGCGCCGCTACGATCTCGGTGGCGGCGGGCAGCAGCGACATGACGCGCATCCTCAATGCGGAATGCGGATCGAGGATTGCGGAATGAATGGCCATCCCCCGTTCCGCATGCCCCATTCGCCTACACTTTCCGGAGGCCGATCCGGTAGAGCAGCGCGCCGAGCAGGGCGAACAGGACGAGCGGCGTCACGTTGGACGTGGCGACGTCTCCCAGCGCGTGGTACAGGCCCACGGTGTCCCCGAGCCAGTCGGCGCTGCCCTTCGCGCCGGCGATTCCCGCCACCGCGATGCCGGCGATCGACCCGCCGGCGATGAGGCCGCTCGAGAACAGCACGCCCGGCCCCGACTCGATCTCGGCGAGCGAGCGCCGCTGTGAGGCCACTTTGCGCTCCACCAGCCAGCGGATCGCACCACCCGCGAACATCCCCGCGGAGGTGGACAGCGGCAGGTACACGCCGACCGCCACCGGCAGGGCCTGGACGCCCATGAGCTCGATGCCGATCGACAGGAAGACGCCGATCAGGACCAGCCCCCACGGCAGGCGATGGGTGAGGATGCCGTCCGTGATCAGCGCCATCAGGGTCGCTTTCGGCGAATCGAGGCGCTTCAAGTCCCGGCCCTCGTATTCGTGGATGCGACCGCCGATGCCGGGGTCTACCACGTAGCGGATCTCGTGTGCGGCCGGATCCACGAGGTATTTGCCGGGCGGGACGCCGTTCGTCTCGGCATAGACACGCACGACCTGGTAGGACGCGGAATCGATCCGCATGCCGCCGCCGACGTGGAAGCCGGACATCCGCTCGTTCATGACGACGACGTTGCCGTCCGGCGTGCGGCCGCTCGCCGGCGCGGTGAAGCCGGCGCGCGCCTCGGGGACCTCGTACTGGTAGGACCGGTTCAGGAACGTCAGGGTCCACCCGACCGCGAGCGCCGCGGCGACGGCGCCGATGAGGATCGCGATCTGCTGGCGGCGTGGAGTGGCGCCCACCAGGAACCCGGTCTTCAGGTCCTGAGAGGTGTTGCCGCCGTTCGCCACCGCCACCGCGATCACGCACGCGATCGAGATGGCGCGCACCCGGTCGTCGATCTGGGTCCAGCCCAAGAGCAGGAAGATGAGCGAGATCGCGATCAGCGAAGCGATGGTCATCCCGGAGATCGGGTTGGCGGAGCTGCCGATCTGCCCGCAGATCCGGGAGGAGACCGTCGTGAAAACGAACCCGAAGGCGATGATCAGGACGGCCCCGAGCAGGTTCACGCCGATCTGCGGCAGGAAGGCGACCACGACCGCGAGCCCGAGCGAGCCGAGCACGGTGAGCGTGATCGGCAGATCGTCGTCCGTGCGCAGGCGCTGGGCCATGGCCTGTCCCATGCGGCTCGCCTTCAGGTCGGCGAAGCCGGCCTGGAAGGAGCTCACGATGGTCGGCAGGGCGCGAGCCAGCGCGATGATCCCGGCCGTCGCGACCGCACCGGCGCCGATGTAGAACACGAAGGCCGCGCGGATCTCGCCCGCGGACATGTTCCTGATGAGGGCGGTCGCCGGGTACATGGGCGTCGTCATGCTCTCGCCGAACAGCTTGATCGCGGGCATCAGGACCAGGTAGGCGAGGCAGCCGCCGGCGAACAGATACCCCGCGATCCGGGGCCCGATGATGTAGCCCACGCCCATCAGCTCGGGCCCCACCTCCATCCGCACCTCCGCCCCCTGGAACCAGCGGAACACCTTGGCGGGATACTCCTGCCAGAGCTTGAGGGCGACCATGAGGAACTTGTAGGCGAACGCGAGGGCGAACGCCTGGAACACGGTCTTCGCGTGGACGCCGCCCTTCTCGCCCGCGATCAGCACCTCGGCGCAGGCCGTGCCCTCGGGGTAGGGGAGATTACCGTGCTCCTTCACGATGAGCGCGCGCCGGAGCGGGATCATCATGAGCACGCCCATCAAGCCGCCCACGACCGCGAGGACGGCGACCCGTCCGATGTCGAGATCGTAGCCCATCAAGAGGATCGCGGGGATCGTGAACACCACGCCCGCCGAGACCGAATCGGCCGCCGAGCCGGTGGTCTGGACGATGTTGTTCTCGAGGATCGTCGCCCGGCCGAGCGCGCGGAAGATCGTGATGGAGAGGACGGCGATCGGGATCGAGGCGCTGACCGTGAGCCCGATCTTGAGCGCCAGGTAGACGTTCGAGGCGCCGAAGACGAGGCCGAGCAGCACGCCCAGGACCAGCGAGCGGGCGGTGAGCTCGGCGGGTGACTGGGCCGCCGGGACGTAGGGCTGGTGGTTGGCCATGCCGGCGCACAATCTGGGCTCCGGCGCCGCCAACCGCCAGACTCTGCACAGCGCTTCGCCGCCCCCACGCTGGAGCGTGGGAATTGTCGCGCGGCCCTAGCTCGCTGAGACGTGAACGAGGAGTGCGGGCCGGCGGAGCGTCACGGACAGGTCGACATGGTCGGGGTGCTGCCTCGACCCTCATCCACCGTGTCGGATGGCGTTCGGTCGTGCCGGCTTCGTCCCGCCGTAGACGCTGCTCGAGCTCCAGGTCACGACGCGCTCCACGCCGCGCTTGCGGGCGGCGGCGCACACGTGCCGGACCCCTTCCACGTTCGCCGCGTAGAGATCGGGCCAGCCGGCCGTGAGATCGAACAGGGCGGCCGTCGAACGTAGGCGTCGTGGCGGCGACCCAGCCAGACGAAATGCGGCCCCACCTGGGCGGCGGGGGCGTCCACGCGCGGCGGCCAAGCGCCCGGGTTCAGGTAGACGACCGAGCGCCGCCCGCTGGTCCACTCGTGGGCCTCGGGGCGATGCGTGTGGCCAAGAATGACGTAGCGGCGGGGGGAGTGAAGGCCACGGCGCCTGGTCGCCACCCGGCGCGCGTAGCGCCGAGTCCCGGCGACCAGCGCCTGGCCATCGATCTGGGCCGCGATCTGGCGCGTCATGAAGCCGGCGATCGGGAGACCGAACCCAAGGATCGAGGCCGCCATGAACCTGGTGCCGCCGAGCCCCCGGAGTTGGGTCCCGGTGGGACCGACGCGCGCGGCGGGACCCGACGCTCCAGGACGTTGAGCAGGTACCGGCTGATGAGCGAGCCGAACGGCAGGCGCAGGGAGGGCGGCTCGCCATCGCTGAAGTCCCGTTCCGCGCGGGTCAGCCAGTCCACCGCGTGACCATGCTCGATGTGCACGTTGGCTCGCCGATGCACCGGGTATCGGAAGCGGACTTGGACGCTGGCGACGATGATGCGATCCGGCAAACCGCGGTCGGCTGCGCGCGGTGTGTGCGCGCCGTTCGTCGCTGCACCGGTCCGAAGCTCGTTGTGCAACATCGCCGTCGACACCTTGCGTCGTTCACCGTGAAACGTGCGGATTCCGTGGACGTGCCCTCCACTGCGTGGTACCCGGCCGCCGGCTTTCTGGCGCGGGGGGGACGCCGGGCAAGACGTGTGCCTGACCCCGGAGGGACAACTGAGGGCGGCACGTCCGCGATTTGCACCGTTCTGCATCCCGCCGCCGCACAACTTTGAGCGCTGCGGCCGTCTCTTACCCTGGCTGGACCCCGGGGTGACGATAGCCTGCGATGCGCGACAGCTTGGATCGGGCGGTGTTCCGTCGCGCAACACTCGGCGCCAACCGGACCTCGGGGAGCGCGGCGGTGTAGTGGGACCGCGCCCACGTAGTGGCGCGCCGTCGGCTCATGTCGCGTGTTGAACCGACGACACGTCTCTCGAAACATCGGACGGTCTCCGCTGATGCTCGACTCACACCTGCCCTTACAGAGCGTGCAACGCGCGCTGGCCGGGCGCTACAGACTGGAACGCCGGCTCGGTCGCGGCGGCATGGGCATCGTCCTCCTGGCGCACGAGCTCCGGCTCGATCGCCGGGTCGCCCTCAAGCTGCTGCTTCCGGCGAAGGCGACCGACCTGCTCGCGCGCGAGCGTTTCCTGGGCGAGGCCCGCACGGCGGCGCGGCTCTCGCATCCCAACGTCGTCCCCATCTTCGCCGTGGACGAGCTGGACGACGTCGTCTTCTTCGCCATGGCGTACGTCGAGGGCCAGACACTCGGACAGCGGATCCGCGAGCGGGGGCCGCTCACTCCGAAGGAGGCGGCGCGGCTGTTGCGCGAAGTCGCGTGGGCGCTGGCGTACGCGCACGAGCGCGGCGTCGTGCACCGCGACGTGAAACCCGACAACATCCTGCTCGACGCCGCGACGGGCCGCGCGGTCGTGTCCGACTTCGGGATTGCCCGGGTGGGCGTAGGCAGCGGCACCACGGGGCCGCGGGAGGTCGTGGGCACGGCCGACTTCATGAGTCCGGAGCAGGCCAGCGGCCGGCCGGTGGATGCGCGCAGCGACCTCTACGCGCTCGGCGTCGTGGGCTATTACGCGTTGTCGGGCCGCCTGCCCTTCGAGGCCCCCGACGGCTACGCCATGCTCGCGCGCCACATCGCGGATCCGGCGCCCCCGCTGGCCGCGGTGGCGCCGGACGTCCCGCGCCGGCTGGCGGCGGTGATCGACCGCTGCCTCATGAAGGATCCGTCCGACCGCTTCGTGAGCGGCATGGAGCTCGCCGAAGCGGCCGCCCGGGCGGTGGCGCAGCCGGCGGTGCCGCCGGTCGCGGTGCGCGCCTTCCTCGTCGCGAGCAGACAGCTCTCCGGCGCGGCGCTCGCCTACGGGGCGCTCGCCGGTCTCGCCGTGCCGCTGCTCGCCCTCCAGTCCTTCCTCTCCGCGGACCCCGGGGCCCGGTGGCTGCAGGGAGGGCTCCTCGCCGGGATTCTGCTGCTGCCGCTCGCGGTGATGCGCTCGCGGGTGCGCCGGCTGCTGGCGGCGGGGTTCGACCGGGATGATCTCACCGAGGCCCTGGAGACCGAGCTGACGCGGCGCCGGGAGGAGCTGGCGTTTCTCTACGGTCATGGGCCGTCTCGCCTGGAGCGCGTCCTGCGAGGGATCGCTGCCGCGGCGCTCGCCTCCGCAGCCGCGGTCGCGGGCGCTCACGCGATCGCGCCCCAGCTGGCGCCCGCTGCGGCCTGGCTCACGGCGTTCGCCGCCTCGGAGGGAGTCGCGCTGCTCGCCGCCGTGGCGGCGCGCGCCCGCACCGAGCACCGCACGGATCCGCGGTGGGAGCGGCGGCTGCGATTCTGGCGCAGCCCGCTCGGGGGCTGGCTGTTCAGGATCGCGGGACTGCGACTCCGCCGAAAGGATGCGCCGCTGCAGAGCGCCGCGCCGCAGCCTCGCGGCGGCGCGGTCGGCGTCGTCGGAGACCGGTTCTTCGAGGCGAGGGAAGGCAGGACGGTAGAGGACGGTAGAAGGCGGTAGAGGTTGTCGCGGCGTTCCACCTCTACCGTCCTCTACCGCCTTCTACCGTCCTTGACCGCCTTCAGTCTCTCCCCCGCTTCTCTCAGCTGCTCTTCCGTCTTACAGAACGCGAACCGCACCAGCTTGCGTCCGAGCTCGGGCCGGCTGAAGAAGCTCGATCCGGGTACGGGCGCGACGCCCGCCTCGCAGGTGAGCCAGCGCGCGAACGCGTCGTCCGCGACGTCGGAGAGCTCGGAGAAATCCGTGAGGATGTAATACGCCCCCTCGGGCGGCTTGCACTTGAACCCTGCCGCCACGAGCGCGCCGTGCAGCAGATCACGGCGGGCGCGGTACTCCGTCGCGAGCCTCCGGTAGTAGTCCCGGCCGAGCGTCTCGAGGCCCACCGCGATCGCCTCCTGGAGCGGCGCCGGCGCGCCGACGGTGAGGAAGTCGTGGAC
>WNFU01004633.1_pt1 | contig 39624 bp, 29 predicted proteins | sample 5400121 | NCBI WGS metagenome assembly WNFU01 (sample SAMN13153360, study PRJNA577476) | soil metagenome | isolation source: 100 cm soil or saprolite under grassland replicate 1 | place: USA:California | collected 2016-06-15
TATTCGCGAGCATTGCCGATTAGCAAAACTCTTTGCTTCCTGGATCGACGAATCGTGCGACTGGGAGTTGCTGGCCCCGGTGCCGCTGGCGCTGGTTTGTTTTAGAGCGTGTGCACCAGCAAATCGGTTGCACAAAGAGGACAGTCCCAAATCGTTGGACCGGCTGAACGAATCGATTATGCATAGCCTGAATGCTACCGGCAAAGCTCTGCTATCACATACGCGTCTGGGCGACAAGCTAGCTTTGCGCTTGTCCGTGGGAAATATTCGCACCAGCGAAAAGCACATTCAAAAAATTTGGGAACTGCTGAACGCCCACCTGCAGTTAGCTCTTTCTCGGCAATCACTTGATTAAGACATGTATGCTAGTGCCTCAGGGAGGAAACATGATGAGAATATTCAAGCTCGGTCAATTGTTGGCGTTTTTGCTTCTCTGCAGCCTGGCCACTTTTCCGCAGAGCGACACGAAACAGTTTAGTAAGGATGGGCTCAGTTTTAGTTATCCCTCCGCCTGGGCCATTGAGGATAACAGCGATGCAACCTCCCAGCAGTTGAAAATGGGACGCTCTGACAGCGATGCGCAGGTGCGGCTCTTTGTATACCGCAACAAGATTGCTTCACCCGAGAAGTTGGCCGAAGCGCGCCGAGTTCTGGTTGAGCCATATTTGGAATCGGTGTCTAAAGCTTTCGAGCAGATGGGGGCCCACCCTGAGCGTACGCCCGCGAGCATTGATTTTGCCGGGGTGACGTCCGAGGGCGTGAAAATTCGTGCTGTGCTCGAGGGTGAAGCAGGTGGAGCTGAAATATATTCTGCGCTTGTAGGCCAGCATCTGGTTGTTCTGACGTTGCTTGGACCCGACAAAGCAGTCAAACAGACATCCGTTGGATGGGACGGCCTGCGCAACACCCTCCGCGTCGAAGAACCAAAGCCGGAGGCTAAACCTACGCCGAAATAAATGCTGCTGCGAAAACCTGAAGCTCTTGGTTCGTTGGTCTTTGAGCTCTGAACTTTGAATTTAGAAGTACAAGGTTCAAAAGTACAAAGCTCAAAGTACAAAGACCAAAGTAAGATTACACAGATTAGGAAGGGAAATTAAAGGGAGTGTTAGGTGTTTCTGAGTGCGCCTGCCAGATAATTATTCAAAAGTTTTCTCTGCCTACCATGCAAGGCGTGAAATCGCTCTACTCAATCACCGGTAATGGTTAAGAATCTGAGTAATCGGCGTAATCTGCGAATAATTCCGAATAGGGTATCGCGCCACTAAATACGAAACCGCCCCACCAGGGCTGCCCTGCAGGTTCCTGATAGGACGGCTAATCGCGCCAGAAAGCTCCAGCTCTTCTATTTGGAAGCGGTGCGTACGTTCACCGTAAATACTGTAGAGATTCGAAGTGACCGGATCTTCTCTCGCTTTCTCCCGAGTGTTAAGGAAAAGCGAGTACAGCCTTCCACACACTGTTTCAAGTAAACCCAGTCTAAATTTCTTACCGCCTCTTGTCAAGATTCAGGTTGACCGAATTTGAAACATACAAGCCCGCAGCCTCGCCATCCAACCCTTGTATAGACCCCGTTTTGCCGCTCATAAATGGTACTTACCATCCCCTTTGAATTGGCCAGCGATCGACGATCTCATTTCTTTTCAGTATGTTGTAGTGTGTGTGCTGAGCCGCCGTCAAACAGGAGTGATTTGCCAGGATGCGAATACGCGTCCCCACCTTTAAGTGGTTGAGGCCAGCCCAGCTTTGCACCGCGATTTCTCCATGTTCTTGCGACAACGATTGAACATGCAAACCCAAATCGTTTCCTTCACAATCGAGGATCCTGCCATAGCCGCAAGTCGGATCAAATTCCATCGCTCCGCGATCTTTCGACAAAGCTACCGCCCCGGCATCAACCACCAGCCGACCTCCGGCAACGTCTCTGTGTACGACTGCCCCCAGGACTGTCAGCGCACAATCTTGCAGTCTGCAACTACCGATGGACGCTTGAAACGCGTCGAAAAAGACATAATTTCCCGGCCGAACCTCATCTACACCGTTTAAATGATCGACTGCCGTTATCGTAGGGGTCGAACCGATGCTCACCACAGGGACTGCGATTCCCGAATTACGTAATTGCCTGGCTACTTCCAGCATCACATCGCGCTCCTGCCTGGCTATGGCAAGGCGTTCCTCTTCAGTTCGACAGAGCTAAGAGTGTCCGGCGTGCGTCAGAATGCCCGCAAACCGAAGATTCCCCAGGGCGGAAATCTGTTGGGGAATTTGGATTGCTTCATTCGAGTCAAGCGCAACACCGCAGCGATGATAACCGCAGTCGACCTTCAAAAATAGATCGAGGGAGACACCTGCTCTGCGGCACGACTCATTTAACTGCGGCGGAATCTCTGGATCGTCTGTTAGTAAAGAAAGTCGTTCAATGCGCTTGGCGATTTCAATCGTCGCGCAAAACTTTCCTGGCTCAATCGGCACGGCATACGTGATGTCCGTAAAACCATTGGCCATGAAGGCGCGAGCCTCAGCCAAAGTTGACACGGTAATTGGGCCAGCATGGCCCCTGTTCTGAATACGCGCGACCTCTATGCATTTGTGAGTTTTAATGTGAGGGCGCAAACGAGCGCCGAGCTCAGAAATACGCTTGCCCAGACGATCGGCATTTTGCTGCATTCGCTCAACGTCAAGTACCAGCGAAGGAGTCTCGAGCGATTGGAGATTCATCTGAGTTTTATGATTATAGCGCAAGGTAGTGAGAACGTTTGCATGCAGAACCCGGAACTTCGTTTGCGCAGCCGGTGAGTTCATGACAATAATCTAGTCGTATCTATCCGGCAACAGTCTTCGAAATCATCTATGGAAATATCTATTCCAATACCACGCAATTTCAATTTTAAGCGTACTGTGATTAGTCACGGCTGGCGCGAATTGCTTCCGTTCGAGTTCGATCGAAAGAAGTGGACGCTCACGCGAGTTCTCGACTTTGACAATCGTGTGCCAGTAACAGTTTCGATAAGCGTCAGCAGACGCTCGTTGGGAATCATTGCTTCCCGCCGGCTCAGCAAACGCGCGACGGAAAAAATTACTCTTGATGTACGGCACATGCTAAGGCTTGACGACGACATGACAAGTTTTTATCGCGAGATGACTGGTACCCCAGGTTTCGAATGGATTGAGCATCAGGGTGCCGGGCGAATGCTTCGGTCTCCTACGGTTTTTGAAGATCTGGTCAAAATGATCTGCACGACAAACTGTTCGTGGAGTCTTACGGAGAAAATGGTCAACGGTTTGGTCCAGACTCTCGGACGTGAGTCAAATGACAATCGCCGGAGTTTTCCTACACCCGAAGCTATGGCTTTGATGCCGCTTCGATTTTTCGTCAACGAAGTGCGTGCAGGCTATCGAGCTTCTTACTTAAAGGAACTGGCCGATCGCGTCGCGTCTGGCTCGCTCAAGGTTGAAGACTGGGTCGCGAGCTCGCTGCCCACGGTGGAATTGAGCAAACAGATAAGGGACGTTAAGGGCGTCGGACCTTATGCCGCAGAAAATCTATTAAAGCTTCTCGGTCGTTACGATGGTCTGGCACTCGATTCCTGGACCCGAGCAAAATTTTTCCAGGTGCGCAACAACGGTCGCAAGGCCAGTGACAAAAAGATAGCCCGCTACTACTCACGTTTCCGAGAGTGGCGCGGGCTAGCTTTCTGGTGTGATATGACTCGTGACTGGTTAGCTGGACAGGATCCAGAAGTCAATGGCGACGAATGACTGGGATCGAGCCGAACGCCCAGGTTCTAACCTTTTTTATTGTAGACCAACGTAGAATCCTGCGGTCCACGTGGGCCCTCGCTGTGGCGATTGTCAGTTAAGACCTTGCCATCCGTGCTAAGCGAGAACTTGTCCGTGGTCGTGGCGGTCATGTCACCGTTTGGCGTAGTGAAGCTCCGTTTAACCGATAGCTCAAGCACGCCGCCGTCTTTGGACCAGGCGGCTTTGGTTGTAGCCTTACCTCGTTCGCCCTCGGTTGTAGTTTCGCTACCATCCAGATTGTAGGACAGTGGTCCCCCCATTCCGGCGCCAAAGCCTCGACCAGCACCCGGACCACCACCGGGCCCGCCCGGCGTTCCTCCGCCGAGAACCTTAGTTTCGAGTGTTACTTGTTTGTCAGTTTGCGTGATGGTCAGGGTAACACTCTGAACGTCCTGCCAGAATCGTGGAAGATTTTGGCTCTTGCTCTTGTCCAATTCCCAGGTACCAGCAAAACTTGCGGGCGCTGCCGCACTTGCCGCGAGCGCGAATGATATAGCCGCGAGCGCAGTGACAGCGAAAATAATTCTTTTCATTACATAATCCTCCGAGAAATATTGATGTTTAGTAGCTAAGACTCCAAGTGCCAATCCTAAGCCGATTTAAAATGACAAGCCGGATCACCAGCGATCCTACCTATATCTTGCTAGTCGGCAAAATCGCAAAACGATCCGGGAGTGACACCGCGAGAATGTGAGTCTATCAAAGCGGCACGACGAAAGACTGTAAGGAACTGTAAAGATTTGTATAGATAAAGTAAAAAAAGGTTGCTTCCACCAACTCTCAGGTTAGCTAAGGACGGCACTTTGAGGAGCCTTCCACGGGGCGGGCTGCTCTCTCTCTTGCGCGACAGTGATGGACGGAGGGGCTCTTCAGCACACAGAGTCAGTTTGATCCAAAAAAAAGAGACGTCATGACGAAATCCTGACTAGTGGTTTACAAAATCTTCACCTGTGGTTCATGCGGACGAAGGAACAGAGTCATATGGACGAAAGCAGAAGATAACTGGTCACACCGTTTCGGCGTTGGTCCGCTGATATGTTGCTGAGACAGATCAGTTTTTTTGCATCTTTCTACCATTCCAAAAACAACCGGTCGCGGTTGGGCGCTTGCGTGAAGACGGTGCGTGTGCAGGAAAAAGTTTTTGTCATAGGAAGGTATCGTGTGGTGTTTAGGTATCAGCAGATCGGGAACGCAGTCAACTCTTGTGTCGTTTTGAACTCGACTGGTTTTGTAGCTCTTTGGCCCACCAGAGTATACGGAACTTTGCTCGTCAATTATCGTTTGTAACAAAGTTCTCCCTAAAGAGGCACTAACAATTTTCAAGGAGTAGAAAATAATGAAATTCAAGCTCAAGCGAGTTCTAGTCATGCTCTTGCTTGCAGTCATGGCGAGTGTCGTGGCCCTGGGCAAGAGTAAGAGAGAAACTGTGACCTTCCCCAATGACCTCAACGTCAATGGTACGGTCGTTAAGAAGGGCACCTACGAAGTCAAGTTTGACGAACAGACCAATGAACTTTCAGTTCTCAAGGGTAGCAAGGTAATTGTAAAAGTGCCCGCCCGGGTGGAACAGGGCGAGGGCAAAGCCCGGAGCTTCGAAATCCGATCGACAGGATCTGGTGATGGCGCTCAACTCGTCGCCGTAAAGTTCGGTGGCAGTAGCCAAAACATTGTGCTAAATCGCACCGTGGGACAAACGACAGGCAACCAATAGTGTTGCACCAATAAAGGCAAACAGCGCCCCGGAGCCTAAGGGTTTCGGGGCGTATTCTTTTCCTCCACTGAGGAGGTTAACTGCGCACTTTGCGATACGGTTATACTGAATCGAACGGAGGGTGTATGCGATACAGAAAATTCGGACGTACCGGCTGGCAAATTAGCGAGATCGGCTATGGAATGTGGGGTATTGGCGGCTGGTCAAACTCAAATGATGACGAATCGCTCCGTTCATTGCAGGCCGCGGTAGACCTTGGGTGCAATTTTTTTGATACAGCGTACGTCTATGGCGATGGGAGAAGTGAGAGGCTGCTGGGAGAGATTGTTCGGGCCAATCTGAATAAAAAACTTTACACGGCGACGAAGGTTCCTCCTAAGAACCAACAATGGCCCGCGCGTCCTGATTTCACACTCAAAGAGTCTTACCCACCAGATCATGTTGAAGAATATGTGCACCGAAGCCTGGAAAATGTTCGGCTCGAAAGTTTTGATCTGATGCAATTTCATACCTGGGACGATAGTTGGATTAGAGACGATCGCTGGATCTACAAGCTCGACGATCTTCGCAGCCAGGGATTAATCAGGGCCATCGGAATAAGTATCAACCGTTGGGAACCATGGAACGCCTTACAGGCTGTTAAGACCGGGCTGCTCGATTCGGTGCAGGTCATCTACAATATTTTCGACCAAAACCCGGAAGACGACCTATTCCCCACTTGTAGCGAAATGAACGTTGCAGTGATTGCCCGCGTGCCATTTGATGAAGGTACGTTAACGGGCACACTAACCAGGGAGAGCAAATGGCCCGCGGGGGACTGGCGTAATACATTTTTTGTGCCGGAGAATCTGATTCCCAGTGTCGAAAGAGCTGAGGCTCTGAAGGAGGTACTGCGTCGCTGGCATAAGGCTCATCCAGACGAGCCGCAGATATCCATGCCCGAGATGGCTTTACGATTTATCCTTGGCAATTCGGCCGTGAGCACCATCATTCCCGGCATGCGCAAGCCATCTCATGTCGAGTCGAATATTGCGTCCAGCGCAGCGGGTCCTTTACCCGATGAATTAGTCGCAGAATTGAAGAAACATCGTTGGGTCCGCAAACCGACACCGTGGTCCCAGTGATGAAGGATGAAGGATGAAGGATGAAGGATGAAGGATGAAGGATGAAGGATGGAGGATGAAGGCAGAAGGATGAAGGATGAAGGATGAAGGATGAAGGCGGAAGGATGAAGGATGAAGTGAACTTTGGCCTTTGCACTTTGTGATGGTGTTCTGAGTTAGTGACGTTATCAAAGAGAACGAAGTACAAAGGTCAAAGTTCACAGGCCAAAGGCCACTTCATCCTTCATCCTTCATCCTTCATCCTTCCCCTTCATCCTTCATCCTTCCCCCTTCATCCTCCTACCTCCAGGACCCTCGTTAGGAACGCCCAGCGGTCGGCAATTTCTTCAATGATTTTCGAAGTCGGCTTGCCGGCACCGTGGCCAGCCTTGGTTTCAACACGAATTAAAATTGGTGCTGGTCCAGACTGACCTTGCTGCAGGGTGGCGGCGAACTTAAAGCTATGACCGGGCCAAACCCGATCATCATGATCGGCAGTGGTTACCAAAGTAGGAGGATACGCAGTGCCCGGTTTAATGTTGTGGAGCGGCGAGTAAGCGTAAAGTGCTTTGAACTCATCTGGGTTATCGGAAGAGCCATAATCCGAAACCCAGGCCCAGCCAATGGTGAACTTCTGAACACGCAACATGTCCATTACGCCCACTGCAGGAACAGCGGCGCCGAAAAGCTCAGGTCTTTGCGTCAACGCTGCACCGACCAGTAGACCGCCATTGCTTCCGCCCCCAATTGCCAGTCTGGGTGTCGCGGTGTACTTATTAGCCACAAGCCACTCTGCAGCCGCAATGAAATCATCGAAAACATTTTGCTTCTTCAACTTCATTCCCGCCTGATGCCAGTCTTCGCCGTATTCGCCCCCGCCGCGCAGATTTGGTTCGGCATAGACGCCGCCCAATTCCATCCACACCAGGTTGCCTACGGAAAACCCGGGAGTCAGCGAGATATCGAAGCCACCATAGCCATAAAGGTAGGTGGGATTGTTGCCGTCAAGCTTTAAACCCTTTTTGTGAGTAATGAACATGGGTATTTTCGTGCCATCTTTGCTCGCATAGAATACTTGCTTTGTCTCGTAGTCGCTCGGGTTAATGTCCACTTTGGGCTCGCGAAAGATAGAGCTCTTTCCGGTGACCATGTCAAAACGAAAGATCGTCGTCGGCATGGTGAAGCTTGTGAAAGAGTAAAACGTCTCTTTGTCGGTTGCTTTTCCGCCGAAACCAAAAGCAGTGCCCAAAGCTGGGAAGGCGACTTCACGCACGAATTTACCGCCGGTGTCGTAGATCTTCACCTGGGAGCGCGCGTCTTTGAGATAATCCGCAACAAACAGGTGATTAATTAGGCTCACACCCTGCAATGTTTCAGCGGCTTCCGGAATAATGACCTGCCAGTTCTTAGGTTCGGGCCTTTTCACATCAATAGCAATTACTTTACTTCTGGTAGCGCCGAGGTCTGTTTGAAACCAGAAAACCGTTCCGGTATTCGCGATAAAATTGTAGGCCGCATCAAAATCGTCAAGTAGCTTTACTACGGGCGCGTCTTTAGCCCCCAGGTCTTTATAATAGACTCGAGTCTTGACATCGGTTCCCTTGCTCACGGCAATGATCAAATAGCGACCGTCTTCGGTTACCTTGCCGTTGAAGAGCCATTCCTTTTGATCCGGTCGCTCGTAGACGAGTACGTCCTCTGACTGCGGTGTGCCCAATTTGTGATAGTAGAGCTTCTGAAAATAATTGGTGCTTTTCAGAGTCTCACTAGTGGGCTCGTCATACCGACTGTAAAAAAATCCCGCCGCATCTGTGGACCAGGAGGCTTCAGAGAATTTCACCCATTTGATGTCATCGGACAAATCCTTTCCGGTTTCGACATTACGTACCTTCCATTCTTGCCAGTCAGAACCAGAGGCAGATAGACCGTACGCCATCAGGCGCCCATCATTGCTGATGGACATGCCCGAAAGCGCAACAGTTCCGTCGCTTGAAAGAGTATTAGGATCAAGCAGCAACTTTGGCTGACTCTCTAAAGAGGTGACGGTGTAGACAACACTCTGGTTCTGAAGACCGCTGTTTCTCGAATAGAAGTAGTTTTTCCCCTGCTTGACCGGTACGCCAAATTTTTCGTAGTTCCAGAGCTTAGTAAGCCGGTCTTTGATAACATTGCGTGCCGGAATCTCATTGAGGTAATTAAAGGTCAAATTGTTTTCGGCTTGGACCCATGCTCGTGTCTCTTCTGAGTCGAGATCCTCTAACCAGCGGTAGGGATCGGCCACCTTCATTCCGTGATAATCGTCAATCTGGTCACTCTTTCTCGCAATGGGGTAGATGATTGAATTATTCATTTTTCCCACGCTACCGGAGGTGGAGTGCTGACCGAAAACGGAAGGCGAGATCTGCCGCATAAGGCCGGATATAGTGATCATCAAGATCGCCGTTACCACTAAAAGTCTTCTTAATGAGTGCGTCCGCATTCCTCAATCCTTTCATTCTTTTGAGAGTCCGCAGCCAGCTGGAGTGTTAGGGGTGAGAACGAGCGTGAAGTATACAAGGTGACTCGGGCGTTCACAAAAACATTACCGGGCCTTGCGAGGTTCCGGAATATTGAGTGTCGACTGCAGACGGTGTATTGTGCACCATCCGACGTTTATGTTCGAAAGGATCCTCTCTCATGAGTAACGAACGTTTTGGATCGGGATTCGGCGCTGGTGTCGCACTGGCGATTGGGTTGGTAGTTGCCTCTCTGATCGGTGGTTGGGCCTTCGTAAAAGGCAAGCGCGGTGATCAGACTATTGTCGTTACGGGATCAGCCCGCAAGCGAATCAGGTCTGATCTGGTTATTTGGCGTTCCAGCGTAACCTATCAAGCCACAGCGCTCTCCGAGGCTTACCGGTCGCTATCTGAGAGTGTACCTCGTGTGAGGAGCTATCTGGTTTCGAAAGGTATTCCTGACAATCAGATCACAACTTCCTCCATCTCTTCGCAGACACTCCATGCTAAGAGCAGTGAGGGCGAAGATTCGGGGGCAATAACGGGCTATTCACTTCGCCAGGAGTTGCAGGTGCGCTCAACCGATGTAGACAAGATTGCGCAAATCGCGCGCGAGGCTACCGAGTTAATTAATCAAGGGATTTTGATCGAGTCAATGCCACCCGAGTACCATTACACCAAGCTTGGCGATCTGAAGATCGAAATGCTTTCTGAAGCCGCCAAGGATGCAAAGGTCCGGGCTCAGCAGATTGCTCAAAGTACGGGCAGCAGCATCGGCAGCGTGAAGTCAGCGAGGATGGGTGTATTGCAGATCACGCCCGCCGATTCAAACGAGGTCTCTGACAGCGGCATGAACGATACTTCTTCATTGGAGAAAGATATTACGGCGGTAGTAAACGTCGGCTTTGCTGTTGACTGAAAGCTTAAGTTATCAGTCCGGAAGTGAGCCGCCTAACTACAGAACCGAGCGCGGTGGCGCCGGGTCAACCTCAGCAACTTGGCTTCTGACAGCCGGGATCGACCCGGCGGTGCTTCCGCGGATGTGTGAAAACTACTGCTGGATGCCGCCGGCTTGTCCGGGGGAGGATTCACGCTCGCTGCTAAACGTAGGGCAGTCAATTTTTGCGGATGCCACCGCCTTGCGCGGTGGAGGCTCACGTTCCTTGCTATCTGCTTCCGGAGCGTTGGCAGTAAACGTGAACCTCCACGGGGCGAGCCCGTGGCTCCGAAGCAAATGCGTCAGCTCTGTTAGTAGCAACCAACGTGAAACTCCCCCGGACAAGCCGGGGGCATCCAACCGAATCTTCCCTCAGAAAAGAGTTGACAACCCCAATGAGCATAGGCGAATCTAAGCCATGCTTGCCGCCAGGCAAGTAATATCTTTTTAGCCAGACCGGGACTCCTATGAAATCAATCGCTCTTGTCCGATCCATCCTGATAATTCTATCTGTCGTCGCAGCGTCGCAGGCGCAAATACAACCTTCTTCTCCGGACAAGCTGAGCCGTCCAAGAACGGTTGCGGCCGCAACACAGCAACCGCAGTCGCCGGCAACCCAAGTCGAACGACTCCCGGGCAGAACCCAAGAGGCGGCGGCATCCCAGTCCCAGTTGAAGGAACAGCCGCCGGACGCAAGCCGGAGCCAGCCTTCGCCGGTGACGGTCACGAATAGCGAGCAGAATCCAGCGGGCGCGACGGGACAATTGCCCTCCTCTTTTATGGTTTCGCGAATTGGCGAAGCCGAACGGTTATTAAAGTCGCGACCACTACAAACGGCAATGATCGTGCCATCGATCCTTTTTGTAACAGTCGCAGTCTTTGACCGGCCTTCTGGGCGGATTCACCTGCTGACAGTTCCCAAGGAGACTTTTCTACGTAAGGGCGCGGAAGTGACCCTGACAACTTCACTGGGAACGCCAGTAAACGTACGGGTCCTGCGGGCGAATGGTGTGAACACCGCTGTCACTGTCGCGGACAATTTTGGCCACTCGCTGGTTCCGCTGGTGGTCGAGTTTCCGATTGAGAAGGGCGGGCTTTTCCGCGAAATGGCCTACTACAGTTCAGCCCATCCGGCGTTGTTGTCGAGCGACTTGGTGCAGTCGGGAAGGCTTTACATTAAGACCATGCTCGACCTCGCCGCCAAACGTTTACGAGAGAAAGGGGCTTACATATCGCCGCAAACTGTAGATGTTGCCGAGCGCCTTTGTCTCGTAGAACATGTGGACCATGAACGTTTTCGCGCCGAAAGTCACATTGCCCTCTTTGATGAGATCTATTCGCTTTACGCGCTAAATCAATTGGATACTTATCGCTACTCGGTAAGCACCGCCGGGGCTGGCGGAATGGTGCAGATGATTCCGTGGGCCTACAACTTAATCCGACAACGACATCCCGCGGTTGGACTTACCGCGGATTTCGTCCTCGGAATGCGGAATCACGCAAACGCTCTTCAGGCAATGCTTCTTTACATGCAAGACACCTGGAATGACCTGGCTGCAAATGAGGAAGTGATGTATGCGATGACGACAAAAATCGCCAGCCAGCCCGAGTTGCTCGCGGCCGGATACAATTCCAATGCCGCAAAGCTTCCCCTTTACTTGAGACGCGGCGCCTCTGGCTGGCGCACACTGATCCCTCGCGAAACTCAGATGTACCTGCAGATCTATAAGACCGTTGACGCTTTGGTACCAATGAAGTCTCGCAGCATCCCTGTGGCCCAGGGTTCAAATACGATACCAGGATCTTCTTCCAAGGCGGCGCAATAATTTAGTTCTCTTTTTTCCTGGAATTCAAAATCCTTCTGTTCAGTTCTGATTCGCAAAAGTCCTGGTTTGCGAACCTGTTTCAGCAGGATTTTGATCTGCGTAGCAAAAGCTTCCGCTACACCTTTACGATGAAAGGATATCTTTCTAATGAATCACCGAAGCCTTTTGCGCCTGGGCCACGTTGCGGCCGGAGTTTTGCTGATGGCCTTCCTTTTGTCCGGAAGAGCAAGTGAAAAATCGAGCGCTAAGGGCAGTTTCTCTTTCAATCGAGACGGTGTTTCCCGCCATCTAAATGGCTGGTCGGCTGTTGGTCTGCAGCAAGCTAATCAATCAACGGCTCAGACGGAGAAGACAGTCGAGCAGGTGCAGAAGAATATTAAGATCTTAAGTGGTCTTCCTGAGTCGCAATTAATTCCGGTGATGAACCTGATGGGCGCATCACTCGGAGTTAGATGTTCCTACTGCCATGTGAATAAAGACAGCAAATGGGACTTCGTTGCTGATGAGAAGCCCGAGAAACTGACCGCGCGTGAGATGATCAAGATGGTTCTGGCCATCAACAAGACGAACTTTCGTGGTAACACGGAAGTGAGTTGTTTTACGTGCCATCGTGGGCGGACAGGGCCGGTTGGTGTCCCCACTTTACCTTTAGCGGAATTGACTGAGACTGCCGGCGTACAAAGACTCGGTCCGGCGGCCACGGCCGCAGCGTCTCCGACGGTCAACAATGCGACGGCCACTGCAACGCCAACACCCGCTGCGCCGTCTGCCGAGGATATTTTAAATAAGTACATTAGCGCGGTTGGTGGACAGACAGTAATTGACCGGATAAAGACGCGTGTGATGAAGGGTACCTCAATAAATCCGAACGGCATGACAATGAATCTGGTGCACGAAATTATGGGCCAGCAGTTAGCAGACCTCAAACAGACTTTCCAACTCTTCGCCGATTTGAGACTAAAGGAGCAATTTATTCGCATGTCTGTGGGGCGCGACAAGATCGACAACCGCGACGTCTTCGTGATTCGAGCAGTAAGGCCGGATCGCCGGCGAGATCGCCTTTATTTTGATGCAGAAACAGGTCTGTTAGTGCGGCGGATTCGTTATACGGATACGCCTATCGGAGTGATTCCGGAAGAGGTCGACTTTGAAGACTACCGTGATGTCGAGGGAGTGAAAATACCATTCACTGTAAGAGTCTCAGCAACTGATCCCTTTGCAAACGCTACCCGTAAGTTCACTGAAGTAAAACTCAACGCGCCTGTAGATGAGTCGAAATTTACCAAACCCACAATCGCCGGCGTGCCGGGGCAGTGAGCCTCTCGTCAGCTGCTAGTATCGCTGTCTGATGGTCTCTTGCCGCTTTAGTGCCCTGATTCTCACAACTCTGGAAACTCTACTCACTGAATTGCAGCCGGCTTCCCACTGGTCGAAAGGCTTCGCCTTCCGTTTCCCGCTTCAAGGGTTCAGCGCGTGAGCTATCTGCGTACTGCAGTTTATAAAGTTTCCAATATAGGCCGCGCCGCGCCAGCAGTTGTTGATGGGTACCTTGCTCTCTTATTTCTCCGTGATGCAAAACGATAATTTGGTCGGCACGCTGAATTGTCGAGAGACGGTGGGCCACAACAATCGAGGTCCGGTCTCGCATTACTCGCTCGATCGCCTGCTGTATAAGTTGCTCCGTTTCGGTATCGATGGAGCTTGTTGCCTCGTCCAGAATTAATAATGCAGGGTCAAAGGCCAAAGCTCGGGCAAATGAGATCAGTTGCTTTTGTCCCACCGACAATCCCGCCCCACGTTCTTTCACCTCCGCCTTATATCTCTCTTTCAATCTTTCTATGAAACGATCGGCGTGAACTTCGTGTGTTGCCCATTTGACACGTTCTTCGGAGATGTCGTTTCGACCAAGCCGAATATTGCTTTCCAGAGTACCACTGAAGAGAAAAACGTCTTGCAGCACTACGGCAAAATTTTCGCGTAAGGATTGCAAATCCCAGTCGCGAAGATCTACACCATCCAGGAGGATGTGGCCCTTCTGGACCTCGTAAAAACGCATTAGCAAATTGGTAATAGTCGTCTTCCCAGAACCCGTATGGCCCACGAGCGCAATTGACTGACCTGGTGCGACCTTAAAGGAAACGTCTTTCAGAACCCAATCATCGTCTCGATAGGCAAACCAAACGTTTTGAAACTCGATTTCCCCGAGAGCACGGCCAGACTTCATCGGTCTTTCCGGAGTTTTAATGGCAATTGGAAGATCGAGGGTCTTAAAAATTCGATGCGATGCCACTACGGCCGCCTGCAAAACGTTGTATTTATCCGAAATGTCTCTGATAGGCTGAAAGAGGAACCCCGAATACTGAATGAAAGCCACCAGCGCACCGAGTGTGAGTACCGTGTGCCCGGGACTGTTTTGCATAACGCGATAACCGCCGTACCAAATAATCAAAGCAATACCCACGGCTCCTATGAAGTCAACCAAGGGGAAGAAAACTGCATAGAAGAAGATGGTCTCGATATTAGCTCGTCGATAGTCATCGTTAATGGTATCAAACTGATGCAACGACTTTGCTTCGGCATTGAATATCTGGACCGTTTGCGCGCCGGCGAAATGTTCCTGAAGGAAGGCGTTAATGCGCGCTATTCGCGTCCTGACCATGTCGTAACCACGTCGGGCGCCCTTTCGAAACCAGGTAGTGGCCGCGAAGAGCATCGGAACGGTCAGTAGCGTCACCAGAGTGAGCTTTACGTCCATCCATAGCATCACGCCGATGATTGCGAAGATCATCACCACATCGCCCAAAACGTCAGTAACGCCGGCCGTGAAGAGTTCATTCAAAGCGTCGACATCACTCGTCAGACGGGTCATGATGCGGCCCACAGGATTGCGGTCGTAATAAGCCACTTCCTGACGCTGCAATTTGTCATACAGTTGGCGACGGATATCGAACATTACGTATTGACCTACTGTATTGAGGAGCACCGCTTGCAGATAAGAGAATCCAAAACGCAGGAGCTGGGCGGCCGTATAGAGAATCACCAGCAACATCAAACCGTCTGTCTTTCGCGGAAGGATGTACCAATCGATCGCGTATTGAGTAAATTTTGGTTGCAGAATTCCCAGTAGATTGAGTGCCAGAGTCAATAAAAGAGCAGGAATCAAAAGCCGCAGATAAGGCCGAAGATACCCCAAGAGTCTGCGACCGACCTGAAAGTCGTAAGTCTTGCCAATGGCCTCTTCCTCGTGAAATTCCTTGACTGCGGCTGACATTTGTCGCTACCTTTTCCGGTTAGTGTTAAGGCCTTGGTCGAGGAGGCAACTCTCTTTCAGGTTGCTGCTAATTCCTCTTCGAGCAACTGTCGTTCGTAGAGATCCGCATATTCTCCTTCTAACGCCAGAAGCTCAGCATGTGTTCCTTGCTCTATGATCTTACCTTCGTCAAAGACGCAAATCACATCAGCATCACGGATTGTCGAAATGCGGTGGGATACAATGAGACTCGTCCGATCACGCATAACTCCACGCAAGCGACCAAGAATTTTCTCCTCCGTGTAAGTGTCTACTGAGGATAAAGCATCATCCAGGATCAGAATCCTGGGTTCGCGCAACACTGCCCTGGCAATGGCGATTCGTTGTTTCTGTCCTCCGGAAACGCTTATGCCCCTCTCACCGACCAGGGTTTCAAATCCATTAGGGAATGACTGAATATCTTCAGTCAATCCGGCAATCTCGGCCGCCCATTCAATCTCTACTGGAGTAGCACTTTCCACCCCAAAGGCGATATTCGCTGCCACCGTGTCGCTAAACAAAAAAGTCTCCTGGGGAACATAGCCGATACTCGAACGCAATTGAGCTAAGCGATAATCGCGAACCGAGATGCCATCGATGAAAACGCTGTTATGCGGCGCCTCTACGACACGAGGAATCAAATTAACGAGTGTTGATTTTCCACTGCCCGTACGGCCGACAAAGGCGACTATTTGTCCGGCGGATATTTCGAGATTAATGTCGCGAAGCACGGGTTCGTCCTGCGAACGATATCCATAAGTTAGGTTGCGAAAATCAATTTGTCCGCATATTGGAGGCTGCTCTCTTACGTTCGGGTCATCCGTTATGGCGGGATTAATTGCCAGTATTGTATTCATCCGCTTAAGGCTTGCAGTACCACGTTGATAAAGGTTAACAACATACCCGAGGGCAATCAGGGGCCAGATGAGTCGGGCCAGATACATATTAAAAACTGTGAATTGTCCGACCGTAATTTCCCCCCGGACCGCGAGTGGTACGCCAGCCCAGATAATCAGAACGAACCCCATCCCGATAAGAAATTGCATCAACGGCCGCATCACGGCATCAATTCTAACGAGACTCAGATTCCTTTCAGCGTATTGCCGATTTAGCTCGTTGAACGCGGCAATCTCTGCCCCTTCCTGAGCGTAAGCCCTAACCACGCGGACTCCCGTAAAATTCTCCTGGGCGCGAGCCGTAATCTGGGCAAAGAAGTCTTGAATTTTTTCAAATCTTACGTGGACCTGTTGACCAAAGAACTTCACGGTCAAGGAGACAAGGGGCATGGTTATGAAGAGCAGTAGGGTGAGCCACCAATTGATCATAATCATTAGCGGCAGAACAATTACAACCACAAAGACCGTTTGCAAGGTGTACATGATCATCGGTCCGGCAAGCTGGCGGACCGCCGCGAGGTCGTTGGTAGCACGAGCCATTAGATCGCCGGTGCGATGGTCATGAAAAAAGGACTGTGGTTGGTCAACCAAATGCGCATAAAAGTCACGGCGCAAGTCATATTCAATGTGCCGGGAGATGCCGATCAGAATTCGACGTTGAAGAAAGAGAAATGCACCGCTAACGAGACTGGCGCCAAGAACCTTAAGGGCCGAAAACGTCAGCTTAGACCAAGACACCTCCGCCCAGTTTTCATCAACTGCGTGGCCCACAATTAGGGGGATGTAGAGGTTGAAGATGACTCCAGCCAGGATACACGTAATACCACTGACCAAAGACACTTTGTAAGGTAGAAAATAGCGCGCGAATCTCTTTAGATCGTCCATGCAAACTGACCAGGCTTGCAAGCCTGTGCGATTGTAATGAGCAAAACATTATGATGCGCGATTTTCTCTCTGGACACCAGACGAGAGCTCAGTCGACGGAGTTTCAACCGAGCAAATGATCTTCACCCCGTAGGAGCCTGTGGGACAAAGAACTCTGCGTCTTCTCTGCGACCGCGGCGTCTCTGCGGTGAGCTCTTTTGCACCAAAATTCACCACAGAGGAGCCGAGATCTATAAACAAGCCACACCGCCGGGGTGAAACCTGTTTCTGCCAAAAGGAAGGGAAACGCTGACTATTCACTAGCAACAGTCTTGTCCGGCGGGGTAGAGACTCGATTGCATCCGGAATGTTTGGAAATGTAGAGTGCCTTATCAGCCATCATATTCAGGTCTTCGCAAGAGGAGGCGTGGGTGGGAAAAGTTGCCACACCAAAAGAAGCTGTCATATTGCCAAATCCGGAAATTTCGAGTTGCTCAATGCGGCAGCGCAAACGTTCAGCGACGACAACCGCTCCAGCGGTGCTTGCTTGAGGCAGGATTACTGCAAATTCATCCCCGCCAAAACGTACCGCCGTATCCACCGCGCGTAACTCAGCACGGAGCGTCTCTGCCAATTCGCGGAGAGCTCTATCACCAGTTTCGTGGCCCGCACCATCATTGATGCTCTTGAAATTGTCGATGTCCAGCATAACCAAAGAGAGAGGCTGACGCATACGAACGGCTAGATGAAGATCACGCTTTAATTGCATCTCAAATGAGCGTCGGTTGTGGCAACCAGTCAATGCGTCAGTTAAAGCTTGTTCCTGCATTTGCGCAAAGAGATGTGCCTGATTTACGGCTACAGCGAGTTGATCGGCAACCGTGTGCAAGAGCAGCAATTCGTTATCTGCCCAAACCCGCGAAGCATCTTCCGCATGAACCAGCAGCAATCCGGCAAAAGCGTTATCGAAGATCAGCGGTACGACCGCGTGCGCACGGAGTATATGGTGGGCAGCGTCATCGGATTCGCACACGTAGGGCCTGGGAAAATCTTGCAGACGAGTACTTAGCGCTTCCAATTGGCTCAGAATCATCTCTTGATTCGCAGTCTCGGATGTCTCGTCTGTGGGAAAATAGGAGGACGTCATTCCCCGACCAACCAGATTACCTGCAACCCGTACGGCGCAACAGTCGACATTTAATGCGCGACCAACCTCACTGGCGGCGGTCAATAACACACTGTTAAGTTCGAGTGAGTTTCTGATGGCAGTAGCAATCCGGTTAACGGCGAGTTCGCGCTGGGCTTGCTCTTGCAAAAGGCGAGCGAGTTTGGTGGTAACTGCCAAGGTCAGCTGAAGCGAGGAAGCTTGGGGCATGGAAAGACTCACCGTCTTAGCGAATGCACTAGAGCGGAATGGTTGTTCCGCAGTGATCCGTGCCATCAAGTACTCCAAAGCGGAGTAAACGATATCCGGCTCAAAGGTCCAGATAACCAGATCTTCATATTGTTTAGTCTGTTCTGCCTCGCCATGGATTGAGGCCAGCAATGCTGAGAAACGTGCATCCGCAATAACAACGAAGCGCTCGCAGGCATTATCTTGAGCGCTACGGTCAAGAATTATGGCTTTGCTGTCGACGTCTTTCAGCAACAGCCTCGATAAATTATCGTCGGGACTTAATGAGAGAAATAGACTGCGAGCCACCTGGCTCAGCTCTCGAATCCGGTTAACTTCTCGCGTTGATCTTTCCGCCAAGCTAGGCAGACTCTCGATAACTAAGGCGGCGAGATTGTTTTCGAGGACTACATCCTCAAAAAAACGGTGCAGCTGAGTAATCGTAGAGTGGGCACAAGGAACCGGGTTGAGTTGCTTGGCATGCTGGGCTAAAAGCGAATGGTAGAGGGAATACATCAATGAAGCGATCTTTGGGCTCCACAGCCGGAACTGGTGCGGTTGACTCGTGAGCACCAGAGGGGTTGGCGCACAGGAAGGTCAACGAGATTCTATAATTATTGAAAATTGCTGTCTAGATTTTCGCAGAGTGCGCTTTCAGCCCAAATCTTGCTCAAAACAAAAAACAAGAACTTACGAAATTGCTACGCAGAGAAAAACTCAAATCGGTCACGCCTTCTGGTGCCCCTAGCGCTGATTCTTAATGTATGTTGTTAAAGCCGTGGCTATAGTTTTGCCTGCATCATCATTTACTTCCGCGGAAGCCACAGCAAGCCGTCGGCCACTCTTAATGATCTTTGCCGTAGCCGCCACAGTACCCTGTGAAAGGGGGTTAAGATAACTAATTGTAAGATCGACAGTCGTGGTGGTCTCATTTGCTGAAAGCGTGCTCATGACGGCAAGGGCCGCCGCCGTGTCAATTAGTGAGGCGATAGCGCCGCCATGCACCACCGCGTTATTCTGTTTCATTTTATTGGTTATCTTGATTCCCACTGTGGCCGTGCCGGCGTCCACGCTTTTGAGTTTGATACCCAATAACTTGGCGAAGGGAACGTTACCAAGCGCCTGGTACAGCCGCTTACGTTGAGCGGTAGACAGCTTGCTGTTACTCATGAACGATAGCTTTCACCTGCATTTAATGGTTCAACGATAACAGCTGTGCCATAAGCAAGTACTTCAGTTACTCCGGCCGATAATTCAGTGGTGTCGTATCGCGCCCCTACAACTGCATTTGCGCCTATCTCCGTGGCGTGCTGAATCATGATGTCAAACGCATCGGCCCGAGTCTGTTCACAGAGGCTGGTCCATACTGTAATGTTCCCTCCGACGATGGTTTGCAATGAGGCCCCAATAGTCGCAAAAATATTTCTCGAACGAACAACGATTCCCCTAACAACACCAAGGTTCTGCACAATCCTAAAATTAGGTAAATCAAAAGCTGTGGTGACCATTTGGTGAGAAACAGAATAACGCGGTGGGCTCACCGCATAAGGTTGTCTGCGTTCTGGCTTGCTATTCATAAGTTTTTCCTTAAGATGCTAAGTTCTGAATAAACTCGGCCTGTCTGATTGATTCGAAGGCTTGTCCTGGTCTTCATCGGGAATCCAAAGATATTTGTCTAGTTTGCACCTGCCCTGGTCATTGAATTCAATACCCTCAGCTTCCAGGAGACGCTGTTGTTTATCCTGCGGGAGAACAACTCTGCCCGTAGAACAACCACCCTGGGCATTAATCACGCGGTGCCAGGGCGTCCTTTCATCACACGAGTGCATCGCGAAACCTACTGTTCTGGGCGTATAACCATCGCCCAGGATCTCAGCAAGTTGGCCGTACGTCATTACTCGGCCAAGGGGAATGCGCCGAATGATCTCATAAACACGCTCACGATAATCGGAACGGTTCTCCCGAGAGGCTGATGTTTGTTTCTTTTCTGTCGTTCCTTTCATTACTTGTCAGTTCATCGTTCGTAACACCGCTCGCGCCGGCGCACCGTCGCCCGCGCCCCCACCGAGCTTTAGTGGTAGACAAATCAATTCATAGACACCGGCGGAAACTTTCCGAAAGTCCAAACCTTCGAGAATTATAATTCCCTCCCTAAGAAGCGTGTGATGAGTTTCAAACCGGTCTGAATGGAACTCTTCGACTGACAAATAGTCGATGCCAACGAGCTTAACGCCCAACGATACCAACTTCTTTGCGGCCGAAGGGCTAATGTACGTGTAGTCAGTGCGAAAGCCAGCTTCTGTTTGCCCCCAGAAGGAGGAATTTCGAGTCTTGAAAAGAACGCGGGTAGTTCCTGCCTTACAATTGGCGTTAACAAAATCTTCATCAACTACGGAAAGAGAGTTCGGCACATCCAGAAGCAGAGCTGGGCCAATCAACGTAGTCAGTGACAGCGAATCTGACTTTGGTGCCCCAGTCAGGAAATGCGCCGGCGCATCGACATGGGTACCACTGTGAGCCCCAAAATGAATCAAAGAGACATTCGCGCTGTCACCTTTCGTCAGAGATTTCCACGCTGCGATTTCGATCGCCGGATCACCGGGATAAGTAGGGGTTTCGCCTGAAAGCGAAACGCTGACATCGTAGATCCGCATGCAAATATTACTCGGCAGATGGAATTGATTCCCGGCATAGTAATTGGCACTGAAGAAGCGTGTCAACAACCTGGTTCTTAAGCTCTGGGCGTTGCCAAACTATAGGGAACGTTTGAAGTCTGTTAAGTCGAGCTGAATTAAGACCTGATTTCTGAACTTCTCCAGTGTGATGTTTCTAAAGTATGCTGACAAGGTGTGTTGCGCCTTTCGCGCTTAGCACCTTCTTTCATACAATCTCTGATAAGGGATTAGACCAGGACCCTTTCTTACGAGAACTTTTAGAGACTGCACGCTAGCTGGAAATCACGCGCTGCCGAATCCAATCTGCACGAGAGGTTCATTATCAGGGCCAACTACTCTAGAAAGCCACCACACATTGCCGCCTCAACTTACCTCAATACAGCGCCGCTGATCTGGAGTTTTCTTTATGGATCGCATAAGGGTAAAGCCAGACTCGACGAGGCGGTGCCAGCGCGCTGCGCTGAACTGTTAATGCAGCGAAGGGTCGAAGTCGCCTTAGTTCCAGTTATCGAATACCAGCGGCTGGCGGGCATCACAATTGTGCCTGACGTGTGCATTGGGTCGCGTGGGAAAGTGCGCAGTGTGGTCTTGGTCACAAGGGCAAGTGATCTTAAGGAAGTCCGCAAAGTCGCGCCGGATGAATCATCACGCACTTCTGCTGCCCTGGTGAAAATTATCTACCGCGAATTTCTTGGTGTTGAACCACAGTGGAGTTCGGCTGTGCCAGATATTTCTGAAATGCTAAAAGAGAATGATGCGGCATTGATCATTGGCGATCCGGCAATGACTTTTAAGCGACAGGGGTTGCAGGTCCATGATTTGGCGAGCCTTTGGCGAGAGTACAGCGGATTTGGTTTCGTTTTTGCAATGTGGATGATATCGGATCATGCTTCGCAGCTTGTTCGCGGTATTGATTTCACTGCGGTGCGTGATGAAGGTTTGTCGCGGATTGCAGAGATCGTTGAGTATTATCAGCCACGGCTCGGTCTGGAGCGCAGCGAACTCGAAAATTATCTACTGCAGAACATTACTTTTCATATGGAGGCCGACATGCGAGCCGGTCTGGAACTATATTGGCGACTCGCTCACAAACACGGTCTTATTCGGAGGGTGAAGCCATTGGATGATTCGTAGCTGAGTAATGTCCTAATTTGTAGGGGCGTCCCGCCGTGGGCGCCCCCTTCATGTCTAGTATTTTAGTGTTGCAAAGATGACTGAGGTTTCTAAAATTCTGGAACAGACCCTGGCCGGCCAAAGAATGACGGCTGATCAATGCGCGATGCTGCTCGAATCGCATGACATAGCCTTAATTGGTGCCGCAGCAGACGAGGTTCGGAAGCGCAAACATCCCGACAATATAGTGACCTACATCATTGATCGTAATGTCAACTACACGAATGTTTGTAATGTTGTGTGCACTTTTTGCGCCTTCTACCGCCGGCCCGGGGCGTCCGACACTTACGTAAGGACCATCGACGAGATCTGTGAGAAAATTGACGAGACAATTGCCCTGGGAGGTACCGGAGTTTTGATGCAGGGTGGACTCCACCCTGACTTTGGGATCGAATGGTACGAGGAGTTACTGCGCAGCCTCCATTCTCGATTCCCAGACTTTCAATTGCACTGCTTTTCCCCGCCGGAAATCCATAATATCCACCTCATTTCCGGTCTTGATTACGAGACAATCATGCGGCGTTTAAAACAAGCGGGTCTCTACAGTCTGCCTGGAGGTGGTGCGGAGATTCTGGATGATGAAGTGAGGAAAAGGGTTGCGACAAAGTGCACAACGGATCAGTGGCTGGCCGTAATGCGTGCTGTGCATCGAGTTGGTCTGCGTTCAACCGCTACCATGATGTTCGGGATCGGCGACTCCGTCGTGCACCGCGTTAGACACTTGCAGCGAATACGTGACCTGCAAGATGAGACAGGCGGCTTCACAGCGTTTATACCCTGGACATTTCAGAGGGAAAACACCGCGCTGGGCCGTCGCATTAAAGAAGAACCTACAGGCATTGACTATCTCAAGATGTTGGCGGTCTCTCGGCTATTTCTTGACAATATTGAAAATTTTCAATCCTCGTGGCTAACACAGGGCCTAAAGCTTGGACAAGTTGCGTTGCGTTTTGGGGCTAATGATATGGGGTCGATCATGATCGAGGAGAACGTAGTTTCGGCGGCGGGAGCCCACAGTGAGGCTGATGAGAAGATGCTCCGTCACTTGATCAGCGAGGCCGGTTTTAAACCGCAGCAAAGAGATATTCTTTATCAGCACGTCACCCGAGCTGAGTCAAAAACTCTCGACGTTAAACAATCCCTTTCGTTGCGTGAGTTAACGGTCGCCATCGCGGATAGTCATTAAGAACTTACGGACAACTACAGAACCGAGTCGCGGTAGCGATGAGTGATGTGCCTGGACGACCCACCCGCTACCGAAGCTGTGAATGAATTGAAGAATGACATGGTCCACAATACCCCAACGGCAGTTGGGGGACTTTAAAGACGCAATCCATTCTCGAATTTATTCACAGCTTCTACCGCTAGGTGGTAGTAACTCCATTACTGCCGCGACTCGATTCGGAGTGATCCTGCAATTGCGAACACCTTCGCCGTACAACCGCCCGCGATACAATATTTTCTGAAGCGCTATCTGACCATTGAGTAATCCAAAACACCGGTATGCATAGTCATCCTCCAGTTTTCCCCAACCTTTGAATAAACTTTGCACACGCGGCCTTTCCAGTGATTCTCAATTCCGCTTGAGTCGATCCAAAGCGTGTCAATATCGACAACCGCAAAAGCGCCGTCACCTTCCGCGGAGATCTCAATTTTAATAATTTGGCGCTTGTTATGGACCAGGCGATGAGTATTAAAGAGCCGCTGCCATCCGGCTCGCCATCTCTCATAATCGTAGCGACCCAACTCGACGACCCAATCGATTGGGTCGTGGGAGGAGGCGGTCCGCCGGCCACGGCCATACCATGTCGGGATGAAAGATCGTCATCAACAGCTCAACATCTTGCGTATCCCAGGCTCGTGTTTCACGATTCACGATCTCTTCAATTTCTTGTTTGATGTTGTACATCGTCAGCTCCGGTGAGCTTCTGGGCAACCTTTAAGAGTGAAGGCGCAGAGATTTATGCTCTGCGCCTTCGAATTCTGTGAAGCGCGACTTCACATTATGAGGTCTCAAGACAAGGGGACACTAAAACTCGAACTTAATAGCCAATTGCACCTGTCTCGGATCACCAACTCCCTGCCGCAGAAATCCAAAGAAGTTAAAAAGAGCAGGGGTAGTGAGGGGATTGATATTATTAGCGTTGTTGAAAGTATTGAACATTTCTACAACTGGAACGAGTGCGTAGCGTTCCCCAAACTTGAACGGCCGTTGCAGTCGCCAATCGAACGAGAAGTACTTGTTATCCTTGCGCAAAGTATTGCGATTTGTTGCGGTGCGTGGGTCTGGTGTAATCGGCTGGGCGGAACGAGCTTGAACTCGGAAATTACCAGTAAACCCCCAGGGCAGTTCCACGTTCGTGTAGAAGTTAAATTTGTGCCGGATGTCGCGATCAGAGAGCGCATAATCCAACTGCAGATTGTTAATGTCAAAAGGGCTATCCGTGAACGGGTCGCGTTCGTTTGAGTCGTCGTCGTGATCTTTCGAAAACACGTAGTTCCACTCAAACTGATAGCGATTGCTGAAGCGCTTTCTCATACCCACGGTAAAACCATTGTAGAGCGACTTACCCACGGCGCTGGTGACAAAGACCGCTCCGAGGGTAGGGAATAAACCGTTACGATTAGAATTTAGAAAACGCGTCAGATGTACGCCCTGCGAATGCGTGAAGTCAAAGTACAAAGAAAGATCACTGGCGACCTGCTGTTCGAATTGGACGTTTGTCGTGTAGATTCGCGGGTTAGCATAGTTCTTGCTAAACACGCGTACGTCAGGGACAAATGGGAGGGCTCCACTGGGAGCGGCAGGAATTATTCCCGGCCAGGTCGGCGGCTTTGTCGATGCCCCGAAGCAGGTGAAAGCAAAAGTTGTGGCACAAGTTATACCAAACTGCTGAGCGCCGTTATCAGTTATTGATCCGACTTGCGACAACATATTCTGCCGGCCGTAGAAGATTCCGTAACTGGCTCGCAGCACCGACTTCCCCTTTTTGGAAATATCCCAGGCAAACCCCACACGCGGCTGAAACTCCTTTTTTGGGCTATGCAATGTGCCGTCAGAGGGGAAGAGTGGATTGCTTAGAAGTGGTCCATAAGACGTCTGGTTGGGAGGAATCAAAGGTTTAGGAAAGATCTGGGCCTCCCAACGGAGCCCATAATTCAAAGTAAAGTTTGGCTTCACCTGCCACTTGTCCTGCGCAAAGAACCCCAGGTCCTGATTGCTTACGGTTGACTTGCCAGGCGGCGGAACTCCTGCTATGCCGGTAGGCACACCGTTCTGCAAATACAGAAGGAGCGGTCCACCCACGCTGCTTCCCGCAGGACAGGTTTCCCCGAGCGCTTGCGTTCGCCAGGTGACCGCTCCCGAAGTACTAAGGCATTCCAGAGTAGTAGGCCCGAATCCCCCCGCAGCCTGTGGTGAGGCATAACGCAGAAAACCAGCAGCCGAGTCGAAAAGGTAACGGCCGGTGAAGAATCCGCGAAACACCTGGTCGTTGAGCGTATGAATCCACTCCCCGCCGAACTTGACGGTATGGTTGCCCGAAACAATCGAAAGATTATCCTTGAGGTGAGTTCGCCAGAGAAGTTCGTCAACCGCCGGTTGTAGAAAGAAGGGGTTACCAAATCTGAAGCTTGGTGCGAATCCCACTCCAGTGTCTGCCGGAACATTCGAGGTTACGGCGTTACGCGGACGCAGTTCACGAGAATATGAGAAGTGCGCTTCGTTTACGGTTGTGGGAGTGACGGTGCTAAAAAGATTGATATTGACGACATTAATCTTGGACGGACCCTCGATGCCGTTGGCGGAATTACCGTAGGTTGCTACATCGAACGTTTGATTCGTGTTCTTGGAGTAATCAAAGTTATAGGAAACCGCCAGCTTGTTGGAGCCGTTCAGATCCCAGTCGACCTTGCCCAGAAACGCATAGTTTCGGACAGGATGTTTGACCGGAAGACCTTCCTCCTGGTTTCTGGTGGTGTGCATGAAATTGATCAAGGCCAGCCGCTGACAATCCGGGTTCGCATTAATAATCGCCTCGTTGGCCACGATTGTGGGTGCGGCAATGGGACAGGGGGTAGTGCCGATCGGGTCGCTGAGGTTGGCTCGCGTCAAAGTCTCTCTGATACCTTCAAACGCAAAAAAGAAAAAAGCCTTATCCTTTTGGATCGGTCCGCCTACTGTTCCGCCAAACTGCTCGCGATGGAAATCTGTGAGAGGTTTGCCGTCTGATGTGTTCGCGGTGAGCGCTTCGAGCCGTTGAAAGTGAAACACATTGCCGTGGACATCATTGGTCCCTGACTTGGTTATCACATTAATTACGCCACCAGCAGTCCTGCCAAACTCGGCGTTAGCCCCGGTGGCGACAACCTGAAATTCCCTAACCGCTTCCAGTGTGATGTCGATAGCCGCTCGTTGTCCGCCAAGTTGTTCGCCAAAAAATCCGTTGTTGTAGTCACCTCCATCAAGACTAACGTTATTGAAGACGCCGCGTTGTCCGGCAAAGGTTATTTCGTCTCCATCCGGGCCTTGAACAATGCTCACCCCGGGGGTGAGTGTCAGCAGATCTTCGAACTTTCTTCCCAGAATCGGTGTGTTGCTCACAGCTTTTTCGTCCAGAGTTGAGCTCGATTCCGTTTTGAGAGTGTCGACGGTCTGTGTTGAAGTAATCGTGACCCTTTCCTCGACTTGCGAGACCTTCATCGATAGCGGCAGGTTGATGGCTTGTCCCACCGTAAGGTCGGCCTTCTCCAGCACCAAAGTCGCAAAACCCTGTTTTGAGACTGTCACACTGTAGCTGCCCGGAGGCAGTTGCAAAGCGACGAATCGTCCCCCATCGTCAGTAGTCAGGCTTCTGGAGAAGTTTGTCTCAGTGTTCTTGATTTCGACGTTGGCGCCCGGCACAGCGCCCCCATTAGCGTCCAGCACCGTTCCCTGGATAGTGCCCGCCGTTATTTGTGTTTGTGCGTGGATTGAGACCGCCGCAAGCAACACGGTGACTAACAAACCGGCGACCGGCCGCTTTAGCTTTAGGGAAAAAAATTGAATTAAGGCATTGAACATAGTCGTCTCCTGTCGCTTCTCTCAAGATGTAGATTACCAAATTCAGATCGTGTTCAAGAACGTCAATCCCAACTGGTTTTTCCGGGGAGATAGTGCGAAGGCCCGGGGCAAATAAAATTACCCGCTGATTCTTTAACGGCAAGCGTTATAGCGTTCGTGGTCCAATGAAGCAAGGTTGGTTATCCAAGGCCCGTAATCTTAGATAATGAGCTCTGGACTGTCAACGTCATATTTCATCTCATTTGGCGTCTCATTCGATTGACTGACCTTTTGCAACGCAGCTTCAGCTCGCAAATTCAGAAAGACGCCAATAACATAACCATTGCCGTTGCTATTCTCTTCGCCCCGGGACTGTGCTAAATACCAGAATGCTGTTCAAACCTGCGAGATCAAAAAAGAGGAGTGCCATGCACAATAGCAGTAGCACTTTAGCGAAGCATATTGTTGCTTCAGTCTTGGTTCCAATGTTCGAGTTGCTCGTACTGATGTTGGGAACCGGACTTGAACTGAAGGCCCTGCCGCAAGGAGATCACCAACTGATAATCCAGAACGGTGTGCGCGCAAAGATGCGTGATGGGGTTCAGTTGGTGGCGGATATCTACCGGCCCAGAACTGAAGGTAAGTTCCCGGTAATCCTGGTAAGAACGCCTTATAACCGCAAAGGCGATTCAGCCAGCGCTGATGAGATTGCATCCCGTGGATATGTTGTCATTCTGCAGGACACTCGCGGCCGGTTTGATTCCGAAGGCGAATTTTACCCGTTCAAATACGAGAGTCAGGATGGATACGACACAGTTGAATGGGCGGCTGCGCTTGATTACTCAAATGGCAAGGTAGGTATGATGGGCGGATCTTATGTTGGCGCCACGCAGATGCTGGCGGCGATGGCCAAGCCTCCCCACCTGGTAGCGATCTTCCCGTACGTGACCGCGTCAGAGTATTACGAAGGATGGACCTACCAGGGTGGCGCCCTCGCGCAGTGGTTCGCAAGTTCCTGGTCCTCGGGTTTGGTAATTGACACACTAAGGCGTAAGGCCGATCAAAATCAGCAGCCTACTAATTGGGTTAAGACCCTACCGGTAGAGCAATATCCTCTTGCTCGGCTGCCACAGGCTTCGGAGTTGGCTCCTTACTTCCGCGATTGGGTATTGCACGAACGCGACGACGAATATTGGAAGCCCTGGAAACTCTCTGATCATTATGGCGAGATGAGCGTTAAAGGGTTGCATGCCGGCGGCTGGCATGACCTGTTCTTAAAAGGTTCCATCAAAAATTACCTGGGCCTGAGAGATAACGCCGCGACAGCCGAAGCGCGTAAGGACCAGCGGCTGTTGCTTGGGCCATGGGCCCACGCGGCGACATCGCCTGAAGGAAAAATCGGTGACGTAGTTTTCGGGAAAGGCGCGGTGCTGGATTCTGTCAAAACTGAGCTGGCCTGGTTCGACTATGCGCTAAAGGGTATGCAGAACGAATTCGCTACCAACACACCAGTTCGCATCTTTGTAATGGGAGAAAACGTTTGGCGGGATGAGAAAGAATTTCCCCTGGCCCGCACTAAGTACACAAAGTATTTTCTGCACTCAGCGAGCGGGGCTAATTCCCTCAAGGGCGATGGAGCTCTCAACCTCAGCGAGCCCGGTGCGGAACGTGCTGACTCTTATAGGTATGACCCTGACAACCCAGTACCAACGCTGGGTGGCCGTCTCTGCTGTGGACAGGGCATACCGCCTGGCCCATCGGACCAACGGCCAAATGAATCCCGGTCCGATCTACTAGTTTTTTCAACACCCCGTCTGGCAAGAGACGTGGAGGTCACTGGATTTATCACGCTGGATTTGTATGCCGCGTCATCAGCTGCCGATACCGATTTCACTGCTCTGCTGGTAGACGTGGATGCCGATGGCTATGCGAGATTTCTTACAGATGGCATCGTACGTGCTCGTTATCGAAATTCGACCACCAAAGCTGAGCCGATCCTGCCAGGACAGGTTTATAAATACAGCATCGATTTGTGGGCCACAAGCAACGTTTTCCAGACGGGACATCAGATAAGGCTTTATGTCTCAAGCAGTAACTTTCCTCGTTTCAATCGTAACCTGAATACTGGGGAGCCGATGCAGGGGGCTAAACGAAGTGTGGTCGCGAGCCAGACTATATATCACGATCGCGAGCATCCTTCGGCGATTACCCTGCCGATCATTCCGCGGTAAAGGCCCTAGAGGTATTGAAGTGGTCTGGGCTATAAAGGAGAGACTGTTTGAAAAATGGATGCGCGGTCAGATTCTTTGAAAGTGAGCACTAACTACAGAACCAAGCGTGGTAGCGCCGGGTCAATCTCCGCAACTTGGCTCCTGACATCCAAAGATGGACCCGGCGCTACCGCGCTCGGTGCTGTAGTGCTTGGTGTTTTTTGAGTACCCACCCATTCCACATCTTCACGTATCACTTTGACAACGGTTCTCACGCGGCCGCGGAGCGTGCGAGAAATGCCGCCCGCGCCAAAGCATTAAACCGTTCCGGATGTTCTTGTTCAGGCATCATTCGACAGCGGTCAAAAATTTCCAGACTGGTGTGTGGGTTCGATCGTTGCATGGCGAGTCCCTGTTCCACTGGAGTGATGTCGTCCTGCTCACCCCAGACGAGGATGATTCGCTGTTTGAGACGAGAAAAGGCGGCGCGGGTGTCGATGTTTAAATACCCTGACAAGAACGCGGCGATGGCATGTTGAGCGCCCGGCAAGTGACTGGTAGCGTATAAGTTAGTAACGAGACGATCGGTTACGCGGCGTTGGTCATAGAACAAGTGCTTGCGAGCATAATCGCGTATGCCTCGTTCACTGGCCATTACGTTATAGAAGGAGGTACCGAGCACCGGCGATTGCAGTAAACCATAAAATGCTGCTCCGGCCATCCCCGGTCGGCCGCTAAGAGCGTCCGAGGCAGTCGGCGCATTAAGGATCATTGAATCTATGAGTTCCGGGTATTCATCAGCGACTCTTATCGCGTAAGCGGCGCCAAGCGAGCTAGCCACGATATTTACTGGGAAACCAGATACCTCGCGTATGAAATCTGAGATTAGTTGTACGTACAGGTCGGCGGAATAAGGAGCGGCAGCAGGCTTGTCCGAGAAACCAAAACCCAACAAGTCGACAGCGTAGGTTTGAAATTCATCGGCCAGCGGGTCGAAGTTTTTCCGCCACATAAAGCTTGAGGCGCCAGGGCCGACGCCATGAACAAATATTAAAGGGAGACCGTTGTGAGCTAATCCGGCCGTCTTATAGAAGACGCGGCCTTGCTTCCAATCGAAAAAGCGAGCCTCCCCACCCAAAGCACTATTGTCGGGTTCACTGGCGTTTCGCCTGATGGCAGCATTCACCGCCGCGAGCGCAGCCATACCGGCCCCGCCTGCCACCATTGTCTTCCAAATGTTGTTTAATTTGCTCATGCGAAATTTCACAGGCTGAACCTTACTCGACCACAAATTATAGTGTCACCGTTCGCAGGTGCGTAACGCCTCAGATGAAAGCAAAATCAAATTGCTCCTGATGCACTACTGGATCACTGTTGACGTCGACACCGCCTAAATAATCCTCAATCTCATTCAGGACATCTCGTTCTGAACTGCGCAGAGCCCGCGCTACCTCAGGGTGCACTCGCAGAGTCGCTTGTTTATTCGTAGCCTTTCCGTTCAGCCCTTTCGCCAGTCGTCGTGCTTCCTCCAGAAGTTCGTAACAGATCGTCTGCGGAGACTTGATTAGCCCGGCTCCCTGACAATAGCCGCAAGGTGCGCAGAGTGTTCTTTCCAATGACTGCTTAACACGTTTGCGCGTCATAATGACCAGTCCAAAATCGTTAAAGGACAATACTTTGGTCGGTGACTTGTCAGCTCGCAACGCGTCTTGCAAGGCCTGCATTACTCTGGTGCGGTTCCGACGTTCTTCCATGTCAATCAAATCGAGTACGATAATACCGCCCAAGTCGCGTAAGCGAATTTGCCTGACAATTTCATCGACTGCCTCTAAATTTGTTCGGGTAATGGTGTCTTCCAGGCGACCACTGCCGCGCCCAACGAACTTCCCCGTATTGACGTCGATAGCTACCAGCGCTTCCGTCTGATTTATTACCAGATAGCCGCCGGATCTAAGCCACACGCGAGGTTTGATTGCTTTATCGATTTCCGCCTGGACACCGTAGTTCTCAAGAATTGGCTCTTCGCGAGTGTATAACTTCACCCGTTTCACCATTCGTGGTTGAACTCGATTTACGAACTCGACAATGCGCTCATACTCCTCTTCGGAGTCGACCCGGATGGCTGAAAAGTCGTCTGACAATTGATCGCGAAGAATGCGTTGCACCAGGTCCAGGTCCCGGTGCACCAGACTCGCAGGCTTGGATTTCTCCGCGGCAGCGCGGATATCGAGCCACGTTCGCACCAGATAGCGAACGTCTTCGCGCAACTCCATCTCGCTGATACCTACGCCCGCCGTGCGAACGATAAAACCGCCCGACGGTACATTCTCGTCTCCGCGAATAAGTTGAATTAGCTTTCTCAGCCGCTGACGTTCACTGTCAGATTCGATTTTGCGGGAGACACCAACATGTTCGACCGTAGGCATGTAAACCAGAAAGCGGCCAGGAAGCGCGATATGAGAAGTGATGCGCGCGCCTTTCTTGGCAATCGGCTCTTTGGCAATTTGAACGAGTATCTCTTGTCCTTCACGCAAAAGATCTGTAATGGCTGGTTGATGGCGATCTCTCCGCGAAAAATTGCGATGGTGACCGCGACCATTTGGCACTCTGTCGTGAGCAGGACTGTCATGGGCCACTAACACCGGCGCCGGATTCAAGGGCTTGGGCTCTTCAACCTCAACAGTCGTATCAGAGTTAGCCTCTTGCGGCGCGCTCTCATCGACACTTGAACCGTCCATGCCTGCTGCTGGCTTGCCTTTGCCTGGTCGCCTTCTCCGGCGACCGCCTCGTCTAGTCGCAAACTCACCGCGGGTCCGAGCGCTTGTGACTCTCGCTTCCGAGTCGCTGTACGACTCTTCCACTTTCGAATCACTCTCGACATCCAGCGCCAACTGGTCCGTCGCCGCGGCACGCTTGCTTGATTTTTTAGCAGGAGCTTTCTTAGTAGTGCTTTTCTTCTTGGCTTTGCTTGCGGCGGGCGCCTTCCGAGAGGCGCGTTTCTTCCTAGTCGTTCCGATAACGTCTTCGGACTCAAGCTGTCGCCCGGCTTCTTCTTCATCACTAATACGTTCAAACGTGCCGCCGCGCAGCAGGTCTTGATCGATTTCATCGATAAAGCTTTCAAGATGCGCGGATATTGGGGCTTGACTTCTTTGTACCGCAGGCAAGCCTGCATCAGAGATGTCGCTGTCGTCCACCCGTTGAAAAGAACCATCCGGATAACTACCGGAGGGCAATACAGACCCGACTTCAGCGGAGCGGAAATCTTCTCCGAGATTGAATTCGACTGCATGAATCTGATCAAAGATTCTCTCCTGCAAACGAGCATCCTTAAACATCTCTCCGTTGGCGGCCGTTTCCTCCTCATCAACGATTCTTTGGATTGATGGGTCCGGAGCTACGAAAGGAGTATTAATCATCTCGGCCTCGGTAGTCGGTAAGGCTGAAGCGGTATCAAACATTTGTTCCTCGGGACTCTCCTTACCACGTCCACGGCGGCGACCCCTGCGACGACGGCGGCCGGGCTCACTGGTCTCGGCGGGTTGCTCAACCTCTAACTCCGGCGCCGTCCGCACGTCGATTTCAAGCAGGGGCTCCACTCGCTCCTGTGTAGCTTCGATGCGCTGTTCCCGTTCGACACGGGCGAGCGCAATTTGTTCCGCGGCGGCGCGTCCGGCATCGACCTCACCTTTCTTTGATTTGTCGATTACGATCCGTTCAAATTCCTCTTCCTCGTCGAAGAAGTCAGACACGTAGAGAAAAGCATCGCGCTCGAGTCCAATGTCGACGAAAGCCGATTGCATACCTGGCAAGACACGCATTACGCGTCCTTTGTAGATATTCCCTACGATTCCCTGATTGTGTTCTCCGCGTTCGATGTAGAACTCGGTTACTTGCTCGTTCTCGATAATCGCGATCTTCTTTTCGCGTCCGTTGATGCTTACAATTAATTCTTTTGACATTTGTTAACCTGTGTCTCCAGCAACACCGGCAGCAAACTGCCTGGATGAAGAGTTGCATCCTTGGCCGCAAAAACTATGCGGCCACTGGCAATCTCTAAATCCCGGTTTATGATGCCGTTTGTTCGTTTAGAAGTGTGAGTGTGCACAGCGAGGCAGCCGTCGAGCCCGAAAGCGAGGCGCGTCCTTTGCACGGGAATAGCGCGACGCCTGGGTGTCGCGCTGTTATTTACTTGAGTGGAATCCATTTGCCCGGATTCAGGCGGATACGAGGGCAGATTCTTTTCCGGTCTGGGGTTAATCTCTTGACGGAGGTACTGGCGAATTGAGCATGGACCTTTGCGGTCCACCGCTGCGCGGTTATTGAAACTATTCAAACGTCAAACCCTGACTAACCGCATCGCGAGGAGAGTAAGTGCAGCGGGAGCACATCCCTAGTCAAACTCGTCCACAGCCAAAGCCGAACGTCCATAGTTGCTGTTATGTGCTCAAAACCTATCTGCTCTTGTGCAAACGTCAATGGGGTTTTCCAGCATCCCCGACTCGCCTTTTGGCCTATCGACCAACTGAGCGGCTGAGATTAGAAGTTAATAATTGTCGTCAACTTGGACGACCGTGAAATCCACGTCCCTCCCGTCGGGCGCACGGAAAACTCACTGCTGCGTTTTCGTGATGTTTCGGCCGGCACATTCTTGCGCCGAAATGAAAGCTTCCGGCAGGGCGATCTTTAAGAAGTATAACCGAAGCAGCCGAAAAGCGAAATAGAGATTCATCAATGGGGCTGTATTAAGTCAGAGTAACTTCAGGAAACGACGTTCTTGCTATAAAAATCCAAAATACTGCCTCGTTGGGGCCGCTCCAGGAGTCTGCGATAGAGTCGCTCAACTAATGGGTGCTGACCGTTCTTTTTTAAGAGAGGTGTCTCCCAGTAAAGCACCTGGAGCCCGGCTCTCTCTATGACCATGCGCAGCGTCTCCGGTGAAAAGAAAAAGAGGTGATGCATCGCTGCATAATGCCGCCAGCGGTGCCGTTTTAATCTAAGGCGACTTTGAAGGCTCTTCAGAACCGGACTTAAACCGGCCATATTAGGAACACTGACGTGAATAATCCCCCCGGGCCCGAGCAGTTCGCGTGCTCGCGAAAGCTCTGCCGGTGGGTCCTGGGTATGTTCCAGGACATGATTAAAACGAATCATATCAAACTGCGTGAGGCCGAAATCTATCTCCTGTAAACGCCCCTCCCACAGAGGGCAATGTAAAGCGTGCGCATCTGGCGACAAAGCAATATCCACGCCAAAAATTTCCCAGCCAAGTTCGCGGGCATATTTCAGAAACGAACCATCACCACATCCAATGTCAAGAATCTTTCCTGTTCCCCCAAGCTGTCGACTGTAGCTTTCCAGCTGGAGTGAGAACTGATGTTTATGACTGTCATTAAGCTGCGCTGTCGAGCCCCGGCTTGAAAAATATAAGTCGGTGTAAATCTTTTCCGCCAATTCTTCGAAAGCCAGACGAGGGCTGACAAACTCCAATCCACACTGCCGGCAGCGACACAGTTGAAATCCCTGATAGTCTACTGCGAAAGGATCAGGTGCAAGATCGCAAAGAGGACATTCAACCACTTCCGTGGCCTGTAGTTCTGCCCTCGTTACTGAGCGCGGCTTACCAAAGTAGCTTACTGAAACTTTCGAACTCATCAATTATTCAGCTGCAGTAATTTCAAGCCAGGGCAAAGGGCAGGAGGTTCGCGCCTCCGTCGAGCGAACGCAATCAACCCTTCGCAAAACTCAAGCCGTTTCATGTGGGCTTCAGTTTACGAATCGGCGCAACTGGATACTAATTGCAAAGCCAATAGCAATGAAAGTGGCGACCAGAGAGGCCAAGCCGGAGCTCATCAACGGCAACGGCACGCCAATTACTGGCAGCATCCCCAGGGCCATGCCGATGTTAATAAAGATCTGGCAAGTGAGACCGCCAACGATTGCCATAATTACCAACATTCCAATACGGTCTGGAGCGCGTCGCGCTCCCGTGATTAACCTGGAAAGTAAGACACCGTAGGCCATGAGAACCAGTATGCAACCCAGGAACCCTGCGTTACCGGCGGTGACTGCAAAAATAAAATCGGTGTGTGGTTCAGGCAAAAACTTGAGACTGCTCTGCGAATACTCGGAGGAGGCCTGAGCACCAAAGAAACCGCCTTCGCCGACCGTCAGTATGGACTGCCAGGTGTTGTAACCAAAGCCTCGACGATCTGCCCTCTCAGGATCGAGAATGACATTTATCCGCTCTTGCTGATACCCCTTGATCAGCTTGGTCTTAACGCCGACCCAGTAAGCAAATGGCAATAGGAGCAGACCCAGCACGATGCTCGCCACAACGAGTCGTATTCGAATAGCTGAAAGGAAAAGCACAATTGCCAGAATCGGCAGATAAGTAAGCACTGATCCAACGTCAGGTTCCAGCAGAATTAGCGATATCGGCAGAGCTAAGATTAAGAATCCTATGACTATTTCTCTGAGAGTCAGCACTGTTATGCGATTCCTGCCGAAGTAGCGAGCCAACATCATCGCGGTGGTTACTTTAACAAACTCTGACGGTTGAAACTGGCCTATCACGGGTACCTTGATCCAGGCTCGTTGGCCATTGATCTTCAAGCCGATGCCCGGAATCAATACGAGAACCAGAAGCGCGAGGCCAAAGATATAGAAAGCAGGAGCAACGTTGAGCAGTTACCGATAGGCAGTAAGCGCGATTGCGAGCATGGCGACTATCGCGACGCCCAGACCGATCAGTTGCTTCATCCAATAGGCTTCAGAGGGTTGGGCGTTGCGAATTTCAAATGTGCCAAAGCACACAATGCCAATCGCCAGAAAAGCCAGGGGCCAATCGAAGTCTCTGAAGGAACGCTTTTTTAGTATTGCGGCCATTTAACACTAATTCAAATCAGTGAGTGTATTGCCACAGCTCGTCAACAGCCCATAAGCATTGTCATTGTCGCTGCGCCAGCGTTGACGATTTATGAACCAGTTGCGTGGAGTTGGAGTCGCCGGGTTTCTTGATTTGTGCAATTTGCTGAGCCCCCGGTGGCTCCTCATTTCGGGTCTTTCGGTAATAGACATCGTACACACCGCGGACAGCGGGTGCAGCATTGGCGCCGCCAAATCCGGAGTTTTCAATTAGGGCGACTATAGCAATCTCGGGTTTGAAAGCCGGAGCATAGGATACAAACCACGCGTGATCTTTGTTTTTACCGGTGTCCTTTCCCAGACCTACTACCTGCGCTGTGCCCGTTTTTCCGGCGATATCGAAGCCTGCTATGCGAATGCTTGCTGCTGTACCGCCGTTATTAACCACACCCCACATGCCCTCCACCACCAGGTGGTGCATATCTTCTGGAATGGGAATTACCTTCGGATTCGGGCGTGACTGATCCAGGGGCTGGAATGTACGAGGGGCGCGATAGTCGGGCGTTCCTTGCTCACCGACTGCCTTAAGTTCCTTCAGTAGATGCGGCACGTACAGTCGGCCGCCCATACCCACACCGGCCACCGTCCGCAACAGGGCAATCGGTGTTATCACATCATAAACCTGGCCAAATGAGGCATAGACGGTGTCAATGTCTTTCCATTCCGGGTAATTGGGTTGCCTTTGTCTTTTGAACTCACGCGATGGAGTCCAGCTCACAACTTCATTTGGCAAGTCTATTCCTGTGCGCTTGTTCATATCGAACTCGTCAACCATCTCGACAATGCCGTCGATCCCCATTTTCAGACCGAGTCGATAGAAATATCCGTCGCAGGAACGCGTGATAGCCGTCTTCAAGTCAGGAGTCCCATGATTACCCATGCAGCGAGTGAATTTGTTACCAACGGTGATGCCACCTCCGCAAACCAGATTGGAGTGGGTCAGGGTAATGGCCCCCTGTTGCAGACCTGCCACTGCCATAGGAACTTTCCAAGTTGAACCGGGAGGATAACGACTTTGAACTGCCCGATTAATAAGCGGCTTTTGGGGGTCGTTCAGCAGACCAACATATTCAGCCCGGCCTTTTTTGGTACCGATGCGCTGGAAGACATTGGGATCAAAGCTGGGAAACGAGGTAAGCGCCAGTATCTCGCCATTGTTGGGATCAAGCGCGACGATTACGCCGCGTTTGGTAACTGAATTTCTTAGCTGCTCTTCTGCCGCCTCCTGCAAATCAAGATCGATCGTGGTTACCAGATCCTGGCCGGGCTGGGGCGGCACTATTTCGATCTCGTTCTGAATGCGACCCCGACTATCGACGATTACCTCACGATAACCATCTTTACCACGCAAGTAATCGTCATAAGTCTGCTCGACGCCGCTCAGGCCAATAATGTCACCTGGTTTATACCCCTTGTCTTTGAAACTCTGTTGCTTTAATTGCTCGGGGCTAATTTCCCCAACATAACCAAGCACGTGAGCGAGCAGGCCACTTGGCGGATATCGGCGTTGTGGTTGTTGTTCAACGCGCAGTTCAGGAAATTCGAGGTTATGTGCCTCTACCCAGGCAATGTCGCCCGGCGTGGCGTCCTGCTTAACCTGGACCGACTCGAAGGCCGGCAGCAGCTTTATCTGGTCGAAACGTTCCCGCAGGATGTCAGCGTCGATCGCAAGTGCCTCAGACAGGGGCTGGACAAGTGAACTAAGATCGCGTCCTCTGAGATCCTCGCGAGAGAGAATTATGCTGTAGATCGGTCGGGAATCGACAATGGGACGTCCATTACGGTCAAATATAACTCCTCGAGGAGCCGGAATGGGCAATCGTCGACGACGCTGGTTCTCAGCGATATCGGCATAGTGCTGACCCCGCACAACCTGTAACAGGTACAGTCTAACGGCGAGGAGACTGAGAGAGAGGATCACAAGCGCCTGGATCGCGCGGAGTCTCGCACGCAGGTTTTGGGAGCTATCTTCGAATTTCATCGCGATCGGCTATCAGGTTAGTCGTGCGGCATCTGTCTTTTGTTGCGCGACATTCCCATATCAAGATAAATCTTTTTTTCTGCTTTTCCAATCGGTTGAGGGCAAGTGACAACAAGGCAAAACTTGCCGGCTCGGTCCCTAAGAGTCGCGTGCCTAATAAGAGGTTAGCGTTCATCTCCTTCTCAAAGTCCCAGCGCTGCGTCTGGCCACCCGACGCCGAGAGGCAAACTGGCGGCGTTGGCTGGGTTGCTGTGTAAAGATTGAGCGGAGCAGGTAAAGACCAAAAGTGCCAGCGGCAGTTGTTGCGATTAGTCTGTAGGACAAGGTTTGCATCAAAGGAACCAAAGGCGGATAGCCGAGCGATCGATGCCAGAACACGTAAACTGCCGAATCAAAAATAGTGGCTGCGGCGAGAACCGGAATTCTCAACAGAACGTTTTCAAGATTGACGCGGGTTGCCGCGAGGTAAACCAGATAGGCGGTAAGAGTTTTAGAACAACCTCCTGCGCAGATTAGACCTCCACCGGCAGCGTCTAAAGATAGACAGGCAATGGTTCCCACAATAAGGGCTTGCCAGGCATCTCGCTGGAGAGCGATATAAACGACGACAATCAAGGGAAAGTCGACGTAGGAAAGGGGCGGCCAAACCGCGCGCAACGATAGCTGCAGTATTATGGCCAGACCGAGAACAGCCGCAATCTTAAGTTGGGGCATTTACAAAAAGTGGTGAGTGATTAGTCCTGAGTTGCAAGCGCAACAACTGCTCACAACTCAATACTCATCACTTCTTAGCTTTGTCGACATTGGGCAGGGTCTGTTCGGGAGCAGGCCGCTGCGGCGGCTGATACAGCAGGACCGCCACTTCCTGTAGCTGATCGAGACGCGCGCTCGGCTTGATGTAGATCTGATGAGGCAGAGTCGCGGTGCCACGTTTCAAGTCGACTACCTCTCCCACGTTCAGACCCGCCGGATAGATTCCATCCTGTCCGGTAGTCAGGACAAAATCACCGATCTCCACTTTTTGCAATCCTGAGACGTAGCGCATTTCTACCAGGCCCGTCTGTCCCAAGCCTCTTACTGAGCCGAACGAACCCGACTCACTGAGTTGGCCAACAACTGCTCCTGCTGCGGCCTTCTCATCGGTAATTAGCATCACCTGCGATGTCCACGGACCAACAGCGACGACACGACCTACAATCCCGTTTGCGGCAACGACGGGCATGTTGAGAGCAATACCTGAGGAACTTCCGCGATTTAAAGTAACGGTGTTGAACCAGACTGAGGGATCGCGGGCGATGACGCGAG
>WNFU01001722.1_pt1 | contig 39601 bp, 33 predicted proteins | sample 5400121 | NCBI WGS metagenome assembly WNFU01 (sample SAMN13153360, study PRJNA577476) | soil metagenome | isolation source: 100 cm soil or saprolite under grassland replicate 1 | place: USA:California | collected 2016-06-15
CTCGTGGCGCAGAACGAGGAGCTCGAGTTCCTTAGAGCGGTCGCTGCGCGCGAGCAATACGACGAGCGCGAACAGCCGGCAGGCGACAACGTAGACGAACGACACAAGCACAGGCGGCCTCCGAGGACGGGAGCGCCGAGGCTACCGGCCTTCCAGCCAACCGACCTCCGGCACCGCACTGCGCCTCACGACCGAGTTTGTGCACCCCACGCGCCTGTGCGGACCTTTCTGTCGTAGCGGGGGCGGGATTTGGCCCGTTTCCCCGACCGCCTCACGAACCGCTTTACCGAGGTTCGACGGCGTGAATCTTCGGCCTCCAGCTTTTCGCTGCGCGCGCCGCGCGCGCAGGCGTGCGCTCCAACTTCAGCCTCGCCTGACGCCCTTACGCTGACCCAGTCGGACGCCCTCGACGATCAACTGGGAGGCACAGCCGCGCCGCTGCGGCTGGCAACAACGCAGCCGCCGCGCAGAGGCAGCGGGCCCGCTCCTTAGGTGTTCGGCGCGATGCCCCGCCGGCGCCCGACCGCGCCGAAGCGAACGAAGGCGGCGGCGAGCGCGACCGCGAGCACGGCGGCGGCGGCGATGATGATCGTCGTCCACGGCCAGCCGCTGCTGTCGGCGGGTGCCGTCTCGCCCGGCTGCGGCTCGACGCAGTCGGCCGCGATGCAGATCGCACCCTTCCCGAGGTTGATCTCGTCGCCGGGGCCGTAGCTGCCAGCGCCATAGCTGACGCGCACAGCCCAGCTGCCAGCCTCGGGGAAGACGATCTCGGTCCGGTAGCGACCGCCGCCGAGATCCTCGGTCGGGAAGCGACGCGTCTGCCCTTCGCCGCGGATGACCACCTCGACGTCGTTCACACCGGCGATTGGCGTGCCCCACGTCGGGCGCGGCGACGGCAGCTGCGGCTTGTAGAGCTGGAACATGATCCAGACCGGCACGTCCGGCTGGTCGATGTCGTTCGGGGCCGCGGAGACGACGTTCGCGCGCAGCGGCTCGGCGAGTGCCGATGGCGCAACGACAGCGGCGGTCACGGTCAAGAGCAGGAATGTGAAAGCCAGGTTCTTCATCGGTAACACCTCACTCGCCGCATACTTATGTCTCTTACTCCGCTCGGGCCGTTTCTGTTCCATCAGGGGCTGCTGCGGTTAGCGCCGGTAGTGCTGCCTGCCTGTCCGTGCCCCAGTGCGCGTCATGCATTCGTCGCGGCCGAGCGTGGCGGTGACTCGGTGCTAAGCCCTTGGGGATCAGCGGGCAGAGCCGGACGTTCCGCAAGCAGCGCCGTTCTGCCGAGTTGTCTTCTTCCCGTCGGTGTCCGCCAGCACGGGCTCTGACCGGACGAGATCGCGTTCGGCGTGGCCCCGCGCTACGGCGGACCATTACTGATTCGCCGGGTTCGTCTCGACGCTCCCGATCGCGTTCGCTTTCACGTCGGCGGACCGGCCGTGGTCAAACTACGGGTTCCGCCAGCGGCGACACGTCGGCGCTGGCATTATCTCCCAACCGACACGCTGTTCCAAACAGAAGGCTGCTATGGCTTCCAGATCGACGGCCGCGGCTTCAGCGAGAAGATCGTCTTCCGCGTCTTGCTCCCACCGGCCGCAACTCGCCGCGACGGTCAGCTTCGCCGTGACGAGTCAAGTCCGCGTTCCGCGGTTCGCGGACGCGCCAGCGGCTCCGGCAGGCCGGTAGCGTTTTGGCGAAACCGGATGATGCCCCGCCTGCTCCTCGCCCTTCCCGTGTGCGTGCTTGCCGTCGGCTGCGCGCGAGGTGAGGGAGAGAAGCAAGCGTCCTCGCACGCGAAAGAGGGCGTCTCGCCGGCGATCACCACGGCCACGGCGCTGGGTCTTTGGTCGCAGAGGTTCGTGCGTTTGCGCAGCGGGGAGGTTGTGGCGGTCGGCTTCTCGCGCACGCCGGCGGGTGTTGCTCTCGTCCGCTACCTGCCGAGCGGTCGTCTCGACCGTAGCTTCGGCCGCCACGTGTGGCCGCAGTTCGGCGCGGGCATGCTGGGCGCGCTCGCGGCAGCAAGACAAGGCGACAAGGTCGTCGTCGTCGCCTGTCAGCCTCCGGACTGCTGGGGCTACCTCGTCCTCGCACGCTTTCACCCCGACGGCCGCCTCGACGACGCGTTCGGAAAGCAAGGCTTCGTGCGAACGGCAGTACCGAACGCGGATCTGACGCCCGCGGCGATTGCGTTGCAGCCAGACGGCAAGATCGTCGTTGCCGGAGAACTCCAACGCGTTCCCTCGAGCGGCGAACTCGGCGGGAGCTTTGTCGCCCGTTACCACTTGGACGGGCAACTCGACCGCGACTCGGTGACAACGGCATCGCCACTCCCGGGGATCTGGAGCGCCCGGGCGCCGTCCTCGTGCAGCCGGACGGGCGGATTCTCATCGGCGGCGCCAACCTCATCGTCCGGCTCCTGCTGAGCGGCAACCTCGACACCACCTTCGGTGCCGGCGGCGCGGCGGCCGGACTTACAGTCGCGACTCTGGTCCGACAGCGCGACGGGAAAATCGTTGCCGGCGGCTCGGGAAGAAGCGAACGCAGTCCAGTCTTCGCGCTCGCCCGCCTCACCCCGAACGGCAACTTGGATCACGGCTTCGCAGCGAGTGGCCATCTCCTTCACCGTCGCCGCGGCGATCATTGGGCGCGCGTCGAAACGCTCCTCCCGATCTCGAGCGGCCGCATTGTTGCCGTCGGCTGGGCGACGCGAGGAACGGCTGTCTTGAAGCGGCGCTATCGATTCGTTTTCCTGCTGCTCACTCATACGGGTCGGCTTGATCCACGCTTCGGTAACGGCGGCCGTCGCACGATTGAATCGATCTCGGGCCAAGCGATCGCCGCGTTCAGGATCGGGTCGCGACGTCTCCTCGCCGTCGGACCCAGCGGCGATCTGAGGATCGCGAACAGCTCGATGTGGCCGTCTTCCGTGACGACGGCGGCCGGGATGCTCTCGTCGAGCCCCGCTGTGCTGAGCTGTTTCACGCCGTTGCCCGCCGGGCTGAGTGACCAGTTGGTGAGCCTGCCGTCGCTCATCGCGGCGAACAGCTCGACCTGACCCGCCGCGGGCGAGACTGCTGCGAAACCGCTGCGAACGAACGCACCGGCGGGAGCACCGGACGGCCGCGGCAGGACCGACTTCGTCCAGTTCGTGCCGTTGGTGGAGTGCCAGCGGACCGCGTCGCCGTTTTGGTCGAACGCGAACACGTCGGTGACGTTCGACCCGGACGAGACGGCCGCCGGGACACCCCGCGGCAGCCCGCCACTCCCCGGCAGGATGCCCGTTGACGCGAGCCCTCCGACGACGCTCCAGCGATCTTGGACGATGCCGCCGGGGGCGGCCGCGAAGGTGTCGATCAGACCAGCAGTCGCAGCGCTCGCAGCGCTCGCGGCCACTCCGTTGGCGCCACCCGGGATCCCCCCACCCGCCCAGACCGGCAGGGAGAAGGATGCACCGTCGGACGAGTGGAACTGCACGAGGCTCCCGTCGCCGTGGTTGATCGCGAAAACGTGCACGCCGTTCTGGAACGCGACGGCGCACGGATAGGACGGCTCCAGGTTCGTCGGTCCCGCCGGCAACGCGTCAGGCCCGTCCAGTCGAGGCCGTTCAGCGAGCTCCAGTGGTTCATCGCGCGGCCGGCGGCGATCGCGAAGACATGCGTCTTCCCGCCCGCGAACACCGCGGCCGGACGTCCGGGAGGCATGCTCCCGCCTAGAGATTGCAGTGACATGTGGTTCCTCCGGCTGAAGTCATGCGACACCGCCTTGGCGAACGCGGAAGCTTTGAAAGAGCGCCTTCTGCAGGGATGCCACCACCGTCCCAAAGATCAGGTCGGGTCGTTACGTGGAAACCCCAGGTCTTTGCACGATCAGCTGTCGCGCATCCACATCTGTCGTCCCCAAACACGACTGAGCACGAGTAGAGCAGTTGCCGGGACAACCGGGTCCGCCGCCGCCGACGACCTCTACAAGCCTTCACATCGACCGGGCTGGAGCCACCACCCGGCATCGCAGACGTCCTTCGCACGATCTTCGACAAACCAAAGAAACGCCACCATTACCAGATCGCCTGGTTCAACGACGGCGCCAAAGGCCCTCTGCTCACGCTGACTTGCTCGGCCGCGAGCTTCTTCGACGTCGTTCGCCTCCTTCGTGGCAACCAGACCCCTGACGGCGCTGTCGTGGCGCATCTCGGACCACTCCCGCTGTTCATTGAGTTCGCGCTGCCGCAGTAGTCTCAAAGGATGCGCGGGCTCAGCCGAACGGCTGCGATCATCCGTACCGGATCGGCGCTGGGAGCTGTGATCGCCGTCGTTGGTGGCGGCGTCGCACTGTTCACGACCGCCAACAGCGCAGGGAGCCTCTTCCTTATCGGCCTCGGGATCCTGCTCGGCCTGTTCGCCGCGCTTGGCCCGCGCTTGGAGATCGAATCATTTGAGGTGCTCGGCGCCAAGGTCAAAGTGCGCGAGGTGATCAAGAGCCGGATCGCGCTTGCGCAGGCCGCCGAAGGCGGCGCCGACGACGCTCGCGCGGAGGCGATGCGTGCGCAAGCCCTTGCAGTGCGAGAGCTATACGACCTTTACGAGTACGTCAGGCGAACCGAGCCAGCCTCAGATGACCGAACAACCACGCAGGACCGGCTTGTACTCCGGATGCGCAACGCTAGTACCGACTTTCGTTTTGACCGCGCCGAAGTCGTAAGCTGGTTCGAAGAAGGAGACGGTCCTCTCCGAATGATCGCAATCAGCGTGATGCAAGCACGCGAGGACTGCCGCTACTTCCCAGTCGTCCTCAAGGCGCTCGAACGGCCGTACAGTCTCAACGAGCAATACCAGGCGCTCAGACTTGGCGACGAAATGAGCGGTGTTCTGGACAGGCTCGAGCGAAAGCTGTTTCGCAACGCAATTCTACGCGCCCAGCAACGGCGGCGCTTCAAGAACGACGGCCCGTTAATGGCAATCAGTGACAGGATCCTGCGCAACCTCGCGACCCGCCGGCGCCCGACCACGGCACGAAACTGAACGCACACAGGCACGCCACGCTAGTCGCGATGGTGCGAGAGCCATCTGCTGAACGCAGATCGGGCGACGTCGGGCCGGCTACCGACCATCGGCCGAGCCGTTTCCCGTAGTCAGAGTTGACACCTCCCCCGTCGAGTGGGAAGGTCGCGCAGCGATCGAGTCGCCACCGGCCAGGGTCAATCCGACGCCGACGCACGTCCTCGGGAAAGGAGCCGGCATGGAACAGCATCATGGGTTCGAGAGCTACTACATCGAGGGGGAAGGGCTCCTCGACGAGAGCGGTGAAGGCCGTCCACGGACGCTGGAGGCGGCCGTCGAAGCGGTGACGCCGCCGTTTCGGTTCTCGCGGATGGGCCCGAGCGGTGCGAACCGTCAGCTCTCCGATGCGAACCGGGCAAAGATCGGCGTGGCCGTGACGTCGGCGCCCAACGTGGAGTCGCAGGTTCCGGCCGGCTTCACGTACCTCGGCCAGTTCATCGACCACGACCTCACCTTCGACAAGACGACTGTCACGTTCGGCCAATTCGTCACCCCTGCGCAGCTCGTGCAGAACCGCTCGCCGAGCCTCGATCTTGACTCTCTCTACGGTGCGGGGCCGGCGGATCCGGAGTCGGCGAAGTTCTACGAGGCGGATGGGCTCCACTTGAAGATGGGAGACACCGTGGCCGCGGGGGACGCGGGCCGGCCCAAGACGGACCTGCCTCGAGTCGGAACTGGACCGAACGCTGCGGCCAAGCGCACGGCGCTGATCCCCGATCCGCGCAATGACGAGAATCTCGCCGTCGCGCAGACGCATCTCGCGATGATCCGCTTCCACAACCGCGTCGTCGATACGCTCCCGGCGTCCACGCCGGCGGCCCAGAAGTTCGCCACGGCGCGGGACATCGTGGTCAGGCACTACCAGTGGATGATCCGCACGGACTACCTGCCGCGGATCTGCAAGAAGAAGCCGGTCGACGACGTCTTCAAGAACGGCCGGAAGGCATTCGAGGTCAATGCAACCCCGACGGACGTGCCGACGATGCCCGTCGAGTTCTCCGTGGCGGCGTTCCGGCTCGGGCACAGCATGATCCGTGCCGCCTACCAATGGAACAAGAACTTCCAGGACAGCACCGGAATCCTCGGCACGCTGGACTTCCTCTTCACGTTCTCGGGGCTGAGCGGCGACCTGGGCGGCAATCTCAAGCTCCCGGCCAACTGGATCGCCGACTTCCGCCGGCTCTACAACTTCGGGGAGGCGGGACGCGCCGATCTGGTCGTCCCTGCCGGGAAGGGCAACCGCGCTCGGCGGATCGACACGAGCCTCGTGAACCCGCTGGAGCGCCTGCCGAATCAGACGCTTGGGCTGCCGGCAAATACGGCGGACACCAACCCGCAGCGGAACCTCGCGTTCCGGAATCTGACGAGGGCACGGATGGTCAGACTGGCGACGGGACAGCAGATGCTCTCGTTCCTGAGGAGCAAAGGCGCGGTCATGACCGGCCTCACGAAGGCGCAGCTCCGTGACGGCCAGGGCGGCGCCTCGATTGACAACTTGACCGGAACGCAGCGTGACGCGCTCCTCAAGAACACGCCGCTCTGGTTTTACATCCTCCGTGAGTCCGAGCTGAACAACGGAAAACTGCGCGGCGTCGGCGGCCGGATCGTGGCCGAGACGTTCCACCGCGCGATGGAGGGCAGCACCTCCTCGATCGTCCGCGACCCGGCCTGGCGCCCCTCCCTCGGCCCCAACAACAACACCTTCCGGATGGTCGACCTCCTGCTGTTCGCGTTCGAGGGGAAGAAGAACCTGCTCAACCCACTTGGGGGGAACTAGCCGTAGGCGAGACAATCAGCGCCGATGGCGGCGCCCACCAACGACCAGCCTGAAAGCCGAGTGGCAGACCGAACAGCGTTCGAGCAGGCCCTCGCCGGAAGTGCGCCGACGACGATCGCGGGCGTCGTCGAGCGCCTGCAGGCGATAGACGACGCGCTGCCGCCCGGCGACGGCGTCTCTTGGTTCGCGAAGCTCTATCTCGAGGTCACGAAGTCGGTCGGCGCGGCGGTCGTGCCGGGGTCGTTCCGGGATCCCGAGTTCGTCGAGCAGCTCGACGTCGCGTTCGCCGAGCTCTTCGTCGAGGCGATGCGACGGTCGCTGCGCAGGCCGCCGGCGACGCCGAAGGCGTGGTCTCCGCTACTGGAGGCGCGGTCGCATCGAGGCATCGCGCCGATCCAGTTCGCTCTGGCGGGGATGAACGCGCACATCAACCGCGACCTCCCGGTGGCACTGGTTGCGGCCTGTGAGCGAGCCGGCGTCGACCTGCCGGGCGCCGAGCCAGAGCATGCGGACTTCGAGCAGATCAACGTATTGCTCGAGGCCGCCGAGCAGCGCGTCAAGCGGTGGTTCGCGACCGGCTTCGTCGGGATCGCCGACGTGGCGCTTGGGGACGTCGACGACCACATCGCCATGTGGAACGTCGGGCGCGCCCGCGATGCTGCCTGGGTGCAGGCGCTGACGCTCTGGACGCTGCGGCCGCTGCCCGAGCTGCAAAGGAGCTTCCTCGAGATGCTCGACCACGTCGTCGGCTTCGCCGGCCGCGGCCTGCTCGTGCCGCTCAGGCAGGGTTGACGAGCATGGGCCGCGTGCGCGCAGGAATCGGGCGGGGATGGGAGCGGTTCGCGCAGGCACCGTGGTGGGCGCACTCGCTCGCGACCCTCGGCGCGCTGCTGGTTGTGAACGTGGTCGCGCTCGTGATCGCAGCCGTCTTCGTCGTCGACTTCGCGCACAAGCACGGCGCGCTCGCCGGCGACGTCCCACCTCAGTCCGCGCTGGCTGCGGCCGAGGCACGCGAGCTGGCTGAGAGGTTCGCCCCGGTACTGCGGCTCGACTCGCGCGAGCTCTTCACGCCGATCAGCAACGAGGCGTACGTCGGCCAGACGCAGCTGAAGGAGGAGGAAGGGAAGTTCACCAAGCTCCTCGATGCCGCGCCGTCGATCGGTGGGCTTCCGAACGTCCGCGGTGTCTGCCTCGCGATCCGCGGCTGTCAGTTCTTTCTCGACGTCCGCGGGGTGGAGCCCGATCCACCGCGGCACTCCGAGCGCCTATACGGAGAGCTCCAAACCCATCTGACGCGTGCCGGCACCCGGCCCACGGTCTACTACCACGTCACTCGTTACGACGACCAGGATCAGTACGCCGTCCAGTACTGGTTCCTTTACCTCTTCAACTACCGGCTCAACGAGCACGAGTCCGACTGGGAGCAGATCACTGTCCGGCTCGACTCGGACAAGGAGCCGATCGACGTCCTCTACTCGGCGCACGCCGGCGGCCATGTGAAACCCTGGTCCGGGGTGGAGACCGCTAGCGATCACCCCATCGTCTATCCGGCGCGCGGCTCCCACGCGAACTACTTCCATGCAGGCAAGCACCGCGTCGAGATCGTGTGTAAGCGCGTGGTCGGAAGCATCCGAGCCTGCCTGCGCGGCCGCAAGCTCATCGTCGACCTCGCCGACGGTGGCCGGAAGCCGCCGCTTACATCTGACCGCTACACGCTCGCCGAGCTGAGCGGGCCCGTCTTCGTGGGGAGCTACGGCTCCGGGAACTACGTCGTCCTCACCCGCAAGCCCGACGTGCTCGCCGATCCGCGTGCGCGGGCCGCGTGGGCCGACCCACTGCGGCCGCTCCGTTAGCCGAACGGAGGCGGGTCGTACACCGAGTAGATCTCGCGGAGCATCTCCTCGCGGGAGTCGAAGCGGCGCTCGTCGTAGCAGCCGAGCGGATCCTCGAGGAGCGCGAAGAGGCACTTGTTGGAGTACGTGCACGGTCGCTCCGGCCGGTCGCGGCCGGCGGCGAACACGCGTGGGAGGTCCGGGTTCGCGATCAGCGGCCGGGCGATCGTGACCGCGTCACACTGCCCGTCCTCCAGCGCCTTGCGGATCACGGAGGCGGTCTGGAAGCCGCCTGTGACAAGCACCGGGATCGAGACGGCGCCCTTGATCGCCGCGGCGTCCGGGAGGACCGCTCCCTCGACATGGTCGAGCGGCCGCGACCACATCCGCTGCATCAGCCGGTTGATCGGCCAGAGTTTGTAGAGCACGAAGTTGCGGAAGGCGTAGCGGCCGCTCGAGAGCATCGTGTCGTAGTGCCTGACGACATCCTTCAGTGGCAGGTCGCCCGCCGGGTTGTCGGGGTGCGGAAAGCTCGCCCCGCGCGAGACGTGGATCGCGTCTGCGCCGGCCGCCTCGAGCCAGCGGCAGACCTGCACCGAGTCGTCGATCGTGTTTCCGTGGTCGAGCCAGAAGAGGAAGGCATCGACGTTCTCCGTCGCGCTGATCTTCACCTGCAGGTGGAAATCGTCGCCGGCCCGCTCGCGGATCGCGCGGACGACCTCGAGCAGCAGCCTGGCCCGGTGCTCGAGCGAGCCGCCGTATTCGTCGCCCCGCTTGTTGATCCCCGACGACAGGAACTGCGTGAAGATGTAGCCATTCGCGCCGTGGATCTCGACGCCGTCGAGACCGGCCTCGCGGGCACGTCGCGCTCCCTCCCCGAACGCGACGGCGAGCTCACGCAGCTGGGACGGCGTCGCCTGCTCGGCCTCGAAGCCGTGCAGCGGGTCGGGCCTCGACGTGGAGCTCAACCCTTTCTGGAACTCGATCCCGGGGATGTCTCGCTGCCGGCCGCCGTGCGCCAGCTGGAGGATGTACTTGCAGCCGTGCTCGTGGACGCGCTCGCCGACCTCGCGCCAGAAAGGAACATGCTCGTCGCGGTCGATCGACGCGTAGCCCGGGACGATCTGCCCGCGCCGGTCGACGCCGCACCACGACGAGATGATCCCGCCGACGCCGCCGCGCGCGAATTTCAACTCCCAGTTGACCCGTGCCTGCGTCCCGGAGCCGTCGTAGTTGTCGAACCGGCCCGAGATGCTCGACCGGAAGAGGCGGTTGCCGACCTCGAGGTTGCGGAAGCGCAGCGGGGTGAAGATCGGGTCGGCTATGACGGCGGGAACGGCGGCGGCTCGTACACGGACAGGATCTCGCGCACCATCTCGTCACGCGAGTCGAAGCGGCTCTCGTCGTAGCAGCCGAGCGGGTTCTCGATCTGGTTGATGAGGCACTTGTTCGAGTACGTGCACGGCCGCTCCGGACGGTCGAGGCCGGAGGCCCAGAGGCGGACGAGGTCGTTGTTCGCGATCAGCGGCCTGCCGATCGTGACGCCGTCGCAGTCACCGCGCTCGATCGCTGAAGCGACCACGGACGCCGTCTGGAAGCCGCCGGTGCAGACGACCGGCACCGAGACCGCCTCCTTGACCGCCCGGCAGTCACGCAGGTTGATCCCCTCGACGCCGTCGCGGCTCGGACGCCGCCAGAGCCAACGGAAGATCGCGTTGAACGGCCAGAAGCGGAAGATCAGGTAGTTCCGGAACGTGTGCTCGCCGCTCGAGATCATCGTGTCGTAGCCGCGGACTGTGTCGTTGATCGGGAAGTCGCCTGCTGGGTTGCGGGGATGCGGGAACGAGTTGCCGCAGGAGACGTGGAGGCCGTCAACGCCAGCCTCCACGAGCCACTTGCAGACCTGGATCGACTCGTCGAGCGTCGTCCCCTTCGACCACCAAAAGAACAGGTCGCTGCCGTAGTCGACCGCGGTGATCTTGAACTGGACATGGAAGTCGTCCCCCACCTCCGAACGGATCGCGCGCACGATCTCGAGCGCGAAGCGCGCGCGGTTCTCGAGCGAGCCGCCGTACTCGTCCTTCCGGTCGTTGATCGCCGGCGACAGGAACTGGGTGATGAGATAGCCGTTGCAGCCGTGGATCTCGATGCCGTCGGCGCCGGCTTCTCGGGCGCGCCGCGCGGCCTGGGCGAAGAGCTGCACAAGCTCGTGGATCTGCGGCACGGTCATCCGCTCGCATGGGAGCCCGTGGGTTGGCTCCGGCTTGTCCGTCGAGCTCCAGCCCTTCTCGTACTCGATCCCGCCGAGGTCGCGCTGCCGACCGGAGAACGCGAGCTGGACGATGTACTTGCAGTCGTGCTCATGCACCTTGTGAACGAGCTTCCGCCAGAACGAGATCGTCTCGTCCCGGTCAATGTGCGCGTAGTTGGGGACGATCAGCCCGCGCGAGTGCACGGGTGCGTTCGACGAGATGATCGCCCCCACCCCGCCCCTGGCGAACTTCAGGTCCCAGTTGATGTGGATCTGGGAGCCGGTGCCGTCGTAGTTGTTGAACCGGCCGGCGAGGCTCGAGCGGAAGACACGGTTTTTCACCTCGAGATTCCGGAACCGCAGCGGCTCGAAGATGACGCTGCCGCTCATAGGCCAGCCTCTGGTCTATGAGCTGGGGAAGAGGCGAAGGGGGAAACCGGGAGGTTTCCCCGCTCCCTCTCCTCAGTGCACGCGACCCGACCCGCCGCGCGCTCGCTGAGGCTGAGCTTGAAGAAGGCTCGTGGGAACGCTGCGCGTCCTGGTTTGACACGAGCGAGCCGTAGGCGAGTGACGTTCATGCGGCGGCAGGCTCCGGCACGGACTCGTACACCGACATGATCTCGCGGATCATCTCCTCGCGAGAGTCGTAGCGCCGCTCCTCGTAGCACCCGAGAGGGTTCTCGATGAAGGCGAACAGGCACTTGTTGCAGTACGTGCACGGCCGCGGCGCGCGATCGTGGCCGCGCTCGAACCAGCGGACGAGATCCGGGTTCGCGATCAGCGCCCGCGCGAGCGTGACGCCGTCGCAGTCGCCGCGCGCGATTGCCCCGGCGATCACCGACGCCGTCTGGAAGCCGCCAGTGCAGATGACGGGGATCCTTACCGCTTCCTTCACGGCGCGCGCGTCCTCAAGGTTGATCCCCTCGGGGCCCCGCCGACTCGGCTTCTCCCAGTGCCACTTCCAGATCGCATTCAGCGGCCACCAGCGGAAGACGAGGTAGTTACGGAACGTGTAGAGCCCGTTCGAGATCAGCCCGTCGTACGTTTTGATGACCTCCTTCACCGGAAAGTCGCCTGCGGGGTTCCGCGGGTGCGGGAACTCGCCGCCGGAGCTGACGTGGATGCAGTCGACTCCGTTCTCCTCCAGCCATCTGCAGATCTGGACGGACTCCGCGACTGAGTTCCCAGAGCCGAGCCACGGGAGAATCTCGTCGAGGTGCTCGCTGACGCTGATCTTGAAACCGATGAAGAAGTCATCTCCCACGCTCTCGCGAACCGCGCGGACCACATCGAGCGCGAAGCGGGCGCGGTTCTCGAGCGAGCCGCCGTACTGGTCGCGCCGATCGTTGATCTCCGAGCTGAGGAACTGCGTGAAGAGGACGCCGTTCGCGCCGGCAATCTCGACGCCGTCCGCTCCCGCCTCGCGCGCGCGACGTGCACCCGCGGCGAAGTCCGCGACGATCTCATGGATCTGCGGGATCGTGAGCCGCTCGCACCGGAACCCGTTCAAGGGCTCGGGCTTGTCCGTGGCGCTGACGCCCAGCGGATAGTCGATGCTGCCGATGATCCGCTCTCGGCCGGCGTGCGCAAGCTGGACGATGTACTTGCAGTCGTGCTGGTGGACGCGCCGTATCAGCTCGCGCCAGAACGCAATCCGGTCGTCGCGGTCGATCAGCGCGTAGCCCGGCAAGAGGCGGCCGTGCGGATGCACCGGTGCGTGCGACGAGATGATCGCGCCGACGCCGCCCCGCGCCGTCTTCAGGTCCCAGTTGATGCGCGTCGGCGTGCCCGAGCCGTCGTAGTTGTCCCACCGGCCGCCCGTACTCGACCGGAAGATCCGGTTCTTGACGGTCAGGTTCCGGAAGCGCAGCGGCTCGAAGATCGTCCCCACGCCCGCCATGGGCAGCCTCCCAGGTCCGACGGCGTGCCCAATCTACGACCCCGCCCGCGGGCAATCAAGGGCATGAGCCTGGACAGCGCCGACCGCGGGTCCCAGAATGCGCCACAGCGTGAATGAGGGTCGCCCGCCGTCCGATCCTGCGCCGCAGTCCGATGCGGAGCTGCTCGCGCGCTACTCGCCCTACCTCCAGTACGACTCGCTCGAGAGCTTCCGCGCGGACTCGGCGGCCACGCTCCCCGAGTCGTTCTTCGACGACGGCTCGAACTGGAGGTACACGAACACGCTCAAACATGGGGGCGGGAAGGTGATCGCCGCCGCGAAGCCCGCCCAGGGCCAGCAGCAGCTCGACCTCGCCTTCCTTGGACGCCGCTACCCCGGTGGGATCGCCGCGAAGCGGAGCGACTTCCTAGACGAGGCAGGGAAGCGCTACATCGAGGACGCGCGGCGGATGCACGCGGACCCTCGCTACGCCGACCGCATCTACGGCCACGCCGTCCGCGACGCGGCCGGGAACATCTGGCTGCAGTACTACTTCTCCTACTACTACAACGACAAGAGCTTCTTCGGAATCGGGCTGCACGAGGGCGACTGGGAGATGATCCAGCTCCGCCTCGGCGCCGACGGCCTCCCGGACGCGGCGACATTCGCGCAGCACAACACCGGTCAGGCGCTGAAGTGGTCGGAGGTCGAGTTGCGAAACTCCCCCGAAGGGAAGGTGCCCGTGGTCTACGTCGGACGTGGCTCACACGCCTCGTTCGCAACGAAAGGGGAGCACTTTCCATTGCCCCTGCCGCAGCCCGACTACGCTGACGGCAAGGGACCACGCATCCGCCCCGCGCTCGACCTGATCTCCGACGCCGGGCCGAGCTGGGCGCTCTGGCCCGGGAAATGGGGATCGAGCGACTCGAGTCCCCGCGGCCCGTCAACAAAGAAGCAGTGGCACCAGCCGGCCGCCTTCCACCAAGAGGTAAGCGAACGGATCGCCCTGGAGGAGGTGGCTCCCGAGGCGCGCCCTCCGGCGCCGCCCGCCCCGAAGCTCGAGGTTCACCGCGTCCAGGATCAGTTCATTGTCGACTACAGCTTCCCGCGCCTGCGGGCGGAGGCCGCCCGCCCCGAGCGGATCGTCGTCTCCGTGGACACGCCCGACGACGACATCCCTCCGTCCACGTACGCCTACACCGTGCGCGCGCCGACCGGCGTGATCGCCCATCCGGCCCGACTCGAGGACGGCCGCTACCTCGTCCGCGCGGTCGCCTACAGCGAGGACGGCGTGCAGAGCAGGACGGTCACGGTCGAGCCCGGTTCCTGACATGAGCGAAGGCCATTTCGACGCAGTCATCGTCGGCTCCGGCTTCGGCGGGTCCGTCATGGGGTACCGCCTCGCCGAAGCCGGGATGTCGGTGTGCATCCTCGAGCGCGGCAAAGCGTATCCACCCGGCTCCTTCGCGCGGAGCCCATGGCAGATCGGCCGCAATTTCTGGGACCCGAGCGAGGGCATGCACGGAATCTTCGACGTGTGGTCCTTCCGGGGGCTTGGCGGCATCGTCGCCAGTGGGCTCGGCGGTGGCTCGCTCGTGTACTCCAACGTCGTACTGCGGAAAGACGAGTCCACCTTCGTCCAGGAGGATCTTGAGCACGGCGGCTACGAGTACTGGCCGGTCACGTATGCGGACCTCGAGCCGTACTACGAGCGGCACGAGCAGATGCTCGGAGTGAGCCCGTACCCTTTCGACCAGCCGCCCTACGACCAGACGTACAAGACGCGCGCGATGCAGTACGCGTCGGAGCAGCTCGGGCTGCAGTGGTTCCTCCCCCCGCTCGCGCTCGCCTACGCACGACCCGGAGAGGCGCCCGGCGAGCCGGTTCGCGACGACCCACCAAACCTGCACGGCCGGACGCGGCTCACCTGCCGGCTATGCGGGGAGTGCAACGTCGGCTGCAACTACGGCAGCAAGAACACGCTCGACTTCAACTACCTGTCGCGGGCGAGCCTCGACTACGGCGCCCTGATCCGGTCGCGCTGCGAGGTGAAGTCGTTCGCACCGCGCCACCCGCGCGGCTACTCGATCGACTTCGTCGACCACAGCGATGCGGTAGAAGGCGAGAAGCGGGAACGCTCACAGGAGCTGCACACGATCACGGCCGACCGACTGATCCTCTCGGCAGGCGTCTTCGGGACGACGTACCTCCTGCTCAAGAACCGACAGGCGTTTCCGGTCTTGAGCGACCGGCTCGGGACGCGCCTCTGCGGCAACGGCGACATTCTCATGCTCGCGATGGAGGCGACCGAGGACAGCGGCCGTCCGCGCATCGTCGATCCCGGCTACGGGCCAGTGATTACGAGCACGATCCGCGTCAAGGACAAGCTCGAGGGCGGGCCGGGACGCGCGTACTACATCCAGGACGGCGGCCACCCGCAGATCGTCAACTGGATCATTGAGGGCGCGTGGCAGCTGGGGTTCGTCCGCCGCGCGATCCGCTTCGCTTGGAGCCTCGTCCGGCTCTGGCTGCGCCGGGGGCGCCGAAGCGAGATCGGCCGCGAGGTCAGCGCCCTGTTCGGCCCGGCCAGGCTGTCGTCCTCCTCGCTCCCGTTGTTCTCGATGGGCCGCGACATCCCGGACGGGACGATGAAACTAACGAAGGACGGCTACCTGGACGTCGACTGGACGACACGGAAGTCGGGCGCCTTCTTCGACGGCGTGCGCAAGACGGGCAAGGACGTATCGCGCGTCCTGAACGCGAACTTCGTGGACAACCTCCCCTGGTACCTGGCCCGCTCGGTCACCGTGCACCCGCTCGGCGGTTGTCCGATGGGACGAAACGAACGCGAAGGCGTCGTCGACTCCTACGGCCGCGTCTTCAACTACCCCGGCCTCGTGATCGCGGACGGCTCGACGATGCCGGGCCCGGTCGGACCGAACCCGTCGAACACGATCGCCGCGCTCGCACACCGCGCCGCGGAGCAGATCATCGCCGAGTCGCGCTAGCTACGGCTGTTCGAAAGGCGTCTCGGACGGCTCGGGTTGACGTCGTTGGGCAGGAACGAGTCGCTGACGCTGATCGAGAGGACGAACAACGCGAAGAACGACGGCAGGAGGAAGAAGACGACGATGCAGTACCGGTGAAGACGCCGGTGATCTCGTTCAGGCTCACGGGCTCGGTACAGCGCCGCCCAAGGCTTCTCAATCGGCTCACCCGCCCGGGCCGCGCCCCGCATCGTCGACGACGGTCGCCCCGCCAACGACTTCGCCCGGCGTCACCTAGCCAGGAGGTGCGAGCGCGCGGCACACCTTCTCGAGATCCGCCGCCTGGTCCGCGATCAACTCCTCCGCCTTCCGCTTCAGCGCCGCGATGTTCCCGGGGTTGGCGTTGTCCATCTCGTCGGCGACGTTGGTCAGCTTCGTCTGGAAGCGGTAGTAGCGCGGATCGCCCTCGTGCTCCTTGCAGAGCACCTTCATCTGGTGGTCGACCGTGTCGCTGACGCCGTCGAAGACGACGTCGAGGATCGGGATCGCCCACTTGGCGAGACCCCAGCCCTTGGCGTCGGCGTAGTGGATCGGGTCGGTGTGCTGGCCCGTTCCCAATGAGAGGAGCAGAACGTGGTCGTTGTCCGGCTCGAGCTTCTTCATCTCCACGTAGGCGCACATCGCCGGGTTGTTCGCATAGACGCCGCCGTCGATCAGCCCGCCGTGCGGCCGTGTCGCCGGCAGCTCCTCGGGCTCGAAATACGTGGGCGCAGCCGAGGTCGCGCGGGCGACGAACCGCATCGGGAAGTCGTTCTCCGGGCTCTCGCGTGCCTTCCAGCGGGCAAAAAACCATGGGTCGCGCGACTCAAGCTCGTAACTCGTCACGAGGGTCTCGGTGACGGCGTCCTTCAAGCGCGCTTCGCCGAAGTACTCCCGCAGCACCGACTCGATTCCGTCGGAGGCGTACTTCTCGTCGCCCAAGCTCCCGAGCGAGACCACGCTGTGCCAGAACGGCCGCGCGAAGATCCGCGGGCCCTCGCGTTCGTAGAGTTGCTCAAGCTCGGAGACGGAGTACTGAGGACGGCCGGCGCCGTCCGGCTTGACGAGGCCGACCGCGAGGATCCCTCCCGTCGACGTACCCGCGATCAGGTCGAACAGCTCGGCGATCCGCTTCCCGGTCCGCGACTCGATCTCGCCCAACACCATCGCGGGGATCACCCCTCGGATCCCGCCGCCGTCGATCGCCAGCACCTTCAGCACATCTGCCATCGGCCGAGCTGAAGCTACGACGGCTCGGTTGTACCGCCAATGGCAGGCACAATCAGGCCGTGCGGATTATGGATTCTGCCGCTGTTCTCCGATCGCGCCGCGGCCGGGCGTGCGCTGGCCGGCGGTCAAGCCACTCGACCTCGACGAGAGCCGGTCGTCGGCCATGCCGCGCGGGCATGGCGATCGAGGTCGCCAGCGCTGCTGTGGACCGCCAGCCTGCCCGTGAAGGGTGGCCGCCCAGCGCAGACGAGTCGCGAGTCCTCGGCGCTGACGCTGCTACCGTCGAAGCGATGCCTTCTCCCGACAAGGTGACACCCGATCTCGCAGGCGTCCTCGACAAGGCGCCCGACGAGCAGCTCCTCGAGATCGTCGTCGAGCTGGCGGAGCCGGACGAAGCTCCCCCCGAGGCGCCTGCGGACCGGTCCCAGCGGATCGCCCGGATGAAGGAGAGCTTTGACGCCCAGGCGACGCCGCTCGAGGAGTCGATCGCGTCCCTCGGCGGCAAGGTGCTCGGCAAGGCCTGGATCAACCGGACAATCCACGCACGCGTCCCTGCGAAAGCTGTGCCCGAGCTTGCGCGCGCCGGATCGATCGCGGCCGTCGACACGCCGCACGGGCTGACCCCGGAGTCGCCGGCCTAGCGCTCCTCAGTCTGGCGGAACGAGCGAGACGAGGCCCGCGCCCGCGTCTGCAGGGGCGAAGGCGCCGATCGTCGAGCTCTTGTTGAGCAGGTGCTGACGCACGTCGTCGGGCTCGAGGGCCGGTTTGAAGGCCAGCAGCAGCACGGCGAGCCCGCTCACGTGCGGCGCCGCGAAGCTCGTCCCGCGGCCGACGTCCCCGAACCCTCCACCGACGAGACAGCTCTGGATACCGTCACCGAGGCTTCCGCCCGGCGCGGCCAGATGGGGGCGCGCGACGCCCGCGGGCGTCGGGCCGCGGCTGCTGTAGTCCTCGATCCGCTCGCCTTTGCGGTCGGTCGCGGCGACGACGATCACGCCGGCCGCGTCGGCCGGGGTCGTCAGCGTGGATGCACCGGGGCCGTTGTTGCCCGCGCTCTTCACGATCGTGAGCCCGAGCCCCCACGCGGCGTCACACGCTCGTGCCTCACGGGAGGTACCGTCGCCGGCGGGCCCGGCTCCCCACGAGCAGTTGGCGACATGCACGCCGTCCTCGACCGCACGCTGCAGCGCGAGCGCGGCGTCGAAGTCGTTCCCGTTCAGGAAACGGTTCGTCGCCAGCACCTTGTAGTTGTAGATCGTCACGCCGGGTGCCATGCCTTCCTCGGAGCCGATGATCCCGGCCACGGCGGTTCCGTGATCGCCGGGGGTGCCGAACGGCTCCTGCGTGAAGTTCCGCTTCTGCACGACTCGGCCGCCGAAGCTCGGATGCGCCAGGGAAACCTCCATGTCGATCACGGCGACGATGATTCCCTCGCCGTTCTCGTGGTTGCGTGCGCTGAACTCGCGCGCAGAGACCACGTCCCGCGTTTTGAAGATCTCCGGCTCGAGCCTGCGCGGGAGGTCGACGCGGCTGATGCCGTCGTCGGCGACGACCTCTGCCAGCGCGCGCGCGTCGGCGCGCGCCCGAATCGTCCGGTTCAACCAACAGACGTCGGTGAACGGCGGCTGGGAGGCGAGCTCGGCCGTCCCTGGCGCCGCGAAGACGGCTCCCGTCCGTTCGAGCTCCGCATGGACGCTGCCGGCGTCGCGGAAGAAAGCGTCGCGCAGCCCACCGATGACTAGTTGACGGCCCGCCGGGCCCGCGTGCTTGGCCGCGATTGCCGGCCCGCCTTCCTCGCCTTCTAGGTCGCGGAGGATCGCGGCCGTCGCGCGTCGGCGGATCGCCTTGCTCTGCTCGATGTCCTCGCCCGGTGCGCTGGCGAACTCGATCACGGCCGGCGTCGCTTCCGGCGGCGCAGCCATCGCCTCGGCGCCGAGCCGGAACGTCCCCGTCCGAACCTCGAGGCCGGTCACCTGCGCGACGGCGACGCAGAACTCGTCAGAAGCCTTCGCCGCGAGGTGCTCGCCGAACGACGCCTGCACCTTCGCGCGCGCCGTGGAGGCGACCTCTTCGTCGACCTGGATCCCGCCGGCGCCCGGCGGCTCGACCACGCTCATTCAGCCACCTCCCACAACTCCCCGCCAGGGGCGACGATAGGGTTGCCCGCGGGCCGAGTCAATGGGGAGGGCTGCGATGGCTGATCTCGCCGGCGCACAGGATCGCTCGAAGAGGCTGCTCGAGAGTTTGCTGGCGGCTCCTCCCCGCACCGCCCGTGCCCGAGCTACGGAGCCCGGAACCGAAGCGGTCACCGTGCCAGCACGGTTCTCCGCGTTCGACCCGCAGCAGCTCGCCGCCGCGGCGCAGCTGGCGCTCGGCCTCTCCGTCGTCGCGGCCGCGGCACCGACACAGCCGGACGGCCTCGAGGCCGCGCTCGACCAGGCGGAGAACGCAGCGACCCAAGACGATCCGGAGCTCGTCCACCACGCGCTGTCGCTGTTCATCACGCACAGCAAGGACGGCCGCCGCCTCGTCAAGCCGCGCACGGCGGCGGCGGCGCCGCAGCGGCTGGCGCCGTCGACACCGGCCGCCGAGCCCGCCGAAGGGCTGGAGGGAGGATCGACCGGCGTCGAGCAGCCACTCGACTTCTGGCGCGAGGATCCGCTCGCAAACGAGCACCACGAGCACTGGCACGAGGTCTATCCGGGAAGCGGCCTCCTGCCGCCCGACTGGACGGAGTGGGCGCGCACCGCCGATCGCGGCGGGCTCTCCGAGCTGCTCGCCGGCCTCGACGACACGCAGGACTGGCCGGCCTTCCTTCGGTCCGCGAGCACCGAGGAGATTCGCGATGCGTTCCTCAGCCGCGCGTCCGAGCTGTTCAACAGCGACCCGACCCGGCGGGCCTGGTTCAGGTACCTCGGCTCGCTCTCGGCGCTGGCCTACGGAACGCTCTTCCACCCCAACGATCGCCACGGCGAGCTGTTTCTGTACATGCACGAGCAGATGCTCGCGCGCTACGACGCGGAACGCTTGAGTCAGGGGCTGACCCGCGTCAGCGCCCTAGAGGACTTCGTGGCGGCGATCCCTGAGGGCTACGACCCCGGGCCCGCGCTCGCATTCGACGGCTTCGCGAAGCGCCATCCCAACTTGCCACTCGCACAGCAGAACGCGGAGAACCTCGCGACCTGGCGCAAGGCGATCCGCGACGCCCTGGCCGACAGGACGTTCGCCGGCGGCACCGTCATCGACCGCACCAACATCGGCGAGAGCATCGAAGGAATCACCGACCGGCTCCGACCGCAGATCCCAGATCCGCCCTATCCGGGCCCGCACAACTTCGGGCACATCTTCATCTCCGACCTGTCAGAGGAGAACTCCGACGGGGAGCGCGTCGGCGTGATGGCCAGCACTCGGACGGCGATTCGAGACCCCGTTTTCTGGCGCTGGCACAAGCAGGTCGACGACCTCGGCTTCGAGTGGCAGGAGGCACAAGATCCGTACCGGCTCGCGGACGATGCGCCGCCGGTCGTCCTGCGGCATTCGCTCGGCACGAACGGTGACCCCTGGACGAGCCCGGACCTGATCCTCTGCCGCACGCGAGACCTGCCCGGCCACGACACGGACGACTTCCTCGAGTCCGGCGGTCGGCGGCTCGGCGAAGAGGCCTTCGGCGCCGACGCCTGGGACCGGGACTTCACCGATGCAGAGGTGACGCTGTCCGGCGGCGGGACCTTCCGCACGACCGCCGAGCTGCAGACGGAGGTGAAGCAGCGAGACCTCATCGTCCAGCCCCCGCCGGGCGTTCCTGGCGCGCCGCTGCGCTTCGAGATCAACTACCTCGTCCACGAGCCGTTCTGCTACTTCCTGCGGCTCGAGAACACAGGCCGCGAGGACGCCGCCGTCACCGTCCGGATCTTCATCGCGCCAGAGGAGCTTCAGGACGATCGCCGTGCCTGGATCGAGATGGACAAGTTCATCCATCCGGTGCCAGCGCAAGCGCGGGCCGTGATCTTCCGGCCCGATGAGCTGTCCTCGGTGATCAAGACTCCGGCGGACAAGGATCCGGGCAACCTCGCTGAGCCGGGACCCGGCGACGAGGACGGCGGCTCGTACTGCCAGTGCGGCTGGCCCTACACCCTGCTACTGCCGCGCGGCACGGACGCCGGAATGCGGTTCCGCCTGCTCGCCTTCCTCAGCGACGCGCGGCTGGACGAGGTGCCGCGGCCGGGCCACTGCGGGTCGATGAGCTACTGCGGTGCAGCCGACCGGTATCCGGACACCCGCGACATGGGCTATCCGTTCTCACGGAAGTTCGAGCAGCCGATCGAGCAGACCTTCCAGGCGCTCGCAAACGCCGCGGGACGGAACTTCACCATCAAGCGAAGCTGAGCGTCAGTCGGCGGCGTAGTCGTCCATCGACCGGATACGGCGTGCCCGCGGCGCGGCCTCCTCCGGTCCGACCTGGAGCGTGTCGCGGTTCTTCAGGTCACCGAAGTCGAGCCCGGTCTGGGCCTCCAGGTCGCCGATCAGAACCTGGAAGACCTTGAACTCCTCCAGCCCGAGCGACTCCAGGCCCTGCTCCAGGTCGTCCTGGGTGAGTATGAAGGCCTTCGCGCGCGGATTCCCACCCTCCACATAAGCGATCACCTTGAAGAACGAGCGCGGCACGAGAACGTCCCTGTAGCGAAGGTCGTTCGGTCCGTAGATCGGACCGCCGATCAGGCTGACGCGCAGGTCGTCCACGTCGACGTCGGCGAAGATCGCGTCCTCGAGCTCACCCCAGAGGCCGTGCTTGCTCTCCTGGTTGAACGAGTCGAGCTGCGGCGTGATGTTCGTGAAGAAGAAGGAGTCGACGTTCGCCTGCTGGGCTTCCTCGGACCTTCCCCAGATCAGGTCGGCACGACGCGCGATGTGCCCGCGGTCGAGACGATTATTGCTGTAAAGCTCCTCGCCGATCTGGTGCCACGCCTCGTACTCATCGTCGAGCACGAACCGAATGCCCTTGCGCGGGCGCTTCAAGATCGCGCTACCGTCGATGTTCCACGCGACCCAGCGCGCAAAGCGACGAGCGGAGCTCATCGCGAGGGAGAAGTGCGTGTAGTGGCGCACGTGGTCGCCGGACCTCGTCGGCGCGTAGTCGGCCTTCACCTCCGCATCCTCGCCCGGCAGGGGCACCTCGGCGCCCGGCAGGAAGCTCGGGTCGTAGCCAGTCGGCGGCTGCGCGTTCACACCGGCGACTTTCCCACCTCAGAACGCGGAGAGCAACACTGCTTCAGGGTGCTCGCCCGGCCGTCCGGCCGGGGCGGCGGCGGGCGAGGGCTCGCCCAGGAGTACCTAGCTGCGCCTAGGCTCCTGCGTCGAACTGTCTAACTGTTCTTGCAGGCGGTCGCCTTGCCGCTTTAGATGATGCATCTCCTAACAAAACTCGAGTTCGGAGTGGAGGCTGATGGCATCAGTCTGCGAGGTGTCTGGACCGACGAAATCGACCAGCACTAAATGATTCACGCGCGCGCACGCGAATACCAGAACCGCGCGGTTGGGTGCGTCGGTAGAGCGACCGGTAGATGTCAAACAAACCTCCCTGCAGTCAAGGGCAGACCGTCTGGTCGCAAACTAGGAGGGGCTAGCCCCCGCGCGGGAGTCCGATGTCGACGGACGGTCCGCGCCTGCACCGCGACTCCCCTCTCCGTGTGGGACGAGCTTGCGGAAGCTGCCTAGCTCTTCGCAGTACCGACCGGCCAGACGCGGCGACTCGCGCGAAGAGGGAAGCGGCGCAATGTCGCGATGACATTCATGCGGCGGCGCTTGTCGACGTTATGGCTGCAGGGCGGCGTCCATCGTCTTCAGCGCCTGTGCGACGATCGTCAGTGTCGGGTTGACCGCTAACGCCCCCGGAATGACAGAGCCATCGACGATGTACAGGCCCTGCAGCGTCGCCGTCGGATCACTGGCCGCGCCGTCGAAGACGCGACCATACTCATCGACCACACCGGCGTCGCGCGATGCTGCGATCCCACAGCCGCCGAGCGGGTGCGGGATCACGAGCTTCTTCTTCTTCGTGAAACCGCCCCAGAAAGGCATCGGCAGGTACTCCGCGCCCATCGCAGTTGCCAGCGCCTCTTGGATCTTGTCGATCTGTGTGAACACTTCTTGTGTCTCGACCGGCTCGTCCCAGGTGAGGTCGAGCCGGCCGGGGCGGCCAAACAGCCGATCGAGCAAGCTGCGCTTTAGTCGGAAGATGCCATTCGCCGCGTCTTGACCCATCGTGTTGAAGAAGAAGATGTTTTCGACCATCTCCGCTTCGGTCTGGTAGCGGAGCGGATCGGTCGTCTTCGGGAAGATGTCGGGCGAAGGCCACTGTTGTGCGCCCGGTGCGGGAGGCGCCGGGGGTGGTGGTTGCGCGGATGCCGAGCCGGCAGTAGGCGTCGCCGGCTGCGTCGGCGTCGCCGGGTTCGACTGGACGCTCCCGTTGCGCGGGGGAAACTGTTCGATCGAAGGGCGGGCCTGCTTTCGTGCCCGGACCGGGCGCGGAAGGAAGTGAGGCATTCGCGGGCTCACGTTCAGGTGTAGGCGGCGGCCCACGTGCCAGAACAGGCGCAGCCGCGCCTTGAACCACCACCTGCGCCACCGACTCTTCTCGTGCATGTACAGCCTCAGGATGTGCAGCGTGTGCGCCGCTAGCTCGGCGACCATCGCCGGCAACCCCGAGTCCTCCACAGTAATGAGGCTCCCGTCTTCGAGCTCGATGTCGACGTGGCAGGTGTTGACCGGACCCTGGGTACTGTGGATTCGCTGCGTCGTGCCGACCGCGAAGCCGCCAAAGTCGGCGTTGCTCGAGAAGCCGCGGCCAACCGCCGTACTCAGCGCGAGCGTCCCTTGCACCACGCCGCGCAGCAGCAACTCCGTCGTGCCGAGAACGCCGGCGGCGAGAAACACCATCGGAGCACGAACGCGGACCTCAGCATTTCGGTTCATCCGGTCGCGATACGTGACTTCGTAGCCGCTGTCCACGCGCGCAATCGACGACACCTCCGCCAACTCCCGCAGCTCGATCAGGTCCTTGGTCGGCGCCTCGTCGGCCATCAGCTTGCCGTACAGCGTCTTATTCAGCGTGTGCCGCGCCTGCGGCAGACAGCCGAACAGGCAGCGTCCCTGTCGCTGGCAATAGGTGTGAGCTTTATCGGCCGCGCTAGGGACCGCTGTTTCCACACCATTGACCAACTTCGGTTCGCGAATCGGGTCGTAATCGAGAACCGCCAACTGCAGCGGCTTCCACTCCATCGCCAGCCCAAGCGTCGGGGCCGCGTTTGCCGCCGCCGTCTTCAGCGCCAGGCTCTTATCCAGGTAGAGGTATTCGTGGTCACTGTCGAGGTCGTCGAGCTTCAAGCCAAGTTTGTCCCGCTCCTCTTTCGGCAGCGGCGGAGTCTTAGTGACAATCTCATTCGTCGGCCCACGAAACCTCTCCATCCACGCCAGGGCCCTGTCGTATTCGGGCTTTGCGAGGTTCAAGCCGATCCGCTGGAGCGCCTGCGGGCGCGGCGCAATCGTCACGTTCGTGTAAATCATCGAGCCACCGCCGACGGCGTTCGCAGTCGGAATGTGCGCCTCGTCGAAGCGTCGATAGGAGTACAGCCCGTCGGGATTCCAGCGCGTTCGGATCGAGGCGACCAGGTCGAACAATCCTCGAGTGTGGTCCGGACGGGGCCAAAAATTCAGCAGATGACCGGTGTCAGGGCGGCCCTGCTCTTGCAAGGCTGGGGCGCGGACGGTCTCGAGCCACTTCCGCATCCCTAATTTCGGCACCTTCGGCGGCCGGCTCAGATTGAGCGGCGAGACCCACCAGCCTCCTCGCTCGATGACCAACACCCGCTTCCCCTTCTCAACGAGTTGGGTCGCGGCGACAGTCCCGCCGAAGCCTGAGCCGATAACGATCGCGTCGAACTCCATCGGCCCTCCCTCCGGGATCCGGACCAAGCACCGATCCGCCGCAGATCGATCGAGCCCTGGTTGTGCTGTCCGACTCTAGAACTGACGTTGCCAAAGCGCAACCACCCGGACACAGCCGCCAGCTTGGCCCCCGACCTGGCCCGGCGGGCTTCGGCACGTCCTGAGGTTAGGTGGCGACGCGTAGCCCGTAGGGTTCGTAAATTCGGCCGTAGTATGTGTTCAGTCCCTGCCTGGCCGTGAACGGGCCGGTATGGAGCCTTCGCGCGGAGAAGTCGGTCAGGCGAGCGCCGGGATCGGGTCGCCCGCGGGCTTTCGCGGCGAGGATCTCGCTGAGGTAGCCGTAGAGCGAGCGGCGCTGCAGACGGCAGGTCTGGTCGACGGAGAGCAGCCGTTCGATCGTGCGTTCGCCGCCTTGGGAGCGGCTGCCGAGCGAGAGCTTGCGGTAGATGACGGCGGCGCGCAACCCGCGCTCGGCGGCGTTGTTGGTCGGCTCGACATCGGGCTGTGGGGTGCGCAAATTCGGTTCGTCTGCAAATCGGCGGGTCGATCGAACCCGGATCGACTCTGTGCCTCGAGGCTGGGCGGGTGCGTTTGACGAGCACGCAGCAGATCTGATAGCCGCGCGCGCGCGTGAAACGTATTAATGCCTCCGGTCGTCGGCCGGATGTGAGGCGTCTTCGAACCGCTTCCGGTCGTCGGTTAAACGTGCGGCGTCTTCGAACGTGGTCTGGGGGCTGGCCCGGCCGTCTTCGTAAAGTCGCCTGGTCGCCGTCGCCATTCGAGAGGAGACCGTTCGTGTTCGTGCCGCTTGTCTACCTCGTTCTTCGTCGTGGCTTGCAACTAGCCGCGCTTCGCTTCCGCTCGAGCGAGTTCAAGGAGCTGGAAATCATCGTGCTGCGGCAAGAGCTCAGTGTCTTGCGTCGCCAAGTTGGGCGGGCTGACCTGAAACCTGCGGATCGAGTCTTCCTTGCCGCTGCCAGTCGTCTTCTCCCACGAGCAAGCTGGCGCTCGTTCGTTGTCACGCCGACGACGCTGTTGCGCTGGCATCGGCGACGGGTCGCGAAACGATGGACCTACCAGCGTCGAGCAGGCCGACCGCCGATCGGAGCCGAGATCCGTGAACTTGTGCTGCGCCTGGCCCGTGAGAATCCGCGCTGGGGATACCGGCGGATCGCGGGCGAACTCAACGGCCTTGGTCTCACGGTTTCGGCCACCACGGTGCGCAAGCTCCTGCACCAGACAGGCCTTGCCCCCGTGGGTGAACGGGCAGGCCTGTCGTGGCGCGCGTTCCTGCGGGCACAGGCGCAAAGCATGATCGCCGTCGACTTCTCCACGGTCGAAACCGTCCGGCTACAGCGCCTGTACGTGTTGTTCTTTATCGAGCTCGGCAGTCGACGCGTCCATCTCGCGGGCTGCAGCGCGAACCCGAACAGCGCATGGGTGACCCAACAGGCTCGCCAGCTGGCCTGGTCGCTGTCCGAGCGGCCGACGCCCCTTCGCTTCCTCATCCACGATCGCGACAGTAAGTTCAGCCGCAGCTTCGACGACGTTTTCCGGAGCGAGAACCTCGAGATCATCCGGACGCCCATTCGCGCGCCACGAGCGAACGCGGTCGCCGAGCGCTTTGTCCGCACGGCTCGGGCCGAATGTCTCGATTGGCTCCTGATCCTGGGCAGACGACATCTCGACCAGGTGCTCCGCGTCTTCGTCGCGCACTACAACGGCCATAGGCCGCACAGGTCACTCGACCTCACACCGCCCGACCCAAAGACCACAACGCCACGCGACGTAAACGCGTCGCGTCTGCACCAGCTCCAGCGAACAGACCGCCTCGGCGGACTCATCCACGAATACAGCCTCGCGGCCTGAGGATCGGATTTGCGCACCCCACACCCTGTTGTTCTGTCCAGGGCGAGGCGGACAACTTGCGTCTGCGCCTCGGCGGACTCATCCACGAATACAGCCTCGCGGCCTGAGGATCGGATTTGCGCACCCCACACCCTGTTGTTCTGTCCAGGGCGAGGCGGACAACTTGCGTCTGCGGATCCGGGAAGGAAGCTGGTCCGGTGTCGCCCCGCCCTGATCTTCGATTCTAAATGGGATTCGAGCGCTCGACCTCCTCAGAGGTCGGGTGAGGAGGCGGTTGTTCAGACTCCCGGACTTTCATCCGGTACTAGGACCCGCCAGGCTCAGAGACCTCCGAGGCGTGTGAGTAAAGCACCGGCGAGAGGCGAAAGGACCGCGATGAGTCCCTCGAGATTCTTTCTGGGATCGCCGCCGAGCTCAAGCTCTGCGCTCAACTCACCCCGGAGCTTTGTGCTTGTGGCAAACGCTTCGGCGGCGGCGAGATTCGGGTCCGGCAGAGGTGCCGCCTTCTTTAGAACGGATCGAGCTCGCCCATCTAGCGCCGTGAACACGTACAGGTAGATCGCGGCGAGGACACCGGTGAACCACGCGCCGTAAACGAGCACGAAGGTGTCCGGCAGCGGTGTTAGATGGGCGGCCTCGACCGCGTTGCGGAGCGCTCCGGTGGCGACCACGGCCAACGCGATGATCGCTCCCAGGGATGCCGTGGCCGATCGGAGGCAGCCGCGTAATAGACGTATGCGCTCGATGTCTTTGGCCGTTGTCGACCACCCCACCTCCTCGGCGGCGCAGAGTTGTATGCGCTTTAGCACCACGAAGAACGGGAGTGCTGCCGCGCCAGCAACCACGTGCAAGAGTGGAATCTTCCAGTCCTGTCCGGTCATGACGTAGGGGTTTCGGAGGCCGGCGAGGCCACCGGCGACGAGCAGGACCGCGATAGCGCTGTAGGTGAAGAGGAGGAACCGCACAGTTTCTTTTTGCCATCGCGCGCGCCACGCAGTGGTCGTCTCGGCCAGCCACGCTTGGGCATGCCCGTCCAGCTCCTTCATTGCCCTGAGACCGGCGCCTGCGAGCACTGCCCAGACGACAACCTGAGCGGTGAGTAAGAACTGCCAGACCGCTAGCTCGCGCGCACCGCCTCGAGCATTGCTGTCCCTTTCGCTCCGCCATCCGACCCACTTGAGTAAAGCGAAGGCGCCCAATCCCAAGAGAGGCGCGGCGAGGGTTACGGTGCGGGCAAGGTCGAAGCGGTGGCTCGCTCTTGCGCGAGGATCAGTCACGAGGTACTCCTTCGCTTCCTGACCTGCTGCGCGTTCATCGACAGGCGAAGGTTAGATTGCCTCTCAGTAGGAGCTCGTTCATTCTTTGTGAGGTCAAGGACCCCGGGTTCTGGGCCGCGAAGTCGTTCGGCCACCTCCCGTTGAGAACCTCTTCGTGCTGCTACTGGCCGGTCGTCTTTGGCCCAGCGTTGGAAGGTGTAAGCAGTCGAATTGTTCGTGGAATTAGCCAGTGATCGTTTCGATCCCGGTCTCGGCTCTGATTGCCTCGCCGCCTGAGGCGTCGATCTCGTCGGACTCGTGCAGCTGCTGCGGGAATGTGGCTGCGCCGATCAGTTGCTCCAGATCGCGCACCGAGATCATGCGCGTCCGCCACTCTCGGTCGACGGCGAATTCGAAATCGGTGTCCGAGAGATCCTGGTCGAGAAGGAACGCGAACGTTTGCAACGTATCGTCGGTGCGGGCGACGACGATCTTCCAGAACTGGCGCGGTATGCCTATGCGGACTGTTCCGGCGTCATCGACGCCGCGGAAGATGCGGTCATCGGCGCGGAAGACCGGGCCGGCGAAGAGGCAGTACCGCTCAATCTTTGCCTGCTTGAGAACAACGTTCTCGAGCTCGCCCCATACACCCTGCTTGTTGGAGCGATTGAAGTCCGCCACTTGCGGCGAGCAGTTGGTGACGTGGAACGTGTCGCCGTTTGCGCGACGCAGCTCGTCGAAGGAGTCTCCCCAAGCAACATCGTCTCGCCTGACGATGTGCCCCTTATCGAACGACGCGCGATCCTTGGTGAAGAAGCGGTCCGGCAGCTGATGATCGGCCGGGATGCGCGGATCGGTGAACCACTTCTCTTGATCGTTCGGCCCGAGCCCTGTTAGGCCGCGCCTGCTGTAATCCCGTCCCGCCTCCGGCTTCTTGCGCCGCGGATCAGCGTCGACGTTCGATGCTGTGAACAGCGCCAGCCGCCGCAGCTTATTGACGACGATCGAGAAGTGCTCGTAAGGCAGCACGAACGAGCCGTCATCGAGGCGCGACACGAGACTCTCGTCGACAACGCTGGGGAGGGGAACCTCGATGCCGAGAAACTCATCGTCGTAGCCCGGGCGGCCCGAGAAGTCCTCATCGCGGAACGGCTCGACCAACGCCTCCACCACGGTGCCTGCGGTCGCTGTCGTGCGCGGCGGCGTCGCCGCTCGCGGTGTGACTGGACTGCGGAGTTCAATCGCCAGCTCGAGTGGAATCGACCAACTAAGCGCTTGACCGTCTCCGCCCAGAGGGACGCCGCCTCCGACGCGAAGCCGCCCGGAGGTGTCCTGCGGAGGAGCGGGCGGAGGCCCGGCTGCAGCAGGAACCTCAATTCGCTCTGACGTCCGCAGTTGGTCGACGAGAGCGCGTTGCGCCGCCGCGAGCTGCTGCTCCGAGATGAAGCGGAGGATCCGGCTGGCGCGGATGCCTTCGTTGAGGAACGTCCCGGCGCCGTGCTCTGGCGTCGGCACGCTCGCATGGTGCAGAGCGACTATCTCCCATTGGTCGTTGAACACCGGCGATCCCGAGGAGCCCGGTTCGGTGTCGGCTTCGTAGTGGAGGAAGAGCTCGAGTTCGTCGACGATGCGGTTGTCGCGCACTGCGACCTGCTTCTTCTCGCCGCGAGGGTGCTGCACAATCGTTACGAAGTCCCCGACGATCGCCTTTCCCTGCGCCTCGATCAACCGGTTCAACCCGAAGACGGCCAGATCCTGTTCCCGCGCGGCGACCGCGACGAGCGCGAAGTCACGCTCCAGGTCGTTGATGAAAAACGTGTCCGGATCAAGCGGCAGCAGCTGAGACAGCAGAGGCTTGCCGCCGAGACCGTCCTGAAAATTGAACTCAGCGGCGCTAAGGCGCGCCACCTCGGCGTCGGGGAGCACATGATGGTTCGTCAGCAGCAGCCGCGGCGACACCATCGAGCCAGTGCCAAAACCAACGACGCGGCCAGTCTCATCGCGGATGTCAATGCGGCAGACAGCACGCGACGCCGCCACGCCTTCCTCGAGATAGCGGATGCCGACGAAGTCAGCGGTGTTGATGATCTTCTCCAACACGATGCCGGCACGGACCTCGCTTGCGGCCTGCTCACTCCCGGTCGCGGGCTCCATGCCCGGGATGACCTCGGCGGCGACTTCGGCAGCTTCGCTCGCGACCCCGGGCGCCGCTTCCGCTGTGCTCGTCGCAGCGCGCTCGAGCGCCGCCTCGATCACCTGCTCGGGAGCCGACGCAGCCGCTGGTACCTGAGCCGCAGAGGTTGGCAGCGGCTCGCCGGCGTAGTAGCGAGTGACACGGTCGAGCCGGCGCGCAAGGTCCTCGGCCGTGTTGACCTCGGCCAGCCCTCCAGGGGGTCGAGGGCGTCAATGTTCGACTGACGATGGGCAGCCCGTTTCTCGTACCGCCGCCTGGCCTCCTCATCCTGACGTCGTTGGGCGTCGTCTGCCGACATGGCGCCTCCTCGATCACCATGATGCATATCGCGTCTGCTGCCAGATGTCAAGCGGTCGGCCAGGGGTGCCTGACTAGTGTGCGAAAAGCTCCGCAACTCCGCGTTGTCGCTTTGGACCCGGTCAGTGGGCCCTAGGGACGATGACTATTGACAGATCCGGGCGGGAGTGGGATTGTGGTGGAAGGCAACGTGGGGTGGGAGAAAGATGCTTCGACGCTCGTACCGTTGCTGCGGCATTGCGACCGGTGACGCTCCGGCTTGGAGCGCTTCGTGCTGGAACGAGCAGGAAGCCTGGAGAGGCGGACCTGAATGAGTTACCCGAATTCGACTGGGCTGTTCGTGCGCCGCGAAGCCTGGGCGCTCGAGTCCACGAACACATTCGATCCGATCACGGTCGCTTATGCCAAGGCGGTGCAGGTGATGCAGGCGAGGCCCGGGACGGATCCGACCAGCTGGTCATATCAGGGCTCCATTCACGCCGCGTTTGCCGCGCAACCCGCCGGTGCCAGCTGGAACCAGTGTCAGCATCGCGGCTGGTTTTTCTTACCCTGGCACCGCATGTACCTGTATTACTTCGAGCGGATCGTCCGCGCTGCCGCACTCGCCGCGGGCGGCCCAACCGATTTCGCCATCCCGTACTGGAACTATGACCGGCCGTTCCCGGGCAACACGCTTCCGCCGGCGTTCCGTACTGCGACGCTGCCTGACGGCTCCTCCAATCCCTTGTTCGTGGCACCCCCCGGCCGTGCGCAGGGTCTCATGAACGGCGGGCAGGTTTCGCCGCTCGTGACGTCCAGCAGCGCGGCCCTGGCCATGACCGACTTCACCTCACCGGCGTCGGGCTTCGGGGGCGGCAAAGAGGGTCCGATCCACTTCGGCGGCAGCCTCGGTCAGTTGGAATCAACCCCGCACAACGACATGCACCCAACGATCGGAGGCGCCCCGGCGGGCCAATGCCAGGGAGGTTTGATGACCGATCCCCGTTGCGCGGCGCTCGACCCGATCTTCTGGCTGCACCACGCCAACATCGATCGGCTTTGGAACAACTGGCTAACGCTGAATGGCCGCGTCAACCCCGCGGACACTGCCTGGCTCACACAGACATTCACGTTCGCCGACGAGACGGGCGCTCAAGTGTCGATGTCAGTCGAACAGGTCGTCGATAGTGCCAACCAGTTGCAGTACATCTACGATGACGTGGCTCCCTGAGAGATGGCAGGCTCGTCCTCAACACCGCAGCCGCCTCCGGAACCACCGGAGCTTGTCGCCGCGAGCGAAGAAACCCTCGAACTCGTCGGCAGAAAGACCTCGGTTCCCTTAACAGTCCCCGAGAGTTCGCAGCCTCTCCTCGAAGCAGCGAGCGTAGGAACCGGACAAGCGCTGCTGAGCGTGGAGGACATCGAGGCCGAACGCGACCCCGGCCTCGTCTACGGCGTCTACCTGAACCTGCCCGAAGGTGCAAGCGATGAGGAGCGAAAGCTCCATCACGTCGGCAACGTCTCGTTCTTCGGGATCGAACAGCTCAACGACCCAGACGTCACCCACGAAACCGGCGCGCCCGGGCTGCGCCACACCTTCGAAGCCAGCGACGTGATCAACAGACTCAACGAACACGAGCTCTTTGACCCAGCTTCGATGGAGGTCACGTTCGAACCGATCACCCTGCTCCCGCCACCGGGCGAGGAAGCCTCATGGGTAGAGGAGACAACCGAGACCGCCGCACCTCCCGTCAAGATCGGGCGGGTAAGCCTGTTCATCCTCCCACCTCGAGACATACCTCTCGAATCGCCCGTCGCCTGAGGGAAGCTGGTTGATCGGCAGGCTGAGGACACGCCAACGGCACATCCAAAACGCCCTGCACTGGCGACCCGAATGGCGAATCACCGTCCTCACCGCCGGCGCATGGATAGCCATACTGAGCAGCGAGACGCTCCAGGGCGGCGGCCACGGAGCGGCACCCGCCCACGTCGCACACGACCACCACAACGCGGCTGGCCAAAGCGCCGCAGCGTCCGCGCATGCCTGGACGGACATCCCCGGCACCCTTCCAGCCTGGACGCTGATGTCCGTTGCGATGATGATGCCCATCGCCCTGCCTGCAGTCCGACACACAGGGCTTAACAGCATCCGCAGCCGCCGCCAGCGGGCGATGGTCCTCTTTACCGCCGTCTACCTCGCGGTCTGGGTGGGATTCGGTCTCTTCGCCCAAGGCGGCGAGCACCTAGCACGGCAGAGCCTCGGCCTCGATGGTCGCACCCTGCTTGCCGCCACACTTGCGCTCGCCGCTGGCTGGCAGCTTTCTCGACCCAAGCGTCGGGCGCTGAACACCTGCCGCCGAACCGTGCCCCTGCCACCGGTCGGACGCAGAGCAGATGCCGGATGCATTCACTTCGCCCTCACGCAAGGTCGGCGATGCATAACCTCGTGCTGGGCACTAATGCTCCTTATGGCCGTCGTCGGACACGTCAATCTCCTCTGGATGTTGGCTCTCGCCGCCCTGATCTCGCTCGAAGAGCTGACCCTTCTTGGGCGGCGCCTGCGACGTCCGAGCGCCGCAGTGCTCGGCCTCACGGCCGTCGCGATTGTCCTCGGCCTCTGACCTCAAGGGCATAAGAACTCGAATCGAAATGAAGGGACCCGTTCCCTGACGACGAACGCCGTCGGCATCCGTGGTCAAGCTGGGAGGGGTGCCGATGGCTGTTGCGCCATGGATCGTGTCGGACGAGCTGTGGGAGCGTGTCGAGCCGTTGCTGCCGAAGACGCAGCGGCGCTTTCGCTATTCGGGTCGGAAGCGGTTGCCCGACTGCGAGGCGTTGCAGGGAATCTTGTTCGTGCTGCAGACGGGGATCGCCTGGCGGCATCTGCCGCTGGAGCTGGGCTTCGGCAGCGGCGCGACCTGCTACCGACGCTTGGACGAGTGGCAGAGAGCAAGGGTGTGGGAGCGGCTGCACGCGCTCTTGCTGGCTGAACTGCGCGCGTCCGGCGAGCTCGAGTGGTCGCGCGCGGTCGCCGACTCGAGTCATGTGCAGGCGAAAAAGGGGGCTCCGAAACGGGCCCGAGCCCGGTTGATAGAGCCAGAAACGGCTCCAAGCACCACCTCTTGGTCGACGCGAGCGGGATCCCGCTCGCCTGGACGCTCACGGGCGGCAACCGCAACGACGTCACCCAGCTGATCCCGCTCCTCGAACGGGTGCCGCCGGTGCGCGGCAAGGTAGGCCGGCCTCGCCGACGGCCCGAGCGGGTCACCGCCGACCGTGGCTATGACCACGACAAGTACCGGCGCGAGCTGCGGTGCCGCCGGATCAAGCCGGAGATCGCGCGCCGCCAGACCGAGTACGGCCCCGGCCTCGGCCGCTATCGCTGGGTCGTCGAGCGCACCTTCGCTTGGCTGCACCAGTTCAAACGGCTGCTCGTCCGCTCTCGCGCTCGGCTGCTGCCTCGTCTGCTTCAGGAGGCTCCAGCGCTCATTCTGATTCGAGTTCTTAGCCTCGATCCACCGTTTCTCTTGGTGTCGTGGCGGTGAGGGGGGTTTTGTCGGTGTCGGGTGTGCTTTGGCGGTGATGCGCGGCGCTGTTGTGCCTGGCGAAGGCGTGAGTCGGCGCGGCGGGGAGCTCGAGTGTTGTTCGAGGGCGTGTTTGAGTACGCCTCTCTGCGGATGATTTGCTCGCGATGGTGTGGGCGGCTTTTCTGGTTCAGGCGAGCAGCGGGATCGCTCGCAGTCGCGCGAGCGCGTGCGTAAAGTCCTCGCGCCAGGGCCAGCGCGCCGGCAGGTGCAGCGTCGCGCGACGCGCGCTGCGGGTGATCCTCCCGGGCAGGGTCAGGTAGCGGCGGCGGATCGTCTGCAGGACGACGGGTCCGCTCGCGCCAAGGCCGAGGCGGGCGATCCAGCGGGCGAGGTTATGTGCGAGCGAGCTGATCAGCAGCCAGGCGGCGTTGGCGGAGTAACAGCCGGAGGGTGCGTGGTTGAGACCTGAGCCTTCCTTGAGGTCGCGGATCGCCAGCTCGATCTGCGCGTGGCGGCGATGGTCACGCTCGACGAGCGCGAGCGGCTCGACACGGTTGGTGATGAAGGCGTGGTAGCGCCAGTCGGGGAACAGCTCGGCTTGAGCGCCGACGAGCCGGGTGCGGCGGACGACGAGCCGGCGGGCGCCGAGCGAGCCCTCGGCGATCTCCGCGATCCCCTCCGGCGGGTAGTCGTCCAGCGCCTGCCAGCTCTGCTCGGGAATGCGCTCGATTGCCCGGCGGACGCTCTCGTGTTGGCTGACGCCGATCGAATAGCGGGCACCGTGCTGCTCCACGGCGATCGTCTTGTTGCTCCAGAAGCCCGAGTCGGCGCGCACCAGCAGCGGACCGGCAGGTGATGCTTCCTCGGATAGGTTTGCTCGTCATGTCGAGACGGAGGCTCCATCACGTAGCCCTGATTGTGCTCCTTGTGGGAGCGACTTTCGGGGTGGCGGCCTGCGCTGACGGGAGACGCGAACCCACGCCTCTAGAGCGAGGGACAGTGAGAGACATCGTGGTTGAAAACGGACACGTTCCCGGCGGCGGCCTGGATGCGCAGATCAGACAGGGCGACCCCCTTGATCTGCGTGTCTTCGTGATTGGTGCCGGCGCGCCAGGGGGAGTCGTCCATCTGCGCGGTTATGGCCTGTCAGCCCGCGTTAAGCCGCAACCGTCGACGAGCCGTTACTGGGCGCGCCTAAGGTTTCGCGCAACGCGCGCGGGAAGCTTTGCCGTTGAGATGGAACACCCGCACGTCAAAGTTGGGTACGTGACCGTCAACCCCTAGCGGTCGCCTGGTCAGTGCGCGCAGCGCTGGTCGCCAGCGCGACATGGCGCAGCGCCGGCGCGAAGGCCTCGAGGCTTCGGTCGCGGCCGTATTCGAGCGCCCGGAAGGCGACCGCGAGGAACGCTTCGCGGGCGTCGCTCGTTTGCGAGAGGACTTTCGGGAGGCGCTCGCCGGCTTCGGGCACCGCCGATTCCATGCCAGCGGCCGGTCTTCACCGTCGGCTCACCGACCGTGTACCCGTAGGTAGCGGCGGGCACGAAGAGTGCGAGAGTCGCGAAGGCGACTGCGACAGGACGCCGAACCAGGGGGACATCTCCGACGAATGTAGCAATCGGTACTCGTACATCTTCGCTTAGCGGCTGCGCTCGGGGGTCGGCGCAACTCGGGCGACTCCACACACTGGCGCCTCTAGATCTTGGCTCGGCCTGTCAAACGACCTTGTAGACGATGCGTCCGTTTTGCACCCAGCCGAGGCTAAGAAACGACTGTCTGCCTGGATAGATCAGAAGCGAAGCCGTCCCTGTTCTACGCGTCAAGACAAAGATTCCGAAGCCCGAAGCGCCTGTCGGTGCGCGTCACCGTAGGCGAATCTTAAGCGTCCCATTCGCCATTCCACTTTTCGCCCGCACAGCGATCGGGAGATGGAATGGACCGTCTCCTACACCGAGCCGCTGGATGATACGCCGATTCGGTGGCGGATGAGCGTGTGCCTCGTTAGAGGCGGGTAGCGGTTACCCGCGGGCTTGACAGCGGTCAGGAGAATCCAGGGCCGCGTATCTCGTCCCGAAGGGAACCTTCGGAAGACGTAGTTGACAATTACCTGCTTGCCTTTGATCTTCGCACTGACCTGCGGGAGTGGTGGACGACCACGGGTTTGCCCCGCGTCCCATGGCTGTGCCTCTCCAACCTTCCGCGCCTGAATCGGAGCAGAACAGCCATTCGCACCCTCTTGCCAGGTCAGCGGCTGCGACCACGGGTTGTCCGGTTGAAAGCGCGGTCCTCGCGGGCTGGCAGCCGAGCCGCCCCACCTACCGGGCCACCTAGAAGGCAGACCGCCGCCTTGTGGGCAGCCAGGAGGTTCGAGACCAAGAAACGACCTGACGGAATCACGCCTTATCGTGCATTGGGCCCGCGTGGCAAATCCTCGGCCCTGGCTCCGCGACTCTGAAGCGGCCACCTACTCTGGCAGCAGGCGGTCGCACGCCGAGCCCGCACCGCGAGCGGGATCGGGCAACACGTGGTCGGCATGTGGTCAGCAGGCCGACCCTCACGCCGTCCTGGTCACGTGCGAGCAGATGAATTCGACCTCGTCCGCCCGAGGCACCCCACCCTCCTGCGAGCCGGAGTCCCACGCGTCGGGATGTTCCTGGGAGCCCCTACGAGCGACACAGACACTCCCCGCTCCGCCCGCAGGAGTCCCTCTGACCGTGATCGCTCATGTGCCCCATGTGGCTCACGAGTTGAGCCTCGACCCGCGTCTACTACGGCTTCACCGGGGTTGTTCGTGACGTACTCGACGAGCCGGGCCTCGTTCCCAAGTCTGACGGGAGCGTCAACTGAGACTCGGCATTGTTGCGTTGGTCCGACTGCGGCCCTCCCGGAGTACGTTCTGGGAGTGTGCGAGACCGTGATTAGGTCATTCGAAACGTTCCGGCGATCCGTCGGAAGACCTTGCTGTGCTGATCGGAGAATCGCTCGTCGGTCCGGAACTCGATCTGCCATAACGCTCTATGACCCATCAGGAGATAGAGGGCGAAGCCCGTCCGCCTCCCCAGGAAGCCTTCCGCGGGAGACGAGCCGTAGATGAGATAGCTCAAGCCGCCTTCGAGCGGCACACGCGTAGCTCGTTTAGAGCCGAGCCGGACGGCTTTCTCCTGCTTGAGGCTGTCATAGACGACGTTTGCGACGCTGCGTAGACCGGCGGCGCTGCGATCGTCCGACGGCGAGAGGGGACGTCGCACGACGATTACGTCGGTCGCGATCGGTGTTGCGGACGGAGGCCACTCGACGGCATCGAAGACGCGGAAGCGCGGCCACTGATCGAACGCAGCGATCTGATTCGCGAGTGCCTGCCGCCCCTCTTTGCGCAGTTTCGCGACGAGCGCGTGGCGCTGCTTGGTGCTCTCGGGGATCACCTGCCACCTCGATGGAGTCGAGATCGTGAACCCGCGCACAGGGTCACGGTGCTTCTTCCAGGGAGTGGTCGTATCGGCCGCAGCGGCCATTCCGCACGCCACGGCAATCAGCACCGCAAGGAGGCCAGCGCGCCAGCGAATCCCCATGCCCCGACGATAGAGCGCTCAGGGTCAGGACTCAACGCTCCTCTACGCGCGGCTCTATGCCGACCGTGGAAGCGTCCGAGGCCACCGCTACAGTCGAATGGCCCGAAGTTCGTCGGGGCCCTTGTCGTCCCGATGTGCCAAGGGGGCCGATGCGGCCGGTCTGGTCGCCGCTGAATCCAGGAGGCTGAGGGGTTTCAAAATGCCGGTTCATGCTGCGGCTCGGTGGTATTCGTGGATGAGTCCGCCGAGTCGATCACGGCGCTCGATCTCGCCGGCGATGTGTGGACTGGCCGTGTCGACCGGTTCGGGTGAGAGCAGCGCGAGTGCTCGGTGCGGGCGCTCGCGGTTGTAGTGGGTCGTGTAGATGCGTAGCGCTCGCTCGAGGTGGCGGCGGCCGAGGATGAGGATCCAGTCGAGACACTCGCCGCGGCAGACCGCCTGTCGCGCTGGCCCGCAGAGAGGATCACCGCTCCAAGGTGCATCTAAACGTGGACGACTGGCGCCGACGCGGCCGAAACCGCAAGAGTTCGGCCTGGCAGGCATCCTGAATGTTGGGAGTCCGAGCGTCAGGCGCGGTGGGCGCCGCAGCCACCCGTCGCTAGCCTCGGGCTCCTTTGAGCTTCGCGTTGAGAAAGGGCGGCGCGGGGAGAAGTGCCGCTCATCACGGCCAGGCATCACAAGCTCTTGGCATCTGCGGCATCTAAGCTAAGTGCTCCCGGCCGTCCCGCCCACACAGGTTGTCAACGGCTGAGAGGTCTATCCGGCCCTCCTTTGAGGCTGTGGGTCTTCCCGGACTCACGCTCAAAGGAGGGCACGGATGTACCTGCACGCTAACGCCAAGCTCGGACTGGCCGGTCGGTTCGCGCTGGTGGGCGCGATCGAGGAGGGTCTTTCGCTGAAGCAGGCTGCAGCCTGCTTCAGCGTGTCGCCGGCGACGGCGCACTGCTGGTAGCTCGCGTACGTCGAGCTCCACGACGACGAGAAAGCCGCGACAGTGACCGGCTTCCTCGAACGGGCGCTCGTCTTCTTCGCCGAACACGGCATCGTCGCGAAGCGGCTGATGACCGTAACGTCTTCAGCTACGTGAAGAACCGCTCGCTGCGCGAGCTGCTCGCCAGCCGCGGCATCCGCCACCTCACCACCGAGCCCTACCGGCCACGCACGAACGGCAAGGTCGAGCGCTTCCACCAGACGATGGCCCGCGAGTGGGCCTACGGGCTCGCCTACCGCTCACACCGCGAACGCGACCAGGCGCTGCCACACTGGCTCAACCACTACAACCGGCGACGACCGCACAGCTCACTCGGCGACCGGCCACCGATCAGCCGCGTTCACAACGTCCGTGGGTAGGACAACTAGTCACAGGCCTTCGAGATGGGGCGGTCATTTTCCTGTGCATTGGGCGAACCCCCAGATGGCAACCGCGCGCGACTGCGGCGTAGCACGCGGCAAGAAGGGCTCGCCCGCCTAAGAATTGCCCGTTGAGGGCGGCGGACAACCGCCGCTCGGAAGTCGCTGCGGGCATTGACCTTCGGCAGCAAATCGCCGAAGCTGGCTGGCGATGCGAGTCGCGTCGTTCAATGTCGAGACCCGTAGGGTTCGCAAGCTCGGTCGCGGCGGATTTGCAGGCAAATCGCGAACTCTTGGCCGTTGCCGGCCGGCCGAGTATGCGCGGCTTAGCGGCAGACGAGGGAGCACGATCAGAGCAGGTGCCTTACCGTCCGCGGGCGATAACTCCTGGGTTGTCCACTTGCTCGACCCGCGGGAACATCTGATGTCAAGCGCAACCGAAAAGTGCGCCAGTTTCCGCAGCCGAAAAGTGCACCACTTGGGGTCGGGTCGGAGGTAGGGCCGGGTGCTCGGAGGGCGTGAGCGGCGCTCATGTGGCTTCGATTTCGGACTGCGCCCGCGCTC
>WNFU01001003.1_pt1 | contig 39583 bp, 50 predicted proteins | sample 5400121 | NCBI WGS metagenome assembly WNFU01 (sample SAMN13153360, study PRJNA577476) | soil metagenome | isolation source: 100 cm soil or saprolite under grassland replicate 1 | place: USA:California | collected 2016-06-15
TGAAACTCGTAAAATGACTTTTCTTTTAGCTGCCAGCCTTAGCCGCCGGAACTGCTGCGGCCGGAAGGCAAGATCATTGAAAACGAGAGCCTTGTGGAGATTGTGGGGCTTGTAGCGGAAATTTCACTACGTCGCCAAAGCCCCGTTCGGCGAAGAGCTGTTTGCCGGTGCAGCTAGAGGAAGCGGGAGCAACGGTTATGGTGCCGATTCAACTCGCCAGAAATTCGGGTCATATGAGCGAGATAATGAGACTGAGCTCGACTTTGCTCAGTCACGCTATTACGGTTCGGTGCAAGGTCGGTTTACCAGCCCGGATTCATTCTTTGGGAGAAAAACCAATCCGCAGACACTGAACCTTTATGCTTATGTTCTTAACAATCCGCTGAGGTGGGCGGATCCAACAGGGCACTCTGCTCAGGAACAAGAAAAAGGTCCGATCCATGTTGGCGACCTAGGCAGTGTCGAAATCGTTGATACATTGCCGGGGAAAAAACCAGGATTATTATCTAGGATTTGGGGTGGGCTGAAGAAGATCGGCAGTGCAATTGGTGGAGGTGTTAAAAAGATAGGTAGTGTGAATGCAAATGATATTCGCGAAGCCTGGCCGAATGCCCCAGCCATACTTATGCCTATAGATCCTAATGCTCCGCCGCCGAAAATTATGCGGTGGAGTATATCGGAACCCGAGTTTCTACCGGCTTTAGCAGCGGAAGGAGAGATCAACTACGGGGCACTCGATACTTTGGGGCGACCCACGGGAGTTACGGCAACAATCACTGAAGACATGATTGGTACTGGCACGCCTGCTAATCCTTCAATCATCCCACCCGGTTGGAGTGGAAATGGCAACTTGTTTAATGAAGCTCGCGCACACCTGTTTGGCGCCCAGCTAGGTGGTTCGGGTGATGTTGTAGAGAACTTGGTCACTCTTCAGCATATACCAGTCAACACTCCATTTATGAAAGGCTTCGAAAATCTAGTTCGTAGAACCGTCGTGGGTGGGCAAACCGTAAACTATTCGTCAACTCCGATTTATAATGGTGCTAATCTCGTGCCGAGAGGGGTTACAATTATGGGAACAGGCTCGGGCGGCTTCACCTTGCGTGTCACAATTCTTAATCCTATCGGGAGATAAATATGGCTATTGAAGATCTCATGGACATAATGCCGCCACCAGAAGTTCCAATTGATTCTCATGGAGGCTCGTGGGCGAGTGTTGAAAGTGCTATAGGTACGGTTCTGCCTGCTGATTATAAGGCATTTATCGAAAAGTACGGTTCCGGCAGAATCAATTCCTTTATCTGGATTTTTAACCCATTTTCCAACCATCCGCAAATCAATCTCGTGAATCAAGTGTCGGTGCAGCTCAACGTTCTCAAAGAATTGGTGCAAGACTTCGGCGAAGAATGCCCGTATGCGCTCTTTCCTGAAAACGGCGGTCTGCTCCCGGTGGGCATAACCGACAATGGAGATGTAATTCACTGGCTAACGAAAGGTAAACCAGCCGATTGGAAAATAGTCGTGAATGAGGGAAGAGGTCCGAAGTACGAAGAGTTCGATAGTGATTTGAATTCGTTTCTGAGGAAGATATTGATGCGAGAAATCCGGTGCAGTATATTTTCACAGCATTTTCCGCAAGGCACACCTTATTTTGAAGCAAAAGGATGAGGAGTGGTGACGCACTACGTCTGGGAAGGCGACTAAGTGATCGCCGAGTAAGCGAGTTTTAAAACCCGGAGGGGGTGGCGTGTCATGTGCGAATTCACGCGCCGAGCGCGTCAGTTGGCATCTCAGGTCTGTTAACGAACGTAAACGCGTCGTTAACGAATGTAAACAACGCATACGAACCCTGAGGGGGTGGCGTGTCTCTGTTTCGCGTGCGGAGCGCGCCAGGTTCCGCTTATCATGCGAGGCTCCTCGGCTCATACCTCGCGGTCGGAATGCTGATTGACAAACGCCTCGATCACCGCCGCGATCTTCTCCTGCTGCGACCGCGGGAGTTTGAAGGCCGCTTCAAACAGGCGGCGCATCCTGCCTGTCGGCCCCGCGCCGGCGCGTCTCTTCTTCTCTGTCTCGCCCAACAACTCATCCACCGAAATGCCTAACGTCTGCGCCATCGGTGGCGGCAAGTCTCGACGCATCAAGCCAGCGAGGCGCATAATGCGCGCGCCAACCTGCGACCCCGCCAACGCTGTGCCGATCGAAGCCTGCCTCACTCCGCCGCCGCAATTCTCTTCGACCGCCACACGCAAGGACCCGCCACGCAAGCATCTCCGCGCGATCGTCAGGGAAGGGAAGATCAGGCAGCGGCAGGGATCTGGGCGCGCTCCGCCTCAATGCACATTAGGCACTTCGGTAAATTCATCATCATGTGCGCGGCGCACATCGGCACGTGGAAGATCCATCCGTCGCCCGACGCCTTCGGCTCGAGCATTCCGGCGTCCACGCACGCCGAGAATTAAGTGATCATCGGGTGTCGCTTCGCTATTCTTCACCGTCTTCCTGCTCCGTTTCCTCATCGCCCCGTCGGAAGAACTGCGGGGCGCTCGTAGTCTGATAGAACCCCTTCGCTCCTGGGTAGCGATCAACCATCGCCTCTCCTTCGAGCAACGTTGCGATGTTACGAAACAGAGTGGCGAGCGCATTGAGCTGGTCGACTTCAAAGTCTTGCGCGGAATACCCCGCTACGTGATAGAGATTGATCCTACCAAGCTCGACATCTTCGCTGTAGCCGTCTGGATAGTCGAAGACGGTATACAACAAGAGATCGTCATCTTCGATTCTGATTTGAACGTGTCCGCCTCCGACAAATGCGCGAAGAGCCATAAGCCCTTTTTCCGACAGGCCTACATCCGAAAACAGTGTGTCGTCAAAAATCAAATCTTCATTGGGCATAGGGGGTGATCCTTTCGTTTTTATTGAACGCGATCGGCGGGGAAGTGGAGCGGCCGTATCAGCGGCGTTTCCGCGCCTGCCTGACAACAATAGCGCCCCTGATAATGTTCACGAGGGCCTCGCTGGAGTAGCGGATTCTCAATCTATTCCAGATGTCCAGATCGAGCAGGCCGAGATATTCATACAGCCATTTGTGTTTGAGTTTGCGCTTGAATTCGAGAACCCATCCGCCGCCTTTGCGAGTCCAGTAGGTGTTCGGCAGGACGCGCGGCGGCTTCACGCAGTGATTGTTTGTCAGCATTGTTCCTCACTTTCTAGTTTTCTCCTACGCCGGCGCAAGCTCGCTGGCCAGGTCGGCGGACACATTACCCTCGGCGATGTCCCGGAGGCGAGTCACGGCCTTGATGATGCGGTCGCGCGCGAACTGGTCGGGATGCGTCGCCGCGTCGGCCTCAATCTGCGCCAGGTCCGCCAGGACGACGGCGCCTATGACTTCGGGCGGTATCTCACTTGCCTTTACGACTTCGGCTGCTGCGCTTTTTCTTGGCATATTTCATCTCCAATTCCGAAATGGCGGCCACCGTGTAATGGCCGAGATACTTGTTGCTCTTCGTGTGAATCAACTGGTATCCGCCGGAGTGTTCAACGAAGAAGCAACCGACGGCCGTAACGCGCGGGTAATTCGGGTTTCTGACGTACACTTTCGGACGCCACACGCGACCTTGTGAAATCCCCAAAAAACCAACGCTTACTTTGTTTGCGGGGAAAGTTCTAGTAACAGTTCTAGCACTAGAAGTCGGGCCATTTTCCGGCGAAGTTCTAGCACTAGAACTTTGACCACCTTCTGACGAAGTTCTAGCACTAGAAGTCGGCGCCGTCTCCGGCTCTTTTTCGACGCCGGGCGCCGCTCGCGGAAACGCCAGAACCCGCGCGCCGTCGGTCCCGGTCATCGAGACTTCGGAGCCGTCCGTCTCCTGCTCATTCACGCGCCGGGCTTCCTCCGGTTTTGTCTTCGCCGCCTCGGTCGCAACCGGCGCGACCGTGACGGCGGCTATTTTCCCGGCGCCGCTCCGCGCTGCAGGTGGTCGGGAATTCCGTCGTGATTTTTGTCCCATTCCCATACTCCAGCCAGGATCGCGCCGGCCAGGACGGAAGCGGCGCACTCGGCGATCGCCAGCGCGGTTAGAAACCACCACCAGCTCTGTCGGACTTGTTCCGGCGTGAGCCTGGTGGCGCTCGTGACTATCGGGACAGACACGGCGGCAGTCGAGCCGGAGATCAGGGCCATGGGTTGAATCGTCGGCGCCTTCGTAGGCTCTGCTTTAGGGGCCGACAGTGTGGAGCGGCGCTCGCTCGGCGGCAACTGGGCAAGGCGCCGGCGCTCGGCATTCTGCAGGACGGCGTTTTGCTTGGCCAACTCCGCCTCGGCCTGCTTGCGGGCGATTTCAAGCTCCGTCTTCGCCTTCTCGCGCTCGAGCTCGCGGTCTTCCTCGGTGTGGCGCTCTTCGACGCCTTGCCGGGCCGCGCTGACCTCGCGCGCCAGGATCCAGTGACCGCCTAGGTTGACGCAGAGGATCGCGCAGATAGCGACATCGGCCAGGATGCAGTAGCGGCGCACCTTGGCCGTGGCGTCGCCGCTGAAGTAGGTGAAGAGGCCGGCGATCCCGACCGTCACGAGGAGCATCAGCGTCGCCGCCAGTGAAGAATCAGGGAAGACGGTGAGGTTCGATATGCCCACGATCACCGCGGGCAGCAGAACCGCGAAAGTGAAGAGAATAATTTTGCGCCAGTACATAGGGCCTCCAAAGGTTTAAGGCCAGGCGCAAACGGGCAGGTTGCAAAGCGTCAAATGCTTGCACTATAAAGCGATTGCCCGCCGCGTACCTGGTAAGCTCAGGTTTTAGGCTACTCGATGTTACTAGCATCGAGTAGCCAGCGACGGGCAAGACTATATCACGGTTCTTCAAATCACCAAGCCGAAGCGGTAGGATTCGATTGTGACGTCGGCCTACTCGCTTCGGCGAAGGTTGATGTCGGGGCGCGCCCTTGGAATGCTGCATCGGCGCGCCCGCTCGTGTTTCTACTCGGCGACTCTCAATCCTATTCTTCCTCTTCCTCCACCTTAAAGATCCCCCGGAAGATGCCGGGCAAACCGGCGCGGAGTGAGGTCGGATTGTTCAGGAAGTGTGCGTCGTTGATGATCCACTCCATCAACGCCTCCTGGAGTGGGTTATAGATGTTCGTCGGTATGTAGTCGCGCCACTGTTCGATCGCGGCGAACGCGCCCGCCAGTTCACGAGCGGCGCGCGCCGCTTCTTCGTGCGCCTCGACGTCTTCGGCCTCATTGAACTCGCCTATCGCCGCATCCAGCGGGGCGGTGATCGATTCTGGCAATAGCTTGCTGTATCTGTTGATCACGTCGAAGGCCCCGGCCACATCGAGAGTGATCGCCGACGACGTCAACTCTTTGGCGCCAGTGGGCGCTTCTTCATCGCCATCGTTGAGATCGAAAACGTTCGACATCACCCGATAGGCGTTCTCGCTCGCAGGCTCGTCGGCGCCGCCGAGTTCGCCGTTGAACAGATCCATCATTTGGCAGACCGCATCGCGTACGTCCGCCCGCAACTCGTCGCAGTCGAGAATTGCGACCGTCGCGTCGCGGAAGTTGCGGAAGATTTCCCGGGAGCGGGCTGAAGGCTTCGGCGCTTGTTTGATTTGCTCATTAGGTTCCATAACACAATTTCCTTTCAGAATCGGCGGATTCGCGCGCCGTCCGCCGGTTGTGAGGGAAGCCGCGCTCGCGCGATGCGCGGCGAGTGGGGTTATTCGCAATCCGGTTGTTTCAGCCTGGCCAGACGCCGCTCTATGACTACGGCGTCGAGCAGGTCGTCCAGACGAGAGAGCGCGAGGCGCAGCCGCCGGCGCTCCTCGGTCGTCATGGCGTGGATGCGGTCACGGGCCTCGATCAGGTTGCGGTCGCCGCCTATCGAGGCGAGGCGCAGCAGGTCGGCGTCCGGTTCGATGTAGGATTGTTTCTCTCTCTCTTCAGCCACTCTTCGACTCCCTTCCGAGTAACACATTGACTATCCGGGCGCACTCTTCATCTGACGGGATGTCGCGCTCTTCGTCGGTCAGCGTCTCGGCGAATATCTTCTCCATCTCGTCGGTTAGGCGGTCGAGGTCGTCGGCGATCCGGATCAGATTGTCCGGGTTGTTCAACGGCTCTCCGTCAACAAGCTCGATGTTCAGGTCGTGCGCGGCGTCCATCAGGCGTTCGTGGATGGCGTAGAGGCGCAGGATGTAGTCTTTATCAATCTCAATCATCGGTTCGTCTCCTTCAGTTGTTCTTGAGCCGGTCATACTTCACGCGCTCGCGCGCGATCCTCGCAAGCGCCTCCTCGCCAGCGGCGATGGCGGCGAGCTGCTTCTTGCCGGCTCGACCCGGGCCTAGTTTCCTGACCTGGGCTTTGCCGTCGGCGACGACCCGGCGCAGTTGGGCGACGGTCAGATTGCCTTGGAGGATGCTGGTCAGTAAGACGGCGATCTTGCGTTCGTGTTCGGTCATTGGTTTTTCTCCTTCGCACGCTCGATGCGCTCGATGGCGATCTCGATCGCGGCCAGGTTCGAGATGAAGCGCTGGCCGACGTTCCCGGCGCCGCATTCGTCGAGGTGTTTGAGGCCGCGCGCCAGAACGTCTTTCAAGTACGCCAGGTCGTATTTACCTTTGGCGTAATTGATCATGATGATCGCGATTCTCTTCTCGCTCTCGGTCATCGGTCGCCATCCTTTCACAACTTGACGGTCACATAGCGGCGCACGAACTTCGACGCGCCGCGGTTCGGATAGTCCGGGGACTCTTCGACCACGCAGCCGGTCTCGCGCAGCAGGCTGGCGAAGGTCTCGACGTCCGCCGGCAGTCCTTCGATCCTGATCTTGATAGGCAACTCGCACAGCGGAAGAGCCCGCGCGAGCGGGTTAACGGGCGCGAGTTGGTTTCGTCTCTTTTTCATCGCTTCGACTTCTTTCGTCGGTTGGCCCTTCGATTGGCCGCATCGCCCGAGCACAGCGGGCAGAACCAGGCCGCGCCCTTCTTGCGCTTGAGCCAGCGTTCCAGTTTTCGATCACCCTGCCAGGTTCGCGCAACGCGCCAGGTGATGCCGCGTTCACGGCAGACGGCCAGCATTCGCGCGCCTTGCCCGCTGGCGTGGCGTTCGAGTCGGGCCGGCAGGTCGTCGGCCAGGCCGACATAATGGCGGGCGTGGCGCAGCGGCTTATCAAGGTGAAGTAGGTAAATCGTGGACACGGGTTCGCTCCTTAACTCTTGCTGCGCCAGACGCGCAATTGCTCTTGTCGGATGGGACAAGCTCTCGACTCGACGCCGACGCAATCGGCCAGCGGGCAGGACAGGCACAGTTCGCGCTGGCGCTCTTCGTCAACCACGCTGACGTTCGGCTCCGGTTCGGGAAGCTCGGCCGGGGGGCGCGCGAAATCGGGCAGGGTAACGAGCGGCGACGCATCGCGCGCGAAGTCGGGCAAACTCTCCTGGTAGCGGGCGACGCCTCGGGCGATGATGGCCGCGAGGGCGTCGGCTGGCGTCATTGTGGTTACGGTTGCCATAGGGGGGATCTCCTTCGTCGGCTAGTCGAACGCTTCTTCGTCGTCAAACTCGGCGCACTCGTCGGCGCAGTCTTCGCACATGCCGCCATCGCCGCAGATTTCGCAGTTGAAAAACTCTTCGACTTCTTTCAGGCAAATCTTGCAGTACATCTATGCGACCTCCTGACAGTAATCCTCTCCGACCTTCTTCGCGCAATAGAACTTGCCGGGCTTGCGGCTCGGCTTCATCGGGGCGTTATGAATTGGGCAGACTGGAACGCCCGCGGCTTTCGTCGGCTCAGGTCTAGCGCTGGTTGGCGGTTCGGCGCCGATCGCCTTGAGTCTGTCGATCATCGCGCGCAGGGTGTCGGCCTTGCCTTCGACTTCAACCGAGACCGGGAAGCCGTCAATGGTCACGGTGATCGTGAATCTGGCGCCCGCCGGCGCGGGCTGCCTTGACTCGATGGGCGTTACTTTCAATGTTCCGTCGTTCATCGGTACCATCCTTTCGGGTTGTCGGCGACGCCGAATTCGCGCTTGCCGGCGCGCTCGGCTTCTTTGGCGGTTTTCCAAGTTCTGATCGATTCCGTGCGCTTGCCGCCGCAGAAGACGACGAACTTGTATCTGATCACGCCGTTTCCGAGGTTGACCGGCAGAGTGTAGATGTGGAACTGAGTCGGCATTGGTCGGCTCCTTTCGTCGGTTACATCGCAATGGCGAGGCGGACGCGGCGAAGCATGTCGTCGTCGAGCATCGAGATCCTGTTGACGCCGAAGCGCGCCATCAGTTCGGTTTCGATCGGCAACCCGGGGGCGAAGCGCGGCCAGATGTTTGTGATTTCGGCGATCAGGTTCGCGCGGGAAGAGGTCACCACGTCGTCGGCGAAGGAGACGGCCACGGGCGCCGTTGAGGTCGCCACATCGGCGACCTCTTCCCGCGCGATGGCGTAGAGACGGTATAAAGCTCTGTGCTTGCAGGCCGTGCTGCGCTTATACGCTTCGCATGAACAAATTCCATTAGCGAAATAGGTGTTGCCGGTCTCGGTCGTAATTGCCAGGCAGTTGGCCAGCTCGGTGATGATCCACCAGCCGCTCTCGACGCCCGCAACGGCCTTGTCAATCGCCGAGAGCCAGCGCTTGTCATTGGTTCTGCTCTTCGCTATTTCTGCCGCCTGTTTGATCTTGAGGATGTTCATAGAGTTCGCCCTTTCTGTGTTATCCAACAACGTAGCGAAATATACCATAACCCATTGACAGTTGCAATGGGTTATTTTATAGTCAGCGCGAATTATTTCGGCAGGCGTCGAAATGGCAGATATTGCAAATTGCAATAACGCTGGTTAATATGCCCCGCATATGGGCAAAACAAAGGGAGAAGAATTTATGACGGCGACCGAGTTTGCGAAGGCGATGGATTACGACTACTCGACGATTATGCGCTGGTTGAGAGAGGGCATTGTTCCGGGCGCTGAGTTCGTCCCTATCAGCGGAGGGTTCGGCGTTTGGCAGATACCGCATTCTGCCATCACTGAAATCAAGCCACCGCGTCCGGGCCGGAAGCGTGGCGAGAAGAAAGCCGCGAAGAAGGCGAGGAAGGGGGCGGCGAAATGAGCGTTATTGAGGATGACGCCGACAAACTGTTTCTTATACGTATGAGAGAGGAGCAAGAAAAAATCGCTCTTGACAAGCAGTTGCGCTCAAACCAAACCACTTTATATTACACCATTCGCGATGCAGTAGAGCGGATCTCCAAGGCAAAGCCTAGCGACGTGCAGGAAATAGCCGGATCACAGATCAAACTCCTGCTGAGCTACTATCAACTTGTCCTCGACCAAGCCAAAAAAAGTTTCAGGTGGGCACTCATAGCAGCGGGAATTGGGCTGGCATTCTTCATTCTGGCCGTAGGTTTTATTCTCTACTGGAACGCTGGGAACGCTGCAACCATCAGCGTGGTCAGCGGAGCGATAGTGGAAGTGATCTCTGCGATCAATTTCTATTTGTACTCGAAAACGTCAGGACACCTGGCGGACTTTCATAACAGGCTCGAAGCCACGCAGCGTTACTTGCTGGCCAACAGCATATGCGAGTCACTGGATGGCCCCAATAAACAGGCCGCGCGAATGGAACTTGTGCGCGCCATAGCGCAGATCAGTTTACCAGACGCTCCACCAAAGGCTTTCGCTGTGGCCGAAAAGGGGTAGAGACAAAATGACCGACGAAAACGCCAACACCGCGGACCTGACGCCGAACGAGAAGCTCGACCAGGTCCTGCGCAAACTCGGCGATCTGGACGCCAGGCTCGCCACGATCGAGGCCCGGGCCGACGACCGCGCCAGGGAGACGCGGCCGAAGCTCGATACGATCATCAAGGAACTGGCTGATTTGCGCGAAGAGAACAAAGACGTCGTGAGGCGTCTGGACAGAATCCAGGGGCAATTAAGAGTGTTGACCGAGGACGTGATGCAGGTCCGGACCGACCAGCGCCGGCTGGAGGATCGGATGGACGATCTGGAGCGGAGGCCGAATTGACCGACGAAGCCGACAAAGCAGGGAAGCCGAAGCGCAAGGCATCGAAGAAAGCCGCGAAGAAAGGGGCGCGGGCGAAATGAGACCTAAAGCATTGAAGCGCCGGCGCGAGTCGCTCGGTTTGACGCAGGACGAACTGGCCGAGCGCCTGGGCGTCGAGACGGACACACTTTCGGCCTGGGAGCGCGGCGACGGCCGGCCGCAGGCCGAGGGGATGCTCGGGCTGGCGATGGACCAGCTCGAATTGCTGTGCGGGATGGACCTCGATCCGCTGATCGGGCAAATCGAGATGCGAATCGACATACTCAAAGTCCTGCGGAGCGAGTTGGCTAGGATGGATAGGGCCGCGAAGAAAGGAGCGCGGGCGAAATGATCGACAGGGAGCGGTTACGCCGACTGATCGCGAAATTGAAATTCTGGATATTGAAGCAGATCTCGATGCGCGCAAAAGTGAACCCATGACCGAGAAGACCGCGAAGAAGAAAGGAGCGCGGGCGAAAATGACCCCAGCGGAAAAAGAGGCACAAGGTCTCGAAGAGAGAAAACATATAGACATCGAGACTGCATTCGGTGATTTCGTCGAAGAGTTTGGCGGCGAAATTATCCATAAATCGCTTTCGGCCAATCCCTCCGACAACGCTGACTATCTATTCCGCGATGAATCTGTAATTGCTGAACTCAAGGTCCTTCGCAAAAACTTCCTCGGCAGCAATGATGACGAGGATAAGATGTTCAAGCTATATCAAAAGTGGGAACGAGCGGGTCTAATTGATTTAAATCGGCTGCTTAGAATTCGGCGGAAAGAAGAGCGTCTTCCCGATGAGTGCAAACGAGACCTGGGAGACCTCATTAAAGAACCAATTGAGGGCATCATTAAGAAGGCCAATAAACAAATAAGAGAGAGCAAGAAGTATTTCGGATTGCCAGACGCAAAGGGGCTACTCTTATTAGCAAACGACGGCAGTTACGCCCTAGGTTACGAAACTATGTCATGGCTCCTTCAGCGTATATTGTTCGCCGGTCTTTTTTCGAGTATTGATGAAATTGTCTACTTCACAGTGAATTTAAATCTCCATAAGCCTGGTACGAATTCATACGGGCCTATTTGGCAGCACTTTAAGAGAGAGGGTATGGGCAGAACATCCCAAGGCTTTCAACAAAACCTCAGGGATGGATGGTTTGAATTCTTTGGCCGTATCGTCGGCCAATCAATGGTGAAGTTTGAGATTTCTGGTGACGACGCAAGACAATTGAGATTTATCTCCGATCCTCAACGTAAACCTATCAAGTGACCGGCGGGCGCTATAGTCGAAACATTTTCCTTGAGGCTCTGATGACCGACGAAGCCGACAACAGAGCAGGGAAGCCCGCCGCGAAGAAGGCGAAGAAAGGATCCGCGAAATGAAGATGAAAACGCTCACCGCGCGTGTTCAGTACGATGATTTGCTCGGAGGTGGGAGAGATGCCGAAGAAGTTTAGCCTACAGATAAAAAGCGATGGTGGAAACTCGGAAGTTTCGGGTGAGTTCACAGACGAGGAAAGCGAGCGTCTGGGATTGTTTGTTCAGTACGCGGAAGAAGTTAGTAAAACCAGGCTCGTTCAAATTGGGGAGTGGGGAGAGGGTAATTTTCGATATGATGAAGGAGTTGGGTTTTCCTGCACAGCGACTCTTCCGGACTGGGATGATGTTAAGGCCTTTCTTCACACGGCCAGACCATTATTACTGCAAAATGAAGACACATACTTTTACAAAATCCAGAAGTTATTAGGTAAGGCGCTGGACCATCCAGTTATGAGAGAGGTTTTCCGGGCGCAACGCAAATTGTACGACGGCAAATCATATCAGGAGCAGGTCAAATTTATGAGCAATGATGTGCTTCTGAACTCAGAGAAAGTTCTATTCAAGTGGTTGAATGCCTACGAATACCACCGGGAAAAGGATCATCGGGAGTTCATTGAGGGTTTGCATAAGATGTGGCCTCTCGACATGTCAAAGGTAATATTTTTGGGACTGCTAAAAGATAAGGCGATAGCGGTGTTCGACCTAGCAGAACTTATCAAAGTCATCCAGGGGACACAGCAAAGAGTGAGCCTGGGTGGATAAGGCAGGAAAGGCGAAGTAATCCCGATGCATCTCTACAAGCGCAAAAAAGAGGGCGGAAAAATCTGGTGGTACAAGTTCATGTATCACGGCGTCGTCTACCAGGCCTCGACCGGGACCAGGAACCAGCGCGAGGCCGAGGGGATCGCCTCGAAGGCGAGGCTCGATGTGATCGAAGGCACGTACGGCATAAAGCGCCAGAAGAAGGCGCCGCTATTTAAGGAAGCGATGGCGTCATTTCTCGAATGGTCCCGCCAGGAACACGCCGCGCACCCGAACACGACCAAGCGTTACGAGGACTCCGCGAAGCCGCTCGTCGCAGCGTTCGGCGCGAAGCGGTTGCACGCCATCACGCCGGATGAAGTCGAGCGGTACAAGGCCGCGCGATTGAAGCAGGGAAGCCAGGGCAGGGAATTGAAGCCGGCGACGGTAAACGCGGAACTGGCTTGTCTGCGGGCGATGTTCAATCACTTCGTCAGGCTCAAGGTGATCGTGGCGCCGCCGGTCGGGCGCGTTAAACTCCTAGCCGCGAATAACGAGAAGACCCGCGTCGTGAGTATCGAGGAAGAGCGCATCTACTTGGCCGCCTGTCCGCAGCCGCTTCACGATATCGCCGTGTTGATGATCGAAACCGGGATGAGGCCGGAAGAGCTTTACCGGCTGAGGTGTGAGAATGTGAACCTTGAGGCCGGGTACGTGTTCAATCCCTACGGTAAGACGAAGGCTGCGCGTCGCAAACTCTCTCTCACCAGGCGCGCCGCGGATGTGCTGCGAGGCCGGCTCGAAGGTGAGTACGTATTCCCGTTTGACGGGGACCCGGCGCGGCCGATGCCGAAGGCCAGCGACATTCACGCGAAGGTGATCGAGCAATCGGGGTTAAGCCATTTCAGACTCTACGATCTTCGACACACCTTTGCGACCCGGGCCGTCGAGTCGGGCGTCGATCTGGTCACGCTGGCCGCGTTGCTGGGACACTCCAAAATCCAAATGGTTCTCCGCTACGCGCATCCGACCGAGGGACATCAGACAGAGGCGATCAGGAAGATGGAAGAGTTTCAGGCAGCCAAGCAGATGGCAGAAGCGAGCGCGTCGGAGATGGTGAATTGATCGTAGCTAAAATCGTAACTATTACGCGTTGAGATGGTGTGATACTGAGTTTCAGGAAGTCTGATTTTTCAACCGTATAGCAACCTGTAGCAAGGGGTAAAATGGTGGCAAATGAACAGCCAGATCATACGTTCAAGACTCAGAGCAGATTCGCGAGCGGATCACGTCCGCGCCATTTGCCTTCCGACCTGATTGGCGCGAAGCGGGCGAAGAGTTCTTCGCCGTACCAGTTCTCTGCGCGGCGGCGACGGATGACTTCCTGATGCGCGGGCGCGCCGTAAGCGAAAGCTTTCATCTCAGTCTCGCTGCGCCAGAGACTGAAAGTCGCCGGGCGGATGAACGGCATTTCCCCGGTTCCGATTGAAGCGAGCAAGCCCGGCGCGGCGTCCAGGGCGCGGCTCGTCGCTGGCGTCGCGCGCCAGAAAGCGACCAGGCGGCTCCAGCGAATGCTCGCTCGCGTCAGGACGGCGACGGGCGCGCCGGGCCGCGGCGGAGCGGCTACGGGGAGAAACGGATTTACGCATGACCACGCCCCGTGCGCTTGCACAGGCAGCAATCGTAGCGACCAGATCTCTTCGGCGTGACGGCGATAGCTCGCCATCACAGGCGAATCCGCTAAGAATCGATCAGCCGTCTCCGCGTCCTCCCACACCGCGAGCAGGCCGTAGCGCGAGAAATCTGGCCGCAGGCCAAAGCCGCCGCCGTGCCCCACTCCGAGCAGTTTCCAGAAACGCAGTCCCGCGACGCGGCTGATTTCACGCCGCGCGCTGCCCATGCGGTTGAAGGCCCAGAGGCGCTCCCCGGGGCGGTAGCCACAAAGCGTCAACGTGACGAGCGGCGTACCGTGACTCGCCTGGCATTCGTAACTTTTCTGCGAAGATTGATTCAATGTTTCACTTCGGCGCGCTAACTCGCAACATTCGTCAATGTTCTCAACGGCCCGGCCCCGCTAATTACCAGATCAGCCGCCTCGATCAGCAAGCTCGCGGTCTGGCGCTCGCCGAATCTTTCCCGAAGCGCCTGCTTGCCTTCGGCCAGAAAGTCGAGCGCCAGACGTCGCGCCCCCTCGGCGCCGAGCTGCGCCGTGAAGGTCGGGCGCAGGTGGCGCGCGTCCTGCCCGACGTTCTTGCCGATCGTCGCGCTCTCGCCCAACTCGTCGAGCAGGTCGTCGCAGATTTGATAAGCCGCGCCGAGGCATTCGCCGTAGCGGGCGAGCGCTGCGACGTCCCGCTCGTCAGCGCCGGAGGCGATGGCTCCGGCGATGATCGTCAAGCGCGCCAGCGCGGTGGTTTTGAGTTGGCGGCTGGCGAGCGCATGAGAATTGCCGCGGGACGCCCGGATGTCGAGGTCGGCGGCCTGACCGCCGATCATCCCGTCAGTCCCGATGCAGCGCGCCGCCTCAGCGGTCAGGCGCCCGGTTCCGGTTCGCGCCAGGAGCGCGTAAGCCTGGTTGAGCAAGGCGAGCGACGCGAGCATGGCGAGACCTTCGCCGTATATCAAATGCAGCGCCGCGCGTCCGCGCCGCAACTGGGCGTCATCCATCGCGGGCAAATCGTCGAGGATGAGCGAACTCGTGTGCAGGAATTCGATCGCGCAAGCGATTGGCAGCGCTGATTGCGCGGAGCCGCCGGCAGTCATTGTCCCAAGCAGGGTCAGGATCGGCCGCCATCGTTTACCTCCGGGAAAGACGGCCGCGCGCAGCGCCTCGTTCAGCCGCTCTGCGCCGTGTCGCGCGCTGAGCGGCAGCGATTGCTCAAGCGCCGCTTCAATCATCGGCGTGGCGCCGGCAATGAAATTCGTTAACCGGTCAAACATATGTTCACGCAATATGGTCGCTCAATTGAAAATAGTGGATAGTGGATAGTGGGCAGTGGGCAGTTCGCTTGGTCGGCGCCGACAATGTTCACGAACTGTCCACTGCCCACTACTACCGCCCACTGCCCACTATCCACTATCCACTGCCCACTTTCATCGTTTCAGGGCGTCGCAATGCGACTCGAAGGCCCCAAAGACGATTTCGCTCAACTGCCCAGTGGATTCCTGAATCGGCAAGTGCCCTGCGCCCGCGAGTTCGTGGCATCGGGCGTGAGGCCAGACGCCGCGCCACAGGGCAATCGATTCTTTGACCGCCCCGAAGGTGCGCGCGCCGTAGATCAGATCCACAGGCAAGCGCAGGCGGCTGAACCGGGCGACGCCGTCAAGCTCGCCCAGAAGCTCCAGGTAACGGTAAGCCACATCGTGCCTGACCGAGATAAAAGACTCGGTCAGGTTCGTGTCCGCCGCGCGATGCTTGCCGAGCGATAGATTGGTTAACCACCGCCCCACGGGGTTGGCGAAGGTCGAATAGTAGGCGTAGCGTCCGATGCGTTTGTTAAGAAAGATTTTGAAGTACCAGGGCAGATAGGCGAAGGGATCGATCAGGATCAGCCGCTCGATGCGCCCGGCTAGCCGCTCGGCGGCCAGGAGGGCGAAGACGGCCCCGCTGCAATTGCCGATGACGGTTACGGGCGAATCGACGTCAGCGATCGCGCCTGCAATTTCATCCGTGATCGCCGCCAACTCCCATCGTCGCGGCGCGGGCGAACGGCCATAGCCGGGCAGGTCGGCGCTGTAGAGAGCGGCGCCCGCCGGCAAGTACGCGGCCAGAGGCGCGAACGTGGCGTGGTCGCCGCTCCACCCGTGCAAGCCGAAATAGACTCGCGATCCTGAACCATAACACTCGACGCGCATCAGATCTCCGGGAGAATAGTGGCGCGGACTTTAGTCCGCGCATGTGTCATATCCTCTGGCCGCGCGGACTAAAGTCCGCGCCACGGTTAAGACCACTCCCATCCATCTCTTAACCGTGGATCCACGCTAATGTCTGTCCCACTTCTGTCGAATGCGCTCAGCTACGAGCTTGCCGCTGAGCGCGACCATCGGCAGGCCCGTGCCCGGCGTCGTGCTCGCGCCGACGTAGAAGAGTCCGTCCACTTCCTCGTCGTAATTGCGGGCGCGGAACGGGCCGACTTGAAAGAAGGTGTGCGCCGCGCCGAAGGCCGAGCCGTCGTAAAGCCCGAACCGCCGCCGCCATTCCTGCGGCGTGTAGACTTCCTCAATCACGATGCGTTCGGGCGCGAGATCAAGCCCGTGCCGCCGCAGTCGCTCCAAGACTTGCTCCTTGACCGCCCGCGTGGTTTCGGCCCAGTCGAGGCCCGGCAGTTGACTCAGCAGGGGCGTAGGCGCCAGGACGAAAATCGCGCTGTCGCCCGCGGGCGCGAGCGCCGGATCGGTGGCCGACGGCACACTCACATAGAAAGGCAAATCGCGCGGGATGCGCTTCGCCTGAAACAGATCGGCGAAAGCCGCCCGGCAGTCGCGCGGCAGGAAGATGGTGTGATGCCCAATCTCCTCCACTCGTCCGCGAACGCCCCAGTAGAAGGTCAGCACGCCCGGCGTCATCTTCGTCTTCACACGCATTCGCGCGGCGGGCGATTGATCGCCGATCAATTCCGTCTTTGTCGTGGGCGCGTCCACGTTTGAAACCACGAGCCGCGAATGATGTCTGCGGCCGTCAGCGAGTTCGACGCCCGTCACCTGCCGCCCTTGCGTGATGATGCGGCCCACGCGCTGACGGGCGTGAATGACGACGCCCAACTCGCGCGCCAATCGCTCAACGCCTTCGACCAAACTGTAAATACCGCCGGCGGGCAGCCAAAGGCCGTAGGCCAGCTCGCCGTAAGGCAAGATGGAAAACAGGCCCGGTAACTCGTAGGGCGAACCTCCGAGGTACATTGCGTAAGAGCCTAAGGCTTCGCGCAGATAACGACTGCGGAAGAAGCGGCCCAATTCGCCGTCGAGCGATCGCCACACGCCGAGCCGCGCGAGTTCGCCGAGCGAGAGCCGCCCGAGCCAGGTCAACGGATGATCCGCGTTGCCGCTTATCAGTTTTTCAAAGGCCGTCTGGTACTTCGCCCCCGCGTCGCGCAGGAAAGCGAGCATGGCGGGGCGCGAGCCGGGTTCGACGCGCTCACATTCGGCGAGCAATCGCCGCACGTCGCTCGACAGCGTCAATCGCTCGCCGTCGGCCCATTGAAAGCTCACCGAAGGGTCGACCGCGAGCAACCTCACGTAATCGCCCAGCCGACGTCCCGCCGCCTCAAAAAGCCGCTCGAAGACCCACGGGTAGTTGAGCAGCGAGGGGCCGGTGTCGAAGCGAAAGCCGTCGCGCTCGATCAGGTTGGCGCGCCCCCCGACGCGCTCGTTCGCCTCGTAGATCGTCACCTCATAACCGGCTAGGCGTAGGTAAATCGCGGCGCTAAGACCGCCAATGCCGCCGCCAATGATGATGACGGCAGTGGGCGACGGCGCGGCGTGTGGCGCGGACTTTAGTCCGCGCTCGCAACATATTCCTGTGCTGCGCGGACTAAAGTCCGCGGGGCCGCCCGCGGCGGTTCGCCTCTCGCTTGGAACTTCTAGCATGCAACCTTTCTTTCAATAACACTCGCGGTTCGCTCATCTCAAAAAGGGCTTGTAATTGCTCAGGCCTTCCTGCCGCGTTAGCGGCGCTTGAACTTAGCCGTGGGTTTATGGTCTTTGAAAATGAAACGCAACCACGTAACCTGACGTAGGGGCGGGTTTTCCCCGCCCCATCGCCTTGATCACGGAGATGGGCGGGGAAAACCCGCCCCTACGTTGTTGCATTTTATTTTCAAAGACCATAAACCCACGGTAGACGTATGAGATTGTCCTCCACGTCGCGTCAGCGACGGTTGATTTCAGGCGTCACTGACGCGACGCGGGGCTTTTTCCACAGCTTTCCCGGCGTTGAAACGCCGGGCTAAATTCAGATGCCGCTACCGCGGCATAGTGGCTGAGTAGTTACTTTCTTGAATTCTATTCTGTCCCCCTTTTTCTACCGCGCCAGGTAAGCGAGCGGCAAACGCCAGTATTTGCTCGGCGGGAGCGCCCTGAACTTCTCGCTCAGCGGGACGCTCTCGCGATACAGCAACCCGCGCGGGTTGCGACTGATGCGCTCGTTGAGTCGGCGGTAAACGTCAATGCATGCGCGAATCGCCGTTTGACTGTCGGCGGCGAAAGCGTCGAGGTCGGCGAGCGCGCGGGTGTAGTAGTCTTCGGCGACGGCGGCCATCCGCCGCAACACGCGATGGAGCGCCGCCTGCTGTCGAGGATCGGCGGCGTCCGCCTCCCGGACGCCTTCATCGCGCAGCAGATCGAGCGGCAAATAAAGCCGCCCGCGCCGCTGGTCCTCGCCCACGTCGCGCAAAAAGTTCGTCAATTGCAGCGCGACGCCGAGATGACGGGCGCTCGCCAGCGCCCGCGCAAAGTCGCCTGCGCTCGGCGCGCCGTATATGTAAGCCAGAAAGTACCCGACGACGATCGCGCTGCCGTAGACGTAGGATTCGATCAAATCATCGAGCGTGCTGAAGCGGCGCGGACAGACGTCGAGCCGCATGGCGGCGATGAAGGAGCGGTAATGTTCCGGCGGAATCCCGGCTTCGCGCACGACGCGGCTGAAGCTCGCCAGGAAACATGGCGTTCGGCGGCGCAGTGAGTCCTTGATCGAATCGGCGGCCAGGGCTTCTTCGTACTGCGCGGCCCAGACGTCGAGACGGCGCATCCTTTCGGCGGAGGCGAGCGGAAAGCTGTCCACGATCTCATCGGGGTAGCGAACCGCGGCGTAGACGGCTTCGACTTGGGAGCGTTTGCGGGGAGGGAGAAAACGAGTGACGATGAAGAAGCTTGTGCTGTAGGCGCGCAACACCGCCCGCGCCTGCCGGATGATAATCTCCCAGGCCGCGTCTTCAGAGTTTGCCCGGAGCGCGCGGGCGTATGTTCGCCGCTCAAGTCGGCGCCAATCACTCTCGCTCCAAACGCCGGTGGGGGCGGGCGTCATTCCATTCTCAACAGACTCAGGCATAAAGCGCTATGGATGTCTCGCGCCCCTCCTGCGCTTAAGGGCGCGGCGCGAGCAGTTGCGCGGTCATTTCCGCGCGGTAATCAAAAATTTGCTTGAACCAGCGCGCGACGATAAAGCTGATGCGTCAGGCGACCAGGGCTCGCCGGGGCGGCGATACTCGACTCGATCGCGCACAAGCGCGCGTTCGGAACTCAGAAATGCAGGAAAGGCGGCGTGATGCGCTCCAGGTTGAACGCATCGCCGAAGAAAGCGAAGGTCTCACGGCGCGAGCGCAACCTCACGCTCGCGTTCAGGCGTGTAAATTCGCATCGCCTTACCGCCCTTAAATGCCCTTACATGTTGGAGAGCGCTTGCATCCTAAACATCAAAAGATATCAGGTCAAGATAGACATCTTGACTTCTCTTGGGCGGGAAACGCCCGGGCTGTGTGGGGCCTCTTCAGAATTCCCGGGTTTTTAGCGCCCAAAGGTTATGCGCTTGCCGCCTGTTGTTCAATGGAATGGACAGAAAGACGAGCGCCAACGCTGTCAGCATGTAGTTTGTGATACGATTGCTGCTTGCAATAAGGTCGAAGTATTGTTGTCATCGGCGCCGGAATAATACGCGCTATGAAATTTGGATTCCATAAAAAGTACGCCATTTTATCCGTCGGGCTGTTCATGGTCGAGATTTCCATCGCATTGTTTATCCATGACCGCTTAGTAAGACCATTTGTCGGCGACATGTTAGTTGTCATCTTGATCTTTACCATCTGCAGGAGTGTTATCAACGCTAACTATTTCTGGCTTGCATTATGTGTGTTAGTTTTCTCCTTCACTGTCGAGATTGGGCAATATTTCAATTTGACATCAATACTCGGGTTACAACACTGCGGCGTGGCAAGAACTATCATTGGTACGACGTTTGATTATCATGATTTGCTTGCTTACAGCGCCGGCGTCCTGCTCATATTCATAATCGGATTACTTGCGAAATACCATTCGGGGCGCCAACTCGCGGCGCCAAATCCTGCGGGGCTATACAAAACAGGGGAGACTGATGAGTGAGGGCGCCATTGATCGACTCGTGAGCGTCCTTCCAGTTAAAGGAAGCCTGTGCCTAAATCGGATCCCATTTCACGTGTAATTCATATCAGTCCCGTTCCATCTTTCTAAACATCAAGAGATACCAGGTCAAGATAGAGCCAAGGCAAATCAGTCTCCTCGAAGAGATCCGAGCAAGGCTTTCTTTGCTTGCGGACATCATGTATAAACTCGCTGAATCCTAGACAGATCGGAAAGCGATCTTGCTTGCGCGGCGCCTGCCGCCGGTTCTTTGTCCCGTTGGATCAATCTTGCCTGCTTCGATGTAAATAAACAGAGGCGCCTTTGCGGTAGCCGTGCGCCGGACTGCGCAGGCTTCCGCGAAACAGACCATTCAGGAGCGACTTCACATGACTAAGCACAAGACTCGACGCATTCTCAACGAAGCGCCGTTTTACATCCCCACCGTCGCCGCGCTCATAGTAGTCCTGTTTGCCGCGCTGCCGGCGCTCGCGCAGTCCGGCAATCTAGCGCTGGGGCGAAGCGTCACTCGCAGTTCGGACGTTTCGAGTGGCCGCGCGCCGAACGCGGTGGACGGCAATGTGGCCACGTTTTGGCAGCCGTTGATGAGCGACCGGCAGGACGATTCCATGGTGTGGCTTGGCGTCGATCTCGGCGGCGCAACGCCGTTCAACGAGATCGTCCTCAACTTCCGCACCAATGTGGCGAACATAAATGGTTTCCGCGTACTTAGCTCGAACGACAACGCGACCTGGCAGCCGGCGTTCTCGAAGTTCAGGCCGGACCAGACATTTGCGAGCATCGACAGGTCGTCGTTCCCGGACGTCACGGCGCGCTTCGTGCGAGTGGAGATTGTCCTCAACAATCCCACCGCCAATTTCCAATTGAACGAGCTAGAGCTGTACTCGTCGACGCCGTCGCTCTCGCGCGTGTTCTTCACCGCCGCCGACGGGCGCGCGCTCTCGCCGGCCGAGACGATAACCCTGTCCGTAGGCGCCTCGGTCCCGCTCACGCTGCGCGGGCGGCTCACGAACGGCCAGGACGTCACGCTGGAAAACGCGATTGTCACGGTGTCGAGCAACAAGCCGGCGATCGCCTCCGTGACCTCCACGGGCGCCGACGCCGCGATTGCGGCCTTGGGACAAGGCGTCGCCCTGATCACCGCCGCCGCCTCACTTGACGGGGTCGGCAAGGAAGTCACTCTCTGGATTGACAGCTTCGATCCGGCGACGGTCGTGGCCGACCTCACCCTGGCGCACGCGTCGTTGGAGATCGCGATCGGCCGGCCGGCGGTGATCCCGATGGGCTCGGCGTATCCGTCGCTGAAGGCGTATGCCTACGAGCCACTCAAGTTGAGCGGCAAGTTGACGCGCTCGGACCACGCGGACGTCGACGGCGTCGGCGGCGAGACGGCGCTAGAACTGCCGACGACAATCCTCTCGCCGGGCGTTCCAACGGAGATTGCCATTCCTGGGGCCGCCGATAAGCCGGGGCTATACCAGCTTAGCGTGTCGCTGCGGCGATCGGGCCGGCCGGATGTCTACGACGCCTTTACCTTTAGCGTGCTTGATCCCGAGCAGACCCCTTCCGGGCAGAGCCGTATCGTGTTCGCCGGCCCGGACGGCAGGCTAGGGTATGCGCCCGATTTCAAGGGAAATCGGCCTCTCGATTTCTCGAACGCCGGCTACGGCGGCGGTGGCGTCGCGCTGCCGAACGTGCAGGCGCGCGTCGCCGTCGAGCCTGGCGAGGGAGACGACAGCGCGCGCATCCAGGCGGCGATCGACCAGGTGTCGGCGATGCCGCAGAATGCGGAGGGCATTCGCGGCGCCGTCCTGCTCAAGCGCGGCAGGTTCGAGGTGGGAACGACGCTCGTTATCCGCGCGAGCGGCGTGGTCCTCCGCGGCGAGGGCCGCGGCGAAGATGGAACGATCCTGTTCGCCACCGGCACGGCCAAGCGGAACGTGTTGGAAGTCGGCGGACCGGCGGGCAGGATGTTGCTGCCGACGCGCACGCCGATCGCGGATCTGTACGCGCCGTCCGGCGCGCGCAGCCTGCGCGTCGACGACGCGAGCGGCTTCAAGGTGGGCGATTCCGTGCTGATCCGGCGCGTCGGCAACGATCGCTGGATCCACGCGATTGCGATGGATCAGATCGTAGAGGCTGACGCGGATGTGGTTCAGTTTGCTCCGTTCAACCTCGATTTCGATCGCGTCATCACCGCGATCGACGGGAACACGATCACCATCGACGCGCCGATCGCGAATGCGATCGAGAGCCGCTGGGGCGGCGGCGAGGTCATTCGCTACGACGACCCCGATCGCATCGAGCAGGTCGTCGTCGAACAGCTTCGCGTCGTCGTCGAATTTAATCCGAACGTGACGGCGGTGAACGGCGGCGTCACATATTTCGCCGACGAGGACCATGCCGCGGTATTCGCCGCGCTCGACAGCGTCAAGAACGCCTGGGTGCGCGAGGTGACTAGCCAACACCTGGAGCATGCGCTGTCGAACGTGCTGCGCAACGCGAAGTGGGTGACGGTCCAGGACTGCGCCGCCATTGACATGGTTAGTCTGATCACGGGCAGCCGCCGCTACAACTTCAAACTGGCGGGCCAACTGACGCTCGTGCAGCGGAATCACGCCGAGACGGCGAGGCACGCTTATGTGGTCGATTCCCGCGTGCCGGGGCCGAACGTATTCCTCGACAGCGACTCGATTAACGAGTTCGCCACGAGCGAGCCGCATCATCGCTGGTCAGTCGGGGGCCTCTACGACAACATCGGGGCCGACATCGCCTTTCAGGATCGCGCGTGGCTAGGTTCCGGACACGGCTGGGCGGGCGCGAATTATGTGGCCTGGAATACGAGAGGCGATCTCGTCGCGCAGCAGCCGCCGACCGCCCAGAATTACGCGATCGGCCACTCGGGTCGCAAAGTCGCCGGCTTCGTGCCAAACTCACAGGACCCTCGGCCTCGGCAGGACGGGTGGTGGGAACCGCTCAACCAGCCCGTCGAACCTCGCAGTCTGTATCTGCGGCAACTCACCGACCGCCTCGGCGCTGACGCCCTGCGTCGCATCGAGCGCACGACGGTCGGCGGCGGCGCGCTGGACACGCCGCGCGTGGAGTCGGATCTGCCGCTGACGAAAGGGATCAAGATCAATAATCACGCGCTGGAAGGCTTCACGCCGACGGTGTTCGAATACACCGTCGCGCTGCCGGCGGGGACGACCCAGGTCCCCGACGTGCGGCCGCACGACAGCCGGCATCGCTACGAGACGCTGCCCGCGTCGCACGTGAACGGCAAGACCGTGCTTAACCTGTGGGACAAGCACGACGCGTCGAAATCCGTGCGATACACGATCCGGTTCGTGACGCCGGCGCAATAAGAAGTCGACGCAAACTATTGTTGAAGAAGACAAGCGCGGACGGGTGATGAGTTTTTACACCGTGGCCGTGATGGGGACGATGCCGTTCGGCAGTTTGCTGGCGGGCGCCATGGCCGCCAGAATCGGAGCCCCACACACGCTTATGATCAGCGGAATTTGTTGCATCGTCGGCGCGCTGTGGTTCGCCAAGACGCTTCCGTCCCTGCGGCGCGACGTCCGCCCCATCTACGTGAAAAGGGGAATCCTGCCGTAAGTCGCGTCGGGCCTCCAGAAAAACATCTGAATTGACAGTTCCGCTCAAAACAAGCTTTCGCGCGACCTCGAACTGCGAGTGTGAAAAATCTTCCCGTCGGTTGTGCGCGCGAAAAATCTTCACAGTGGATCGTGTAAGAATTGCCCGGAGCGTCCGATCGAGATCGCGCTCGGAGGTCTCGAAATCCGCTGGAACGCTCGATTCTATTGGGTTTTTGCGTTTTGCCTCACGACGGAAATCAGTGGCGCCTCCCTTGCAGTAGACAAAGTGGGGCAACGAGATACCAAGTGGTTAATCCACTGAACGGTGTCAGGCGGCTGCCAGGGTGAGGAAGGTAGCCGCCAAATTTCAGGCGCTTGCAGTTATCCCACGGCTGCAAGCGCTTTTTCTTTTTGTCGTTTTTTTCAGGAATGCGCTTGCCATAGATAGGTTGGCAATTAAAATCCGGACATGCGTGCGCTTCTTTACGATTCTTTTGGAGCCCCTCCGTGTGTAGCGATTGTTCCGGACCCTGTCGTCCCGCGAGACGGCGTAGTTGTTGAGGTGAAAGCGTCGGGCCTGTGCAGGAGCGACTGGCACGGCTGGCAGGGGCATGATGCGGACATCCGGACTCTCCCGCATATTCCCGGGCATGAGTTCGCCGGGGTGATCGCCGCTGCCGGTTCTGACGCGCGGCGATGGCGGACCGGGGACAGGGTGACTACCCCGTTCGCGCTCGGCTGTGGAACCTGTGTTTACTGTCTCGCGGGCGACCAGCAGGTCTGCGAAAACCAGTTTCAACCGGGATTCACAGGTCCCGGCTCGTTCGCCGAATATGTCGCCCTGCCATTCGCCGACGTTAACCTCGTCCGCCTTCCCGATGAGATGGAGTTCGTCGACGCCGCGGCGCTCGGCTGCCGATTTGCGACGGCGTTTCGCGGCATCGCGAAGCAGGCCAGGCTGCGAGCCGGCGAGTGGGTCGCGGTGCATGGGTGCGGCGGGGTCGGCCTGTCGGCGGTGATGATTGCGCGCGCGCTCGGCGCGAACGTTATCGGCGTCGATGTTGCGGACGAGAAACTCGCTCTCGCCCGTGAGGCCGGAGCCGCGCACACGTTTAACGCGGCCACTGTCCCCGACGTCCCGCAAGCCATTCGCGAGCTAACGGCGGGCGGAGTTCACGTCTCAGTTGACGCGTTCGGCGGCGCGATTACCTGTAGAAATTCGATCCTCTCGCTCCGTCGGCGCGGCCGGCACGTTCAGATCGGATTGCTCCTCGGAGATCAAGCCGAGCCGGCGCTCCCGATGGGAAGAGTCATCGCGCATGAACTGGAGATCTTCGGCAGCCACGGCATGCAATCGAAAGCCTATCCAGAGCTCCTCGATATGATCGCGGCCGGAAAATTGCCGCTCGGTAAATTGATCGGACGGCGCATCGCGCTTGATGACGCCGGCGCGGCCCTCGCAAGCCTCGATTCTTCACCCGGCAAGGGGATCACAGTGATAGACCGCTTCGCCCCCTAAAGCGGTTTTCACGGGGATGAATAGCCACAGAGAGCACAGAGGACACAGAGAGATCATTTTACCCTCTGTGTCCTCTGTGCTCTCTGTGGCTAACAGTCTTCATCCATGATCATTCGCAAAACCCCGGCTCGGCCTCGTCCGTCAAACCGGCGAGCAGCGCTTCCATATGCTGTCGCGCCTTCCACGCGCCCGTGCGATTGGCCGCCTCGATGCCTTCCATCCACACGCGCCGCGCCTCTTCAATCCCTTCCTGTTTGACCAGCGCCGCGCCGAGCATTTGATAGGCCGAAGTGTAATCGGGTTTGATGCGGATGACGTTGCGGAGAGCTTCAATGGCGGCGGGCCAGTTCTCCAGCTTCATGTATTCGTTCGCCAGCCCGTACCAGATCATTTCGTTGTCGGGCTGATCCTTCAGCATCGCGGTGAAAGCGTCAATTTTCGATTGTGTCATCAGAATTATCTCCTCGCGTATGTTCATCGAATTCCGAGGCCACATGGCTGAATTCCAGCCTGGCGAATTCGAGGGAATTGTAGCGCCTGCCTTCCTCATTGAAAAAGCGCTTGTCTAAATCAGGCCAAGCGGCATTGGGACACCGGTACAGTACCGCGCGCGTAAGCAAGCGGCCGTCTAATCGGTCAGCCGCTTGCTTACGCGCGCGGTACTGTACCGATTTCGCGTGGTTCGATTTAGGTTTGGCGCTCACGCGAAATCCATGAGACAGTATCTACATGAACGACGACGCCCAAAACCTTAGGTATCTCGCCATCGGGCACTACATATGCGCCGCAATCGCGGCGCTGTTCGCGTGCATTCCGCTCATTCACTTCTCGATCGGGCTGATATTCCTGCTCAAACCGCCAGCGCCGCAGGACGGCGAGCAGTTCCCGGCGCAATTATTCGGGCTGATGTTCGCGCTTATCGGCGGCGCGGCCGTGCTGTGCGGGTGGGCGTTTGCGGCGCTCATCTTCGTGGCGGGTCGGTTTCTCGCGGCGCGCAGGCGACATACGTTCTGCATCGTCGTGGCGGCGCTCTGTTGCGCGTTCTTCCCGTTAGGAACGGCGCTGGGGGTCTTCACGATACTGGTCTTGATGCGGCCTACGGTCAAGGCAATGTTCCAGCAACAGGCGGCTCTTGGCGCTCCACCGGCGAGCGTTCCGGGACCTGGCGCATGGCGAGACGAAACGTTCACTGAGCGAAGCGACGTCTAGCTATCAGTCGCGCCGGCTCCGGAGCGATGGGTAACAGGTAATGAGAAACTTTCTCCAGAGACACAAACTTACTCCTTTTGTTATATCGATTATATCCTTCTCCTTGCTATCCCTCTCACTTGCGGCGATACAGGCTCCCACTGACGCAACCAAGACTGTTCGCGCGAATCATATCGGAGTAGACAGCAGCGGCTACGGGGCGCCGGTTCATCTGGTCAACCTGGGGAACCAATCCATCAAGGAGAGCAGCGGGATCGCCGCCTCTCGACGCAACGCCGGCATTTTCTGGACTCACAATGACAGCGGCGATGGGCCGTTCGTCTACGCTTTCGATCGCCAGGGAAAACATCGCGGGGTCTGGCGAGTCACGGGCGCGAAGGCGATAGATTGGGAAGACATGGCAATTGGGCCGGGACCCAGACGAGGCCGGTCTTACCTGTACCTCGGGGACATCGGCGACAATTCTAAAAAGCGCGACCAGATTACTGTTTACCGGGTAGCCGAACCGCAGGTCACCCCGAAGGACTCGTCCTCAACAGTTCAGAACCCTCGTGATACAGAGGCCGCTGACGTAATTCGTTTGAAGTACCCCGACGGCAAGTACGATGCGGAAGCGCTCTTAATTCATCCTTTCACAGGCGACCTCTACGTCATCACCAAAGTGATGGGCGCGCCCGCCAGGGTGTACAAGTTGAGAGCGCCGGCGCCTAAATCGGGAGTGTCGACCCTCTCTTATGTAGGAGAGCTTCGATTCCCGAATCAGTTTCTAGGTTTCATTACCGGCGGAGACATTTCCCCTGACGGCCGTAGGGTCGTAATCTGCGATTACCTCGGGGCCTGCGAACTCATTCTGCCAGGGAAGCGTGGGATTGCTTTTGATGAAATCTGGAAACAATCGCCGCTGCCGGTTGACATCGGAGGCTTTCCAGGACTTCGCCGGCAAGGGGAAGCGATCTGTTACCGCGCCGACGGATTGGCTATATTGGCGACCAGTGAAGGGCTCCCCTGTCCGTTAATTGAGGTTGTTCGAAGTAATCAATATCGGTGAATTGAACACGGATCATAGGGCAAGTAGAATGCCGCGCGCGGACAAACGCTGTGGATGGGCGAGAGTTCGGATTGCCCTTTAAGTGTGGATGGCGTTTTTGCTTCTGTTTCACGCCTCGGAGATAAGTTTGGGTACAAGCGGCCGATACTAAATCGAACCAGCCAACATTGGGACACGCGGCGGTACGGTACCGGGAGCGGTAGCGACCGGGCGCCCTACGGAGAGGTCGTTTCGATTGGCGCCCGGTCGCTACCGCTCCCGGTACTGTACCGATGTTACCTGGTTCGATTTAGATGCCCGCCTGTTCGGGCGCCGCGAGACCATCATTCCTCCCATTTCACCGAACCCTTAATTGTTTCGGCGCTATCAGGACTGCGCGCGTAAGCAAGCGGTTTCGTGCAGGGGCAACCGCTTGCTTACGCGCGCGGTACTGATATTGTGATGTAGTGAGGCTGACGAAGGGCAGCGCGCTGGCTCCTAGAGAGGGGCGGCGGATCGCGCAGAAACTGTTCTGCGCAACGACTCACACGAAGAAAATACCAATGGAAGAAGGATCACAATGAAAGCCATTCGATTGCATAGACGTGGAGGCCCGGAGCAACTCGTGTATGAGGACGCGCCAAATCCTGAGCTGGGCCCTTGGGATGCTCTCATCCGAGTCCACGCCACAGGCATTACGCCCGCGGAGTTGACCTGGGCGGAAACATACAGCAATTGCGACGGGTCTGAGCGCCTACCTACGATACCTGGACACGAGGTTTCGGGCGTCGTAGAAGGCGTGGCTGACGGCGTCAGCGACGTGTCGATTGGCGACGAGGTTTATGCCCTGACCTCATTTTGTCGGAATGGCAGCGCTGCGGAGTATGTCACAGTCCGCGCCGCTGACCTGGCCCACAAACCAAAAACACTCGAGCACGCGCAGGCTGCGGCCGTCCCACTTTCCGCGCTGACGGTCTGGCAGGCCTTTTTCGATCACGCGCGTCTGGCGCCCGGTCAGCGCGTGTTGATCCAGGGGGCCGCCGGCGGGGTCGGAACCTTTGCTATTCAAATCGCTCACTGGCGCGGCGCTTATGTGATCGGAACAGCGTCTGCGAAAAACCGCGACTTCTTGCTCAGCCTCGGCGCGGATGAGGTCATTGACTATCAACAAGCGCGATTTGAGCAGGTGGTCCACAATGTTGATGTGGTCCTGGACGCAATCGGCGGCGTAACGCGCGAACGGTCCTGGCAGGTATTGAAGCCCACGGGAATCCTCGTCAGCTTGACGGGCCCCATCCCCGAGGGCGAGGCGGCAGCCCATAGCAGGCGCGGGCTGTTTTTCATCGTCGAGCCTAATCGAGAACAGCTTGGCGAAATCGCGGCGTTGATAGATTCCGGCGCAATTCGGCCCGTCATCGCAGAAACAATCCCGCTGGCGAGGGCCAGAGAGGCATTTGAACGTGGAGTGGCCGGCCACACCCGAGGCAAGTTAGTGTTACAGGTCACCGCTCCGAAGCGGGCTTCAGCATAAGTTCGCAATAGACGGAAAGCGAGATTATTCATGAGCGTAAATTCTGTTTTCTTTCTTGCAGTCGGCATAGGAATCGTCGCCGGACTGCGCGCCCTGACGGCTCCTGCCGTCGTCAGTTGGGCCGCCTTTCTTGGCTGGCTGAATCTGCATGACTCCCCTTTGTCATTCATGGGGTCGGCGGTGGCGGTCGCAATATTCTCGCTGGGCGCTATTGCGGAGTATGTCAATGACAAACTCCCCCAAACGCCGAGCCGCACCGCGCTTCCATCGTTGATCGCTCGTATTGTTATGGGAGGGCTGTCCGGAGCCTGCCTATGCGCGTCAGCCGGCCAATCCTTGATAGCCGGGGCGCTGCTGGGGGGAATCGGATCCCTGATTGGGACCTTTGGCGGTTACCAAGCGCGTACGCGATTGACGCGGGGTCTCAAGGTGAAGGACATCTACATCGCCGTACTTGAAGATCTGGTCGCGATTGGCTTCGCATTCTTTTTGGTGTCGAGGGGATAAGCGCAGACACAGATAATCGGCGCTTCATATCAGCGCTACGGCCAGAGCGATGAGATCGCCGGCTTGGTTTCTTATCTCGCCAGCGCCGAAGCCGGTTACGTCACCGGCGCGAGCATGAAGATTGATGGCGGCTTCGCGGCATGATCCGGATTTCCTGTCGAAGCGACGAAGTGGCTTCAAACTGATCATGATTGGTCTGCCGGCCAACACCGGCTTTGTTTAGTGATGTGGAGATCAGTCCAATCTGGTATCCTCTGCGCTTGAACCGGAGGTCAAAACAACAGACTCGGACGACCGTAAACCGAATCATAAAAAGGGACGTTGAATGGCAAAGCCAGTCTTACTGACCGTGGATGACGACGCGGAAGTCTTGCGCGCGGTCGAACGCGATTTGCGGCGCGAATACGGCAATCGCTTCCGCGTGCTTCGCGCAAACTCGGGCGAGTCGGCGTTGGACGCGCTGCGGCAATTAAAGTTGCGAAATGACCCGGTGGCGCTGCTGTTAGTAGATCAGCGCATGCCCAAGATGTCCGGCGTCGAATTCATCGAACGGGCTAACACAATTTATCCGGAAGCCAAACGCGCGCTGCTCACGGCCTATGCCGATACGGAAGCCGCCATCGGCGCGATCAACAAGGCCCGCGTGGATTATTACCTGATGAAGCCGTGGGACCCGCCAGAAGAGAACTTCTATCCGGTGCTGAACGATCTGCTGGATGATTGGCTGGCGTCCTTCCGTCCGCCCTTCGAGGGAATTCGCGTGCTGGGGCACCGCTGGTCGCCGCAGGCGCTCGAAATCAAAAGTTTTCTGGCGGGAAATCACGTGCCCTATCAATGGCTGGACGTCGAGACAAATGACGAGGCGGGCCGGATGCTGGAAGGCGCGCCGGGCAGGAAGTTGCCGCTAGTGGTGTTTCCGGACGGCGAGCAATTGGAAGCGCCGGACACGTCGCAGATGGCGCGGAAGATAGGGCTGCGGACGAGAGCGGATCAGGAGTTTTATGATTTGATTATCGTTGGCGGCGGCCCGGCGGGGTTGGCGGCGGCGGTTTATGGCGCTTCCGAAGGATTGAAGACGGTAATGGTCGAACGACAAGCGCCCGGCGGCCAGGCGGGAACCAGTTCGCGCATCGAGAATTACCTCGGTTTTCCTTCGGGCCTGAGTGGCGCTGATCTGGCGCGGCGGGCGGTGACGCAGGCGCGGCGCTTTGGCGTAGAGACGCTGGCGGCGGAGGCGGTCGAGTTGCGGTGTCAAGATTCATATCGTTTCGTGCAACTCGCCGACGGGAGCGAACTGAGCAGCCACGTGATCTTGATCGCCTCTGGCGTCGCCTGGCGTAAGTTGGATGTTCCCGGCGCCGAGCGGCTGGCCGGAGCCGGCGTCTATTACGGCGCGGCGATGACCGAAGCGATTTCATGCCGCGATGAAGATGTCTTCGTCGTGGGCGGCGCGAATTCCGCCGGGCAGGCGGCGATGCACTTATCCAAATACGCGCGCCAGGTCACGATGCTGGTGCGGGCGCCCGACCTGGCGGCGACGATGTCGCGATACCTGATTGACCAGATCGCAGCCATGCCGAACATCACGGTGCGCTGCCGCGCCAATGTGGTCGAGGCGCACGGCGAGACGCATCTGGAAGCAATCACCATCGCGGATGCGGAAACGCGCGAGACCTTGCCGACCAAATCCCTGTTCATCTTCATCGGCGCGCAGCCGCACACCGATTGGCTGGCGGGGAAGCTGGAACGCGATGAACACGGCTTCATTCTTTCTGGGCCTGATTTGCTGCGCGACGGGCGCAGGCCTCGCGGCTGGAACATCGAGCGCGAGCCGTTTTTGTTGGAGACGAGCGTCCCAGGCGTCTTCGTGGCGGGCGACGTGCGGCGCGGTTCGGTCAAACGAGTGGCGTCGAGCGTCGGTGAGGGCGCTATTGCTGTTCAGTTCATGCACCAATACTTGGGCAAACTCTGATGATATAACTTGCGCTAGTTGACCTGGAAATAACCCGTAACATCATCTCCTACAAGTTCGAGGCGCCCGCGAGTTTCGACTAGCACAGATCGTGATGACAGAAATAGATACACTACGATTGAACGCAGAGCTGCGCAAGATTACCGCGCTGGTAGGGCTGCCGGACGAAGTCTTCACCTGGTTGATCGAACAAGGCGAGGAATTGCGGTTGGCCGCGAACGAAGTCTATCTGCGCGAAGGCGGGGTGGCGGATCGTCTCGTCATTGTGCTGGAAGGAGAGTTGCACGCCCGCGTTGAAGGGCCGGAACGCGACGGGCAGGTTTACGTCATCCCAAGCGGCGCAATCAGCGGTAAGTTGCCGTTTTCGCGCATGACCCATTATGGCGCGACCATCCGCGCGGTCGCGCCGAGCCGCGTATTCTGGCTTGACGTGAAACATTTCCCGGAGTTGATGCAGCGCTTCCCGGCGTTGCTGCAGCGGCTGGTCGAAGTCCTGAGCGACCGTGTGCGCGAAGTGACGCGGATAGACGAACGGCACGACAAGTTGATGGCGCTGGGCAAGCTTTCCGCCGGGTTGGCGCACGAACTCAACAATCCGGCGGCAGCCGCGCGCCGCGCGGCGCAGCACCTCGGCGAGCGGCTGCAAACGCTCAACCGTCTGTGCCTGACGCTCAGTCATCAGACATTGACCGCCGAACAGATCGCCTTCCTGACCAAATTCCAGCGCGAAGCCGCCGAGTGTCTGACCGCCGCGCCGGCGCTCGACCCGCTGGCCGAAAGCGAATGCGAAGAAGAGATCAGCGAATGGCTGGAAGCGCATCGGGTCGCCGACGGATGGAAACTCGCGCCGACCTTCGTGCGCGCTGGGTTGCATCAGGAAGAGTTGGAGGCGTTGGCGGAATGTATGAAAGGCCAGGCGCTCGACGACGCTTTGCAATGGCTCGAAGCCACCTGGTCTTCGCAGGAATTGGTCAAGGAGATCGAGCACAGTATGACCCGCATCTCAGACCTGGTGGGCGCGATCAAAGAGTATTCGTACATGGATCGCGCGGCCCTACAGGAGGTGGACGTGCATCGGGGATTGGAGAACACGCTAGTCATACTTGGCCATAAGTTGAAGCGCGGCGTCACCGTGATCCGCGAATACGCCGACGACCTGCCGCGCATTTCCGCTTACGGCGGCGCGCTCAATCAAATCTGGACCAACCTGATCGTCAACGCGATTGACGCGATGAACGGCCAGGGCAACCTGTGGGTTCGCACGTCGGCCAAGCCCGATCACATCCTGGTCGAAATCGGCGATGACGGCCCCGGCATTCCGCCCGAAATTCAAGGGCGCATCTTCGAACCCTTCTTCACCACTAAACCGCAGGGCGAGGGCACTGGACTGGGGTTGGACACCGTTTACAGGATTGTCCAAAAGCATCAAGGCGAAATCCGTTTCCAATCCAAACCCGGAGACACCTGCTTTCAAGTGCGTCTCCCGCTGACGCTTTTGGCGGCGAGTTCAATAGAGGAGTCGTTCACATCATCACAAACGACGCCCTGAAACAACGAAACGCGGCGCGCCGTACCGTACGGTTGTCCAACCTGCGGATGGTTTCAACATCAAACTGCTTGACGGCGCCTGAACAACTTAGTAACCGAGCCTTCCGCAGGTCGGACAACCTACGGTACATTTTCCGAGGATTTGGAATGAAAGACGCTTGCACACATCTGGATCAGATTCAGGAAGTCACGCCCAGCGCAAGAGGCTGCGAAGATTGTTTGCGTGGCGGAGGCCAATGGCTGCATCTGCGCCTGTGTTTGACTTGCGGGCACGTCGGCTGCTGCGACTCTTCGCCGAACAAGCACGCGACGAAACATTACCACGCGACGAAACATCCGCTGATTCGTTCCTTCGAGCCGGGCGAAGAGTGGGTTTGGTGTTACGCCGACGAACTCTTCTTCGAATCGCTCTGACCTCATTCGGAGTTCAGGCGATCGTTCGGGGACTCAGTCGCCCCACCAACACCGGCGGGATCTCACTGAACTGGCCGCTCCATGAAAACGGAGTACTGCCGCCGGAGTTCTCGGGAGAGAAAGCGCGTTCTTCGAGCGCGTCGAGCACAAATCCGGCGTCGAACATCTGCTGAAGAAGCATGCCAAGCGGCCGGTGAAAATATGGATGTGGGACAGGCTGGCCGTGCATCGCCAGTCCAACCTGGGTATATGGCGTCAAATAGCGCGAAACCTTGACGGAGTACGTTGTAACGAATACTCCTTCGCGATCCTGGAGCTCTCCCATCTGCACAGTCGATGGATTATTGAAGCACGGATGAAGTAGGGAAAATACGAAGCGGCCGCCAGGTCGGAGTAACGAAGCCAAGGCGTTCATGAGTGGCCGAATGTCCGACATGTCCATCAAGGCCATGTTGCAGAGAGCCCCATCGAATGTTCTTGATCCAAGAGCGCGGAGGGGATCTGCATCCGTCGCATCGACCACGCGGTAGTCAATTTGGCCCTCGGTTGAACGAGTCTTGGCCGCGCGGATCATCTCCTCGGAAAAGTCGAATGCGACAACACTGGCGCCCAGGTGGGCAAGTCGGCGGGAAGTCAGTCCGTTTCCGCACGCAATGTCGAGAAGTTTCTCGCCGGGCAGCGGGCACAGAAGTTTCTCGACGCTTGGCCAGATCAAGGAGATGAAGAAGTCGTTCCCATCGGCCATCCGTTCATCCCAGAATCGGGCGTTCATGTCCCAGGCCTCACGCGCGCGAATGTTTTTACTTGAGCTATTCGACATGCCTTTTTCACCTGGCTAAGCTTACGCTTCACTGGCGAGCGAAGCTAGTCCGGCGCAAGCGCTTGTTAGCCCGCGCTCAAATTGCTGTCAATTATAGCTTGTACCCGATGGGCCGCGCGCGCTCGTCTAACTTCGTGTTTAATGGAATTGGCAACCTGCCGGGCCTGTTCATATTCGCCTGCGAGAGCCAGTTTCTCCGCTAGTTTTGCTTCGATTCAGCAACAAAGCCATTCTCCCGGCTAAAGAACTACCCCCGCGGCTCCGTTTTCAGAAACGTTCCGCTTGAGCGAAGACGGGAGATTGGCCCACAACTGGAATCCATGCATCCGGCCGTCCTGGTCGCCCTTCGGCATCTCCTGGTGAATGATCCCGCTCCCGGCGGTCATCCATTGGACGTCGCCTGCGCCGATGACGCCACTGTTCCCCATGCTATCGCCATGCTCAACCGTTCCCGCCAGGACGTACGTGATCGTCTCGATTCCGCGGTGAGGGCGCCACGGGAAGCCCGCCAGGTAATCCTCCGGAACGTCATTGCGGAAGTCGTCGAGGAGGAGGAATGGGTCGAAGTCGGACGTATTGCCGAACCCGAACGCGCGGCGCAGCCGCACGCCCGCGCCTTCAAGCGTCGGCTTGGATTTACTTAGTCGCTTAACCGGTCGAATAGACATATTGGATCTCCAACGCGAAGGAACGCCCCTTCGCATGAAACGATGATTATTTCAAAGCTCCCGGGCGGTATTTGTGTCCGGAAGCATGCCCTGATTATACATTCGAAAAAAAATTCCGGAGGAGTGTCGATTCAGGCCTTCGCCGTTCGATTAACCGACGGAGGACGACAAATGAGATATATGTTGCTGAACGCCGGGGAGATCGCCGAAGACATTGACCTCGAACTCTCTTCCTCGGATTATTCGACAATGAACGGAATACTCAAACAGCCTTGCGACGAAGGCGTCATCCTGGCCTCCCCCATAGCCGCGCCGTGCCGGCAGGCCGCCAAGCCGTGGATTCTAACGGCGACGATTCTGGCCTCGAGCATGGCGTTCATTGACGGGACGGTGGTGAATGTCGCGTTGGGCGCATTGCAGCGGGAGTTTGGCGCAACGATGGTGGGCGTGCAGTGGGTGGTGGAAGCTTACGCGCTGTTTCTGGCGTCGTTGGTATTGGTGGGCGGGTCATTGGGCGATCTTTACGGGCGGCGGCGCATCTTCGCGCTCGGTATCGCGATATTCGCCGTCGCCTCGGTCGCATGTGGACTTGCTCGTGACATCAATGAACTAATCTTGGCGCGCGCAATACAAGGAGTCGGCGCGGCCCTGCTGGTACCAGGAAGCCTGGCGATCATCGGCGCTTCGTTTCCGGAGAACGAGCGCGGGCGCGCAATCGGCACATGGTCGGGAATGTCCGCGATCACCGGAGCCGCCGGGCCCGTCATTGGAGGCTGGTTGATCGAGCACGCTTCGTGGCGATGGGCCTTTTTCATCAACCTGCCGCTGGCCGCAGTGACGCTGGCGATCGCCTTCTGGCAAGTGCCTGAAAGCCGCGGAGAAATGCGAGGCAAACGGCTGGACTGGCCGGGGGCGCTGCTGGTAACGGTCGGACTGGGCCTCATCGTTTTCGCCCTGCTGGAATCGTCGAATCACGGCTGGCGCGCCGGGCGGGTCGTTGGCGGGCTGGCGGCTGGAGTGGCTGCCCTCGTCTTGTTCGTAGTTGTCGAATCACGTAGCGCCGCCCCAATCCTGCCGCTAAACCTCTTCAGCATACGCAATTTTTCCGGCGCGAATTTGCTGACGCTCTTCTTGTATGCGGCGCTGGGGGGCGCAATGTTTTTCCTGCCGCTGAACTTGATTCAGGTACAAGGGTATTCCGCGACGGCCGCGGGCGCGGCCCTGCTCCCATTCATTCTGCTTTTTTCTTTCCTGTCACGCTGGGCCGGGGGATTGGTAGATCGGTGGGGGCCGAAGAAGCCGCTGTTTGTCGGCCCCTTGATTGTTGGACTCGCCTTCGTTCTGCTTGCGCTACCTGGCCAGGGAGGAAGTTATTGGACGACCTTCTTCCCAGGCATAGTTTTGCTCGGTCTGGGAATGGCGACGAGCGCCGCGCCTCTGACGACGGTAGTGATGACTTCTGTCGGCGCCGACCGCGCCGGCGTTGCTTCCGGCGCCAACAACGCGGTGGCCCGCGTGGCGGCGTTGCTGGCGATCGCCGTCTTCGGCGTGGCCATGCTCCACACCTTCAACAGCGCGCTTGACCGGCGGCTCGACAGGTTGGAACTATCACCGGAGACGCGGCGTCAACTGGATAATGACCGCGCGAAATTGGCGGCCATGGAACCTCCATCAACGTTGAATCCGGACACCGCAAACAGTGTCAGGCGCACAATCGCGGACTCGTTCATCGGTGGGTTTCGGCGCCTGTTGACGCTCGCTGCGGCGCTGGCGGTTCTGGGCGCGCTAATTGCGTGGATGGCCATCGGGGGCAGGACAGATCAGCGAAGCAGCAACACAAGGGCGCCAGTACCGCGCGCGTAAGCAAGCGGCTGACCGATGAGCAAGCCGCTTGCTTACGCGCGCGGTACTGTACCAATCTTGCGGAGTTCGATGTCATCAACAATAAGCGGATCGGTCAGTAGGTTTGGTATTCACGCTATTCGTCGTGTAAGATCAGCCTTGATATTCGCCCGCCATCTTGCTTTACCAAGGGCCCAGCCTTCAGTATTCCAAACACAGCGGGCATTTCCGCAGTCAGATAGTTAGCCTAAACAGTTTTACAACCGGAGGGACGCGTTATGTCCAACATCCGCTCAGCTTTGATCTTCATTTGCGTTTTTTCCCTCATTGCCTCTTTTGGTTTCGGGAACTCCTCAAGCGAAATTCGACCCAACCAGACCCCATCGGACGCCCAGTCCGTCGTGAGGCAAATAATCGGAAACAATGATCCAGCCGGCCGAACTTCGACTGGCTGCACGGCGTCTCGCACAGACATTCAGCTTCGACTAAGCCCTCCCGATCCGCCGAAAGTTCCGCTCCTGGCTCGCCAGGTCAGCCTGACATACGACGATGGTCCGGGTCCCCATACGCTATCGATCGCCAATTACCTCGCCGCCAAACGAATCCCCGCGACGTTTTTCATGAATGGTTGCCGATTTCGCAGCGCCGGGGGGTGTGAAGGGTCCCCCTTTAGTCCTTCCCTCATCCAAGCTGTCGTCGATCTAGGCCATCGGATTGGCAACCATACCGAAACGCACCCTGCCCTTTGGCAAAGCGGCGTTGACATTCTGACCGAGCTGAAAAGCACACAGACTCTGCTTGACCCTAATATTAAGGATGGTTTTTTCTTCTTCCGCCCGCCATATAACTGCTGGACTCCTGAAGCGGAGCAAATAGTACGCGGTGACATGCAACTTCGAAAACTCACCGGCCCCTTTTTCTACGACTCCGCCGGGGCAGATTGGCGCTGCTCGCAACCCGGCGTCAATTGGGTTCCTGCAGCGTGCGCGCTGAACTACTACCGCGACATGCCGTCGGAGAAGCGCGGGATTATTCAATTGCACGACCGAAACCCGAACAATGTGTCGAGTGATTATGCCCTCCAAGTGACGAAGTGTCTCGTTGAGGGCATTGGCTCCTCCGCTTGCCCTGACCCAGGCGCCAGCGCATTCGCCGTTGTCCCCGGAGGGGCGCCGACGCCAGATGAGCGAACACTCTTTGCCTCCTTCCAGTTTGTTCCGCTGGATGCGATCCCGGGCGTCACCAGCGGGCAATTAGCGGAAGGGAGCTTCGTTCCTGCCGGCTTTGTTTTCTCCGATCTCTCTGACGCCGCCGGATGGAGCGCGCTTCCGAGCTATTACGAAACAATCCGTATCGGCGATGTCAACGGCGATCGTATTGGTGATGTTTGCGCGCGGGGACGAGCCGGTGTCCTCTGCGCGCTGGGGCTGGGCAACGGCGCCTTCGGGAGTTTCGCGGAGTGGTCGACCGCGCTTTCGGATGATCAGGGATACGCCCCGGCCGAGTACGGGACGACTTTCCAACTCGCTGATGTGAATGGCGACGGAAAGGCCGACGCGTGCGTTCGTAGCATAGTGGGTGTCGAATGCTTGCTTTCGACCGGAACCGCGTTCGGAACCAAATTCGGAACCCCTGAGTTCAGCGACGCTTTTGGCTGGCGAACATGGAGAGGCCACTACGGCTCCATTCGATTCGCCGACATCAACGGAGACGGTCGCGCTGACGTCTGTGGGCGAGGGACGTCCGGTATCATCTGCGCCCTGAGCGCCGGCGAGAGTTTTGGGCAGCCCTCATACTGGCTCACTAGCGAGTTTACCGACGGCCTCGGCTGGCTGCCCGAGGAGTATGGCTCAACCATTCAGCTCGCCGACATCAACGGAGACGGACGGGCCGACATCTGCGGACGCGGGATCCGGGCGGTTTACTGCGCCACCTCCACCGGCTCAGCTTTTTCACCCCCAGGCGTTTGGACCGATTGGCAGTTCACCGACGCCAAAGGCTGGGCAAGTGGGAGGTCGCGCTACGGGTCATTTAGACTGGCCGACATAAATGGCGATGGACTTGCTGATGCTTGCGGACGAGATTCGAACGGGGCTGTTTGCGCAGTGGCTGTAAGTGGACGTCGCGGTTTTTTCTACCCTCGCTACATTGTGAACACCGACTTGTTCGACAGCTACGGCTGGATCCCCCCGCAGTATGGCGCGACATTGGCGTTCGGCCCGCTCCGATTCGGCTCCAGGCGCGCGGACCTTTGCGCTCGCGGTATCACCGGGCTCGTGTGCTGGTTGTCGCGGTACTGAAAGAATCCCGCAATGCTATCCTGGAAAACTTGAAGCCCGTAGCTCGCGAACTCTCAGAAGAAGTAGTAGGCCATCTCCCAGGCGTTTTCAACTGGCGGACACGAATCGTTATCTTTATTTACCAGGGCAGAACCCCATGATCGTCGAAATAACCGCCAGTTGCGCCGCTTGCAGGTAAGGTCGCCAATTCGTTTTCTCCTTGAAAAATGTACCGTAGGTTGTCCAACCTGCGGATGGCTCCCTCATCAAGCTCTCGGTGGCAACCCTCTCTACAGGACAAAAAATAGACTTGTTGTGATGGGCGAATTTCGCCACAACATATTGATTTCCCAGACACTTGCTGTCAGCAGGGGGGGACTGCTAATTTGGGAGCGTGAAGCTACAAATCTCTGACTTAAAAACAGAACGTCAATGGCGTG
>WNFU01001004.1_pt1 | contig 39573 bp, 43 predicted proteins | sample 5400121 | NCBI WGS metagenome assembly WNFU01 (sample SAMN13153360, study PRJNA577476) | soil metagenome | isolation source: 100 cm soil or saprolite under grassland replicate 1 | place: USA:California | collected 2016-06-15
TCGACGATCAAGAGCCGGGAGTGCAGGCAGGTCCTAGCGTTACCGTGAAGCCTCATCTGGGTCCTCCTCTGGAGCTGGGGGCATCGACAACCACCAGCCTCCAGGGAGGCCCGGATGAACAACCTTCTTAGGAACTACAGCTAGTCGACCGGGGGGCTGCCGATGTCGACGGCGACCTCGAAGCATTGCACCGAGGTGACCTCGCCATCGACCTGACGGGTGGCTTCCTGCCGCAGGCGGGCAGCCGGCACCTCGCTGTTCTCCATCGCGGAACGGCTCTCCCAGAGGGTCATCGACATGATCACGCCGTCTTCCGAGGCGGTGAACACGTAACCGCCCTGGAAACCGGGCAGGCTCGCCAGCCGGCTCGCGGCCTCGCGGAACGCCTCGGCGGCCGCATTCATGCGTTCTCCCTCGACCTCGTAGCGCGCGACGCGTGCGTACACATTGGAACCCTAGCTGCGCCTGAGGTGTAGAAGCAGCGGTGGTGAGCCGACCGCCAACAGAGAGCCAGCTCGTCGAGCAGGCCCGCAACGGCGACGAAGCCGCCTATGAGGAACTCGTGCGCGCACACCAGGGGATCGCCTTCCGGATCGCATACCTCGTCGCCGGTAATTCGGCCGAGGCCGAGGATGCGGCCCAGGAGGGGTTCGTCAAGGCTTACTGCGCGCTCGGCCGCTTTCGTCGCGGCGCGCCCTTCCGGCCCTGGCTCCTGCAGATCGTCGCCAACGAGGCGCGGAACCGCCGCCGGTCCGCCGGCCGCCGCGCGGCCCTCGCCCTGCGCGCGGGCGAAGAAGGATCCTCGGGGGGCGCGGCTCCGTCCCCCGAGGGAATCGTGCTCGCCGGGGAGGAGCGTGGGCAGCTCCTCGAGGCGGTCAACGGGCTGCGCGAGGAGGAACGGCTCGTGATCGCCTGCCGCTACTTCCTCGAGCTCTCGGAAGAGGAGACGGCCGCGACCCTGGGCGTGCGCGCCGGGACGGTCAAGTCCCGCACCTCCCGCGCGCTCGCGCACCTGCGCGAAGGACTGGGAGAAGCGCATGGCTGAGCTCGATCTTGCCCTTCGGGAGCTCGGTCGGCACGTGGAGTTTCCACCAACACCCGATCTCGCTTCGGGCGTTCGACGACGGCTCGCGGAAAGGCGCCGGATCTGGTGGCAGCGGCCACTCGTGATCGCGCTCGCCGTCCTCGGTGTCGCGATCGGCGCAGTGCTTGCGGTGCCGCCGGCTCGAACCGCGGTGCTCGATTGGCTCGGGATCAGGGGCGCGCGGATCACCCGCGTCGAGAAGCTGCCCCCGGCCCCGGCGGTCGGCAACCTCGATCTCGGCCGGCGGATCACACTCAGGGAGGCGCGCCGGCGCGCACCGTGGCTGCTCGTCCCGAGCGCGGAGAGGGTCGGCGCGCCCGATCTCGTCTCGTTCAGCGCCGCGATCCCGGGCGGCAAGATCACCCTGCTTTGGGGCACGCGTCGGGACGTACACCTGCTCCTGACCGAGTTCCGCGGCGAGGCCTTCATCGAGAAGCTCGTCGAGCCGGGCGCGAAGGTGGAGCTCTTGCAGGTCGACGGCAGCCGCGGCGCCTGGGTCGGCGGCTCCCACGTCCTCGTCTATCGCGACCGGAATGGGCTCGTGCGAGAGGACACGTCCCGGCTCGCCGGCAAGACGCTGCTCTGGCAGCGCGGGGAGGTCACCTTGCGGCTGGAGGGCGATTTCTCCAAGCAAGAGGCGCTGCGAATCGCCCGTTCAGCTCGCTGAAGCCACGCTCGCAGCTCCGTAAAACTTTTGTGAATTCTGGAAATCACCCTCTATGGGGAGATCCGCTCTCGTCGTCTGACCGAACAATGAGGTCAATCGGCGAGAAAGGACAACGTGGCGGCGACTGACATCTATCTGGCGGATCCGACGGAGATGGAGCGGATCGAGCGCTGGCGTGCTGAGGAGCTCGAGCGCGCCGGGTACGAGCCGCGTGCGGCCGGTCGTCTGGCGGTGCGGCACGACGTCGACCTCCACTTGGCGATTGACCTGCTCCAGCGCGGCTGCTCGATCGACCTGGCTCTGAAGATTCTGCTCTAGCGCCTTCCAGGCGGCAGGGTCTTGGCCAGGCGGGCAGAATCACGGCCCGTGCTCGCGTCGATCCCCTCTCCGGACACCGGCACGATCGATCTCGGGCCGCTCGTCCTCCACATGTACGGCCTGATGCTGCTGCTCGCGATCGCGGCCTGTGTCGGGCTGACCGGGATTCGCTACGTGCGGCGGGGCGGCGACTGGGATCTCGTGCTGCGGGTTGCCGTATGGGGCGTCGCGGCCGGCATCGTCGGCGCGCGCGCCTATCACGACATCACGAGCTGGAACGAGGTCCCCGATCCCAAGTGGAAAGGCGTCTTCGAAGTCTGGAAGGGCGGTCTCGGCGTCTGGGGCGGGATCCTGTTTGGGTCGATCGCCGGCGCGATCGTCGTCAGGCGCTCCGGCCGCAGCGTCAGCGAGCTGGCGGACGCAGCCGCGCCCGGCCTGCTGTTGGCTCAAGGGATCGGCCGGATCGGCAATTGGTGGAATCAGGAGCTCTACGGAAAGCCGACCGACCGCCCTTGGGGGCTCGAGATCGACGTCCAGCACCGCGTGCCGGGCTACGAGACCCACGACACCTTCCATCCGACCTTCCTCTACGAGCTCATCTACGACACAGTGCTGGCCGCTGTGCTGATCCTCATCGGCCGGCGGTTTCGGATCCGCCCGCCCGGGCTCTTCGCCCTCTACGTGTCCTTCTATACGTTCGGCCGCTTCTTCGAGGAGCTGCTCCGGATCGATCCGGCGCACGACTTCGGCGGCCTGCGGCTCAACGCGTGGGTGTCGATCGTCGTCTTCATCTGCTCGACTTCGTTCTTCATCTGGTGGCAGTTCCTGCGCGGCAGGGAAAAGGGCGGCGGCGAACGAAAACGCAAACCCAAACCGCGCGGACCGCGGATGGCGATCCCGAAGGGCCGGGCTCGCTCTTGAGGCTTATTGCCACGGCTAGTGCAGCGCGGTTAGACGGCCGCGCGGGCCAAGCCCGCAAGGCCTCTAGGCGGCACCGCAAGCGGTGCCTTGGGGCCGCGTCCGGCCCTCCCGTTAGCGTCCTTGGCATGAGCGTCCACGAGCTGGAGCTGGACCTCGACGCGTTCGAGGGCCCGTTCGACCTGCTGCTCACCCTGGTGCTGCGGGAGGAGGTGCCGCTGGCCGAGATCGACGTCGCCGGCATCGTCCTTGCGTTCGTCGAGCGCTTCGCGGAGCGGGATGAGCTCGATCTCGACGCCTGCGGTGAGTTCCTCGTCCTCGTCGCCGCGCTGCTCGAGCTGAAGTCGCGCGGACTGCTTGCGGGTGAGGCCGAGCTCGAGGACCTCGAGCCCGAGGAGGCCGCCGAGGAGCTCGCGCGACGGTTGGAGGAGTATCGCCGGATCAAGGGCGCGGCCGAGTGGCTCGCTGAGCGCCTCGCCGGCGAGCGGGACCGCTTCTTCAGGCTCGGGCCCGCGCCGCTTGCCCCGCGCGGTGAGCGGAGGCTTGCGCAGCAGGATCCCGAGGCGCTGGCGGCGGCGTTACGCATGCTGGCGGCCGAGCCGCCGGAGGTGTCGCTCTCGCATCTCGAGTTGCGGCTTCCACCGGTGTCGCAGTTCCTCGAGCGGTTTCGCGCAGTCCTCGGCCGCCGCCAGCGGTTCGACTTCGAGCACGAGGTCGTCGGGCTCTCGCGCATCGAGCAGGCGGTCGCCTTCCTCGCGTTGCTGGAGCTGCGGCGCGCCGGCGAGGTCTCACTCGAGCAGGCGGCGCCGTTTGCGCCGATCCGCGTCGCGCGTGCTTCGGAGAGGCGAGAGGAGGTGGCCGCATGGAGCGCCCGCTCCGCCTGATCGCCGCCAACCCGCTCGACTCGCTCGCGCGGACGGTCGAGGCCCTGCTTGTCGTCGCCTCTCAACCGCTGTCCGTTGGAGACCTGGCCGAGGCGGCCGGGGACGAAGCCGAACGCATCGAGACCGCGCTCGGACTCCTCGGCGACCGCTACCGGGAGGGGCGGAGTGGGATCGTGCTCGAGCAGGTCGCGGGCGGTTGGGCCTTTCGCGCCTCGCGCGAGGCGGCCGAGGCCTGCGGCCGCTTGTTCGAGCGGCCAGTCGAGCGCAACCTCTCGCAGGCGGCGCTCGAGACGCTCGCAGTCGTCGCCTACATGGGCCCGTGCTCGCGACCGGAAATCGCGCGCTGGCGCGGTGTTGCCGTCGACTCGGTCGTCGCGGGGCTCGTCGAGCGCGGCCTGATCGCCGAGGCAGGGCGGGAATCCGCCGGCGCGGGGGCGGTGCGCTACCGGGTCACGCCGCTCTTCGAGCGCGTGTTCGGCCTCGAGAGTCTGGCTGCGCTACCGCGGCTCGAGGACCTCGGCGGGGACGAGGAAGAGCTCCGCGGCCGGCTCGAAGCGCTGGCCGAGCGCCGGCCCGCCTAGCTCTTCCCGGCGGCCTCCCGAACGAACAGCGCAAGACCTCGTTTCACCGCGCCCCTCCGGTACCCGAGACCTCCTCCCCAATGCGATCGTAGTCGGGAAATCCGCGCGCGTGGGTGACACGACTGTGACAGAAGCGAAAATCCCCGGATGCGGTTGAACGCGTACCTCGCTCGGACCGGTGTCGCCTCGCGGCGCGGGGCCGACGAACTGATCAAGAGGGGCCGGGTGCGTGTGAACGGCAAGCGCGGAGAGCTGAACACCTTCGTCGGCGTAGGCGACGTCGTCGACCTCGATGGTCGGCTCCTTGTACCGCAGCCGCTCGCCTACGTCCTCCTGCACAAGCCGGCCGGGGTCGTCACGACTGCAAGCGATCCGCACGGCCGCGCGACCGTGGTCGGGCTCGTCGAGCACGAGGCCCGCGTCGTTCCGGTCGGCCGCCTCGACGCCGACACGACCGGCGTGCTCCTGCTGACCAACGACGGCGAGCTCGCACACCGCCTCGCGCACCCGCGCTACGAGGTGGAGAAGGTCTACGAGGCCGAGGTCGAAGGCGAGCCCTCCGACGAGGCGCTCGCCGCGCTCGAGCAGGGCCTCGACCTTGACGACGGGCCGACCGCACCGGCCCGCGCCCGCCGGCTGGGACCCTCACATCTCGAGCTCTCGATCCACGAGGGGCGCAAACACCAGGTCAAGCGGATGCTCGAGGCCGTCGGCCATCCCGTGCGCCGCCTCCATCGCCGCCGCTATGCGGGCCTCACTACCGAAGGCCTCGAGCCCGGAGAGTGGCGTGAGCTCCGCAACGAAGAAGTCGCCTCGCTCCGCGAGCTCACTCGTAGAACGTGAGCACGGCGAGCACGATGTAGATCGCGACGAGCGCCCACCCTTCGAACGCGACCGCCTCGCCGTCGCCGGTGATCTGCCAGACGGCGAGCGCCATCAGCACGAGCGCCCCGATGTACACCGGCGCGAGCACGAACGTCAGCCGGTGCTCGAGGAAGAGCGAGAGCAACACGAGCGCCGGGAAGAGGAAGACTGCGATCTGAGCGACGGAGTTCTTGATCACGGAGATCGCGAGGTCGGATCGGCCCTTCGCCGCCAGGGTGATGCCGACGAGGTTCTCGACCGCGTTACCGGCGATCGCAACGATTACGAGCCCGGTGAACGCCTTCGAGATCCCGAGTGACTTCACCGCAGGGTCGAGCGCATCGACGAACCAGTCGGAGACGAGTGCGGCGCCGACCCCGGCGACTGCCAGCACGGCGATCCCGGCGCCGAAGGAGAACCGCGAGTGCGTGCCGTGCTCGATGGCCGGCTCCCGCTCCTCGCTGCGCAGGTAGCCCCAGAGCCAGAGGGCATAGACGACGAGCAGGCAGACCGCGCCGACCGCCGAGATGGCGACCGCGTGCTCGCTCGCGCGGTCACCGACCGTGTCCGAGAGGCCAAGCAGGACGATGATGAAGATGGCGAGCAGGAGCAGGGTGGCTGTGTCGTTCGGCAAGCGGCTGCGGAACCGCATGACGCCGTCCCTGGCCGTGAAGGAACCGGCGACGATGGCGAGGCCGAGTACGAGCAGTGCGTTGGCGAAGAGCGAGCCGAGGATTGAGGTCTGCGCAACGACCACCTCGCCGGCGGAGAGCGCGAAGACGACGACGAAGAGCTCCGGAAGGTTGCCGAGCGTGGACTGAAGCAGGCCGGTCAGGCCGGGGCCGAAGCGGGCTCCGACCGCCTCTGTCGCGACGCCAATCGCCCAGGCCAGCCCCGCGAGCGCGGCGGCGGCGAGCAGGAAGACGACGACCGGCTCTGCGTCGGCGAAATGCAGCACGCCGGTGACCACGCACACGGCAAGAATCCCGCCGAAGACTCCGAACGTTCGCTTACGGGCGGACAAAGCCCATGCGCTCGTACATGGTCTCGAGCGTGGGGGCCGAGGCCTCGCGCGCCTTCTCGGCGCCGTGGGCCAGCAGGCGTCGCAGCTCGCCCTCGTCCGCACGCAGTTCCTCGTAGCGCCGCTTGATCGGGGCGAACAGGTCGACCACGGCCTCTGCGACCCCCTCTTTGAACGCGCCGTACCCCTGGCCGTCGAACTGACTCTCGACTTCGGAGATCGAACGGCCGGTGGAGACGGCCATGATCTCGATCAGATTCGAAACCCCAGGCTTCTCGTCGGGGTCGTGGCGGACCTCGGTCCCGGAGTCGGTCACCGCCGTCTTGAACTTCTTTCGGACGACGTCGGGTGGATCGATCATGCGGACGACGCCCTGCGGTGCTCCGCGGGTCGTCGACATCAGCCGCTCGGGCTCCTGCAGGTTCTTGATCCGCGCGCCCTCTTCCGGATAGACGCCCTCGGGCACCTTGAACGTCACACCGAAACGGGCGTTGAAGCGCTCGGCGACGTTGCGCGCGAGCTCGAGGTGCTGTCGCTGATCGTCGCCGATCGGGACGATGTCGGCCTGGTAGAGCAGGATGTCGCCGGCCATCAGCACGGGGTAGTTGAACAGCCCGGCAGAGACGAACTCCTGCTCCTCGGCGCGCTCCTTGAACTGGGTCATGCGCCGGAGCTCGCCGAAGCTCGTCACGGCGCTGAGCAGCCACGCCGCCTCCGCGTGCGCCTGCACGTGGCTCTGGACGAAGACCGTCGAGCGGTCTGGGTCGAGGCCCGTGGCGAAGAGCCACGCGGCGACGGCCAACGTGGACTCGCGCAGCACCTCGGGTTCGAACGGCGTCGTGATCGAGTGGAGATCGACGACGCAGAAGAACGCGTCCCCCTGCTCTTGGGTCGCGACGTACTGCCGAAAGCCGCCGCTGTAGTTGCCGAGCGTCTTGTCACCGGAAGCGCGGATGCCAGAGAAGATGCGCATCAGTCGATTATCGCCGGGACCGCGGCGTCGATAGCGGCGCGCAGCGAGCGCACGTACTCGCGCAGCGCCTCCGGGCCGGCCTCGGCCACTTCGACAGCCCGGGACCCGACGACGACACCGTCCGCGAGCTTCGCTGCGGAAGCTGCCTGCTCGGGAGTGGCGATGCCGAAGCCGGCGTAGAGGGGCAGGTCGGTCACGGCTCGCGCCCGGGCGACGAGTCCGGCGAAAGCAGGGGAGAGGCGATCGCGGGCCCCAGTCGTTCCCGTGAGCGTGACGAGGTACAACCAGCCGTCGGTCTGGTCGGCGGCTAGGTGCAGCCGCTCGTCCGTGGAAGTCGGCGCCACGAGCTGGATGCGGCGAAGCTCGGGCCGATCGCCCACGGGGAGGTCGGCGACGATCAGGCTCGTGGCTCCCGCCGCCACGGCGTCGTCGGCGAAGCGCTCGTAGCCGTAGGCCTCGAGCAGCGAGGCGTAGGTCATCGGCACCAACCGAACCTCGACCAGCTCCCGCACCTCGGCCAGGCACTCGAGACACGCCGCGGTGCGCATGCCCTCAGCGAGCGCGCGCTCGGCCGCCCGCCGGATCACAGGCCCGTCGGCCAGAGGATCGGAGAATGGAAAGCCGAGCTCGACGAGATCGGCGCCTCCGTCGACGGCCGCGGCCGCGAGCTCCGGCGTCTCGAGCCCGCACATGAGGTAGATCGCGAGTGCCTTCAAAGCGCCTCCAGGTCCTTGTCCCCACGGCCTGAGAGACAGAGGACGACCAGCTCCGCGTCCAGATTCGGCAGATGCGCAAGCGCGTGTGCGGGCTCGAGCGCGGGGATGATGCCTTCCGTGCGCGCGAGCCGCCGGAAGGCCTCCAGCGCCTCGGCGTCGTCGACCGAGACGTACTCGGCGCGACCGGTGTCGCGGAGGAAAGCGTGCTCCGGCCCCACCCCCGGATAGTCCAGGCCGGGCGCCGACGAATGCGCGTCGAGCACTTGCCCGTCCTCGTCCGCCAGCAGCGACGAGCGTGCGCCGTGCAGCACACCCGTCCGGCCGCGGACGAGGCTGGCTGCGCCCTCCGCCTCCACCCCGACGAGCCGCACATCGTCGTCGACGAAGGCGGCGAAGAGCCCGATCGCGTTCGAGCCTCCGCCGACGCAGGCGATCGCGACCTCCGGCAACCGTCCCTCGGCCTCGATGAACTGTGCGCGCGCCTCGGTCCCGATCACCGCCTGCAGCTCGCGCACGATCTCGGGATACGGGTGCGGGCCGACGCAGGAGCCGATCAGGTAGTAGCTCGATTCGACAGTCGAAAGCCAGTCGCGTACCGCCTCGCTCGTCGCCTCCTTGAGCGTCCGCGTGCCGAACTCGACCGGTCGCACCTCCGCCCCGAGCAGACGCATGCGCTCGACGTTGGGCCGCTGGCGCCGCATGTCCTCCGCGCCCATGTGCACGACGCACTCGAGGCCGAAGCGGGCACAGACCGTCGCCACCGCCACCCCGTGCTGGCCGGCACCGGTCTCCGCGACGATCCGCCGCTTGCCGAGCCGGATCGCGAGCAGGGCCTGGCCGAGCGCGTTGTTCAGCTTGTGCGCGCCCGTGTGCAGGAGATCTTCGCGCTTGAGGTAGAGCCGCTTACCCGGCGCGAAGCGATCCGCCCGTGTCAGCGGGGTCGGCCGGCCCGCGTAGCTCCCGAGGAGCTGGTCGAGCTCGGCACGGTAGCTCTCATCCAGCCTGGCCTCGGCCCATGCGGCTGCCAGCTCGTCGAGGGCCGGGACGAGGGTTTCGGGCACGTAGCGGCCGCCGTAGGGCCCATAGAGCCCGACGGTCACGATCGCACCGCTTCCACGAAGGCGCGGATACGAGCGTGGTCCTTGACGCCGGGCGCGAGCTCGAGCTGCGAGCTGGCGTCGACCGCCCAGGGACGGACGGTCTCGATCGCCGCCCGCACGTTCTCGGGAGCGAGCTTGCCGGCGAGCACGAGCCTGCCCTCGACCTGAGCGGCCCGCCTGAGGTGTGTCGGTTCCTGCTTCTCCCAGGGGAGGTCGGCGACCCGCGCCACGGGCTCCCCGTCGCGGAGGAGGACGGCGTCGCGGCCGCGGTGGCCGTTCTCGCGGGGGTAGAGCTGGACGAGATCGGCCGGCTCTTCCCGGAGCTCTCCGACGAGCACGGCGACCGAGAGCATCGTCTCCGGGACCGGCAAGACCCGCTCGGCTCGGCGTGGGCTCTCCTCGGCCAGGATGAAGCCGGCCAAGTCTGCACCCGCTTCCGCCGCTGCGGCCACGTCTTCTCTACGTGTGAGGCCGCAGACCTTCACGAGCGGGCGAGCCAGCAGCGCTCGGAGCGCAGCCGGCGGTTCAGCTGCGCGCATGAGCGCCGAGCCCACGAGCACCGCGTCCGCTCCGGCGAGCTCCGCGGCTGCGGCCTGTGCCCGTGACTCGATGCCGCTCTCGGCGACTACGACACGGTTACGGGGCGCACGGGCCACGAGGTCGTGCTGCGCGCGGCGATCGATCCGGAAGGTGTCGAGATCGCGCGCGTTGAGGCCGATGCAGGCGGCTCCGAGCTTGACCGCCCGGTCGAGCTCGGTGGATGAGTGCGCTTCGACGAGGGCATCGAGCCCCAGCTCGCCGGACGCGGCCATCAGCCGTGCCGCATGCTGGTCATCGAGGTCGCGGAGAAGGAGCAGGACGGCGTCCGCCCCCGCGCGGCTCAGCGCCGCCAGCTCGGCCTCAGCGCGGAAGAAGCCCTTGGCGAGGATGGGAATCCGGGTCGCGCTGCGCGCCGCGAGGAGGTCCTCCGTCGAGCCGCCGAAGCGCCCGTCGACGAGGACGGAGATCGCGGCGGCCCCGGCTTGCTCGAAGCCGCGGGCGAGCAGGGCGGGATCGGCGTCCGGTCGCAGGTCGCCCGCCGAAGGCGATCGGCGCTTGATCTCCGCAACAGCCGCGAGGCCGGGTCCGGCGAGGGCGTCTCGAAAGGTCATGCCACGACCTCCGCGCGCGTGAAGTCGATCAGCTCCCCGAGGCGCTCCCCCGCCGCGCCCGAGTCGATCGCCTCTCTTGCGTAGCCGAGACCCTCGCGGAGATTCCGAGCTTGCCCGGAGGCGGCAATAGCCCCCGCCGCGTTCAGGAGCACGGCGTCGCGCGCGCCGCCGTCCGCGCCCTCGAAGATCCTGCGGATCGTGGCCGCGTTCTCGTCCGGCGAGCCGCCGCGGAGCTCGTCCGGCGCGCAGCGGGGGACGCCGAGCTCGAGCGGATCGATCTCGCGCTTCCGGACGCGGCCTCCCGCCACCTCGCAGACGAGATTCGGCCCGGCCGGTGAGAGCTCGTCGATTCCGTTGGCCCCGTGGACGACGAAGGCCCGTCGCGCTCCGAGCCTCGCCAGGACCTGGGCGATCGTGGGCACGAGTTCCGGCGCGTAGACGCCGACCACCTGCGCGCGGGCGCCCGCCGGGTTCGTCAACGGGCCGAGGACGTTGAAGACCGTTCGGGTCGCGAGCTCGCGTCGGACGGGTGCCGCATGGCGCATCGCGGGATGATGGGTCGGCGCGAAGAGGAAGCCGAAGCCCAGCTCGTCGATGGAGCGGGCGAGACGTTCCGGCGGGAGCTCAAGCTCGAAGCCGAGTGCCTCGAGCACGTCGGCCGACCCCGACGAGGACGAGACGGCCCGGTTGCCGTGCTTGGCGACGCCGGCACCCGCCGCAGCGGCGACGAACGCCGCGGCTGTGGAGATGTTGAATGTGCCCGCTCCGTCGCCGCCGGTCCCGGCAGTGTCGACCAGATCGTCTCTGCGCGGACGAACCGGCAGGACGTGCTCCCGCATCGCCTCGGCGCTGCCCGCGATCTCGTCCGCCGTCTCGCCCTTCAGCCGGAGCGCGATCAGGAAGCCGGCGATCTGTGCGGGGCTCGCCTCTCCGCGCATGATCTCGTCCATCACAGACCGCGCTTCGTCGCGCGCCAGATCGTGGCCGTCGAGGATCTGAGCGAGCGCGGCTTGGATCACTCCGCTGCCTCCAGGAAGTTGCGGGCGAGGTCCGGGCCGATGGGTGTGAGGATCGACTCCGGATGGAACTGGACCCCGTCCACTCTCAGCTCTCGGTGCCGCACGGCCATGACCTCGCCGTCCGCCGCGGTCGCCGCAATCTCGAGCGCGTCGGGGATTCGAGTGGCCGCGAGCGAGTGATAGCGCCCGGCCTCGAACTCGTCCGGGAGACCACGAAAGAGGCCGCGGCCGTCGTGCCGGACGACGGCGGACTTTCCGTGGACGAGTGTGCGAGCTGGGCCGATCTCCCCGCCGAAGGCCTCGACGATCGCCTGATGGCCGAGGCAGACGCCGAGCGTCGGGATCTTCAGCGCGAGCCGGCGGACGATCTCGAGAGTCGCGCCCGACGCTTCGGGTCGTCCAGGCCCCGGCGAGATCACGAGCTGCGACGGCGCGAGCTCTTCCGCCTGGTCGCCGTCGAGGTCATCGTTGCGCTGCACGCAGACTTCGGCCCCGAGCTCTGCAAAGAGGTGCACGAGGTTGTACGTGAAGCTGTCGTAGTTGTCGATCAGCAGCAGCACAGCTAGCCCTCCGCGAGGTCGATCGCGGTCTCGAGCGCTGCGAGCTTACGCAAGCACTCGTCGTGCTCGGCAGCCGGGCTCGAATCGGCGACGATGCCCGCACCGGCTTGGAGGTGGGCGACCCCGTCCCGGAGCACGATCGTCCGGATGGCGATGCACGTGTCGAAGGCGCCGCCGGGCAGTGAGTAGCCGACGGCGCCGGCGTAGGGGCCTCGCCGGTAGCCCTCCAGCTCTGAGATGAGCTGCATCGCCCGCACCTTTGGCGCTCCCGAGACGGTGCCCGCCGGGAAGCAGGCGCGCAGCAGGTCGAATGGCCCGACACCCTCTGCAAGCGCGCCCGAGACCTCGGAGACGAGGTGCGTGACGTGCGAGAAGCGCTCCGGCTCGAGCAGGCGCTCGACCCGCACGGTGCCGGGGCTGCAGACGCGCGAGAGATCGTTGCGCCCGAGGTCGACGAGCATCACGTGCTCGGCCCGGTCCTTCTCGGAGGCCAGAAGCCGGTCGGCATCACCGTCGCCTGCGTGAGTCGTCCCTGCGATCGGGTTCAGGCTTGCCCGACCATTCTCCGCCTTGACCAGGGTCTCTGGCGAGGAGCCGACGAGCGCCATCCCGTCGAGCTCGAGCAGAAACAGGTAGGGGGAGGGGTTGACGCGGCGGAGAGCTCGGTAGAGCTGGAGGGCGGAGGCGCCTGTCGGCCGTTCGGCGCGCTGGGAGAGGACGACCTGGAAGGCATCACCAGCCCGAATGTGGCGCTTCACGCGCTCGACGCCGCGCTCGTACGCGAAGCGCCCGGGGAAGCGGCGCGTACCGCTGTGCCCATTTCGGCTCATGGCCGCCGGCAGCTGAGGAAGCGCGCCCGCGAGTCGCGACGAGATCTCGCCCTCATCCCCGCAAAGCACGTCGGCGAGGCCGGTGACGTGGTCGAACCGCACGAGAACGTCCGCCACCACGAAGCGGCTCTCGGGCAGGCCTGATCCATCCCCTGGCAGCTCGACCGTCGGCTCGAGCTCAGCGGCGTAGTCATAGGCGAGATAGCCGACGACCGGCCGATCGCAGGCCTCGGCCTCCTCGAGCCCCACGAGACGCGAGCCGTAGCCGACGAACGAGTGCCGTCCGAGCCGGCCGCGCTCCACCGACTCGAGCAAAAACGAGGCGCCGCCGGCGTCCGGCCGCAATCGCAGATACGCCCCGAGAGGGGTGACAAGATCGGTTGCGATGACGGTGATCGGGTTCATTTCGGGCAAACAAAAAGACCCTCCGGCTGGAAGGTCTGCGAGCGGAACGGGCGATGTGGCCTAGATCAGTTCAGGCGACGCTCCCGCCCCGCTCGTGCACCAGCACCAGGCCCAGCTGCGCAGGTCGAGAGTCATCGTCCTGAGGGTACGGGCGGATATCGCCGTCGTCAAGCGCCTCGGTCCATCTCACGCTTCGTCAGGTCGAGGACGGCCGCGAAGAACTCGCGCAGTCCTTCCGGCGAGACCGGGCCGCGGTTCGCGCGCGTCAGATCCCGCAGGATCCACTCCTCGCGGGCCTGGTCGACGAATCCGAGCCCGCGAGACTCCTTGTACTCCTTGAGCTGGGCGACGAGTCGCAGCCGGCGATTGAGCGCTTCGACCAGCGCGCGGTCGTTGTCCGAGACCCGCTCCCGGAACTGCCGAATGATCGGATCGGCGCTCTCGTCCACTGGGCCCGAGAGCGTAGCGGCCCTGCTTACACTGCTACGCGATGGCCACGAACGGCTCTCCAGAGCTACTGATCGTCATGGGCGCGGCCGCGACGCGGGAGCAGACCGAGCACGTCGTCGCCCGATTGCAGGAGGCCGGAGTGCATGCGCGGGTGGCCCGCGGCCGCGAGGCGACGGTGATCGGCGCCATCGGGGAGCGTGAGTTGCTTGCGACGCTGCCGCTCGAGGGCTATCCCGGCGTCGACCAGGTGCTACCGATCCTCAAGCCATACAAGCTCGTCGCCCGCGAGCTCGTTCCGGACCCGACGGTGATCGAGGTCAACGGCAGGCGCATCGGAGACGCGGACTTCGGCCTGATCGCCGGTCCGTGCTCGGTCGAGTACCGCGAGCAGACGCTCGAGACAGCGCGTGTGGTCGCCGCGGCGGGCGCGACGATGCTGCGCGGCGGCGCCTTCAAGCCGCGGACGTCGCCGTACACGTTCCAGGGGCTCGGGCTGGAGGCGCTCGAGATCCTGCGCGAAGCGGGAGACGAGACCGGGCTCCCGGTCGTGACCGAGCTCATGGACCCGCGCCACGTCGAGGAGGTCGTCGGCGCGACCGACGTCATCCAGATCGGCGCCCGGAACAGCCAGAACTTCCTGCTGCTCTCCGAGGTCGGGCGCGCGGACAAACCTGTCCTGCTCAAGCGCGGGCCGTCCACCTCGGTCGAGGAGCTGCTGATGGCCGCCGAGTACGTTGCCAAAGAAGGCAACGAGCGAATCATCCTCTGCGAGCGCGGAATCAGGACCTTTGAGACCGCGACTCGGTACACACTCGATCTCGGGGCGGTCGCGGCGCTCAAGAAGGAGACGCACCTGCCGGTGATCGTCGATCCCTCGCATGCCGCAGGGCGTCGCGACCTCGTGCTCCCTCTGGCTCGGGCCGCGGCGGCCGTGGGCGCAGACGGGATCATCGTCGAGACGCATCCTCAGCCGGAGGAGGCGCTCTCCGACGGGCCTCAGCAGATCCCGACCAGCGAGTTCGCGGAATTCGCGGACCAGGTCAAGGCGATCGTCGAGGTCATGGGCAAGCGCTTCGGCTAGTGCCCCTTCAGAGACTTGCGATCGCCGGCACGGGGCTGATCGGAGCCTCGGTCGGGCTGGCGGCCAAGCAGGCCGGCGTCGAGCTCGTGACCGGTTTCGATCCCGACGCCGGAGCACTCGATGTCGCCGCGGAGAAGGGCGCGATCGACCGCGCCGCGCCGTCGCTCGTCGAAGCGCTCGCCGACGCCGAGCTCGCTATCGTCGCGGCGCCCGTGACCCAGCTCGCCGTGCAGGTGGCGGAGGCCCTCTCCGTGAGCCCTGAGCGCTGCACCGTCACCGACGTCGGCTCCACGAAGGCCGCAGCCTGCGCGGCCGCAGGTCACTCGACCCGATTCATCGGCGGTCATCCCGTCTGCGGCTCCGAGGCGCGAGGGCCGGAGAACGCGAGCGCGGAGCTCTTCCGGGGGGCGACGTGGTTCCTGACACCCCTCGCCGGCACAGACGCCGAGCGTTATCGGCTCGTACACGGCTTCGTGTCGGACCTGGGAGCGACCCCGGTCGCGATCGACCCGGAGACGCACGATCGCCTCGTCGCCCTGACGAGCCATCTTCCGCATGCGCTCGCGAACGTGCTCGTCAACCAGGCCGGCTCGACCCGGATCGAGAGGCATGACCCGCTCCTCGCGGCAGGCGGCTCACTTCGGGACATGACACGCGTCGCGGGGGCGAACCCTCGCATCTGGGTAGACATCTTCCTCGAGAACGTCGAGGCGATTACGGAGACGCTCGGCGAGCATCGGCGTCGGCTCGAGCAGCTCGAAAGCGCGCTGGCCGCAGGCGACGCAGGCTTTCTCGCCCGGTGGATCGGCGAGGCGGCCGGCAACCGCCGGCGGATGCTGGAAGTCGCCTATCCCGATCCGAGCACGCTGCATCAGCTGCGTGTGCACGTTCCCGACCGGCCGGGTGTGCTCGCGGGCATCACCCAGGCGCTCGGGGCGGAGAGGATCAACATCGAGGACTTCGAGCTCAAGCACGCGTCGCCGGAGCGAGGGGGCGTGCTGCACGTCCTCGTCGCGGGCGAGCGGGAGGCCGAGCGAGCCGCGGCGCTCCTCGAGGAGCAGGGCTACGGCGTGGTCGTCTCACCGGTCATCGAAGCTCGATGAGGCTCGTCGAGCCGGCGAGCGCGCTCGTCGGCGATCTCGCCGTCCCCGGAGTGAAGGGGATCTCGCAGCGGGGCGTGCTGCTCGGGGCGATCGCCGACGGCGAGAGCGAGCTGCGCGGCTTCGGGCACGCTGCCGACACCGATGTCGCCATCGAAGCCGTCCGGCAGCTCGGGGTCGAGGTCGAGCAGCCCGAGGAAGATGTCGTGCGCGTCCACGGTCGCGGCCTGAGGGGGCTGGGGGCGCCCGAGGCGCCGATCGACTGTGGAAACGCGGGTACCGTCCTGCGCCTGCTGCTCGGTGTGCTCGCCGGCCAGGAGGGACGTTTCGAGCTCGTCGGCGACGAGTCGCTCTGCCGTCGGCCCGTGCGCGTCGACGAGCCCCTGCGCCTCATGGGCGCTGAGGTCGAGACGACCGATGGGCGGCCGCCGGTTGCGATCGAAGGCGCGCGCCTCGAGCCCATCCGCTACGAGCTGCCCGTCGCGAGCGCACAGGTGAAGTCGAGCGTTCTCTTCGCCGGGCTCCTTGCAGAGCGTGGTCCCACGGTCGTCGTCGAGCCGGTGGCGACACGCGATCACACCGAGCGGTTGCTCGCGTCGGCCGGCGTCCGGCTCCAGCGGCGGGGATCCGAGATCTCCATCTGGCCGGTCGAGCGCATCCCGCCCCTCTCCGTCGACATTCCGGGCGACTTCTCGTCGGCCTCGCCGTTCCTGGTAGCGGCCACGCTCTTGTCTGGGTCGGAGTTGCGGATTCACGGCGTCAACATCAATCCGACCCGAACCGGCCTGCTCGACGTGCTCGCCCGGATGGGGGCGCGAATCACGATCTTCAATCGCCGTCGTTACGGCGGCGAGCCCGTCGGCGACCTCGACGTCCGCGCGGCCGAGCTCGTGGCGACCGAGATCACCGCGGACGAGGTACCGACGCTCGTCGACGAGCTACCGCTCTTCGCGCTGGCCGCCGCGCTCGCGCGCGGTGAGAGCGTCGTCAGCGGCGCAGGCGAGCTCCGCGTCAAGGAAACGGACCGGATCGAAACTGTGACAACTTCGCTGCGGGCCCTTGGCGTGCGCATCTCGGCGAGTGAGAATGGCTTCAGGGTGAGAGGGGTCCCAACCCGCCCAAAGGGTGGGGGTATGGCGGCGCACGGGGATCATCGGCTGGCAATGCTGGGCGCGATTGCAGGGGTCTTGTCCCGCGAGGGCGTCCGGCTCGAGGGGGCTGAGGCGGTCGGGGTAAGCTTCCCCGGATTCTTCGACCTTCTCGAGTCGGTCACGCAGCGATGATCGTCGCCATCGATGGGCCCGCCGGGGCGGGAAAGAGCACGGTCGCGAGCCGGCTCGCAGAACGCCTCGGCTTCCGCTACCTCGACACCGGGGCGATGTATCGCGCCCTCACCTGGCTGGCGATGAGGGAGGGCATCCCGCTCGGCGAGGGCGAGCGGCTCGGCGAGCTGGCACGCGAGAACAGGATCGAGCTCGACGAGTCCGGCCGTGTCACGATCGCGGGCGCCGACGTGACCGCCGCGATTCGCCAGTCCCGCATCGACCGGCTCGTGCCCGTCGTCGCGCGCCATCCGGAGGTGCGCGTGATCATGCGGGAGCGCCAGCGCGAGCTGGCCGAGCTCGGGGACGCGGTCATCGAGGGCCGGGACATCGGCACGATCGTCTGTCCCGAGGCCGACGTCAAGATCTACCTCAAGGCCGACCGGGGGGTGAGAGAGCAGCGCAGGCTCGCCGAGCGGCCCGACATCGGCGCAGACGCACTTGCTACCGATCTTCGCGCGCGAGACGAGAGCGACGCGGCACGGATGCAACCCGCCGAGGACGCAGAGGTGATCGACACGAGCGAGCTCGACGTCGGGGACGTCGTCGAGCGGATCGAGGCGCTCGTCCGCGCCCGTCTGCCCGCATGAACCGCACCGACGCCGCCTGGGCTGTAGGTCGCGCGACGATCGGCACTGCGGTTCGCCTCATGGCCCCGCTGCGGACCTATGGCGTCGAACGCGTGCCGCTGGAGGGCGGGCTCGTGATGGCGTTCAACCATTTCTCCTGGCTGGATCCGCCTGCGTTCGGGACAAGCTCGCCACGAACGATCTACTACGTGGCCAAGGTCGAGGCCCACCGCGTTCCGGGGCTCGGCCAGCTGATCCGCGCCTTCGGCACCCGCTCCATTCGCCGCGGGGAATCGGACCGCGAAGCTGTGCGGGCGATGCGTGACGTTGTCAAAGGAGGCAACGCACTCGGCATGTTTGTTGAGGGAACACGCCAGCGGAGCGGAGTCCCCGGTGACGCGCTGCCCGGCGCAGCGATGGTCGCGCTCCAGGAGGACGTCGCCGTCGTGCCGGCCGCGATCCATGGCACGCAGCACTGGCAGTTCCGAAATCGTCATCCGGTCTCGATCGCGTGGGGCAAGCCGATGCGATTCGAAGGGCTGCCCCGCTCGGGCAGGGGCTACCGCGAGGCTTCGGGCCTGATCCAGGAAGAGATCCACCGCCTCTGGCAGTTCCTGGTCGAGATGCACGAGCTCGGCCGGCCGGTCGCGGCTACCCCGCCATGACCGACGAGCTGCTCGGCACCGTCGCGGTGGTCGGCTTCCCGAACGTCGGCAAGTCGACCCTCGTCAACCGGCTGACCGGGACACGCGACACCGTCGTCCACGAGACCTCCGGCGTGACCCGCGACCGGAAAGAGGTCATCTGCGAGTGGTCGGGACGGCGCTTCCTGCTCGTGGATACCGGCGGAGTCGACATCGCCGACCCGTCACCGCTCACGAAGCAGGTGGCCGAGCAGGCCCGGACCGCGATCGCCGAGGCCGACCTCGTCCTCTTCGTCGTCGACACACGGACCGGGATCACGCCCGGCGACGAGGAGCTCGCCGCGATCCTGCGGCGATCACGCAAGCCCGTCTTCCTGATCGCGAACAAGATCGACGAGCCGGGGCGCGAGGCGGAGGCGTTCGAGTTCCACCGGCTCGGGCTCGGCGACCCGATTCCCCTCTCGGCTGTCCACGGGCACGGGACCGGCGATCTGCTCGACGCGATCGTCGCGGGGCTGCCCGGCGGCGGGCCCAACCAGGCGGGCGAGGAGGCGATCCGGGTTGCGATCCTGGGGCGTCCGAACGTCGGCAAGTCGAGCCTTTTGAATGCCTTCCTCGGCGAGGAGCGGGTGATCGTCTCCGAACAGCCGGGAACGACCCGCGACTCGATCGACACGGTGCTCAGGCGCGGCGACCAGACCTTCGTCCTCGTCGACACGGCGGGCCTCCGACGCAAGCGGAAGCAGCGTCAGGGGATCGAGTACTACTCGGAGCTGCGGGCGCTACAGGCGGCGGAGCGGGCCGACATCGCGCTCGTCCTCGTCGATGCGAGTGAGGGGGTCGTCGAGCAGGACCTGGCGATCGCAGACGTCGCCCGCAAGGCTCAGTGCTCGACGCTTGTCGTGCTCTCGAAGTGGGACATCGCCGAGGTCGGGATCGAGGACGCGCGCGAGCGCCTCGCGCCGCGCCTGCGTCAGCGGCCGCCTGTCGTGGCGGCGTCCGCGCAGACCCACCGTGGCGTGGGCAAGATCCTCGACCGAGTCGAGGAGCTCTACGCCAAGTACACGGCGCGGGTCTCGACCGGCGAGCTCAATCGCTTCCTCGGCGAGCTGCGGGAGGTGCGCGAGCCGCCCTCGCGAAACGGGAAGCGGCTGAATCTCCTCTACGGGACGCAGACGACCGTGCGCCCGCCGCGCTTCCGCTTCTTCGTCAACGACCCCGGCCTGATCACGCGCGACTACGGCTACTGGGTCGAGAACAAGCTGCGAGAGCGCTTCGAGCTCGAGGGCGTCCCGGTGGCAATCGACTTCGTCAGGCGCTCGTGACCTTCTCGATCGGATTCATCCTCGGCGGCCGCAGCCTGGATGAATTGATCGCCAGGCTCATGGGTAGGAGACCGACGGCCGAATAACATTTTCGTGATGCGCTTCCTCCAAATCGGGGTCCTGGTTGCGATCGCGCTCGCGGTCTCGGGCTGCGGTTCGGACAAGCAGGCGGGCACGGTCCCGGCCGGAGCCGACTTTGCGCCCGCGAGCTCGGCGGTCTACATCTCGGGCGTCACCGACCCGAGCTCGAGTCAGTGGGAGAAGGCGGAGACGCTGCTTGGCCGCTTCCCGGGTCGGGACAAGCTCCTTGCGAGCTTCCGGAAGGACATGCAGAAGGAGGGCCTGAGCTGGGAGCGCGACATCAAGCCGGCCCTCGGCGACGAGCTCAACCTCGTCCTGCTCGACTTCGAGGACGCTGAGCACAACTACGTCTTCTTCACGAAACCGAAGGACGAGGCGAAATTCGACAAGTTCATCGAAGCCGGCGACGACCCTCAGGTTCATCGCAAGATCGACGGCTGGACGGTCTTCGCCGACAACAAGCTGTCGCTCGACAACTTCGAGCAGGCTCGATCGTCGGGCGACTCGTTGTCGGACAAGGACGAGTTTCGCGACGCCATGGGGAGCTTGTCCGAGGAAACCACGCTGCGGGGCTACGTGGGCGGCGAGAGCATCTATGCGGCGCTCGGGAAAGAGGCGGCCACCGATCCCGATGCGAAGACGTTCGAGCGCTTTTCGCGGAGCTTCGGGAAGCTCGAATCCGTCTCGTTCTCGACGGCTGCCGAGGACGACGGCGTCGCCGTCGAGGCTGCCTACACCAACACGAAGGAATACAAGATCGGCAACTACAAGCCCGAGCTCGACGATGCGCTGCCGTCCGGAGCGTTGTTCTACCTCTCGTTCGGAAACCTGGAGGACGTCTTCAACAGCGTTCTGACCTCGGCAGATCAGAGCTTCCCGCAGTTCAAGGCTCAGCGCAGCCGGATCGAGGCCGCGCTCGGCTTCGAGCTCAAGAGTGATCTCTTCCCTCTCTTCTCGAAGGAGGGCGCGATTGCCGTCTACCGAGGCGGTGAGCTGACCCCAAACGTGCTCTTCGTGCTCCGCGTCCCCGACGAGGCGAAGGCGCAGCGCGTGGTCGACCGTTTCGCGGCGCTCGCCTCACTCGGCGGCGAGACCTCCCGGACGATCAGGGTGCACGGCGTCGAGGCAACGGAGATCACGATCGCCGAGGCGGGCGTCTCCGTTCTTGCGGCAGTCTCCGACGGGAAGGCATTCGTCACAAACAGCAAAGCCGAGCTGGAGCAGGCGCTGGGCGACAAGAAGAAGCTGGCCGACGATCCGGTGTACCAGGAGGCCCGGGATGTCGCCGGCGGACCCGACGAGACGGCGAGCTTCGTCTACACGAACCTCGAGACGGGCCTTCCCTACGTCTTCGATTTCGCCGAGAAGGATGAGCCCGGGTCGATCACCCCTGACGTCCGTGCGAACACCAAGCCGCTCAGGTCGGCGGTTTTCTACGCCGAGCAAGACGGCAAGCGGACGAGCCTTTCGGGCTTCCTGACGATCAAGTAGCTTTTCGCCTCGTGGCTAAGCGCGAGTTTCTCTTCACCTCGGAGTCGGTGACCGAAGGTCATCCGGACAAGATCGCCGATCAGATCTCGGATTCGGTGCTCGACGCCGTGCTTCGCGACGACGTCAACGGCCGCGTCGCCTGCGAGACGTTGATCACGACCGGCCTCGTCGTCGTCGCCGGGGAAATCACGACGGACACCTATGTCGACATCGCCCGAACGGCGCGGACGAAGCTCGAGGAGATCGGCTACACGCACTCGGAATGGGGCTTCGACGCGATCACGTGCGGCGTCGTCGTCGCCATCGACGAGCAGTCGCCCGACATCGCTCAGGGGGTCGACTCCTCGTACGAGGTGCAGCACGACCCGGGCGACGACGATCCACTCGATCGGCTCGGCGCCGGCGACCAGGGAATGATGTTCGGCTACGCGACACGTGAGACGCCGGAGCTGATGCCGCTGCCGATCATGCTCGCGCACAAGATCTGCAAGCGCCTCGCGGAGGTTCGCAAGGCTGGGGAGCTCCCGTACCTGCGGCCGGACGGCAAGGCACAGGTGACGGTGCGCTACGAGGTCGACGAGCACGGAATCCAGCGGCCGGTGGAGATCGTGCGCGTGCTCGTCTCGACGCAGCACTCCGACGGGATCAGCTCCGAGGATCTGATCAAGCCCGACATCGTCGAGCGCGTCCTCCATCCGATCCTGCCGCCCGACCTCTACGACAAGAGCCGTCTGCTCTCCGATCGTGAGTTCGTCTATGTCAATCCGACGGGGAAGTTCGTGCTCGGGGGCCCGATGGGCGACACGGGCCTGACCGGCCGCAAGATCATCGTGGACACCTACGGCGGCGCGGCGAGGCACGGCGGTGGTGCGTTCTCCGGCAAGGATCCGACGAAGGTCGACCGCTCGGCCGCCTATGCGGCGCGCTATGTGGCGAAGAACATCGTCGCCGCCGAACTGGCCGACCGCGCCGAAGTCAACGTCGCCTACGCGATCGGGGTTGCCCATCCGGTCTCGATCGCGGTGCAGACCTTCGGCAGCGAGCGCATCCCGGTCACGCGGATCGAGGAGCTCGTCGAGGAGCACTTCGACCTGCGGCCCGCGGCGATCCTCCGCGACCTCGACCTGCAACGCCCGATCTACTCGAAGACGGCCGCCTACGGGCACTTCGGCCGCGACGACCACGACTTCACGTGGGAGCGGACGGACAAGGTCGAGCCGCTGAGGGCAGCCGCCGGCCTGAACGAGCCGGCTCGCGTCTAGGCGTAACAACTCTCAACGGGGTCAGACCCCGATCAGTTTCGTCACACGATCGGCCGCGTGGCCGGTTGTAACAACTTTCAACGGGGTCTGACCCCGGCTAGACGGCCCACGGGTAGGTCTCCGGCAGCTCACCCTCGTCCCAGCTGCTCGTGCGCTCGAGCGGCTCGACGGCGTGCGTCTCGTCGAGATGGATGACTGCGTCGAACTGCCGGGAGATGCTCGCTAGTGCGACTGGCGCTCAGTCTGCGGCAGGTAGATGACCCCGATCGCGCGCGCTCGAGCCCGCGGCCGGAAAGCCCGCCGGTGTCGCGAGTACTCCTGCGGATCGGGGCCGAAAGTGGTCGAAGCAGGAGTACCGGGCACGTGCGCGCTGCGCGGCCTCGGGATCGACTCCCTCGAGGTACTCGACGACCGCGTTCATCGAGGTGTGCAGGCTGTAGAGGTCGAGGCCGTAGAAGCCGACCTTGGGCGCGCTCGGCGGCAGCTCGCCGTTCCACTTCCGCAGCCAGCCGAGGAAGGCGACGACGTCGGTGTTCCGCCACATCCAGGCCGGGAAGCGGCGGAAGTCGGCGAGCGCCTCCGTGCGAGGCCTCGCCGAAGAGCACGAAGCGGGCCCCCGCGGCGCGCTCGACGAGCGGGTCGTAGTCCCCGGGCCGGCTCAACTGCCGAACGGCTTCGGCGAGCGCGCTCATTCCTCTCGAGCTCGCCGCGCCAGCAACTCGCGCACTTCCTCGTCGGTCGTGGGGGCGAAATCCTGGTACCAGAGCCCGACCGCGTGGAAGGGGTGCGGCGTGACCGCGCACTCGATCTCGTCGACCAAGTTGCGGAACTGATTGCAGGTCTCCTCGGCGGCCACTGGAACGGCGACCACGATCCGGGCCGGGTCGTACCGGCGAACCGCCTCCGCCGCCGCCCGTATCGTCGAGCCCGTGGCGAGGCCGTCGTCGACGAGGATGAGCGTCTTCCCGGTCAGGTCGGGCGGCCCGCGATCTCCGCGGTATGCAGCCTCCCGACGCCGGAGCTCCTCGACCTCGGCGGCAACTGTGCGCGCGAGCTGCTCCTCCTGGACGCCGAGCCGCTGCAGGAGGTTCTCGTCGAGGACGAGCACGCCTCCGGTAGCGATCGCTCCCATCGCGAGCTCCTCGTGTCCGGGAAGGCCGAGCTTGCGCACCACGAAGACATCGAGCGGCGCGCCGAGCGCCTTCGCCAGCTCGTACGCGACGGGCACGCCGCCGCGCGGCAGGCCGAGGACAACGACATCGTCCCGGCCGGCGTAGTCCCGCAGGCGCTCGGCAAGGAGGCGCCCCGCTTCCGCGCGGTCACGGAAGCGCCTGGCCTCGACGGTGAGGCCCGAGCGATCCATGCTCAACCAATACCCAGTCGACCTCTTGGCTAATACCGAGGCCGCACCATGGTCACCCTGGCCACTCCCGCCAAACGCCTCCTTGTTTCCTGGGGGAACCTCCCGGTTCCCCCAAACCCCCTCCACTGGTCCGCGCTGCCGCGGCAGCGCGGACAGGCCGCTACGCGGCCGGCTTGACGAAGAGCCCGGCTGCGGCCTTCTCGCCGATCGCCTGCTCTCGGCCATTCACCTTGACAGTGAACTGCCCGGCCGCCGGCTGCGCCTCGCGGAGCTGGATCTTCGTCCCGGGAACGAAGCCCTCGTCGTAGAACCAGTGCAGCAGCTCGCCGTCGTGCTCGGCGAGGCGGACGATCGTCGCGCGCTTGCCCGGCTGGAGCTCGGCGAGGGAAGCGAGCTCAGCGTTCTCGGCCTGCTCGAACGCCGGGTCGACAGGCCAGCCGTGGGGGCAACGGTCGGGGTGGCCGAGCCGCTCCTCCATGCGCTCGACCATGTCGTCGGAGAAGGTCTCGCCGATGTCGTCGGCGTACACGTGCGCCTCGGCGGCGGTGTAGCCCATGAAGTCCGTGAGCAGGCGCTCGACGATCCGGTGCTTGCGCACGACGCGCTCGGCCCGCTTGCGGCCGGCCGGGGTGAGCAGCGCCTCTTTGTGCTCGCCGCGGAGGATCAGGCCCTCCTTCTCGAGTCGCTTCAACATCTCGCCGGCCGAGGCGCGCGAGACCCTGAGCATCTCGGCGACGCGCGAAGCGAGCGTGGGGGAACCGCCCGAAAGCGGGCTGTACTCGCCGATCGGGAAAGCGAGGAAGTAGATCGTCTCGAGGTACTCGTCGATCGAGTGACGCTGTGCCATGCGATCGAATATAGTGGGCGGCTCACTGTAAGGTGGCCCTTACAACGATTCGAAGGAGGACCGGTGGGCGCGGGAGTTCTGATGTTGCGGGAAGGCTTCGAGGCCTCGCTGATCGTCGGCATCGTCCTGGCGTTCCTGAACCGGACGGGGCGCCGTCAAGGCTTCGCCGCGGTCTGGGCGGGCACGATCGCCGCGCTCATCATCAGCGTCTCCGTGGGAGCGCTCCTGTTTGCCGTCGGCGCCGAGCTCGAGGGGCGAGCGGAAGCCGCGTTCGAGGGCGGGGCGATGCTCTTCGCCGCCGCGCTCCTGACCTGGATGATCTTCTGGATGCGGCGCCAGGCTCGGGGGCTCAAGCGCGAGCTCGAGGAGCAGGTCGAGCACGCACTCGCCCGCGGATCGGCCTTCGCACTGGCACTCGTCGCCTTCGTGGGCGTCCTGCGCGAGGGCGTCGAGACTGCGCTCTTCCTCTTCGGGACGATCGAGGGCTCGAACAAGCTCGTCGCGAGTACCAGCGCCACGATCGGCCTCGCCGGCGCCGTCATGCTCGGCTATCTGTTCTATCGCGGAGCCGGCCGCCTGAACCTACGACGCTTCTTCACCGTGACCAGCGTGCTGCTGCTCCTGTTCGCCGGTTGGCTACTCGCGCAGGGCCTACACGAGCTCGGCGAGGGCGGCGTCCTGCCCGAGAGCGAAGCGCTGCTCGCCGGCGGATTCCTCGCGCTCGCAGCGCCGACGCTCTTTTTCTACCTCCGTCCGGCGAAAGAGCCCGTCTCCGCGTAAACGTAGGCTGGCGGCATGAGCCGCTACGCCTCCGTCTACCCGCTCGTGACGACGCGCGCGTTGGCTCGTCCGTTCACCTACGAGGCTCCCGACGACGTCCAGCGGGGCGCGGTCGTCTCGGTGCGCCTGGGCGGCGGACGCAGGCGGGGCGTCGTCGTCGGCCTGGACGAGGCTCCGCCGAGCGGGGTGAACGTTGCTCCGATCGAGCGCGTGCTGGAGACGTTGCCCTCCAAGCTCGTGGAGCTCGCGCTCTGGGTCGCCGAGTACTACGGCTCGACCCCCGGGCGGGCACTCGCGCTCATCGCTCCGCTGAAACGAGAGCGCCGCAAGGAGCAGGTCTCGGCAGCCGAGCGCGACTCGCTGCCCGGAGAGCCGGAGCCGGCCGCGCTCACCGCTCCGCAGCAGAGTGCCGTGGGCAGGCTGCGAGAGGCTCTCGAGAGCGGTAGCGGGCACTTCCTTCTCTACGGGGCGACCGGGAGCGGCAAGACCGAGGTCTACCTCCAGGCTGCGGCCGCGGCGCTCGAGCGCGGGCTCGGCGTCATCGTTCTGGTGCCGGAGATCGCGCTCGCGCCGCAGACCCTCGGCCGCTTCCGGGCACGGTTCGGCGAGCGCGTGGCGATCCTCCACTCGTCACTGACCGAGGCTGAGCGGCGAGACGAGCGCGAGCGGATTTCCACCGGCGCCGCGCCGATCGTGATCGGAGCGCGTTCCGCGATCTTTGCTCCGCTGCCGCGCCTCGGGCTCGTCTGCGTCGACGAGGAGCACGACGCCGCCTACAAGCAGGAGTCCGACCCGCGCTACGACGCGCGCACGGTGGCCGCGAAGCGAGCCTCGCTCGAGGGAGCGGTCGCCGTGTACGGAAGCGCGACGCCGCGCCCGGAGAGCTGGGAGCGGCTGGAGCGGCTCGAGCTCGGCGAACGGGTCGGCGCGCCTCGTCCTTCGGTTCGAGTCGTCGACCTCCGCGGCGAGGCCGGCTATCCGCTCTCGGCGCCGCTGCTCGCGGAGCTCGGGAAGCTCGCCGAGGGAGGAGGGAAAGCGATCCTGCTCCTGAACCGGCGCGGGGTCGCGCCGGCGCTCCACTGCCGAGCCTGCGGCGAGACGCGGCGCTGTCCGAATTGTGACGTCGCCCTCGTCCTCCACCGCGACGAGCTCCTGCACTGCCATCACTGCGGCTTTGCCGAGCCGGCCCCGAAGGCGTGCCCCGAATGCGGCTCGGTCGAAGTCGCCCGGATCGGAGCCGGGACGCAGCGGCTCGAACACGAGCTCGAGGCCCACGTGCCGGAGCTCGAGCGCTTTCGCCTCGACGCCGATTCTGTCGCCAAGAGAGGAGAGCTCGCTCGGACGCTGCGCCGGTTCGCAGCTGCCGACCGCGCAGTGTTGGTGGGAACGCAGATCGTGGCGAAGGGGCACCACTTCGCCGGGGTGTCGCTTGCGGCGGTGATCGACGCGGACACGGGGCTGGCCCTGCCGGATTTTCGCGCTGAAGAACGGACCTTTCAGCTCGTGACCCAGCTCGCCGGGCGCAGCGGACGTGATGCGCCGGGCCGCGTGCTCGTGCAGACCTTCCAGCCCGAATCGCGCGCGGTCGCCTTGGCCGCCCGCCACGAGGCAAACGGCTTCCTCGCAGGGGAGCTCGCCCGGCGCAGGGAGCTCGGCTACCCACCCTTTCGCCATCTCGTCCGGGTACTCATCTCGGGCCCGGTGCGGGAGGATGCGATGCGGGTCGGGGGCGAGCTCGCCGAGGGCCTCGCGGGCACACCAGGCGACCTGCTCGGCCCGGCGGAGCTCTTCCGCTTGCGCGGCCGCCACCGGGCACAGCTCGTCGTCAAGACGTCGAGCCCTCGGGAAGTTGCCTCGCAGGCGGCCCGCCTGCTCGCGGCGGCCGCCCCGGCGATGCGGAACGCCGACCTCTCGGCGGTCGTCGACGTCGACCCCCAAAGCCTCTGACTACACTCGAAGAAATGCCCGAACAGGGACAAGTCAGGACCGGAGAGCTCGATGCGCAGGCCGAGGCCAAGCGGCGGCTCGCGCTTGCCCAGATCCGCCAGTACCCCGACCCGGTGCTCCGGCTCCAGGCCCAGGAGGTCGAGGCTTTCGACGGCGACCTGGCCCAGCTCGTCGAGCGGATGATGCGGCTGATGGGGGATGCGCGGGGGGTCGGGCTCGCCGCCAACCAGGTCGGCATCCTCCGCCGTGTGTTCATCTTCCAGGCCGACGAGGAAGCGGAGCCGCGTGCGCTCGTCAACCCGTCGATCGTCGAGCGCTCCGACGAGGTGGAGCTCGAGGACGAGGGGTGCCTGTCACTGCAGGGCGTGCTCGTCCCCGTCGAGCGGGCGCTGCGGATCCGGCTCGAGGCGCGCGACGCCGAGGGAGAGCCGGTCGAGCTCGAGCTCGAAGGCCTGGGTGCGCGGGTTGCTCAGCACGAGGTCGACCACCTCGACGGCGTGCTCATCGTCGATCGCACGACGCCTGAAGGCCGGCGCGAGGCGCTCGCGGTGCTGCGACAATCAGCGGTGAGCTAGAGCGGTGTCGAGAACATGTTCAGAGGGTTCGACCGGTCAGTTCCGACGGACGCCCGCGCGAAGCGCGGACGTCCTGAAGTCGGCACCGCAAGCGGTGCCTTAATGCCCAGAGTCGGTGTCGCGGCCAGCGCGCCGCTCGGCGCCGACGTTTTGGAACGGTTGGCGCAGGAACATGAGGTCGCGTTCCTGCTCACGCGCCCGGACCGGCCGCGCGGTCGAGGCCGGAAGGTCGGCGCACCGCCGGCAAAGGAGGCGGCCGAGCGGGTCGGGATCGACGTGCGCCAGCCGGAGCGCCTGGACGAGTCGGTCGATGTCGGCGGCGTCGACGCGATGGTCGTGGCGGCCTACGGCGCGCTGATCCCGGAGGTCCTGCTCGAGCAAACCCTGTGGCTGAATGTCCACCCGTCTCTCCTTCCGCGCTGGCGCGGAGCGGCGCCCGTCGAGCGCGCGATCATGGCCGGCGACAACGAGACGGGCGTGACGATCCACCGCACGATCCCCGAGCTCGACGCGGGGCCGATCGCCGCCCAGCGCGCTTTTCCGATCGGGCCAAAGGACGACGCCGGGGCGGTCTACGCCAAAGCCGGCGCAATCGCCGCCGAGCTGCTCGCCGAGGTCTTGTCCGGGCCTCCTGAGTTCCGGCCTCAGCCCGAGGAGGGCGCCACGTATGCAGAGCGGCTCAGCCCAGCCGACCGCGAGCTCGATTGGAACCGTTCGCCGACGGAGCTGCTGAACCGGATCCGGGCGCTCTCTCCTCATATTGGCGCGAAGGGCGTGGTCGACGGTCGAATGCTCATCGTGTGGCGGGCAGCTCCGGCCGAACCGGGCGCCGCGCTCATGGCCGGAGGGCTCGAGTTGCTCGAGGTGCAGCCGGAGGGCCGTCGCCGCATGAGCGGCGAGGAGTACCTCCGGGGCCTGCGTGCTTGAGAAGATCGTGCCCATGAGCTGGACCGACTGGGTGCGGGGGGCGGAGATCGAGCCCTCGATCTACGCGGCGGACTTCTCGCGGCTCGGCGAACAGCTCCAGGCACTCATGGCAGCGGGAGCACGAATCTTCCAATTCGACGTCGGCGACGGGCATTTCGTCGAGCCGATCACGATCGGACCGATCGTGCTCAAGTCGATCTCGCCGCTCGTCCATCGGCTTGGGGGCGTCCTCGACTGCCATCTGATGACCGAGAGCCCGGAGAAACACTTCCGGGCCATCGCAGACGCGGGCGGAGACAGCGTCACCCTCCATTACGAAGCGTGCGAGGACCTCGCCGGCGTCATCGCGCAGGGGCGTGAGCTCGAGCTCGGGGTCGGCGTCGCCTTCAATCCGGAGACGGAACCCGACGACGTCGTCGCGGCTGCCGGCGAGCTCGTCGACCTCGTCCTCTGCATGAGCATCCATCCCGGTTACTCGGGCCAGGAATTCATGCCCGAGGCGATTCCCCGTGTGCGGCGGCTCCGGGAGCTCCTGCCCGAAGGGGTGCACGTCCAGGTCGACGGTGGAGTCGGACCGGACAACGTGAGCGAGCTTCGCGAGGCCGGCGCCAACCTGTTCGTCGCCGGCACGAGTGTCTTCGGCCACGAGGACCTGCCTGAGGCCTACCAGCGGCTCGTGCTGGCGCTCGGCTGATGCTGGAGCGGGCGCTCGAGCTCGCGGAGCGCGGGCGCGGCACCACGCACCCGAATCCGGTTGTCGGCGCAGTCCTCGTCGATGACGGAGAGGTCGTCGGCGAGGGCTGGCACGAGCGGAAGGGAGGCCCTCACGCCGAGGTGGTCGCGCTCGAAGCCGCGGCCGAGCGGGCGCGTGGCGCGACCCTCTACGTGACCCAGGAGCCCTGTTCCCATCACGGGCGCACCCCGCCGTGCGTGGACGCCGTGCTGGAGGCGGGCGTCGCTCGCGTCGTCGCCGGAGCGCTCGATCCTCATCCGGAGCACGGGGGTGGGCTCAATCGGCTGCGAGCCGCGGGTGTCGAGGTCGAGCTGGTCAACTCCTTCGAGGCGCGTGCGCAGAACGAAGCGTGGCGAACATGGGTTTCGTTGGGACGTCCCTTCGTCACGTACAAGGCCGCGGTCACTCTCGACGCGCGGATGACCATGCCCGGGGAGCGGTGGGTCTCCGGCGAGGAGAGCAGGCGGCTCGTGCACGAATTGCGGGCGGCGTCTGATGCCGTCGGGGTCGGGATGGGCACTGTTCGCGCCAACAACCCGCGGCTCGATGCACGCGATGTGGAGGTGTACCGTCAGCCGCGGCGCCTCGCCTTCGGGCGCGGCCCGCTCTCGGAAGGATCCGAGCTCGAGCTCGTGAGCGGACCTCTCGAGCAAGCGTTGAAGCGCCTCGCCGACGAGGGCGTCCAGTCGCTGCTCCTCGAAGGCGGGGCGATGCTTGCGAGCTCGTTTTTTGCCGCCGACCTGGTTGACAAGGTGCTCGTCTTCATAGCGCCGAAGCTCGCGGGGGAAGGGCCGGGCCTCGTCACCTCCCTGCCTCACGCAGTCACGCTGACGCGCTTGGCGGCACAGCCGGTCGGCGAGGACGTTCTGCTGACGGGTTATGTCCACGAGCCCTGACAGCGTCATCATGAGTCTCTGTGGGGCACGATTTCCCGTCGGGAACCGTCACATTTCTCTTCACTGACGTAGAGGGCTCGACCGAACTGTTGCTGCGGCTGGGCGCCGACAGCTACGCGGAGGCGCTCGCGGAGCATCGCCGCTTCCTGCGTGAGGCCTTCGAACGGCACGGCGGCGTGGAGGTGGATACGCAGGGAGACGCGTTCTTCGTCGCCTTTCCCACAGCTCCTGGCGCTTTGGCGGCGGCGCGCGACGCGACCGACGCGCTCGCCGCTGCGCCCGTTCGGGTGCGGATCGGCGTTCACACAGGGACACCGCTCGTGACCGAGGAGGGGTACGTCGGTCTCGACGTGCACCGCGCGGCCAGGATCGCGGCCGCAGGGCACGGCGGGCAGGTGCTCGTGTCTGCCTCGACGGCAGTGCTCGCGGACGCCGAGTTGCGCGACCTGGGCGAGCATCGACTCAAGGACCTGCAGGCCGCGGAGCGCATCTACCAGCTCGGCGAAGGGGACTTTCCGCGGCTCAGGTCGCTGTACCGGACGAACCTTCCGGTGCCGTCCACGCCGTTCCTCGGCCGTGAGTCCGAACTGGCTGAGGTAGTACGGCTCCTTGCTCGGGACGACGTGCGGCTCCTCACCCTCACCGGCCCGGGTGGGACCGGCAAGACGCGCCTCGCTCTGCAGGCGGCCGCGGAGGTGGCCGACGACTTTCCCGATGGTCTCTGGTGGGTGCCGCTTGCCCTCTTGCGGGACCCGTCACTTCTGCTGCCCGCCGTTGCCCAGACGCTCGGGGTCAGCGAAGAGCCGGACACCCCACTCGCCGACACGCTGGCGGCCGCTCTCGGCGGGAAGGAGGCGCTGCTCTTACTCGACAACGCCGAGCACTTGTTGCCGGCCGCCGCGCGGGAGATCGCCGCCCTCCGAAGCGTTGCCGGCCCGATGCTCTTGGTGACGACCCGGGAGCGGCTCCAGCTGCAAGGCGAGCTGCTCTACCCGGTTCCGACGCTTCGTGAGAGCGAAGGCATCGAGCTCTTCCTCGCACGTGCCCAAGCCCTCGATCCCGGGTTCGAGTCGAACCGGCAGGTCGGAGAGCTTTGCGCTCGCCTCGACAACCTCCCGCTTGCGCTCGAGCTCGCAGCAGCGCGCACGCCGCTCTTCACGCCCGAGCAGCTGCTCGGGCGCCTCTCCGAGCGCCTCAATTTGCTCAAGGGAGGGCGCGACGCCGATCCGCGCCAGCGGACCCTTCGCGCCACGATCGAATGGTCCTACGATCTCCTCGACTCCGAGGAGCAACGCCTCTTTCGCTGCCTCTCCGTCTTCGCGGGCGGCTGCACCTTCGAGGCTGCGGAAGACGTCTGCGGGGCCGATCCGGACACGCTCCAGTCGCTGCTCGACAAGAGCCTCGTCCGGCGTCGCGCCACCGAAAGCGGCCCGCGTTACTGGATGCTGGAGACGATCCGCGAGTACGCGGAGGAGCGCCTTCAGGAGGCGGGCGAGGACGTGGAGCTCCAGGGCCGCCACGCGGACTGGGTCGCACGGATGGCCGAGCAGGCCGCGGCCGCGCTGATGGAGTCAGACGAGGTTCGGGAACTCGGACGTCTTGACGCTGAGTACGGCAACGTCAGTGCTTCGCTTGCGTTTGCCTCCCCAAGAAATCCCGACCTCACGGCGACGATTGCCGCTTCGCTGAACCAGTGGTGGGTCAGCCGAGGCCGGCTCGCCGAGCTCGAGCAATGGGTTCAGCCGTTGCTCGGGCGCGAGATCACCCGCTCCTCACGAGCGAGGGTGCTCTCCGCGCTGATCTCGATCGCGCTCAACCGTGAGGCCGCCGACCGGCTGCAGGCCTATGGAGCAGAGCTCTTGCCACTGGCACGCGAGCTGGGTGCGGATATGCAGGCCTCTGGCGCGCTGCTGGCGCTCGGCTTTGCGGCGTTCACGAGGAGTGACGTCGAGCAGGGGCGAACACTCCTTCTCGAGGCGGTCGACCTCGCGCGCACGGCCGGCCCCACGCGAGTTCCGTCGTATCTGGGAAACCTCGGGTGGTCACTGCGTGGGGCCGGCAAGCTCGCCGAGGCGCGCGAGATCCTCGAGGAAGCGCTCGCCCTCGGTCGCCGGCAGGCGAGCCCGAACCGCCTCGCGCTCATCCTTGCGCAGCGCGCGAACCTGGCATTGGACGAAGGACAGCTCGACGAGGCGCTTTCGCTCTATCGGGAGGGACTCGGGCTCTGCCGGGAGCTCGGGCTCAGGCAACGGGTTCCAATCTGTCTCAGCGGGCTCTCAGCGACGCTGGCGAGACTCGGACAGCCCGACGATGCTGTGCGCATCGGGGCCGCCGCAGACCGAATCGCCGAAGAGATGACTCTGTGGAGTGCTGCAGACGAGCAAGAGGACGAGCAATCTTTGGAGCTTCGCCGCCGGCTGGGTGAAGAGCGCTACGAGACACTCGCCGCCGAGGGCCGCTCCCTCAGCGAGGAAGATGCGATCGCCCTTGCCCTCTCCGCCGCGTTGGGCGTGACGACTGCGCCGCGCTAGCCTTCGCCCCGTGTTCACAGGGATCGTTCGCGAACGGGGCCGAATCGCGGCCGTCGAAGGAGACGGGGACGCGCGCCGCTTCGACGTCGATGCGCCGGCGACGGCGGCTCAGCTCGCCGTCGGGGACTCGGTGGCGATCGGCGGTTGCTGCCTGACCGCGACGGCCGTCTCCAACGGACGATTCTCGGTCACTGCCGTTCCCGAATCGCTCAGCCGCACGACGCTGGCGAGGCTTGCGCCCGGCGACGAGGTGAATCTCGAGACCGCGACGCGGGCGGGGGAGCCCCTCGGCGGCCATTACGTCCAGGGCCACGTCGACGGCATCGGCACGGTCGCGTCCGTCGAGTCGGAGGAAGAGGGCGCCCGCGTTCGCATCGAGGCGGCGCCCGCACTCCTCCGCTATTGCGTCGAGAAGTGCTCGATCGCAGTCGACGGCGTCTCGCTCACGATCACCGCTCTGCGCGACGGCGCCTTCGAGGTCGCGCTCGTCCCGCACACGCTCGAACAGACGACTCTCGGCGGCCTCGAGCCCGGCGTCGAGGTCAACCTGGAGGTGGACATCCTCGCCAAGTACGTCGAGAGGCTCCTCGACCCCGATACGATTTCCCCCGCATGACGCAGACCGCGCCCGAGAAGACGACGCCCTTTGCCGCGATCGAGGACGCGATCGAAGACATCCGGCAGGGCAAGTTCGTGGTCGTCGTCGATGCCGCCGATCGCGAGAACGAGGGCGACCTCACGATCGCCGCGCAGTTCGCCACCCCCGAGGCGATCAACTTCATGGCTACGCATGCGCGCGGGCTCATCTGCCTCTGCCTGACCGAGGAGCGTTGCGACGAGCTCGGCCTGCGCCAGATGGCCGAGAACAACGAGACGCCGCTCCAGACCGCCTTCACCGTCTCGATCGAGGCGCGTGAGGGTGTGACGACGGGCATCTCCGCCCAGGACCGCTCGGTCACGATCCAGGTCGCTATCGACCCGACGAAGGGCCCAAACGACGTCATCCAGCCGGGTCACGTCTTTCCCTTGCGCGCGCGGGACGGCGGCGTGCTCGTGCGCGCGGGCCAGACCGAAGCGGCAGTTGACCTCGCCCGCCTCGCCGGGCTCAATCCAGCGGGTGTCGTCTGCGAGGTGATGCGCGACGACGGGACGATGGCGCGCGTGCCGGACCTCGCCGAGTATTGCGAGCGGCACCGGATCAAGATGATCACCGTCGCCGACCTGATCGAGTACCGGCGGCGCACGGAGAAGCTCATCGAACGGACAACCACCGTTCGGCTGCCCACCGCCTACGGCGAGTTCACGGCGGTGGCGTTCCGCGAGAAGCTGACCGGGAAACACCACGTCGCGCTCGTCCGCGGTGACGTCGACGGCGCAGAGGACGTGCTCGTCCGCGTGCATTCCGAGTGCTTGACCGGCGACGTCTTCCACTCGCTGCGCTGCGACTGCGGTGAGCAGCTCGAGCAGGCGCTCGCCCAGCTCGCGACCGAGGAGCGGGGAGTCCTGCTTTACATGACGCAGGAGGGCCGGGGCATCGGCCTGCTCAACAAGCTGAAGGCCTACGAGCTGCAGGAGGCGGGGCTCGACACCGTCGAGGCCAACCTCGAGCTCGGCTTCCCGGCCGACGCACGTGAGTACGGGATCGGCAACCAGATCCTGGCCGACCTCGGCCTGACGACGATCCGGATCCTCACGAACAATCCGAAGAAGCTGACCGGAATCGAGGGCTTCGGCCTCACGGTCGTCGAGCAGCTGCCGATCGAGACGGAGCCGAACGTCGAGAACCGCCTCTACCTGGAGACGAAGCGCGCCAAGCTCGGCCACCGCCTCCATCATCAGGATCTGCGCTTCGACGGCGAATCGGCCGAGGAATGAGCGATCGCATCGACGAGATCGAGACTCGCCTCGGCGAGCTGGGTCGGCCTCAGCCGCCCGAAGACGGCGGAGCCCCCGCACTGAGGCCGCCAGAGCCCGCTCCCCGGACCGAGGACGAGCCCGATTCGGCCGCTGTGCCCGAGTCCGCCCCCGAGGTCGAGGATGAGCCCGAACCAGTTGCCGCGCCCGAGCACGCCGAGGGCGAGCTGCTCATCCCTGAGGGCTACGGCGTGCTGTCGGGAGGTGTCGACGGCCGTCGGGCCGTCGGCGTCGTCGTCAGCCGCTTCAACGGTGAGATCACGAGCCGTCTCCTCGAGCGCGCCCTGGCCGAGCTCGAGGACGTGGGTGTCCCGCGGGAGGCGGTCATGGTCATGCCGGTCCCGGGAGCCTTCGAGCTACCGCTCGCGGCGATTGCCCTTGCGAAGACGCGCCGCTACGCCTGCATCGTTGCGCTCGGCTGCGTTATCCGCGGCGAGACGCCGCATTTCGACCTGATCGCAAGCGAGGCGGCGAGTGGCCTCCAGCTGGCGGCGATCGAGACGGGGGTGCCGATTTCCTTCGGCGTCCTCACCTGCGAGACGCGCGAGCAGGCGGAGGAGCGCATCGACCGTGCCGCCGATGCGGTGCGGAGCGCCCTCGAGATGGCGGATGTCTTCTCGCAATTGCGCGCCCAAGCCGCAGGACCTTTGCGCTAGCTACACTGGCGCGTCATGGCCAAGGTCTGCGCAATCTGTGGCAAGAAGCCGTCCTTCGGACACAACCGGAGCCATTCGATGGTGGCCACCAAGCGACGCTTCGACCCGAACCTCCAGCGCGTCCGCGTCCTGCTCGACGGCCGTGCACAACGCGCCTACGTCTGCACCCGGTGCCTGAAGGCCGGGAAAGTCGAAAAGGCGCTTTAGGTCCCGGGCCGCGGGCCCGGGACTCGCGCAAAGTGCTTCGCACTTTCCGCGACTAAAAGCACACCTGCCGAGGGAGGACGCCTCAACATGCCCGCCCATGCCACGGTCGGTGGGTCCTGCGCCGGGCGACCCGCTTCCTCGAGACGGAGAGCGATATAAAGAGGAAGTGAGCGAGCGCGCCGCGGTCCTCGAGTTGGTCCGCGCGGCGGAGACCGCGCTCGAGCGCAACCGTGCCCGTCTGGACGACCTCAACGTCTACCCCGTCCCCGACGGCGACACGGGCACGAACATGCTGCTCACGGTTCGGGCTGTCACCGAGACCTTGCAACAGGGTGTTACGAAGTCGCACCGGGCCGGGTTGGCGCAGGAGGTCGCCCGCGCGGCGCTACTCGGTGCACGAGGCAACTCGGGCGTGATCCTCTCCCAGATCGTGCGCGGCGCGGCTGAAGTACTAGGCGGGACCGAAGGGATCGACGCCCCCGCGGTCGCGCGGGCGCTGCGCCGGGCCTCCGACGAGGCCTATGCAGCGGTCCGCGAGACCGCCGAAGGGACGATTCTGACTGCGATCCGGGTCCTCGCCCAAGAGGCGGAAGCTCGAGCGGACGCCGAGCTGCCGGCGCTCTTCGCCGCTCTTACCCGGCGAGGGGACGAAGCCGTCGAGCAGACCCGCGAGCAGCTCGAGGTCCTTCGGCAGGCCGGCGTCGTCGACGCGGGCGCCGCGGGGCTCGTCGAGATCGTGCGCGGTATCGCGGCTCACCTCGCAGGCGAGCCGACGCCGGACGCGTCGGCCTCCGAGCCGCTCACACCTGAGGCCGTGCACTTGGAGGCCTCCCGCTTTCGCTACTGCACCGTCTTCGTCGTCGAGGGCGAAGAGCTCGACGCTTCCGAGCTCGAGCGTACGCTCGCCGAGCTGGGTGACTCGCTTCTCGTTGTCGGCGACGCGACGGCCTTGAAGGCGCACGTGCACACCGATGACCCGGGTGCGGCGCTGAGAGCGGGCACCGCGCTCGGCGTCATCGAGCGAGTCGAGATCGCGAACATGCACGTCCAGACGGCCAACCGCGAGCAGCGGTTGGCCCAGCCGCGCGGCGAGCAGACGCACACGACCATGGCGATCGCGGTCGTCTCGGGCGAGGGCAATCGGCGCCTCTTCGAGAGCCTGGGCGCAGCCGGGATCGTCGATGGCGGCGAGACGATGAACCCCTCGACCGAGGAGCTGCTCGAGGCGATCGACCGGGCGCGCAGCGCCGAGGCGGTCGTCCTCACGAACAACGACAACGTCGTTCTCGCGGCACGGCAGGCGGCCCGCCTGGCGGTGAAGCCCGTCCACGTCGTGGCCACGGGTTCGATCCAGGCCGGTCTCGGCGCGATGCTCGCCTTCGACGCAGCCCTCGCGGCGGAGGCGAACGCGGCTGCGATGGACGAGGCGGCCGCCTCGGTGGCGACGGGGGCGGTCACGATCGCCTCGCGAACGGTCAGCATCGACGGGCTCGACGTGGCGCGCGGCGCGTACCTCGGTCTCGCAGACGGAGAGCCGATCGCCGGCGGGACGAGCTTCGACACAGTCGCCGGGTCGGTCGTCGAGCACCTCCTCGGCGAGCCCCGAGACGTGCTGACCTTCATCACCGGAGAGGACGATCCCGAGCTCGGCCCGCTGCTCGCACGCGTGGCGGATCGGCATCCCGAGCTCGAGCTCGAGGTCCACGCCGGCGGCCAGCCGAACTATCCACTGCTTCTCGCGGCTGAGTAAGCAGTCGAAGCGGGTCGACCGGTCAATTCAGACGGCCGTGCGAGCAAAGCCCGCACGGCCTGAAAGCGGCATCGCAAGCGACGCCCCGGTCGCGGCTGAGTAAGCAGTTCGAGCGGGTCGACCGGTCAATTCAGACGGCCGTGCAGCGAGGCATCGCTTGCGATGCCGCGGTCTCAACCGAGTAGATCACTACAGTGACCGGGTGATCGCGCCACCTGTCCGCGTCGCCCTGATCGAGGACAACGACGTCTTTCGCGAGGCTCTCGAGCTCCTCCTCGGTCTCCGGTCGGGGATCGAGGTCGTCGCCTCCGCCGAGGACGGCGGCAAGGTCGTGGAGCTCTGCCGGCAGTACTCGCCCGACGTCGTCGTCATGGACTATCGCCTTCCCGGCCTGGACGGCGTCCAGGCCACCAAGGCGGTGCGCGAGGCGTGCCCCGAAGTCGCGGTCGTGTGCTTGACGGCCTCGGCGAACCTCCGCGAGATCGACGCCCTCTACGCGGCCGGAGCCGCCGCTTGCCTGAGCAAGGATGAGCATCTCGACGACATCGTCGCGGGGATCCGCAAAGCTGCCGGCCACAGTGCAGCTCACAGCTGAGAACACCGCGATCGTCCTCGACTCGACGGCGGACTTCCCAGAGGGGCCGTCACGATTCCCGAACTGGCGAATCGTCCCGCTGTACGTGCGCTTCGGCGCTGAGAGCCACCGCGACTACGTGGACATCGGCCCCGAGCAGTTCTACGCCCGCCTGCGCACGGCCGAGGAGCTGCCGACGACCTCGCAGCCGACCCCAGCGGACTTCCTCTCCGCGTACGAGGAGCTCTCGGCCTTCGACCGTGTGCTCTCCCTTCAGCTGTCGAGCAAGATCTCAGGCACCTTCGAGAGCGCGGGGCGGGCAGCCGCCGAGTCGGGAGGTCGCGTACGGGTGATCGACACCGGCACGGCCTCGGCCGCGATCACGATCCTCGCACTCGCCGTGCAGCGACGGCTGACCCGGGGGACGTCGGACGAGGAGGTGGACGAGCTCGTCGCCAAATTCAAGCGCGAGTCCGGGCTCGTATTCACGCTCGACACGCTCGAGTACCTCGCCCGGGGCGGTCGCATCGGACGCGCAGCGGGCTGGGCCGGACAGCTCATGAACATCAAGCCGATCCTCACCCTCGCCGAGGGCGAGGTGCTGCCGCTCAAGCGCGTGCGCGGAAACCGGAAGGCGATCCAGGCCTTCGCCAACACCTTCGAGGCCGCGACACGCGACGAGCCGGGACTTCGCGTCGGCATCGCCCATGCCGAGGCGCCGGAGCGGCTGGCGGCGTTGACGAACCTCGTCCGCGCGGTTCGGCCGCACGCCGAGATCGAGGTGGCAACGACTCTGGGGCCGGTGCTCGGCACGCATGCCGGGCCCGGCACCGTCGGCCTCTTCTGGTTTCAGGATTAGGAGGGTTTGACGAAACATTGTTTGAGCCGCCGGGCCGCGCTGCTCGCCCCGAGGCGGCGTCCTCTCTATGAAGGAGGGCCTGGTGTCAATCGGGCGTTCGTCGACGGCGGTCACCTCCTCGCGCTTGGTGGATCTGAGCTCGGCTCATCTCTCTATGGCACCGTCGGCGGTGACGAGTTGGGTAGGAGCTGCTCCGGTAGCGCAATTCAGTTCGGGGCCGTCATGCGGCCAAGGACGCGGGGGCGCCTGCCGGAGCAAAGGGCTCGTTGCGGGTCAGCATGTGCCAGATCGCCTCAGTGAGCCGGCGGCCGATCTCGATCGCTGCCAGCTTCGTGCCGCGCTTGTTGCCGTGGCGGGCGCGGAAGCGCTCGCGGACCGGCCGGTAGCAAGGGTGACGGGCGGCGCTGTGCGCGGCCTCGACGAGTGCCCAGCGCAGGTAATTGGGCCCGTTCTTGCGCAGCGGTCCACGGCGGTCACGCTCGCCCGACTGCTCGACCCGCGGGCAGAGGCCGGTGTAGCCGACGAGCTTGCGCGCGCTCGCGAAGCGGGCGATGTCGCCGATCTCGGAGGCGATCGTGAAGGCGAGCACCCAGCCGAT
>WNFU01001005.1_pt1 | contig 39571 bp, 43 predicted proteins | sample 5400121 | NCBI WGS metagenome assembly WNFU01 (sample SAMN13153360, study PRJNA577476) | soil metagenome | isolation source: 100 cm soil or saprolite under grassland replicate 1 | place: USA:California | collected 2016-06-15
CGAGAGGTCCGATGGCGCCAGAGCCGTCGCCGGGAACAGCACGGCCAATCCGAGCACCAACCCGGCGACGCCCGTCAATCCCAGTGATCGCTTCCCTGCCATTCTTCTCTCCTCGGTCATAAGCCTGTGCCTCGTCGACGGATCCTTCCCTCTAGGTCTGGAACGTCTAAATACCCGCAAACGTCGGCCTTTACTCCAATCAACACCCGGGTGGGCCACAAGTCGCGGCACGGGAGGGGCGCCCAACAGACGTTGAGGCACGCGGCCAGAGCTTCGGTGCGACGCCTGTGAGGCCGAAATACAGGGGTGTGATCCCGTGGATCACCTATGTCGATGCCCTGACCGAGGCACTGAGGGTCGAGATGCGGCGCGATCCGACCGTGCTCTGCCTGGCCGGGGCGTCTTCGAGCGGCGTGCAACGACCGACCGACGAGCTCGTGAGCGAGTTCGGACCGTCGCGGGTCAGGGAGCATGACGGAGGGCCCTCGATCCTCGCCGCCGCGTCGGCCGCTGCAAGCGAGGGGATGCGGCCGGTGTGTGAGCTCGAGCTTGGCGCCCTGGGGGACGCGGACGCCGGCGCGCTCGCCGCGGCGGTGAGCTCGGGGGCCCTCGTCCTGCGCCTGGTGTGCGGGAGCGCCGCGGGAGGCGTCAGCGCCAGGGGTTGGGAGACCCTGCTGCCCGAGATCCCGGAGCTCAAGGTCGTCTCGCCGGCCACGGCGGCGGATGCCAAGGGCCTTCTGATCAGCGCGATCAGGCATCCCGACCCGGTGTGCTTCGTCGAGTCCAGCGATCTGTACAGCAGCGTCGTCGACGGCGTCCCGGAGGGCGAGCACGTCGTCCCGCTCGGCGAGGCGCGGCTCGTCAGGCAGGGAACGGAGATCGTCGTGCTGGCCCACGGGGCCGCCGCGGTCGCCGCGGAGCGCGCCGCCAAGCAGATGCCGGGCGAGGTCGGGGTCATCGACCTCAGGAGCCTGCGGCCCCTTGATCGTGATGCGATCGTCGCATCGGCAAAGGAGACCGGGAAGGTGCTGATCGTGGAGCAGCCGGGAACCGCGACGGGGCTCGCCGCATCGCTGGTGGAGCTGATCTACGAGGAGCTCCCCCAGTATCTCGATGCGCCCGTCAAGGATCTCGGGATCACCGTGACGGAGGCGGGGTCCAACGGCCAGTGGACGCAGAGCGTCACCGAGGCATGCAGTGAGCTGGTCGCCTTCTAGCGAGCAGTCCCTCCCTCAGGAGGCTCCCGCCCCGAGCTTCGCGGGTGTCGAGCTGACGGTGCCGGACCTCGGTTCCCCCGACGATCAGGCCACGCTGGTCGACTGGACCAAGCAGATCGGCGACCCGGTCGCCGCCGACGAGCCGATCTGCCGCCTCGCCCTCGGCGAGCTTCAGTTCGAGGTGCGCTCGACCGCGGCCGGGACGCTGACCCGTGTGTTCGCCACGCCGGGCGAGGGCGTCCGCGGCGGCGACTCGCTGGCCGAGATCGCGCCCGCCGCCGACGGCAGTGAGCTCGCCTCCAGCGAGGACTACGCCTCCAGCGAGGACTACGCCTCCAGCGACGACTACGCCTCCGAAGGCGACCTCGACTCCGATGCGGATTACTCCTCCAATGAGAACGCCGCTTCGACCGGGGACTTCGGTTCCGATGTTGCCCCAGCTTCCGACGGCGAGCCTGCTCGCACCGGTTCCGAACCCGAGGCCGCGGTCGCCGAGAGCCCCCCGGAGGCGATGGAGCGCCCGATCGAGCGGATCGAGCCCGAGCCGCTCAGCGAGGTGGCTCCACTCGAGCAGGAGCGAGAGGAGCCCTTCTACGCCGGCGAGCCGCCCGGCGAGGCCGGCGAACCCGACCTGGAGCCCGAGCAGCCGGAACCGGAGCCCGCGCGGGAGCCCGAGCCCGCGCCGGAATACGAGGCCAAGTCGCACGAGCTCGATCCCGAGCTCGCCGAGCCGGTCGCAAGCCCGCGGCAGCCCGAGACCACGAGCGACGTCAAGGCATCCGGCGACGACGCGGTCAACTGGTCGCACTGGCACTCGCCGGTCGTCAAGATGCTCGCCGAGAAGCACGGCGTCGACCTCTCCGAGGTCCGGGGAACCGGAACCGGGGGGCGGATCCGCAAGCGCGACGTCATCGCCCACATCGAGGGCGCCGCTCGCTCCTGACGCCGATCGCGGCAGCCACGCCTGCCGGCCGGGGGCCGGGTCGAGTTGCTCGGCTGGGGCTTGAAACGTCGCCGAACGGGAATACAATCGGCGTAGCAATCCGCACGACCAGTGCGGGCTACACATAGGGAGGCGGGAGATCCCCGCTTCCCATCGTCCGTAGGCGTCGCGGAGGAGATCCCGAAGCGGCGACAGGAGGCCACCCGGAGGAGATCCCGACGGGCGGCCCGACACGAAGGGCGGAGACATGAGACGAAGCGACGTCGGCGTTCTCGCGAGGGAGTCCGGAGGCGGGCGCGGGAGCGAGCTCCCCGATCCGGGGAACGCGCACCTCACGCGCGAGGACAGGGCCAACCTGTTCCGCTACATGGCGATGATGCGCGCCGCCGAGGAGCGCGGCATCACCCTCTATCGGCAGGGCAAGGTGCCGGGCAGCTTCTACGACGGCTGCGGCCAGGAGGCGGTGTCCGTCGGAGCCGCCTACCCCCTGGGACCCCAAGATCGGATGTGCATCCTGCACCGCGATCTCGGGGCGCATTTCGTGCGCGGCGTTACCCCCGAGCGCTACCTCGCCAACTACATGGGGCGCGCCGGCGGGGTGACGGGGGGCAAGGACGGAAACATGCACTTCGGCGACCGCCGGCTGGGCTGCGTGGGGATGGTCTCGATGCTTCCCGACATGGCCCTGGTGGCGACCGGGATGGCGCTCAAGTTCAAGCTGCGTCAGGAGCCCCGGGTCGCGATGACCTTCTTCGGCGAGGGCTCGACGGCGAACGGCCAGTGGCACGAGGCGATGAACTTCGCCGGCGTTCACCGGCTGCCGATCGTCTACGTGCTGGAGAACAACCAGTTCGCCTACTCGACCCCGAACGAGCTCGAGTTCGCCACCGACCCGGTGGAGCGGGCGCCCACCTACGGCTTTCCCGGCACCAAGGTGGACGGCAACGACGTCGAGGCGGTCTTCGAGGCCGCCCGCGAGGCCGTCGAGCGAGCGCGCGCCGGCGGTGGGCCGACCCTGGTCGAGTGCGTGACGATGCGCATGCACGGCCACGGGGCCCACGACGACATGAGCTACGTGCCGCCGGAGCTGTTCGAGGAGTGGGGGGCGCGCGATCCGATCGAGCTCTACGCGCAGCGGCTCGTCGACGAGCACGGGTTCTCCACCGACGAGGTCGACCGGATCAGGGACGAGGTCAAGGCGTACGTCGCGGAGTGCGCCAAGAAGGCGCTCGACTCCCCGATGCCCGACCCGTCGATCGCCACCGAGGGCGTGTTCGCGGAGCGCTGGGAGGCGCTCGGCGACGGCCGCGCGCCGTGGTCGTTCTGGTCGCAGCGGGGGGCCGACGGAGCCGGCGGGGCGAGCGGCACCGACGGGAGGGGGACGCCATGACGACGGCCGAGACAGCCCCGGCGGCGACGCGCGAGATGACATACCTGGAGGCGATCTCGGACGGCCTGCGTGAGGAGATGCGCCGCGACGAGTCGGTGCTGTGCATCGGCGAGGACATCGGCGCCTTCGGCGGCGCGTTCAAGGTCACCCACGGGTTCGCGGAGGAGTTCGGAGCCGAGCGGGTGCTCGACGCGCCCCTGGCCGAGAACGCGATCATCGGCACGGCGGTCGGCGCCGCGGTGGAGGGGCTGCGCCCGGTCTGCGAGATGCAGTTCGCCGACTTCATCTCGTGCGGCTTCGACCAGCTCGTCAACGTAGCGGCGAAGCTTCACTACCGCCAGGGCATCGCCGTCCCGATCGTCGTCCGGCTGCCGTCCGGCGGCGGGTTCTCGGGCGGTCCGTTTCACTCCCAGAACCCCGAGGCGTGGTTCATGCAGACGCCGGGGCTGAAGGTCGTCGCCCCGGCGACCGCCGCCGACGCGAAGGGCCTGCTGGTGAGCGCCATCCGCGACCCCAACCCGGTCTGCTATCTCGAGCACAAGGCCCTCTACCGCCACGTCAAGGGCGAGGTCCCGGAGGGAGAGCACACCGTGCCTCTCGGCGAGGCCCGCGTCGCGCGCGCCGGCGAGCCCGGCGAGCTGAGCGTGATCGCGTACGGCTCGGCGGTCCATCTCGCCACCCAGGCAGCAGAGGAGCTCGACGAGGACATCGAGGTGATCGACCTGCGCACGCTCCGCCCGCTCGACGCAGAGGCGGTCCTGGCTAGCGTTCGCAAGACCAACAAGGTGCTGATCGCCCACGAGGCGACGCGCTCGTGCGGAGTCGGCGCCGAGGTCGCCGCGGTCATCGCCGAGCAGGCGTTCGAGGACCTCGACGGCCCCGTCGTGAGGTTGACGACGCCCGACGTCCCGATCCCGTTCAGCCCGCCGCTGGAGCAGGCGGTGCTGCCGCAGCTCGACGATATGAAGGAGGCGTGCCGTGACCTCCTCGCATACTGAGAACGCCGTCCAGGTGACGATGCCGCAGATGGGGGTCTCGGTCGCCGAGGGGACGATCCTCGAGTGGCGAAAGCGCCCCGGCGACTGGGTCGAGTCCGACGAGACGATCTGCGACGTCAGCACCGACAAGGTCGACGTCGAGATCCCCTCGCCGGCGACGGGACGCCTCGAGCGCGTCCTCGCCGACCCCGGAGAGACCGTCGCGGTCGGCGAGCCGATCGCCGAGATCGACCCCGCCGCCAAGCCCGGCGAGCCCCATCGGGACGAGGAGCATCCGCCACGACCCGCCGAGCGCGAGGAAGCCGAGGCGGCGGAGCGGACCGACCGCTCGAGCTTCTACTCGCCCGTCGCGCGGAGGATCGCCGCCGAGCACGGCGTCGACCTCGACCAGGTCGAAGGGACCGGAATCGGCGGCCGGGTGCGGAAGAAGGACGTGCTCGCCTACATCGAGTCGGCCGGCGGCGAGAAGGCCCGCCGTGAGCCGGCGCTTCACATCGAGTCTCCATACCGGCCCGACGAGGCGAAGGCGGCCGAGCCGCCAGTGGAGCCGGCCGCGCCATCCCGGCCTTCCGACGGCGCGGGCCGAGGCGCGGAGCTTCCGGGGCGGCGCGAGCCGATGTCGGAGATGCGCAAGGCGATCGCGCGCCACATGGTGGCCAGCCGCCACACCGCGGCGCATTGCACCACCGTCGTCGAGGTCGACATGTCGCGCGTCACGGCGCGCAGGGCGGAGCTCAAGGAGGCGATGGAGCGGCGGGGCGTGCCGCTCACCTATCTGGCCTTCGTGGCCCGGGCCACGGTCGAGACGCTCGCCGAGCACCCCGTCCTGAACGCCTCGGTCGAGGGCGACGAGATCGTCTACCACGACGACGTCAACCTCGGGATCGCCGTCGCGCTCGACGCGGGGCTGATCGTGCCGGTCATCCCGAAGGCGCAGCGGCTGAGCCTCGAAGGGTTGGCCGCGGCGATCGCCGACGTGGCGGGTCGCGCCCGGTCGCGCGACCTGCACCCCGACGAGGTCCACGGCGGCACCTTCACGATCACCAACCCGGGGCAGTTCGGCGCGGTGCTGGCGACGCCGATCATCAACCAGCCGCAGGTCGCGATCCTCGACCTCGAGGCGATCGTCAAGCGGCCGGTCGTGATAGAGGCGCCTCGCCTCCCCGGCTCCGCCTCTGGGGGGGAGGCGGCTGAGGGCAGCACGGATGCGATCGCGATCCGCCCGATGACCTACCTGCCGATGTCCTGGGACCACCGGGCGCTCGACGGCGTCGAGGCCGCCCGGTTCCTGTCGCGGGTCAAGGAGCGCCTCGAGAGCTGGGGGTCGACATGAGCGTCGCAACCCCGCAGCGCGGCGGCGGCGCGGCGGTCGCCGCCCCGGAGGCCGCCGGCGCCTCGGTGCCCTTCGACCACGAGGAGCTGGTGGTGCGCCACGGCACGCGCAGCGGCTGCCCCGTCATCGTCGCGGTGCATTCCACGGTGCTGGGGCCGGCGCTCGGCGGGCTTCGCCTGTGGCGCTACCCGGCGACGATCGACGCCACCCGCGACGCCCTGCGGCTGGCGCGGGGGATGACGCTCAAGGCGGCCGCCGCCGGACTCGACCTCGGCGGCGGCAAGGGCGTGATCTGCACCCCGGAGGTCGCCCCGCCCCGCGGCGACGAGCGCCGGGCGCTGCTGCTCGACTTCGCCGACCTGGTCGAGTCCTTCGGCGGCCGCTACATCACCGCGGAGGACGTCGGGACCTCACCGCAGGACATGGTCACGATCGGCGAGCACACCGCGCACGTGACCGGCCTCCCGCCCGAGCGCGGCGGCTCCGGCGACCCCAGCCCGTTCACGGCCATGGGGGTGGAGGCGGCGATGCGGGCCTGCGCTCGCGCGCGCTTCGGCAGCCCGGCCCTGACGGGGCTTCGGGTCGCCGTGGTCGGCCTCGGACACGTCGGCGAGAAGCTCGCGCGCAGGCTGGCGAAGGCCGGAGCGCGGGTGATCGCGACCGACATCCTGCCCGAGAAGCGGCGGCTGGCGGAGCGGATGGGGATCGGGTGGGTGGAGCCGGACGAGGCGATCTGCACCAGCTGCGACGTGCTCGCGCCGTGCGCGCTGGGAGGGGCGATCACCGCCGCCGATCTGGGGCGGCTGCGATGCGCGGTTGTGTGCGGCTCGGCGAACAACACCCTCGCGGCCGACGACCTGGCCGACGAGCTCGCGGCGCGGGAGATCCTCTACGCGCCGGACTTCGTGGTCAACGCGGGAGGTCTGATGCACGTCTACATGGAGATCAAGGGGATCACCGAGGCCGAGGCGACCCGTCTGGTGCTCGGCATCGAGACGACCATGGAGAGCGTGCTCGCGGCCGCCCGGGAGCGCTCGACGACGCCGCTTCGCGCCGCGGCCGAGCTGGCCGGCGAGCGGCTCGCCAGGGCGAGCGCCGAGCCGCTGCAGGTGGGACACTGACCCGGATGGAAGACCTGTGGGTGACACGGGCCGGCCAGGTCCCCTACCCGGACGGGCGCGAGATACAGAAGCGGCTCGAGGCGGCCCGCCACGCGGGAGATGTCCCCGACCTCCTGCTCTTGCTCGAGCATCCACCCGTCTACACGAAGGGCAGGCGCTCGACGCCGGACGAGCTTCCGATGGGCGAGGACTGGTACCGGATGCAGGGAATCGAGGTCTGCGAGACCGACCGCGGGGGGCGGGTGACCTACCACGGTCCCGGCCAGCTCGTCGGCTATCCGATCGTGAGCCTGCGCGCGTACGGAGACGACGTCCACGACTACATCCGCCGCATGGAGCGGGTGATGATCGAGGCCCTGGCCGCCTACGGCATCGCCGCGGGGCCGATCGAGGGACTGACCGGGGTCTGGACAGAGGGTGCGCGTCCCGGCGAGAACACCGACGGGCGTGAGGCCCGCAAGATCGGCTCGATCGGGGTCCACGTCAACCGCGGCGTCACGACACACGGGTTCGCGATCAACGTCAACAACGACCTGCAGCCGTTCGAGTGGATCGTCCCGTGCGGAATCGAGGCATGCCGGATGACGTCGGTCGCCCGTCAGCTCGGCGGCGAGCAGGACATGGGGGCCTTCATGGACGTGATCCGCGACCGTTTCGGGGAGATCTACGAGCGCGAGCCCGTCGAGCGCGACGCGTCGGAGCTCCTCGACGCGCCGGCGGCGGTACGGTAGCCACGGTGACCGAGACCCTCGACGAGCGCCTCCACGTGACCAGGTCGCGTCGCCGGCCCGGTGGCGCGCCGGAGGTCGAGGGGCGCCCCTTCCGGGAGCGCAAGCCTCCGTGGCTCAAGGTCCCCGCGCCGGGCGGGCCCAACTACCGCCACCTCAGATCGCTGATCGAGGGTCAGGGCCTGCACACGGTCTGTCAGGAGGCCAACTGCCCGAACGTCGGCGAGTGCTGGGAGCGCGGCACCGCCACCTTCATGATCCTCGGCGATGTCTGCACGCGCCGCTGCGGGTTCTGCAACGTCCAGACCGGCAAGCCGACCTGGAACGACCCGCTCGAGCCGATGCGGGTCGCCGCGACCGTCAAGCGCATGGGGCTGCGCCACGCGGTGATCACCTCGGTCGATCGCGATGACCTGCCCGACTACGGCGCCGGGGCCTTCGTCGGGGTCATCCGATCGATCCGCCTGCAGGCCCCCGGCTGCAAGGTCGAGGTGCTGACCCCCGACTTCCGCGGCCAGGAGATGCCCCTGGCGAAGGTGATCCACGAGCGGCCCGACGTCTTCAACCACAACGTCGAAACGGTCCCACGGCTCTACCCACTGGCTCGTCGAGGCTCGCGCTTTCAGCGCTCGTGCCGCGTGCTCAAGCTCGCCAAGGAGATCGGCGGCGACGAGGTCGTGACGAAGTCGGGGCTCATGGTCGGGCTCGGCGAGGACTTCGATGAGATGGTCGAGGCGTTCGCGATTCTGCGCGAGCATCGCGTCCAGGTCCTGACCGTGGGCCAGTACCTGCGGCCGACGGAGGGCCATCTCCCCGTGGATCGCTACTGGCATCCAGAGGAGTTCGAGGCGCTCGAGCGCGCCGCGTACGAGCTCGGCTTCGAGTCGGTAGCCGCCGGCCCGCTCGTCCGCAGCTCCTACCACGCGGACGAGCAGGTTCCCGCGCCCGCCGTGGCAGCGGGCGGCATCGCGCGCTGACGCCACCGACTCTCAGGGTCCTCGAATAGAGTGGCGCCGCCGCGCCAGCCCTTGGCGCGGCGGCTGGCCCAGGCTGCCGGCCCTGAATCAACGACAAGAAGGGAGCGGGACGAATGTCCGAGCACGGATCGACGTCACGACGCTTCGGCCGGCGGGCGCTGAGCGCCGTCGCCGTCCTATCGATTGCCGCGACCGGTGCCGCGTGGTCCGGGTGTGGCGATGACGACAACTCCGATGAGGTCCAGCAGGCCGTCGACCAGGCCAACTCGACCGCGGAGCAGATCTCCGAGGAGGCCCAGCAGCAGGCCAACGAGGCACAGCAGGAGGCCCAGGAGGCCGTCGACCAGGCGAACGAGGATGCCGACCAGGCGACCGAGGACGCCGACCAGGCTGCCCAGGACGCGCAGGACCAGGCCGACAGCTACGGCAAGTAATCCAAGCGATCGGGTTGCGCGCCCGCGCCTCGAGCGCGGGCGCGCGCACCCGCCCCTGGCGCCGCACTGAGCCCGCCGGGGCTTAGGGAGCGAGGCGGCGCAGCAAGCTCCCGTCGGCGGCGATCGAGAACACCGTCGGTACGACGGTGATCCCGTACTTGCGCGCCAGGTCGGGGCGCTCGCGGACGTCGAGCTTGACCAGCGGCCGCTCGCGCTCGGACAGCCGTTTCTCCCAGACACGGCAGTCCGCGCACCATGGATGGGTGAACTCGACGTACGCCTCGCGCGCCCCGTCGAGCCCTGGGAGGTCGTCGGGGTCAATGCGGTCATGGTGGCGCGGAGAGATCCCGCGCAGCCGCGCGACCGCGCGGTAGACCTCGCAACCGGCGCAGAAGCCGGTCGTCGCCGCCAGCAGGGCCAGCCCGGCGACGAGCAGGCCGAGCGCGGTCGCGAGCCCCCCGGCTCCGAGCCACCACGCGGCGGCGGCGAGGCCGAGGATGGTCGTCCCTATCACGTTGGCGAGCCGGGGCGGGCGCGAGTCCTCGAGCGGCCCCTCGCCGAAGCGCGGCTGGACGAGCTTGAAGTAGGCGAGACACGGCAGGCAGTATTGGCGGCCCAGGGTCAGGCCCATGAGGATCTGAGCCGACATCAACGCCCACGCAAGCGGCCAGCCGAATATCGCGCCGAGCAGGGCGACGGTGCCCGTCACCGCCTGCGAGAAGCGCGGCGCGCGCGAGTCGATGACGTCGGTGTCGCGAAACGGATCGGCGCTGGGAGCGGCGCGTTCTGCCATGTCCCTCAGTGTGGCGTACCCGCTTCGCCGGGTCGAGACACCCGTCGCGCTCTAGGCTTGGCGCCGCTTTGATCCCCCTAAAGGACAACATCCCCACCTCGAGGTTCCCGATCGTCACGGTGGCGCTGATCGCGCTCAACGTGGCGGTCTTCGTCTGGCAGCTCACCGCCTCCAGCGAGCCGGGCACGGCCTCCTCACGATCGCTCGCGGCCGCGGGCGCCTCGGAGCGCGACCAGGTCGTGATCGAGTACGGCGCGATCCCGCGCGAGATCACCGAGCCGGGCACCTACTGCGTTCCAAAGGTGCGCCGCGGCGAGCCCGCGCCGTGCGGCACCCGCCAGGACATCGAGGAGAGCGAGGGCGTCGATCAGGCGCCGTGGTGGCTGACGATCTTCAGCTCGATGTTCCTTCACGCGGACATTCTTCACATCGCCGGGAACATGCTCTTCCTGTGGGTGTTCGGCAACAACATCGAGGACGCGACGGGACGCATGCGCTTCATCGCCTTCTACCTGCTGGCGGGGGTGGCGGCGGTCTACGCCCAGTCCGTGCTCGATCCGGAGTCCACCCAGCCGACGATCGGCGCCAGCGGGGCGGTGGCCGGGGTCTTAGGCGGGTATGCGCTCCTGCACCCGCGGGCGCGCGTTCTGACCCTCGTCTTCATCATCTTCTTCGTGACCGTCGTCGAGATCCCGGCGATGATCATGCTGGGAATCTGGTTCGTGCTCCAGTTCCTGCCCGCGGTGGGCCAGCTCGCCACCCCGGAAGTCGCCGGCGAGGGAGGCGGCGTCGCCTACCTTGCGCACGTCGGGGGCTTTATCTTCGGCCTCGCACTGATCAAGCTGTTCGCCTACCGGCGCCAGGCCCCCCCGACCCACCCCGCCTACTGAGGCCCGCGATCGACTCCGACGTCAGGACAGCGGTGATCGTCGTAGGGGTCTTCTTCTGCGTCGTGTTCGGCCTGATGACGTTTGCCGTCGTCGCCAAGGACGGGCTCGACGTGCTCAGCGTCACCGCCTTCGCAATCGTCGCGATGGTGCTGATCGGGTTGCTCGGGGCGGTGCGCAACCCGCCCGGCAAGTAGCCGCTGCGGCAGACCAGGCCGATGCGACTCGGACCGTCGCCTGATCGCGCTAGCTTGGGGGCAGGGATGAAGGAGACGCGGGGCCGCTTCAGTGCGACGCGGGCGACGATCGCCTGCCTGCTGGTGGTGGCCGTGGCCGCGGCGTGGGTGGTCGCGGCGAACGAGCCCTGGAACGATGAGCCGGCGGCGACCGCCGTTCCCCCCACGGCCTCGCTTCGGACCGCCGCTCTCCCGGCCTCCACGGCCCCGGTCGAAAAGCCGCCGCGGCGAAGCGAGGCGGCGAAGTACGCGCTCGATCCGCGTCCGGCGCGGCTCCCGGCGCAGGTCGACTTCGACAAGCCGCCGGCGGCCGGCGTCCTGTTCGACGTCGACAGCGGCGAGATCCTGTGGCAGAAGGCGCCGACCCGCGAGCTCGCGATCGCGAGCCTTACGAAGATGATGACCGCGCTCATCATCGCCGAGCGCCACCGGCCCGGCGAGAAGGTCCTGATCACCGACGAGGCGCTGGCCTACGAGGGCTCGGGTGTGGGCGTGCTGCCCGGCGGTAAGAAGGTGCCCCTCGAGGCGATGCTCAACGGGCTGCTGCTGGTGTCGGGAAACGACGCCGCGATCGCGCTCGCCCAGCACGACGCCGGCAGCGTCGGCGACTTCGTGCGGCGCATGAACCGGCGCGCCCGCCAGCTCGGGCTCACTTGCAGCCACTTCACTAGCCCGCACGGCCTCCAGGATGAGGGCAATTACTCGTGCCCGCGAGACCTCGCGGCGATCGCCCGAGCCGACCTCGCCGAGCCGCGGATCCGCGCCATCGTGGGCGACGACCACGAGCGCTTCCCCTTCCCGATCAAGGGCGGCTACCTCGACCTGTGGAACAACAACCCGTTGATCCAGAACGGGACGCCCGGAATCACCGGGGTGAAGACCGGCTACACCGAAGCGGCCGGGCGCTGCTACGTGATCACGCGCCGGATCGGCGGCCGCCACCTCGGGGTCGTGCTGCTCGACTCACCCCACCCGCTGCCCCAGATCAACGAGCTGATGGAGGCCGGAGCGGAGGCGTAGGCGGCAGCGCCGCCGGGGCGCTCAGGCGGCACCGCCCCAGAGGATCATCGAGCTGCGGTCGTCGGGGTCCATGCGGACCTTCACGTCGGCGCCCTCGGTGGCCCAGCTCCCCATCGTCTGTTCGTGCATGGACTGGACGAAGGTGGCGGGGTAGGGCGCGCCGTCGGCGGGACGCACCTCGACCTCTACCTCGTACTCGGTGCCGCCGCCCGCGTCGGTGCGGCCCGTCGGGGCAAGGCGCTTGATCGTCGCCGGGGCCTCGACGCCGGACTGATTGAGCTTCGTGACCTTCTGCATGTACTCCATGTCCTGAGAGCTCGGCATCCCGGACTGCATCGCGTCCTTGAACTGGTCCATGAAGCCCATGGCTTCCCCCTTCGTCGATTTGCGGAGGCAGTCTAGGGCGCCGCTGCGACCTAGGGAGCGGCGACCTCGCCGGGAAACGGCTTCGTGTCGGCGACCTCGTGGATCGCGACCTCGGGCCGCGCCGAGATCAGCTCACCGAGGCGCCGCGCGAACTCGTGCAGGTGCGGCTGGGCGAAGTGGCGATCGAGCGCCTCGCGGTCGGCCCACTCCTCGACGGCGATGAAGCTGAGCGGATCCTCGACCGCCGTGAAGAAGCCGTAGCGCATGCACCCCTCCTCGCGCCGCGAGTTGCCCTGCATCTCCTCGAACGCCGCGATCAGATCGTCGCGATCCTCGGGGCGGCATTCGACTCGACCGATCACGATCAGCACACCCGAGAGCATAGAGTCCGGAATCACCCCCGATTTCGAGAGAGGAAGGCGGCACATGGCGAGCGTCGATCAGCGACCGCAGGCGACCGAGCGGGCCGCGGCGGACGACGCCGACCCGGAAGCGGTGCTGTTCAACCCCAGGGCCTACGACGGCGCCGGGCTCGATCCCGAGTCGCGCCGGTTGATGCTGGCGACGATCGAGTTCTTCGAGTCACGCGGCAAGCGGGTGCTCAAGGAGCACGACCGCGATCACGTCTGGTACGCGGACTTCCTCGAGTTCGTCAAGCGCGAGCGCGTCTTCGCCACCCTGCTGACGCCGGCGTCCGAGGCCGGTGGCGATCCGGAGAAGCGCTGGGACACGCGCCGGATCTGCGCCTTCAACGAGATCACCGCGTTCTATGGGCTCGTCTACTGGTACACGTGGCAGGTCTCGATCCTCGGTCTGGGACCGATATGGCAGAGCGAGAACGCGGCGGCGCGACGGCGGGCCGCGGAGCTTCTAGACGGCGGCGCGATCTTCGCCTTCGGGCTCTCCGAGAAGCAGCACGGCGCCGACATCTACTCGACCGACATGGTCCTGACCCCCGACGGCGACGGCTTTCGGGCCAACGGCGGCAAGTACTACATAGGCAACGGCAACCTCGCCGGGATGGTCTCGGTGTTCGGCCGCCGCGACGGCGTCGAGGGGCCGGACGGCTACGTCTTCTTCGCCGCCGACAGTCAGCATCCGGCATACCGGCTGATCAAGAACGTCGTCAACTCACAGTCCTACGTCAGCCAGTTCGAGCTCGAGGACTACCCGGTTCGCGCCGAGGACGTGCTGCACACCGGCCCCGCGGCGTTCGACGCGGCGCTCAACACGGTCAACATCGGCAAGTTCAACCTCGGCTTCGCCTCGATCGGGATCTGCGAGCACGCCCTCTACGAGGCGATCACGCACGCCGACGGCCGAATCCTCTACGGCATCCGGGTCACCGACTTCCCACACGTTCGCCAGGCATTCGCCGACGCCTACGCCCGGCTCGTCGCGATGAAGCTGTTCGGCGAGCGCGCGATCGACTACATGCGCTGCGCCGGACCTGAGGATCGACGCTACCTGCTCTACAACCCGATCACGAAGATGAAGGTCACCACCGAGGGCGAGCGGGTGATCGACCTGCTCTGGGACGTGATCGCCGCCAAGGGGTTCGAGAAGGACATGTACTTCGAGATGGCGGCGCGTGACATCCGTGCGCTGCCGAAGCTCGAGGGGACGGTCCACGTGAACATGGCCCTGGTCCTCAAGTTCATGGCCAACTACCTTTTCGAACCGGCCGAGTACGAGCCGGTGCCCGAGCGCCACGACCCGGCCGAGGACGAGTTCCTGTTTCGCCAGGGCCCCGCGCGCGGCCTCGGGAAGATCCGCTTCCATGATTGGCGCGCCGCCTACGACGGGTTTGCGGAGGTGCCCAACGTGGCGCGCTTCGCCGAGCAGGCCGAGGGACTGACGACGCTGCTCACGACGGCGCCGCCATCCGAGGGGCAGATCAGGGACCTGGACTTCATGCTCACGCTTGGAGAGCTGTTCACGCTCGTCGTCTACGGACAGCTGATCCTCGAGCAGGCCGCGCTGCGCGAGCTCGCGACCGACACGATCGACCAGATCTTCGACGTGATGGTGCGCGACTTCTCGGCCTACGCGGCGGCGCTTCACGGCCGCTCGTCCTCGACCGACGCGCAGCAGGCGTGGGCGCTCGCGCAGGTCCGCAAGCCGATCGTGTCCGAGGACCGCTTCGAGAGCGTGTGGGAGAGGGTGCGCGCGCTGGCCGGCGCGTACGAGATGCGGCCTTAGCGGCACCCGCGGTGATCCTATCCAGCAAGAAGCCGCGCCCGACCCCGAGGCACCGGGTGCGATACTCGCCCTCGTGCCACGCCAGGTCGCGGCTGACGACCTCCAAGTGCTCGCGGCCGTGCTCGCTCGCGCCTTCGAGCAAGACGCCGCGACGCGCTGGCTGCTCCCCGACGACGAGTCGTATATGGGGCGGGCCACGCGGTTCTACGAACTTGCGCTACGTGAGGATCTCCCACGCGGCGGCTGCTGGACGACCGACGATCGCCAAGCGGTCGCGCTCTGGGAGCCGCCCGGCGATTGGGGGTTCGCCCAGGAGCGGCTGCCGGAGGTGCTGCCCGAGCTCCAGGACATCTACCAAGACGACTTTCAGCGGGTCGCCGAGTCCTTCGCGACCATGGTTGAGCGCCATCCCCAGGATCCGCACTGGTACCTGTGGATCATCGGAGTCGATCCGGCTCGCCAGGGCCGGGGGCACGGCGCCCAGCTGCTCGACGCGATGCTCGAGCGGGTGGACGCCGAGGGCATGCCCGCGTACCTCGAGGCGAGCACCCCTCGCAACGCCCGTCTCTACGAGCGCCACGGCTTCGAGACAACCGAGATCTGGAGCTTCCCGGGAGGCGGCCCCGAGATCGCAGGTATGTGGAGGGAGCCGCGTTGAGGGAGCCGCGCGATTCCGGTTACACCCGCTCCACCGACGCGGCCACCGCAACGGCCTCGACCACTTCGCTGGTGGCCATGAGGTGTACGCCGATGTTGCGAAGCTCCTCGCGACCACGGTCATAGAGACCGGAGACGGCGTCCTCGGCGAGCACGATCCGGAAATCGCGCTCGCTCGCTTCGTAGATCGACGTTCGAGGGCAGTTGGGGAAGTTGCAGCCACAGAAGACGAGCGTCGAAACACCATGCTCTCGGAGATGCCCCTCGAGTGGTGTGTCGTAGAACGCTCCCCAGCGAGGCTTGTAGATGACGACCTCATCCGCATCCACCTCTTGGACCCGCCCCCTGAGCAGGTCCTCGGACTCGAGGGTGAAGGAGTCAGGAGCCTCGATGATCCCCGGCGCGAGCTGAGAGCCCCTGGAGCCGGGCGCCAGGATCTGCGCTCCCCCTTCCACGGCGGATCTACGGCACAGATCGACGTTGCTCCCATCGCGCTTGTAAAGGCGGACGACGTGGACTATCGGCCGGCCGGCGCCGCGGAAGGCCCCGGCGAGCGCGGCGATCTGGGGTACGGCCGCTGACGTGCCTGGAATCTCGAGCGGCTCCCCATCGAGCGTGTCGACCTGGGCGTCGATCGTGATCAACGCCGACGAGCGAAAGTCTGGTTCAACGTGGTCCACGGCTCGGTGAGCGTAGCTCCCCTCGGAGGCAGGCAGTATTCGAACCTCGTAACCCATCTTCTGAGTTGAGATTCGCCCCCTAGATGGAGCTAGCCGGACGATTCTCGAACCCCGATTTCGTTCAGCGACTACGCAGGCTGGTCGGTTTGAGGTGCCCGTAGTCGTGAGAGACTCGTCGGGGCATGTCGCAGGACAACGTGGAGAAACTGCAAGCGTTTGCGGAGGAGGCCCTCCGGGACATTCCCGCATTCGTTGACGCGGCGAAGCGCGGCGAGGCCGACATGTCCCTGTTCGACACGGACGTCGTCTACGAGGACGAGAACCTCCCCGACCACGTCGGCGAGAGCTATCGCGGTCATGAGGGGGTGATCCGGGCCGCTGAGCGCTGGGCCGATGCATCCGAGAAACTGACTGTCGAACTCGAGCAGATCGTTGGATCAGGTGACCATCTCGTATCGATCCACATGTTGCGCTCGACCGCGCGCCACACCGGTATCGAGTTCGACTTCCCCCTCGCCTACACGTGGACATTCCGAGCCGGCAGGGTCATCCACTTTCAGTCGTACCGAGATCCCGCCGAAGCCCTCCAGGCCGCCGGGCTGCGGCAGTCGCCGACGGCGCCGCCACCGGCAAGCAACTAACCATGAGATGGAGTTAGCCGGACTCGAACCGGCGACCTCCTGGGTGCGATCCAGGCGCTCTCCCAACTGAGCTGTAGCCCCGGGAAGGGCCCGGGCGCGGGGCCCGGGTGTCGGCGTCTCGATGATGACCCAGATCCGCGGAACCTCGAACGCCAAGGCCAAGCGCGAGCTTCACCGGCAGCCGCTCTATCCGAGCTACCGCGAGGGCTTCCGCGACGTATGAGGTAGAGCTACCGGCGCCGCGCCAAGACCCGGAAGCTGAACTGGGCAGGGTTGGGATCGGTGAGCCCCGCCGGGCTGGTGGCTCGGACCTCGAAAAGATGGCGACGCCGGGCCAGCCGGTTGTACGTGATCGGCGAGCTGCAGGGGGCGAACGCGTGCGCATCGAGCCTGCACTCGAAGCTGGAGCCCGGCTCGGAGGAGGAGAAGCTGAAGGTCGCCGTGCGCCTCCGGCTCCTGGCCGGCGGTCCGGAGTCGATCGTCGTCGACGGTGTCGCGGCCGGCGCCGCCGGCGCCGCCGGCGTGGTCCCGGTGCCGGAGAGCTCGACGCTGTCGACCCCGAACGGCCCGTCGGAACGGATCACCAGCCTGGCGGTGCGCGTGCCGTCGGCCGAAGGAGCGAAGCGGATGAACACCTGGCAGCTCGCCCCGGCGGCCAGCGTCTGGCCCGTGCAGCCGTCGCCCGAGACGAGGAAGTCGCCTGGGTCGGCGCCGGTCGTGGTCGCGCTGGTCATCTGCACCGGCTCAGAGCCCACGGTGACGGTCACTGGCTGTGGTGCGCTGACCCTGCCGATCTCGGTGACGCCCAGCGACAGCGCCGACGGGCTGGCGGTGATCGCCTTCGGGGTCGTGTTAAGCAGGACGACGACGTCGGCTGTGTTGAGGTTCGCCGCCGCGACGTCGTTCTTGCCGTCGTTGTCGAAGTCGGCGATGGCGATCGAGGCGGGAGCGTTGCCGAGCGCGAACGGGCTGCCGGGGGAAGGCGCGTACCCGACGACCGGATCCGGCTGCAGGACGGTCGTGTTGCCGTCGCTGGTGTTGGCGGTCGCAAGCTCGGGCCGGCCTTCGCCGTTGAGATCGCCGGCCGCGATCGCCAGCGGGCCGGCCCCGACCGGATAGGGGCTGCCGGTTGCGGTAAAGAACCCCCCGGAGCCGTTGCCGAAGTCGACGCTGGCGTCGCCGTCGGTCTGATTGGCGGTTGCGAGATCGCTTCTGCCGTCGTGGTTGAGGTCGGGGGCGATGACCGACATCGGGCCGAGGCCGGTCGCAAACGGACTCGAGGGGGCCGGCGCAAAGGTTCCGCCGCCGTTGTTGAGGAGGACGGTGATGTTGTCGGTCCCCGAGTTCGCCGTGGCGATGTCCACGCCGGTGTCGCCGTCGAGGCCGGCGACGGTCACCGACTGCGGGGCGCTCAGCGCTCCGACGCTGACATTCGTGGGCGGCCCGAAGCCGCCGCTCCCGTCGCCGAGCAGGATCGAGACGTTGTTGTCGTTGGCGTTCGCGGTGACGAGGTCGACGTGGGCGTCACCGTTGAAGTCTCCTGCCGCGATCGATACCGGGAAGTCTCCGACGCCGAACGGTCCCGTGGTCACCGGGAAGTCGCCGGTCCCGTCGCCGTACAGAACGCTGACGCTGTCCTGATCACGATTGACGACGGCGAGGTCGGGGATGTTGTCGTGGTTGAGGTCGCGGATCACGACGGCAATTGGTACGGGGCCCGGCCCCGAGCCGACGCTGAAAGGGCTCGAGGGCCCAGGCGCGAATCCGCCGTCCCCGTCGCCGAGCAGCACGCTGACGTTTCCGTCGCTGCCGTTGACGGTGACCAGGTCGGCGTTGCCGTCCTGATTCAGGTCGCCAACCGCGACCCGCGGGACGTTGCCGACCTGGAAGGGGCTGTTCGGAGCAGGAGTGAGGGAGATCGCCGAAGCGGACTGCGGCACCACAAGCACAAGCCCCAGACCGAGCAGGAGAAGGATCGGCAGCCGGTGCGGCCTGCGCTTCACGAACCCCACAACCCGCAGGCTAGGGCATCGGCGCTCCCGCGGCGCAGGTCATCCGCGAGCGCCAACCTCGAGATGGAGCCAGCCGGACTCGAACCGGCGACCTCCTGCTTGCAGGGCAGGCGCTCTTCCAACTGAGCTATGGCCCCTGAAGGGCCATTGTAGGAGCGAGTCGGCCGCTAGAGAGCAGGGATTTCCCCTCGGCGCTCGCGGTTGTCGACCGCGCGAGTTGTGAGAGACTCCGCCGCAAGTGCCGGGATTTCAGGAGGAGAGCGATGGCTGACACCAAGACCGCGGATGCGGAGGCGCTGGGCGAGCGCGAGGCCGACGAAACGTCGCCGCAGGCCGTCGAGGAGGCGAAGCGCGAGGCCGCGGCGGCGGGGGCACCGCCGCCCGGACAGCGGGCCGAGATCTCCAACCTCGACATCGTTCGCCATTACTTCGACATCGCGGCCGACCGGCTCGAGCTTCCCGACGACCTGCGCACCGTCTTCTGGGAGCCCTACCGCGAGGTCACCGTCCAGATCCCGGTCAAGCTCTCGGACGGCAAGATCCACGTCTTCTCGGGCTATCGCATCCAGCACAACGGCGCTCGCGGTCCCTACAAGGGCGGGATCCGGTTCCATCCCGAGGTCGACGTCGACGAGGTCCGCGCGCTCGCCTCGCTGATGACCTGGAAGACGGCGGTCGCCGGCGTCCCCTACGGCGGCGCCAAGGGTGGCGTCAACTGTCCCGCCGACAAGCTCGAGCAATCGGAGCTCCAGAAGATCGCGCGCTCGTTCCTGGACAAGATCGAGAAGGTGCTCGGCCCGACCCGCGACATCCCCGCACCCGACGTCAACACCAACGCCCAGGTGATGGCCTGGATGATGGACGAGTACGGCAAGCTTCACGGCCACACCCCGGCAATCGTCACCGGCAAGCCGATCGCGCTCGAGGGCTCCTACGGCCGCGAGGCGGCGACCGGCCGCGGCTGCGTCTACATGTTCCGCGAGGCGGCGCCCCACCTCGGGATGACGCCCGCCGACACCACCTTCGCGGTCCAGGGCTTCGGCAACGTCGGCTCGTGGGCGGCGCGCATCATGCAGCAGCTCGGCTGCACGATGGTCGCGGTCTCCGACGCCCACGGCGCGATCCGCAACGACGAGGGGATCGACGCCAACGCCCTGCAGGAGTTCATCTCGGCCGGCGGCCTGATCACCGACTTCGACGGCGCCGAGAAGATCGACCCCGACGACCTGATCGCCGTCCCGTGCGACGTCTTCATCCCGGCGGCGCTCGGCGGCATGATCCACGAGCACAACGCGGGCCGCATGCAGTGCCGCGTGATCATCGAGGGCGCCAACAGCCCCACCACCCCGGTGGCCGACGAGATCCTCTCCGAGAAGGGCGTCTACATGATCCCCGACGTGATGGCGAACGCCGGCGGCGTGGTGTGCTCGTACTTCGAGTGGGTTCAGAACCTGCAGCACTTCCGCTGGGACGAGCGCGAGGTCAACGACAAGCTCGGAAACATCATGCGGCGCGCCTATCGCGAGGTCTCGGGGCGAGCCAAGCAGGACAACCTGCCGCTCCGCCAGGCCGCCTACCTGGTCGGGATCGAGCGCGTCGTCGAGGCCGCGCGCACGCGCGGCTACGTCTAGACCCGGCCTACTCGTCCTCGTCGAAGTCGAAGTCCTTCGGCTTGCCCTGCTCGAACCACAGCCGGTCGCTCTCCGGCGTGTCGCGCAGGAACTCCGGCGTCTCTTCGAGCACGTCCTCGCCGTCTTCGGGCTCCTCGCCCTCCGGCTCGAGGACCTCGACGTCCGACTCCTCGACCACCTCGACTGAGCCCTCCGGCTCGGCCGGCTCCCCGGACCCGTTGGCGCCGGCATCGGGTGAGGTCTCGGCGGCCTCGATCTCCTCGGCCCCCAACTCGATCTCCTCGTCCTCGATGTCGATGTCGAGGTCGCTCTCGTCGACCTCGAAATCGCCGATCTCCGCCTCCGGCCCGGTGTCCGGCTCGGACGGGGCAGCGGGTGCGGTGGCCCCCTCTGCCTCCTCTTCGTCGACGCGCCCGAGCTCCCTCTCCATGTCGTGGACCTGCGTGTCCTCCGACGGCGGCGCCGGAGCCTCCGCGGACGGCTCGGGCTCGGGCTCCGCGACCTGGGTCTCAGCGGGCGGCTCCTCCGCGGCGTCGGGGATGTCGATCTCACCGACGACCGTATCGACGAGGCCCGCCTCGGCGGCAAAGTCATGAAAGACGACCTCTCCCGACGACTCCGGCGCTTCGCCGGCGTCCTCGTCGCCACCCGTCTCCGGCTGCGGCGCCGGCGGCGCCTCCGGGGCGGGGCCGTTGGGTGGCGGTATCTCGACGGGGGGCGTCTCGGCCCCGACATCGCCCGCGGGCTGCGAGCTCGCCGGCTCGGATGCAGGAGCGGTCTCGACCGCCGTCTCGGCGCTCGGGGTGGCGAGCGCGCTGGCGATCGCAGCGTCGGCGGCGCCGGATGCGTCCGGGCGTCCGGGCGGCCCGAATGCCTCGTCTTCGAGCCGCTTGATCTCCGGCTCGTCGGTACCCCGCCTGCGCTTCAGGTCGAGGTGGTCACGAATCGCGTCGTCGAGGATTCCCATGTCTGACCCCGTGTAAGCCTTGCAAAGAATGGCCCCTGAGGGCGACCGGCGCAAGAGCGCCGATTCGCGCATATAGCGCGTTTATTCGTGCGTGCAGGGGCTATCTTCGCCGCTCGACGGCCGGTCCCTGCGCCGCGACGTCGTGCGGCGGACCGGGCGCGCATTCGGTGCGGTTCTTGCCGCCCCGCTTCGCGCGGTACAGCGCCGCGTCGGCCGCGGCGATCAGGCCCTTGGTGTCGCTCGCAGCGTCGGGCGCCGAGGCGACCACCCCCAGGCTGGCGGTGACCTCGATCTCACCCGAGCCCTCGACCAGGGGTATGCGGCTCTCCTCGATCGCGGTGCGTATCCGCTCCGCGACCTCCAGTGCCCCGTCGCGCCCCGTCTCCGGCAGCGCGACGATGAACTCCTCGCCCCCGTAGCGCGCCGGCTCGTCGACCCCGCGCGACTCGCCCTGGAGGATCCGCCCCACGGTTCGCAGCACCTCGTCTCCCTGGAGGTGGCCGTAGGTGTCGTTGACCTGCTTGAAGTCGTCGATGTCGAGCAGCACGATCGAGATCTGATGCCCGAAGCGCTCGGCGCGCACGGCCTCCTTCTCGATCAGCTCGCGGAAGCGGCGCGGGTTGGCAAGCCCGGTCAGCTCGTCCCTGACGGCCTGCTCGGAGACCAGCTCGTGGAGATCGATGTTCTCCACCGACACAGCCGCCTGGCCGCACAGATAGCGGAGCATCTCCCGCTCGGCGTCGTCGAACGGGGTCCCCGGTCTGGCGATCGCCATCACCGCATCGGGGCTCGACCCGTCTCCGAACGCGCCGAACGGCTGAGCCAGGGCGACCGCGGCGCCGCGGCGAGCGTCCTCCGGCTTGCCCTTTTCGAGCGCGCCATCGATCGCAGCCGCAAGGGCATCGGGCAGTCCCGCGCCCTCCAGGTCGCCGGCATCGACCTCGAGCCGACCGTGACCCGCGAGCACGACCCGCGCCGCGCTCGCCTCGCACGCGGTCAGCGCGGTCTCGGCGACTATCTCCAGCAGAGCCCGGCGATCGAGCCCGGACGCGAACGCCTCGCCGATCCTCTGCACCGAGCGCTCGAGCTCGACGCGCTGGCGGCGCAGCTCGTCCATCTGATCGCTGAGCTGGTCGCTCATCTTGTTGAACTCGCGCGCTAGTCCGGCCATCTCGTCATTGCCCTCGACCGGCACCCGCTGGCTGAAGTCGCCGCCGCCGACCCGGCGCGCGGCGCTGAACATCTCGCGCACCTGGCCCGAGAGCGAGCGCAGCAGGAGGACGATGAAGAACACGGCCACCGCGAAGAAGGCGGCGAGCGCGCCGGCTACGAGCGGCGGAGTGGCGCCGAATCCCTCGTCCCCGCGCGGCGCAAAGACCGCAAGCCTGACGCTCGGGTCCGCGCCGCCCGGCGAGACGGCGGCGACCCGGTAGTCGCCGGAGGGCAGCTCGGCGTCCTGGGCCTCCTCGTCGTCGGGCACGTCGGCATCGTCGATCTTGGTCGTCGACGCGAGCGCCCTGTCGCCTCGCAGCACCGCGACGTCGCGGCCGGTCAGCCTCTCGACCTTCGCGACGAAGTCGTTCGCCCGGAGCGGAGCGGCGACCACGCTTCCGATCGGGCCGTCGGGGCCGCGCAGCTCGAGCTCGGCCGTCGCGATCCCGTCGCTGGGGCCGGCACTCGCAAGCTCGTCGCCTGTCCGGTCGAGCACGGTCAGCGACGCCAGCGCGAGCTCGCGACGGAGTCTCGCCGCGGCCGCCACGGCCGCCGCTTCGTCGTCGGCGCGCAGAGCCTCGGCAAAGGCCTCATCGCTCCCCGCAACGCGCGCATCGGCTCGCGCCGCGTGCTCCGACTCGTCGTAGAGCGCCAGCGCCGTCTCCATCGCGGCCCCGACGCGGGCGTCCGCCTTGCCGGTTCGCGAGTCATCGGCGAGGACGCTGACGAGCACCGCCACGGCCACCATCGGCAGCGCGACGATCAGGACGAAGAACAATGTCAGGCGTCTGCGGAAGCTCACCCTGCTCAGCAGCTTAGATCGGCCTCCGGAGCGGGCATGATGAGTTCCGTTCACGGATCCCCGCATGGCACCGCCGAATTCACCCCCAGCGTGGGATCGGGCGGCGCTCACACGGGTATCCTTGGAGGCGTCGCCCGGGCGCCCGCCCGGGCTTCCCACGGGGCTATAGCTCAGTTGGGAGAGCGCCTGGATCGCACCCAGGAGGTCGCCGGTTCGAGCCCGGCTAGCTCCACTTCAGCTGGCGCGTCACGAAGTTGGTCATCAACTGTGTGGCGCGTTGAGGATCGTCGAGGTGGGGCCAGTGGCCGCTGTCCTCGAAGACTGCGATCTCAGCGCTCGGAAAGCTCTCGCGCTGACGCTGCGCTTGCTCAACCGGAATGAAGGGATCATGGCGCCCCCAGATGACGAGCGCCGGCTTCTCCAGCGGCCGCAGCACGGGGGCCAGAGCACCCATCGCCTCGGCCGGCGTCGCGCGGTAGAAGCGCATCGCTGCCCGGCGCGTCCCCCGATCGTATTCCGCCGACATCCGGTCGATGACGGCGGGGGGCAGACGGCGCGGCTGGGAGTTCAGCCAAGAGATGGCGGCATGGAAGAGCCGGCGGGTCGTGGACGCGACGAGGAACTCGCCGATCCCGCGCGTGCGATAAAGGCGCGCAAGCAGGTGCCAGCGAAAACCCAGCAGATTCCCGGTGTCGATCAAGACGCCGCTCGCAAACTGCTCCGGGTGATTGACCGCCCAGAGCAGCGCGAGACCTCCCAAGTCGTGCATCACAAGGTGGGTGCGCTCGACCCGGAGCTCCGTTAGGGCCGCCTCGATGAACGCTGCGTAGCTGAGCGGCGAGTAGTCCCAGTGTCGAGGGCGCTCAGCGTGTCCGAAGCCGGGAAGGTCGAATGCGATGACCCTGCCGAGCTCAGCCAGCCGCGGCTGCGCGAAGGCCCAGTCCTCGGCGGAGCCCGGGTTGCCGTGCAGAAGCACCATGGCTTCTGAGCTGTCTTGCGAACCGCCCTCGATCACTCGGGTCTCGAGGCCGAGGGCGCGCATGCTCCGCGTCCGAAGCGCTCCGGGCCGTCGAAGCTGGGGCGTGATAGCCGCCTGCCGCCCGCCAACTCGCCGGAATCGGTCGGTCACTGAGTTCCTGTCGTTTGCGCGGCCTCGAAACGTTCGCGCAAAGCGACCAGCTTGCGATCGCCTGCCGAGCCACCGAGGCGAACGGTGGTGTCCTCGATGTCGGCGCACTTGGCCGCGCGCCGGGAGTAGCGACGCCCGAGACCCGGAAGGCGGTGCGGCCAGCGGAGTATTCGCGGATAGAAGACGACGCCATCGGCGTTACCTTCGGCGGCGGCGACGATCGCCGCGGCGGCGGATTCCACATTGCCGAGACCGGGCCGTCCGTCGAGCCAACCATCCGCACCGGCGAGCGCGCGGTTCTCGCGCGAGGCGGGTGTGTCGACCGGGCCGAGGGCAACCTCCACCACGCGCACGCCGCGTGGCCCGAGCTCGAGCTGTAGGACTTGGGTCGCCACCGCCAACGCCGCGCGGGAGGCGGCGTAGTGGCCGAGGTGAGGGAACGGGGACACCTGGGCCATCGAGCCGACGTTGACGATCGCGCCGCCACCCTGGTCGAGCATCCGCGGTGTGAGCGCCGCCACCAGGGCGAACGGGCTCCAGAGGTTCGTCTCGAGGACCTCGCGCGCCTCGTCCCGATCCCCGACGACCCACGTCAGCCCCTGGACGCTCGCCCCGGCGTTGTTGATCAGCACCTCGACCCCGCCCAGGGCGTCGACCGCCCGCTCAGCCAGGCCGACCGCCTGACCGCGCTGCCCAAGATCGGCAACCAGGACCGCAGGGCGTACGCCGCCAGCCGCGGCGACGTCATCCGCGAGCGCGGCCAGCCGCTCCCGTCGACGGGCCGACAGCGCCAGTCGCGCACCCCGAGCGGCCAGGCATCTGGCGACCTCGGCACCGATCGCGCCCGATGCCCCCGTGATCAGCACCGACCTTCCTTCCAGCGTCGTCATCGCAGTTGTCGTTTCGACCGCACGGTCTAAAACACGTTAGCATGGTTTCGACCGTTCGGTCGATACCCTCCGGGACGTGCCGAGAAGAGCGAAGCTGCGCCCGGACGAGCCCGGCCGCGCGAGGGTGCTCGCCGCGGGCCGCGAGCTGTTCGGCGAGCGTGGCTACCACGCCACATCGATCGCCGAGATCGGCGAGCGCGCCGGAATCGCCAAGTCAGTCCTCTACCACTACTTCCACTCCAAGGCCGGCCTCTACGAGGCGATCGCTGAAGCCGAGACACAGGCACTCGTCGAGCGGGTCGCAAAGGCCGTGCCCGCCGACCCTCGGGCGCCGCGACTGCGGGCGGGCGTTGAAGCCTACCTCGGGTTCCTGGCCGAGCGCCCGGCCACCTGGCGGCTGCTCGTCCGCGACCCGCCGGTCGACCCCGCGCTCATCGAGGTCCACGAGCGCCTCGCCAAGCAGCGCTCGGCGGCGCTCGCCGCGCTCCTGGCAACCCCGGCCAAGCGCACCAACGCGACGTTGCACGTCGAGCTCGTCGCCACCGCTATCCGCGCCTTCGCAGCCTGGTGGTACGAGCACCGCGAAGTCCCACAGGAGCGGATCGTCGAGGCGATCATCGACGTCGCGCGAGCCGGAGGTCGGCATGGGTAACGACGAACAGCCGAGCAAGCTCTATCCAAGGAGCCACCTATGACGACTCCCGTGGCGTTCTTCCAGGATCCAAGCGGCAACGCCCTCTTGCTCCACCACCGCTACGCGCCACGGGCGCCTCACACCTGGCGCCCACCCGGCCGCTATTCGCGGCCCAGCAACGAACGCCACTCCCGGGCGACCACGAGCAGGGATCGCCAGATTCCCAGCTGTCTGGCGATCTCGATCGTGTCCGAGTAGCTCCAATCCTCAGCGATCCGGCCGTCCTCGAAGCGGCTGACGGTCACTCCGGGCAGCTCGACCGCTCGGCCCCGGTTCGTCCCCTGAAGCTTCCAGTGGCTGGCCACGAGATCGCCCTCGGTCGCTTGTCGCTCGACACTGAAGCGAAGGTCAGGGAAGACGCGCTGATAGAGCGCCACCGACCGTCGAGCGCCTTCGTGCCCATGGAACTCCATGGAGTTCACGTGGTCGACGAAGTGCGGCGCGTAGCAGCGCTCGAGATCCTGAGGCGACTGCCCCGAGCAGACCCGCTCAATCGCGTGGCGAGCCGTGGAGGCGTCGCCGGCCGTTGGCGCCATCCGTTGGAGCGTGGCGGTGCCTAGCGCTACGCCCGGCCGGCCGCCAGCAGCGCCAGGTTGGAGAGCCTCACGGCGCCGCCGTCGCCGCTCTGCTGCCGGATGGCCTCGGTAATCGCCGCCCAGGTCTCCTCCTGGACCTCCGGAGGGTGCGGGTCGATCATCGCGCTTACCGGCGGGGCGATCTCCTTGATGAAGGTCGTGAACTCCTCGGGAGACTGCCACTCGATGCTGACTTCGGCCTCCTCGATCTCGACGTCGGAGAAACCACCCGCTTCCAGCAGGCCGCCCAGCGCCTCGGGTGTGGGGCGCGAGAGCGGGCCGGGCGTTCCCGGCGGGGGCGGCGGCACCTCGAGCCGCTCCATCGCGGTCCGCATCGGAACCGCAAGCATCGGCACATGCTCCGGCGGTCCCCAGGAGCTGATCGCCATTCGCGCTCCGGCCTTGAGGAAGCCGCGGATCCGCGCTGCCGCCGCCTCGCCGTCAGGCTCGAAGATGATCCCCCAGCGTGAAAGCGCGGCGTCGAAGCTGTTCTCCGGATAATCCAGGCCCGCCGCATCCGACTCGACGAACTCGATGTTCTCGAGCCCGGCGGCGGCGGCGCGCTCACGGCCGAACGCGATCATCTCGGCCGAGATGTCGGTGGCCGTCACGCTGCCCTCGGGGCCGGCCGCCCTGGCCGCGCTCAGCGAGGGCTCTCCGTAGCCGGCGGCCACGTCAAGCACGCGGCTCCCGGGCTCGACCCCGGCCAGCTCGACCAGGCGCTCGCTGATCCCGCTCGTGGCCCCGTCGATCAGCTCCGACCACTTGCGCCAGCCGGTCGCCGCGCTGTCCCACTGCTGCCGCTGAGTCCCTCTGAACTCGACGGGATCAAGCGCCTTCGACTCCATGTGGTCTCCTCCGGTTGGGCCTGCCGCTGCGGCGCGAAGCCTATGAGATTCCGGTCGCGGAGAGGCTCGTGGCCGCGCCGCCGGATCTCAGGAGTCGATCAGGTCTGAGCTGGCTCGCCCACCGCTTGGAGGCGAGAGAGCGAAGCTTGAGGATCCGCCTGCTCCTTCGCCTGTCGCAGCGCGAGATCTGCCTTGGCGACCAGGCGTTCGGGGCTGTCGGCATCTCTCGGGAAGAGCGCCCAGCCGAAGCTCGCGCGCAGCTCGAAGTCGGTCAGTCCGAGCCGCCCGTTTGCCTCCTCAAGTCTCGCCCCCATCCGGTGCGCCAGCTTCTCCATGCCGGCGTCGTCGGCGCCGGCCGCGACGATCGCGAACTCGTCGCCGCCGAGCCTGGCCACGAGGTCGCCGTCCCGCACTGCGCCCGTGAGTGCCACCGCGACCTCGCACAGCACGCGGTCTCCCTCCGGATGGCCGTATTTGGTGTTGACCTCCTTGAACGAGTCCAGGTCGCAGAAGATCAGCCCGAATCCGTCGTCGCTGCTGCGCCTTCCGCGCAGCGATTCATGGAGTCGCTGCTCGAAGACGCGGCGGTTGACAAGGCCGGTGAGCGCGTCGTGGCGTGCCAGCTCGACCATGATCTGCTTGCCGCCCATGATCAGGCCGCCGAGAATGAAGAAGGTCGGGGTGAGCACCAGGGTTTCCCCGAGCAGCCCCCCATCGACCGCGTTGGAGTCGTAGAGCAACGGAAGCAGCAGCACGAGCACGCAGCCGACCACATGTGGGATCGCCTCGCGGGGGGGATAGAAGTAGGAGGCGTAGACGACGATGAACAGCAGGTAGAAGCGCGCCGGCGATTCCGCGCCTCCGGTGGCCGCCATGGCGACCGCCGTCAACGGAAGGCCCCCCGCCGAGGAGAGATGCGAGATCAGCGGGTGAACCCGGCGCCAAGGGATGACGAGCAGGCAGACCAATCCCCAGGCGGCCGCAGTCGCCGACAGCGCGAGCACGACCGGCCAGTGGCTGGTCTCCGTGCCGGGAACCAGCAGCAGCAGGCTCACGGTCACAGCCCCGATCAGGTAGAGCAGACCCGCGACGCGTCCGGCGAGCTCGCGCTCCTCCGTTACCTCGAGGGCGCGTAGCCCTCGCGTCGATCCCATCAGCGATCTCACGTTGCTCCTCTCCCAATACCGCTATCGGCGCTTGAAATCAAGCGCTTGACCGCTCGACGCGCTATTTCCGTGCGCGGTGGCGCCCAGCAGGCGCCCGGCGGCGCGTTAGAAGCGCGGCTTGCCCTCGTCGAAGCGCTCGAGGCCGTCGTCCGGGATCGGCTCCCAGGGCGCCGCGTAGGCCACGTAGGTCCGCCAGCTCGGGCGAACCCCGGGATCCCCGTCGAAGGCGCCCAGTCGCACGCTCATCTGCGTCGGATCGTCCGGGTTGCGGCTGAACAGGTGCGCACCGCACTCGCGGCAGAAGCACTTCTCGAAGCCCCCTTCGGGGTGCCGCCACGCCTTTACGAGGTCCTCGCCCTCGACGAGCCGGAACGTCCGCCCGTCGATCCTCGCCTGGGCGGACGAGGCGGTCCCGGTACGTCGCTGACAGCGCGTGCAGTGGCAGTAGCCGGCGGCGTGCGCGGGCTCCGTCAGCTCGAAGCGAACGCCGCCGCACAGGCAGCCGCCGGTCATGGACGGATCGCTCTTCGCAGGCAAGCCTCCGAGGATATGAGCTAGGCGTAAAAGGCGCCCAGCCGCTCCGCCTCCTGATCCAGCTCACGCCGGATGGAGCGGTCGAGCCCGCCGAACGGCTCGAGCTTCACGCGATCCTTGTCGTAGCGCCACGTGCCCGCCACCGCGCCGTCGACGAGGAACGTGTTGACCGAATGGGGAGTCTTCGTGTTGAAGATCCGGGGCCGGTACTCCTCGGGCAGGATCCCTGTCCGCCGCGCGTGGACGAGCAGGGTCGAGTCCCAGACCGGCAGCAAGCGAGCGGGCGCCGGGGTGTCGGGATCCGGGAGCGGCGCGCGTGCCACGTCGAGCAGCTCGGAGCCGTCCTCGGCGCGGAAACGGCGCAGCCGCAGGCGACCCAGCGCGGGCTCGAGTCGCTTGACCGGCAGACCGGTCCAGCTCGCGATGTCGTTTCGAGGCGCCGGGCCGAAGCCGCTCAGGTAGCGCTTGACCAGCAGCTCGATTCCGTCTCCCTCGTCGACCTGCGGGGGTCCGAGCCACTGCTCGGCCGAGGCGTAGACATCGGCCCGCCGCCGCTCCCACGTCCCCGCGGGCGGGGCGCGCACGAGATCGGTCCACAGCCCCAAGCCGTTGAACAGCGTGGCGCCGGGCCTGTCCAGGAGCTCGTCGATCTCGGCGCGGGTCATCGGGCCCCTGGCGAGCGCCGCCCGCACGCGCTTCGCAGCCGGTGCTATCTGGCTTGCGCTCACGCCGCGCCTGGAGCGCAAGAATTGCTCGCGTCGGGCGCTGCGGATCGCGATCGAGAGCGGCCAGTAGTCACGCGCCGAGACGAGGTGGATCGTCGATCGCATCAGGGTTCCCTGGACGACGCTGCGCCGCTTCAGGGCATCGGTCAGGTCGTCGCGCTCGAAGCCCTCGAACCGCGACCACAGGCCCACGTACATGGAGGGCGCGTACTGCGCCTGGATGCCGCCGATTCGCTCCAGGATCCTCGGAAGCGGCCCGCGGGCCCGCTCGAGCAGGAGTTGACGCGCCAGCAGGGCGCGGTTGAGGTCGCGCCGGGTGAGCGTCCGCCCGCTCATCCGGATCGCGGCTCGAGCACCACGACCGGCAGCTCTCGCGTCGCGATCTCGCGATAGTGGTCGTAGCCGCGATAGGCCTCGACGAAGCGGGGCCAGAGCGCCTCGGCCTCGTCCGCGGTCGCGAGCCGGCCGCGAACCCCGTGCCAGGCGCCCTTTACGAACGCGTCGGCTTCCGGGCTCGCCCGGAGATTGAGCCACCACGCCGGCGGGCGGGCGGCTGCCGCGTTCGCCGCCACGACTGCGAACCCGTCTCGATGCGGCACGAAGAACACCGGCGCCTCGCGCGGCTTGCCGCTGCGGCGCCCGGTTGTTCGCAGCACCAGCACATCGGCGCCCATGAAGCGCTTGCCGATCCGACCCCGCGAGACGCGAAGCGCCAACGCGTGCGCTCGCGTGGCGAGCGCGCTGCCGGGTCGATTGGCCAGACGCGGGCTGAGCCGCGAGTACAGCTCGGCGGCTCGCGAGGTGACCCGGCTCACGCCTTCGCCCCGGGGACGCAATCGGCGACCGCGAGGAAGCGCCCGCACAGCGCCCGTCCGAGCTCGTTCCAGCGTTCGATCTCGCCCCTCGTGTCAGCCAGCAGCTCGGCGGGGTCGATCCCCGCGCGGGCCGCGTCGGGGTCGTTTGCGCGCTTCCCGATCCAGCGTTCGATGGTGGCCCTCGTGACCTCGGCGTGGAACTGGATCCCCCAGGAGCGCTCAGCGGCGCGGTAGGCCTGGACGCAGACTGGGCTGCGTGCCAGAGCGCTCGCGCCCGGCGGTGGCGTGGCCTCGAAGCTGTGCCACTGAAAGGCCTCGAAGCGCTGCGGCAGCCCACCCACCACGGGGTCGTCGGCCGCCTCGGCCGTCAGCTCCACGTCGTGCCAGCCGATCTCCGAGCGCGAGGCGCGGCCGGCGGAGCCCCCGCCGACCTCCGCGAGAAGCTGGGCGCCGAGGCAGACCCCGAGCACCGGCGAGCTGTTGTCGACGAGTCCGCGAAGCAGCCGCTTCTCGTCGCGGAGCCATGGGTGCTCGTCCTCCTCGTCGACGTTGATCGCCCCGCCGAGCACGATCGCCGCCCCGTAACCATCCGGCTCCGGCGGAGGCGCATCGGGCGGGCGCCACTCGACGAGCTCGTGGCCGGCGTCAGCGGCCGCCTGGGCGAAGACCCCGGGGCCGGCGTCAGCCTGATGGACGATGGTGAGCACGCGCATCCAGATCAGGTCTACCATCTCCCCTGATGCAGGTCGTACGGATGGCAGGGATCGCGGGCGTCGTGGCAGTTCTCAGCGTCGCGGCGCTGGCATCCGCCCACGTCGTCAAGTACCCGACGAACTCGGTGAGCGTCGACTACACGAACTCCGACGACCCCGCCGCCGACGAAACCGACTACTTCTCAGGCGCGGTTTCGGCGAACAAGGCCGCCTGCCAGACGAACCGCGAGGTCGTCGTGATCGCCGACGTGCCCGGCGTGGACATCGAGCTGGGTAGCGACAAGACGACCTCGACCGGCGACTGGAAGGTCTTTGCAGAGGACGTCGCGGCAGCAAGCTACTACGCGTCGGCGGACCGCAAGACGCTGAAGCTCACCGTCAACCACCGTCACATCTGCACCGCGGTCCGCTCCCAGAGCATCGGGGCCGGTCCCTGAGCCGTCCCGACCCCGCTTCGCCCCGCCGCGCGGCTGGTAGCCGTCTCCCGGCCGCAATCGTTCCCCGCTCTACCATCCTCGCTCATGCGCATCGACGACCTGCTCGCGCAGCACAGGCCGCTGTTCTCGTTCGAGTTCTTCCCCCCCAAGACCCCCGAGGGGGTCGAGACGCTGTACGAGACGATCCGCACCCTGGCTCCGCTCGAGCCGGGCTACGTCTCGGTCACCTACGGGGCCGGCGGGGCGACGCGCGACGGCACGGTCGAGATCTCGACGACGATCAAGCGCGAGCACGGGATCGAGACGATGGCCCACCTGAGCTGCGTCGGCGAGACGCTCGAGCGACTGCGCGAGATCCTCACCAGGCTCGACGAGGGCGGAATCGAGAACATCCTTGCGCTGCGCGGCGATCCGCCGCGCGGCGAAGCCGAGTTCAAGCCTCCGGAGGGAGGGCTGTCCTCGTCGGCCGAGCTCGCGGCGCTGATCTCGCGCGAGTTCGACTTCGCGATCGGGGGCGCGTGCTTTCCCGAGGTACACCCCGAGGCCCCCAGCCTCGAGGCCGACATCGCGTTCCTGAAGACGAAGGTGGAGTCCGGCGCGAGCTTCCTGATCACCCAGCTGTTCTTCGACAACAACGCCTACTTCGACTTCGTGCCCGCGGCGCGGCGCGCCGGGATCGACGTCCCGATCATCGCCGGCGTGATGCCGATCACGAGCTACGCCCAGATCAAGCGCTTCTGTCAGATCTGCGAGGCAGTGATCCCCGACCCGCTCGCCGAGGCGATGGAGGCGCTGGGCGGCGATGAGGAGGCCGAGTTCGAGCTCGGCGTCGCCTATGCGGCGCGCCAGTGCGAGGAGCTGCTCGCCGGAGGGGCCCCCGGGGTCCACTTCTACACGCTCAACAAGGCGCCCGCCACGCGCGCCATCCTCGGCGCGCTGAAGGCGGCGCGGCCGTGGGAGCGGGCGCCCGCCGAGCCGACCCCGCTGCCGGCGAGCTAGCGGCGCTCAGTCCGAGCCGCGCTCGAACGCCTGCCGCGCCTCATCCTGTTCGAAGAAGGCCTCGAAGCGCACGATCTTGCCGTCCCTGAAGCCGAAGATCGAGCCACCTCGCTGCTCGACCCGAAGGCCATCGCGGCCGACGAACAGGCTGCGACTCAGCGCCAGGACGTCACTGCCGCGCTCGGCGAGCTGCTCGATCTCGACCCGGTGCTCGCGCCAGATGTCGAGCCACTCGTCCCACGACTGACGTAATTCGTCCCTGCCGTGATAGACGCTGCTGTCGATCTGTCCGACGGGTTGAACGAACTCGATCTGCTCGTCGAAGAGCTGTAGCAACTCGGTCTCCTCGCGGCTTCCCCGGCGAGCCTCGGAATCCGTGCTGAGCTGGTTGAAGAGCTCGTGGACCCGCCGGACGACGCCCGCGTTCGCCGACTCAACCATGTTCCGAGCCTAACCGGGCGCGGCATTAGACTGGCGCGCCGATGGCCGAATTCGACTTCGAGGGCCACACGATCACGTACGACGAGTACGGCGATGGCGACCGCGTGCTCGTCCTGATCCACGGCCTGCTGATGAACAGCCACATGTTCGAGCGCCTCGGCCCCGAGATGGCGAGGCGGGGAAACCGGGCAGTCTGCATCAACCTGCTCGGCCACGGGCCGTCGGACGCTCCGGAGGAGCTCCCGTACTACTCGATGAGCTCATTCGCCGATCAGGTCGCCGCGCTGCTCGACGACCTCGAGGTCGAGCAGGCCGTGGTCGGCGGGACCTCGCTCGGCGCCAACGTCTCGCTCGAGTTCGCCGCCCGCACTCCCGAGCGCGCCCGCGCCCTCTTCATGGAGATGCCTGTGCTCGAGAACGCGCTGCTGGCCGTCGCCGTGATCTTCACGCCGATCATGGTCGCGCTCGAGCTCGGCGCGCCGCTGCTTCGGCTGTCCGCGGGGACGCTGCGGCGCGTCCCGCGCACGAACTACCTCGTCGATATCGCGCTCGACTGGGCCCGCCGTGACCCGAAGCGCTCCGCGGACGTCCTCCAGGGCCTACTGCTGGGCCGCAGCGCCCCGCTCCCTCAGGAGCGAAAGCAGCTTCGGATGCCGGCACTCGTGATCGGGCACCCCAACGACCCGCTCCACCCGTTCAGCGACGCCGACATGGTCGTCGGTGAGATGCCGAAGGCCCGCCTCGTCGACGCCAACTCGATCCTCGAGTGGCGCATCAGTCCCGGCCGCCTCGACGACGAGCTGGCCGCATTCCTCGACGAAGTCTGGGACAGCTCGCCGACGACGCGGCGGCGCAAGCCGAGCGGCAAGTCGAGCGGCAAGCCGCGGGCGAAGAAGACCGGCGGCAAGCCCGCTCGCAAGCAGAGCACGAACCGCGGCAAGGCGACGGCCCGAAAGGGCACGAGAGCCCGCTAGGACAGCCGGTTGACGACCCGCAGGATCAGCGGGTCCATCTCGCCCACGCCGCCGCCGCGGTCCATCTTGCGGTCCTGGCGCTCGAGCAGCGCGGTCGTCAGCCGCGTGCCGAGGTAGCGCAGCGGCTCGCCGGGCAGACGCGACTCCTTCTGGTCGACGAACACGAGGTTCGTGAGCTCGCTGTCGCGCCCGGTCACGAGATCGGCGAGTGTCTGTCCGACGGTGTGGCTCGGCGCTACGCCGTGGCCGTTGTAGCCGTAGCCGTAGAGCACGCCGCCGCCGAGCGAGCCGACGTAAGGGAGGAACGTCCCCGTGATCGCGACGCAGCCACCGTAGGCGTGCGTGAACCGCACGTCCGACCACATCGGAAAGAACTGCGACCACGCGCCGCGCAGCTGATCGAAGACGTAGTCGTTGCGCATATGGCGGATGTCCATGTCGTTGCCGCGGTAGTAGGGAGCGAGGCGCCCGCCCCAGACAACCCGGTTGTCGGCGGTGAGGCGGCCGATCGTGATGAAGTTGCGCTTGTCCTCGAAGCCCTCGCGGCCGGGCCAGGCGACGCGTCCCAGCTGATCGTCGGTCAGCGGCTCGGTGACCATCGCGTAGCTCCAGATCGGGACCACGCGGCCCTTGAACTGGTCGAAGGCGTGCTGGTAGGCGTTCGTCGCGACCACGATCCGCTCCGCCTCGACGGCGCCGCGCTCGGTCGTGACGCGCCCGCTCGAGATCGCGGTCGCCGGCGAGCGCTCATGAACCCGCACCCCCATCTCGTCGATGACGCGCGCCAGACCGCGGGCGAGCCTCTGGGGGTTGATGAGAGCACCGCGGCGCTCCTTGAGCACGCCGCGGACGATCGGCGAGCCGATCACCTCACGAGCGCGCTGATCCTCGAAGTACTCGAAATCGGCCTCGGCGCCGATCCGCCGCGCGGCTTCGAGGTCGCGCTCGAGGCGCCACATCTGGCCGTCATTGACGCCGACGCCGGCGAACCCGCAGAGGTCGTAGTCGGCCTCGACGCCGTGCTCGTCGCAGAACCCGCCGATCTCGACCACCGAACGCGCCACCGCCTCGTGCGCTGCCCCCGCCCGCTCGGCCCCGTGGCGCTCGACGAGGTGGTGCAGGCTCATGTCGAGAACCGTCATCGCGTAGCCGTCGTTGTGGCCCGAGGCCCCTGACCCCGCCCAGCTTCGCTCCACGATCGTCACCTCGAGCGCGGGGTCGGCGCGCTTGAGGAAGTACGCGGTCCACATACCCGTGTAGCCGCCGCCGACGATGCAGACGTCGGCGCGCTCGGTGCCCTCCAGCGGCGGTCCCGGCACCACCGGCTCGGTCTCCCACCAGTAGATGCTGTGTTTCTCACCGGGCAAGCCGTGGCGAGTCTACGCCAGGCCTTTGCTTGCGTTGAGGCCGATCATCTAGCCTTTCGCGGCCATGACCGGCCGCCGCCCGATCGCCCATTTCGCGCTCGCCGGCGCGACCGCGTGTGCGAGCCTCGCGCTCGCCGCGTGCGGAGGCAACGACGAGGGGACCACGAGCGCGGCGTCCAGCAGCACGACGGCGCCCGGTGCCACCGGGCCGACAGGCCAGCATCCGAAGCCGGTGCCCGAGCAGGCCCACATAGATCCCTCGACCGGATCGTCAAAGGGACTGAAGCCCGACGGGCGCGAGGGGACAGAGCCTCCGCCGGTCGCCGAGGACGATCTCGAGCCGGCCGCGAACGCCGCCGGCTGCAAGCTCCAGCTCAATCTCCCCGACGAGGGCAACAAGCACCTGGCGCCCGGGGCCCCGGAGCCCGACTACGAGACGGACCCGCCCACCTCGGGGCCGCATGACCCCACCCCCATCGCGGATGGCGCTTATCGCAGCACACCCGACCCAGTGAATTTCGTGCACTCGCTCGAGCACGGTCGGATCGAGATCCAGTACAGCCCCGAGCTGCCCGAGGCCGACCAGCTGCTGCTCAAGGGGATCTTCGACGAGGATCCAGACGGCGTGCTGCTGTTTCCCAATCCCGATATGCCCTACGAGGTGGCGGTGACCGCCTGGACGAGGCTCGCGGGCTGCGCCTCCTACGACGAGTCGGTGCTCGACGTAGTGCGCGACTTCCGCGACCAGTTCCGCGGCAAGGGGCCCGAGAAGATCCAGATCTGATGGCGAGCCGCAAGCAGGAGAAGGAACGGCTTCGTCAGCAACGCCTCGAGGCGGAGAAGCACGAGGCGGAGGCGGCCCAGCGCCGCCTGATGCTCGGTTACCTGGTCGCCGGGCTGCTCGCCGCCGCGGTGGTCGCCGGCCTCGTGATCGTGATCCTCAGCGGCGGCGGCGGCGGGGGCGGCAAGGAGGGGCCGGCGGAGGCCCACATCGCCGCCCAGACCGGTACGCCGCCCGAGGGCGTCGAGCCCGACGGTCGCGAGGGCACCCCGCCGCCGCCGGTCCAGCAGGCCGACCTCCAGGAGGCAGCGAAGGCCGCGGGCTGCGAGCTGATGCTCGACCTTCCCGACGAGGGCAACTCCCACCTCAAGCCGAGCGAGACCGCACCCGACTACAAGACCAACCCGCCGACTTCGGGCGACCACGTCGTGCCGCCGCTTCAGGCCGCCGACGGCGCCTACCTCGACCCGATCCCGCCGGTCAACTACGTGCACTCGCTCGAGCACGGTCGGGCCGAGATCCAGTACAGCCCGGACCTGCCCGAGGCCGATCAACTCGTGCTGAAGGGCGTATTCGACGAGAGCCCGGGCGGGATGCTGCTGTTTCCCAACCCCGACATGCCGTACGAGGTCGCCACGACCGCGTGGACCCAGCTGATGGGCTGCAAGCACTACAACGAACGCGTCGTCGATGCGATCCGGGCGTTCCGCGACACCTACCGCGGCCAGGGCCCCGAGCCCGTCCCGTTCTAGTACGACCGGCACGCTGCACGCGGCCGTGCAGCCGTTGAACCGGTACGGCGAATCCCCCCGGCCTGTGGTGTGTTCTCGGAGGTGATGGCGGGAAGGCTGCGATTCCTGCTCCTCGCCGCGGTCTGCGGCGCGCTTGTCTGGGGCGTGGCCCCGGCGCTGTCGCTGAGCCCCTACGCCCCGGGCGCGGTCGACTTCACCCAACCCGTGCCCGAGGTCGTCGAGCTGGAGGGTCCAGGCTCGGCGCCGCCTCAGGCCCGATCGGCGGCGGACTCGCACGGCGGCGACGGGCCCGTGCGCTTCGTCTCGCCCGTGATCGAGGCCCCGGCGCGCTTCGATCTCGTCGGGATCGCCGGGGAGATGCGGCCACTGGAGTACCGCGCCCGCCTCGAGGGCGGCGAGTGGTCGGCGTGGATCGAGACCGAGTTCGGCGACCCCGTCTACTTCGGGGGCGCGGACGAGCTTCAGGTCCGCAGCCGCGGCGCGCGCCCGACGGGCGAGTTGCACTACGTAAACGTCTCTGGCACCCAGAGCTTCGCCGACACGGTCCTGACCCGGGTTCGCGCGGCGGTCAACGCCGCCTTCGTCTCGGTCGCCGGCACCGCGATCGCCGACGCACAGCCCGACGCCCCCGAGATCGTTACCCGCGAGCAGTGGGGCGCCAACCTCGCTGAGGGGGGCTGCCCGCCGCGGTCGGCGCCCTCGTACGGAGAGGTCGATGCGGCGGTCGTGCACCACACGGTGAGTGCGAACGACTACACGCCCGAGGAGGCGCCGTCGATCGTGCTCGGCATCTGCCGCTTTCACCGCAACGGAAACGGCTGGAACGACATCGGCTACAACTTCCTGATCGACCGCTTCGGGACGATCTACGAGGGTCGCGCCGGGGGGGTCGGGGCGGCGGTCGTCGGGGCGCAGGCGCAGGGCTACAACTCCCAGACCTTCGGCGCCGCGTCGATCGGCACGCATATCGTCGAGGGCGTCACCGAGGCTGCCAAGGAGGCGTTCGCGCACCTGATCGCCTGGAAGCTGGCCCTGCACGGCACGATCGCCGCGGGCAAGACGCAGCTGATCTCAGGCGGCGGGCCGTCGAACAAGTACCCGGCGGGCAAGAAGATCAGGGTCAGGCGGGTGTTCGGGCACGGAAGGGTCGGGCTGACAGCGTGCCCGGGCGCGGCGCTCAAGCACCAGATCAAGGACATACGCCACCGCGCCCAGGCGCTGATCGACCAGCACCCGGCTCCGCCGCCGGTTCCCTAGATCCAGCGGGCTTCGCGAGAATGGGCCGATGGATGTCCACGACGACATCGAGTTGCGCGCGGCGGCCGCCGGGGACGCGGCCGCGATCGTGGAACTGGTCCGGGCGAGCTTCGACCCCGCCGTGCTCGAGCTTTCGATCTACGGGTGCGACGGGATCGAGAGCTACGTGCGCGCCCTGATCGAGGTCGAACCGCGCGGAGCCGACACCACCTTCAGCGTGGCGGCAACGGGGGATCGTCCGATCGCGATCGCCGAGCTGCGGCAGCTTCCGGATTCCCTTTTCCTCAACTACATCGCGGTCGCTCCCGAGGTGCGCCGGCAGGGCGTCGGCACGGCGCTGCTCGCGGCGGCGCTCGGCCGCGCTCGGCGGCACGGGCAGAGAACGCTCGCGCTCGACGTCATGGAGGGAAACGACCCGGCGCGCGCCTGGTACCGCGGCCTGGGGCTGAGGGAGGGGCCGGCGACCGACTGGTGGACGCTGGCGCCGCCCGGCGCGGACACCTACCCCGCGGCGCCCGTTAGTGGGTGGGCCCAGGCGGCCGCCTGCCAGCGGGCCTTCGGGTTCGCCGAGGTCGGCGTGCAGGCGACACGCGGCAGCTACCGCATTGGCCTGCTCGGCCGCGACTGGTTCAGGGTCACCGATCCCGCTGCGCTCGACGACGCGGCCCTCGGCGCCACGCTGCGTGTGCTCGACCCGGCCCGATCGCTGCTCGCCCTCGTTCCCCGGGGGGCACTGCCCGAGCGGCTCGCCGCGGGCGCGGAGCGCCGCGCGACGATGCTCCGGCTCAGCGGCGAGCTCGACGAGTTGACGCGGCGGCTCGAGGAGCGCGCCCGGTGACGCCGATCCCGAAGGCGGCGCGCGACCCGTCGGGTCTCGAGCGGCGATGGGTTCCGTTCCCCGACGGTCGCTCGGCGCTCCAGGCCCTGCTCGAGTGCGCCGCGGTCCCCAGTGGCGGTCGCGTGCTGCTGCCCGCGTACGTCGGGTGGTCCCCGCGCGAGGGCTCCGGGGTATTCGACCCGATCGAGGCCCTCGGGCTCCCGTACGGCTTCTATCGCCTCGACTCGTCGCTGCGCATCGACCTCGACCACCTGGCGCGCGAGCTCGACGGCGGCGCGGCGGCGCTCGTTCTGATCCATTACTTCGGGCTCGTCGATCCCGCTGCCGCCGAGGCCGCTCGGATGGCGCGCCAGCGGGGGATCGCGGTGATCGAGGACGAGGCGCACGCG
>WNFU01001007.1_pt1 | contig 39528 bp, 30 predicted proteins | sample 5400121 | NCBI WGS metagenome assembly WNFU01 (sample SAMN13153360, study PRJNA577476) | soil metagenome | isolation source: 100 cm soil or saprolite under grassland replicate 1 | place: USA:California | collected 2016-06-15
GCCCGACGGCGAGATCGTCGAGCTGGTCGACGCTTTGCTGTCGACCGAGTACGATGCCGCGGGAGCGCCAGCGAGGATCGGCCTCGAGCTGTACACCGACCCCGACGCGCTGCCGCTGCGCGTAGCCGCCGACCGCGAGGGCGGTGGCGCGGCGACCGCGGCCGACCGTGCCGTGATCCCGATGAGCTTCCGGATGGAGGGAGCGCGGGGGGCCGGAATGCTCGAGCTCGTCTCCCGAACCTGAGCGTGCCGATAACGACCGTCATCTCGGACTTCGGAGGCGTGCTCACGACGCCCCTGCTGCGCTCGTTCATGGCCTTCCAGGACCAGACCGGGATCCCGTGGGAGGCGATGGGCCATGCGATGCAGCGCGCCGCGGAGCGCAACGGCGCCTACCCCCTTTTCGAGCTCGAGAAGGGGCGCATGACCGAGGCGGAGTTCCTGGCGCTGCTCCAGAACGAGCTCGAGCCGGAGCTCGGGCACCGCCCCGAGCTGCATGGCTTCCGCGAGATCTACTTCGACGCCCTCGACCCCAACGAGCGCATGGTCGAGCTGATGCGCGACCTGCGCTCCCGCGGGCACCGCATGGCGCTGCTGACCAACAACGTGCGCGAGTGGGAGCCGCTGTGGCGCTCGCTGCTGCCCGTCGACGAGATCTTCGAGCTGATCGTCGACTCGGCGTTCGTCGGGATGCGCAAGCCCGAGCCCGAGATCTACCAGCTCACCCTCGAGCGGCTCGGCTACCCACCGCCGGCCGAGTGCCTGTTCATCGACGACGTCGAGGTAAACGTCGAGGCCGCGCGCGAGCTGGGCCTCGCCACCGTCCACTTCCGCGACAACGAGCAGGCGATCCCGGAGATCGAGGCGGCGCTCGCTTGAGTTCCCGCCCGCTCGTGCCGAAGCATGAACAGTGACCACCACGCAGGACTCGCCCGCCGAGTCACGAGGCTCGAGTAAGACAGGAACCCGGGAATCTTTTCCTCCTCCGGGACCGCCTCCGGTCGGCTATCTGACCCCGGGCGCGCCCGGGCGGCCGGCCCCTTCCCGGTCGCGGTCCCCCTCCGCGAGCGGCAACGGGCGTGTCGCGCGACCACGCCCCCAGCGCGCTGATCTTCGCTCCACGCTGGAGCGTGTGCGCGACGAGGTGGAGGCCCTCTGGTGGCTGATCCAGGACTCCGAGCGGCGTGGCCTGTTCGTCGCCGGCGCGATCGTCCTGCTCGGCCTCGTCGTGTTCGGCGCCTACTACTACTTCGCGAAGCTGCCGGAGCGGATGGCGGACGACTATCGCGGGCGGGCCCAGCCGGCCGCCGAGCGGATCACCGACTCCATGGACGAGGTCTACAAGGGGTTCGACGAGTATCTCGACGAGACGACCTTTCCCCTGCGCCGGCTCCGAAACGCCGCGGACTACGACGAGTTCAAGCGCCGCCTGCTTCCGATCATGGACGACACCAGGGCGGCCCTTCAAAGGTCCCAGACCGCGGTCAACGCGGCCCAGTTGACGATCGAGCAGACGCAGGCCGATCTCGGGAACGTCCCCTCGGCCCCGCTTCTGGGTGGGAGCGGCTCCATCGAGGAGGCCGAGGACGCGGTCTCGGTCGCCAGGGAGTATCTCGAGGCCTCCGCGACGTTCCTGGCGGATTTCCAGCGTTTCATCGACTACGAGCAGAGATCGCTCACGATCGAACGGCGGTACCTGGCGCAAGAGCCGGAGAGCAATAGCCTCGAGTCCGCAGATCTCGCCACGGTTCACGATGCCGTGCAAAGCGACCTGAAGGAGGCGCAGAGGACGCGGAGGGCACTCCTACGGCTGGATCCTCCGCCGGACGCCGAGAAGCTCGACGAGCTCCAGGTCGAGGCGGCCAATATCAGGGTCGACTTCTACGACGACTTCCTGGCGGGGATCGAGAACCTGAACCAGGCCCAGATCTACTACGCGGCGCGGGACTACTTCATAGCCGCGATCCGCATAAACAGCCAGCAGATGCGCGCGCTGCAGGCGTTCGCCGCGAACTCACACCTCCAGGACGCGACGATCAGGCTGAGCGGGATGGCCGACGAGCTCGAGGACACGATCGCGGCGCTGGGAAGCGGAAGCGTCGATCAGAGCGAGCCCGACCGCTCACGCAAGCGTCCCACTCCGCCTCCGCCCGCGGGCGGAGGCGGCGACGAGGGTGCGAGCGAAAAGGTCTCCGTCACCTCCTGAGTCCCGCCCTGGACCAGACAGCGACCACTTGTCGAGTTTGTCCCCGCATAGGGCGACAAACTCGACACCACAGAAGCATCGCCGTCTCCAGCCATCCCCCAAATGGGTGGCAAAAGCGGTTCCGCGGAACCGTTTTCGTGCGTGAGCCGTGGTGCGGGCTGGCGCGAGCCTAGTTGTCGCTGCCGGCGCGGTCCCAGATGTACAGCTCCATCGCCTCCGCGGCGAGCTGCATCAGCCTGGGCCCGGAGAGCCACCCGAGAATGGTCTCGAGCGCGCGCTCCTCGGTGACGCCGCGGTCGATGGCCTCCTCGCCGCGGAAGCCGGCGGCGAGCTTGAGCGCCTCGCGGCGGTGCTCGCCGAGCGACGAGAACGCCCCCATCAGGAAGTCGCGATTGGGGACGGGGTGCCCGACCTCCATCGAGGCGTGCCACGCGGCGAGCATCGAGATGTCGTGCTCGTCGAGCTCGGCGATCGCCTTGGCGTAGTTCTCCTCGAGCTCGTCGTCGGGGATCTCGTCGACCCATGCCCGGACGGCCTCGCCGAGCAGCTGGCGGCGCGCCTCGCGCCCGACCGAGTCGGCGACGGCGCGGATCGCGTCCGCGGGGTCTATGAAGCAAAGTGGCATCGCGCTTGGGTACTCCGTCCTGGAGGCGGAACGAGGCCCAAAGATAGAGTCGCCGCCCGACGGCAAAACGGACGTAAAGAAGCCCGCCCGCGCTCCGACCTATGCTGGAGACGAATGCCGATCGGGACGCCGACATGAGCCTCAGCCTGATCGTCGGGCCGCCGAACGCGGGCCGTGCCGGGGCGATCCGGAAGCGCTTTATGGACGCGCTCGACCGCGACCCGGTGCTCGTCGTGCCGACCCGCGACGACGTCGACCGCTTCGAGCGTGAGCTGGCCGAGGGCGGCGCCGTCGTGGGGGGCTCGGTATGGACCTTCCCCGCGCTCTTCGACGAGGTGGCGCACGCGACGGGGGTCGGCCACCCGCCGCGGCTCGGCGACTCGCAGCGCCGCTGGCTCGTGCGCGCGGCGATCCGCGACGCCCCCGTTCGGATCCTTCGCGCCTCGGCGCGCTCGGCGGGCTTCGCCTCGGCGATGGATCGCCTGATCGACGACCTGCAGGCCTCAGGGCTCGACCCCGCGACGCTCGAGGAGCGCGCCGGCGCGCATCCCGGCGACGGCGCGTACGAGGCCGAGCTCGCCGCGGTCTTCCGGGCCTACGAGGCCCTGCGCGACGGCTTGGGTCACGCCGACCGCCACTCACTCGCCGCCGCGGCCACGGCGGCCCTGAGGACGGCTCCCGAGGCGTGGGGTCGACCCATCCTGCTCTACGGCTTCGACGACCTCACCGCCGAGCAGCTGGAGCTGCTCGGCGCGCTCGCGGCGAGCTGCGAGGTCACCGTCGCGGTCACGCACGAGGAGGACCGCGCCGCGACCGCGGCGCGCGACGAGCTGTTCGTGACGCTGCGCGACGACCTCGGGGGCAAGGTCGCCACGCGCCTCGAACCCGATCGCACCTACACCCGCAGCCCGCTGCTCTTCCACCTCGAGCGCAACCTGTTCGAGCGGCCGGAGCGCCTCGCCGAGCTCGATTCCGGACTCGTCCTGCTCTCGGCGGCCGGCGAGCGCGGCGAGGCCGAGCAGATCGGGGGCGAGATCGCCTGCCTGCTCCACTCCGGGGTCGAGCCGGACGAGATCACGGTCGTCCTGCGCTCGATCGATCGCCTCGGCCCGCTTTACGCCGAGGTGCTGTCCGGCCTCGGGATACCCGTCGCCGTCGACGCCCGCATCAGCTTCGCGGCGACCGCGACCGGCCGCGCCCTGATCGCAGCGCTGCGCGCCGCCGGCGAGGCGGGGACCGCCGACGACGTCCTCGCCGTGCTGCGCGCCGCGGCCCGAATCCCCGCAGGCCGGGCGGACTGGTTCGAGCGTCGCATGCGCCGCCGCCGGCTGCGCAGCGCCACCGACGCCCTCGCGGCGTGGCGCGAGCGCGAGGGGTGGGAGCCGAACGAGATCGAGCGGCTTCGCGACGCGCGACCATCCGAGCTCGCCGCAGAAACAGCCCAGATCGCGCGCGAGATCGCGGAGCGCCCCCACCGGCGGAGCGCGGCCACCCCGCGCCACGCGGAGGCGGTCGAGCTGCGCGCCGCCTCGGAGGCGGCCCGAGCCCTCGCCGAGATCGGCGAGCTGCCCGGCGCACCGGAACCGACTCTCCGCGACCTGATCGAGCTGCTCCAGGACCTCCAGATCCCGCTGTGGCGCGGATCGGCCGAGGGCAGGGTGCGCGTGCTCGACCCCTACCGGGTGCGCGCGCGGCGCGTTCGCTACCTCTTCGTCGCCTCGCTGCAGGAGGGCGAGTTTCCGAGCCGCGACCCCGGCGACCCCCTGCTCGGCGACGAGCGCCGCGCGGCGCTCGGTCTGCCCGCCCGCCGCGATCCCGAGCTCGAGGAGCGCTACCTCTTCTACGCGTGCGTCTCGCGGCCCAGTGAGCGTCTGTACCTCTCGTGGCGCGACTCCGACGACGACGGCCAGACGCTCGCCCCCTCGCCCTTCCTCGAGGACGTCGGGGACCTGCTGCCGCCCGCGGGACCGGCGCCTCGGCGCCGCGGGCTCGACGCGGTCACCTTCGCGCCGCGGGCGGCGCCCACGGAGGACGAGCTCGCGCGCGCGCTCGCCGCGCTCGGCCCCACCGACCCCGACGGTGCGCTCGACGAGCTCGGGGTCACCGACCCTGTCGCGGGCTCGGTCGCCGGGCGCCTGCGGCGCGCGGCGCGAACCGTCAACGGCCTCCCCGGCCCGCTGCGCTCGCCGGCCGTCCTCGGCGAGCTCGCCGATCGCCGGCTGTACGGGGCTTCCACGCTGGAGGAGTACGCGCTGTGCTCATACCGCTGGTTTGTGCGCCACGAGCTCAGGCCCCAGAGCATCGAACCCGATCCCGAGCCGCTCGCGCAGGGCGCGATCCTGCACGAGGTGCTCGAGCGCCTCTACCTCGAGCCCCCGGGTCGCGAGAAATTGCCGCGGCCCGGCGACCTCGACGCCTGGGTGGCGCGCGCCGGCGAGCTGCTCGACGAGGTCGCCGAGGCCCACGGAGCGCCGCGCGACGCCCTGGGCCGCGTGGGGCGCCGGCGCATGCTCGTCCTGATCGAACGCTTCCTGGCGCGCGAGGCCGAGAGCGAGACCCCGCTGCGCCCGGACCCCGACCTGATCGAGGCCAGCTTCGGGGACGGCGCGGACGACGACCGCCCGTCGCTCGATCTCGGCGGGCTGCGCCTGCACGGCAAGATCGACCGCGTAGACGTCGCGCCCGGCCGCCGGGCCGGGCTGGTCCGCGACTACAAGTCGGGCGCCAAGGTGACCGCTGCCGCGCGGCTCGCGAAGGAGGGCAAGCTGCAGCCGCAGCTCTACATGCTCGCCCTGCGCGAGCTGTGGGGCATCGACCCGATCGGCGGCGTCTACGTCCCGCTCGCCCCGACCGCGAAGCCAGAAGCGCGGGGCCTGCTCGACAAGCGGGAGCGCGGCGAGCTGCTCGACGCCGCGGATTTCGTGCGCACCGACTTCCTCGAGGAGGACGCCTTCGCCGAGGCACTCGACGCGGCACGCGACCGCGCCGCCGAGATCGTCACGGCGATGCGGCGCGGGGTGATCGATCGCGACCCGATCGACGACCGGTGCCCGCACTACTGCCGCTTCCAGCCGATCTGCCGTCGCGAGCGTGCGGTGGCCAGCGAGCCCGCCTCGGGCGACGACGAAGAGGAAGAGGCGTGAGCGCGCCCGAGCAGCTGCGAATCGGCGAGGCCCCGCACGTAGAACCGGCATCGGCCGACGGCGCCGACCCGCTCACCGACGAGCAGGCGGCGGCGATCGCCAACCGCGACCGCGATGTCTTCCTCGTCGCCGGCGCCGGGACCGGCAAGACGCGCGTGCTCGCGAAGCGCTACTGCGACGCCGTCACCGACGACGACGTCCGGCTGGACGAGATCCTCGCGTTCACGTTCACCGAGAAGGCCGCGGGCGAGCTGCGCGCCCGGATCCGCAAGGAGCTCGCCGACCGCGCGACCGCCGAGCCCGACCCCGTCCGGGCGCGGGAGATCTGGCGCCTCGCCCGCGACACCGACCGCGCCTGGATCGGGACGATCCACGGCTTCTGCCGCCGGCTGCTCGCCGCCCATCCCGTCGCGGCCGGGCTCGACCCGCGCTTCCGGGTCCTGTCCGAGGGCGAAGCGGACCTCGTCGCCGAGCGCGCGTTCGAGGCGGCGCTCGACGAGATCACGGCCGAGGACCCCGAGGCCGAGGCGATGGCCGCCGGCTACAGGATCGCCCGGCTGCGCAACATGGTCGTCCGCACCTACGAGCAGCTGCGCAGCCAGGGCGCCGAGCGGCCGGAGCTTCCCGAGATGGGAGATCCTGCCCCGTCGGCGAAGGCCGGCGGCGCCAACGGCGCCGATGCCGAGCCGGCGAAGCTGACGGCGTCCGAGGCCGCCGCCGCAACCGAGGCCTACCGCTGCCTGCGCGAGCTGCTGGCGGCCTTCGGGCGCCACTACGAGCGCCTCAAGCAAGAGCGCTCGGCGCTCGACTTCGAGGACCTCCAGCTGCGGGCCGTTGGCCTGCTGCGCGAGCACAGCGCGATCGGCGACGCCTACCGCGCGCGCTTCGCTCACCTCATGGTCGACGAGTTCCAGGACACCAACCGGCTCCAGCTCGACCTGATCCGCGAGCTGCGCGGCCCCGAGACGCGCCTGTTCACGGTCGGGGACGAGTTCCAGTCGATCTACGGCTTCCGTAACGCCGACCTCGAGGTCTTTCGAGCCGAGCGGGCCCGCGCCGAGAGCGCGACCGACGAGCGCATCGCGGTCCTGCCACTGCGCGGCAACTTCCGCTCCCGTCCCGAGGTCGTGGGCGCGGTGAACGCCCTGGGCGCGACGCTGCTCGAGGACTTCGAGCCGCTCGTCCCGACCCGACCCGCCCCTGAGCCCGCCGGCGCCGCTGAGTCCGCGGTCGAGCTGCTGGTCACCGAGGAGGACGGCTGGGACGCCGAGGGCGTCAACGTCGGGCGGCTGATCGGGGAGGGGACCTCGCCGGCGCGCGTCGCGGAGGCGCGCTTCCTCGCCGCCCGGCTGCGAGCGCTGGCCGACGCCGGCGTCCCGAGAAGCGGGATGGTGGTCCTGCTGCGCGCCTTCACGCACGTCGCCACCTACGAGGAGGCGCTCGAGCGCGCGGGGCTCGCTCCCTACGTTGTCGGGGGCCGCGGCTACTGGTCTGATCAGCAGGTCGAGGACATGCTGCGCCTGCTGGCCTGCGTTGCCAACCCGCTCGAGGACGAGTCCCTGTTCGGAGCGCTCGCATGCCCCGCGGTCGGCGTAACGCCCGACGCGCTGTGGCTGCTGCGCCGCGCCGCAACCGAGGACGATCGCCCCCGCCACGTGTGGCCTGTCGTCGAGCGCCACTTCGGGGATGCCGCCAAGGAGGGCGAGGCTCGAGCCGAGGAAGAGGGCGCCCCCGATCCCTGGATCGCGGCGATCGAGCCCGAGGACGCGGAGCGCCTGCGGCGCTTCTGGGAGTGCCTGGTGCGGCTGCGCGCCGCCGCCCCGCTGCTCGCGCTCGAGGCGCTCTGCGACCGCACGGCGCGCGAGTTCGGCTACGACCTCGCCGTCCTGATGCGCGAGCGCGGGCCCCAGCGGCTGGCCAACGTCCGCAAGCTGATGCGGCTCGCGCGCCAGTTCGAATCGGCGGAGGGGCGTGACCTCGGGGCCTTTCTGCGCTACGCCGAGGCGCGCACCGGGCGCGGTGAGCGAGAGGGCCAGGCCGCGACCGAGGCCGAGGACCACGACGGCGTGCGGATCATGACCATCCACGCCGCCAAGGGGCTGGAGTTCGACACCGTCGCGGTGGGTGACCTGGCGCGCGGCCTGCTCGGCGCCGGGGGGTGGATCGACCTGAGGGTCGGAGCGGCGCCCGACGGCGAGGAGGGGACCCCGAGCCTCGGGCTGCAGCTCGCTCGCGCGGGGCGCGAGTCGATCAAGCTGTGGGAGTTCGAGCGGCTAAAGCAGGAGGCATCGGAGGCGGACGCAGCCGAGGAGCTGCGGCTCGTCTACGTGGCGGTGACCCGGGCCCGCGAGCGGCTGCTGCTCAGCGGGACGTTCGGGGACAAGGACCTGGCGGACGGAGACGCGCTCTCGCGCTCGGCGCTTCGGCGCCTGCTTCCCGCGCTCGGGTTCCAGGGTGACGAGCCGGAGCTCGTAATCGAGGATGGGCGGATCGCGGTGCGGGTCAACCGGGCGGGGCCCGAGGCCGCCGAGGTGCTGGTGCGCCGCGCAGGAGGCGCGGCCGCGAGCACCTCGATCGAGCCCGGTGCCCCCCCTCCGCTGCTGCCGCCGGTCTCGGATGTCCCCGCGGCGGGCCACCTCTCCTACGCGGCGCTCGCCGACTACGAGCGCTGCGGCTACCGCTTCTACGTCAAGCGCGTGCTGGGGATCCGCGAGCCCGAATCGGGCGACGTCGAGCTCGAGGGCGGAGAATCCGATCAGCTCGTCGGCGAGGCCGATCTCGGCCCCGGCGAGCCCCTGCACGACGCCGCCGAGCGCCGGCTGCGATTCGGCACCGCCGTCCACGGGCTGCTCGAATGGAGCGCGCGCAATCGCTGGGCGGGTCCCGGCCGTGAGCGCTGCGCGGCCCTGCTGCGCCGCGACGGACTCGAGCCGACGGACGGAGAGGTGACGCGGGCGCTCGAGCTCGTGGACGGCTGGCTCGAATCGGACCTGCGCGCCTCGCTCGACGCGCCCAGGGTGAGGCTGCGGCCCGAGGCTTCGTTCATGCTCGCGATCGGCGGCAGCGTGGTGCGCGGCAAGATGGACCTCGTCGCCGAGCTGCCCGACGGCGAGCTGCTCGTCGTCGACTACAAGACCGACACGCTCGGCGGCGAGACCCCCGCGGGCCTGATCGCGCGCTACGAGGCGCAGCGCTCGCTGTACGCGCTCGCGGCCGCGCGCGGGCTGTCGCGCGGCGGCTCCGAGCCGGCCGCGGTGCGGACGAGCTACCTGTTCCTGGAGCGCCCCGCCGAGCCCGTCGAGCGCACCTTCGCGGTGGCGGACCTCGAGGCGGCGCGGCACGAGATCGAGCGCCTCGTGGCGGGGGTGCGCGCCGGAAGCTTCGAGGTGACCTCACAGCCCCACCGCGCGCTGTGTCACGACTGCCCGGCGCGCGAGCGGCTGTGCATCCACCCGTCCGAGCGCACGATGGCCGCCGCGCCCTGACGAGCGATGTCGCGGCTCGCCCTGTTCGCATACGGCTCCCTCGTCAACCCGCACAGCGCGTCGCGCACGCTCGGCCGGCCCGTCGAGGCCTCCGCGGTCGTGCGGGTCGCCGGGTGGCGCCGCCGCTGGTCGACGATGCGCGACAACCTCGCCTGCGAGAAGACCTTCGCCCGGGCCGTCGACGGCGTGCTGCTCCGCCACGTGCTGGGGCTCAACCTCGAGCCCTCCGATGACGACGGCGACGCCCCGAACGGCGTCCTGCTCGAGCTAGACGAGGACGAGCTGGAGCGCCTCGACCTGCGCGAGCTGCGCTACGACCGCATCGAGCTGACCGACCGGATCGAGCGCCCGCGGGGGATCGACGCGGTCTTCGCCTACCGGGCGAAGCCCGCGCACTACGCGCCGCAGCCGGTCGGCGACGCGGTGATCATCTCGTCCTACGCCGCCTTCGTCGAGGCGGCGTTCGAGGCGCTCGGCGACGGCCAGCGCAAGCTCTACCTCGAGACCACCGGCCCGCCGCCCGTCGAGGTCATCGATGCGGTGCTGGTCCGAGACCGGATCCCGGCCGGCAACCCCCGCGACTGGTAGCCGGCGCCTAGCTCAGCTAGGTGCGGCGCGCCGCGGCGCGCCCGTTCCCGTTCCACTCCTGCGCCCAGCCGTGGAGCTCGCGGATCGCCGGGCGCAGGCCGCGGCCCTTGTCGGTAAGCGCGTAGGAGACGCGGGGGCGCGAGCCGTTGGCGGCCTCGACGGAGCGCTCGACCAGGCCCTCGGCCTCCAACTCGCGCAGGCGTTGGCAGAGGACGCGGTCGGAGACGCGAGGAATCGCGACGGACAGCTCCGCGAAGTAGTGCGGGCGCTCGGAGAGCGCCCACAGGATCGCGCCGGCCCAGCGCTTGCCGATCAGCTCCACCGCGGCGTGGAAGTGTGGACAGACGCGTGGACGCGTCGCCCGTTGCGTGGACGAGATCGGCTCCACCCTGAGATCAGCTTACACAAGCCCCTCCGCGTCCCACGAGCGTCGGGCGGATGCTCCCAGCAGGTCGCCTAGGCCACGCAGGGACCGGTGTCGACCGCGCCCGCGGCGCGCTGCAGGGCCGCCTCGACCACCTGGTTGGGGACGCCCAGCCCGCTGTCGGGCTTGCCCCCGACCGTGGCCGCGAACACCGTCGCGAGCACCTCGCCGTCGCCGTCGACGACGGGACCGCCCGAGTTGCCGTTGCGCACGTCGGCGCGAAACGGCGTCATCAGGCGAGTGACGGGGCCGCGGCCGTAGGAGTCCTGGCTGATGACCTCGGTCGTGTCGCCGAGGCGCGCGGGCGCGATCGCGAAGGGGCCGTTCTCCGGATAGCCCAGCACCGCCCCCTCGGTCCCCTTGCCGGCCATCGGGGCGATCTGAAGCGGGTCGGCGTCGAGGTCCTCGACCTCGAGCACGGCGACGTCGTTTCGGGGCTCGTAGTGGACCGCCGTCGCGTCGAGCTCGGTTCCCGCCTGCGTCTCCACGCTGGTGTCGTCCTCGCCGGCGACGACGTGGGCATTGGTGACCACGAGGCCGGGCGCCGCCACCCAGCCCGAGCCTGAGACGCCGAGACCGCACGCCGTGCCGAGCACGCGAACGACGCTCTCCCCGGCGGCCTGCACCTCGGGGTCGCGTGCGATCGCGGCGTTCGGCGCGGCGACGTGCGCCTCCGGCCCCTTTACGTCGGGCGTGGGGTCGATCCGGTTGAGCACGTTGAGGATCGGCCCCGACGGCGGCAGCGCGTCGTTGAGCGCGCCGAGGATCTGCGACTCCTGGACGGCCGTGCGCAGCTCGCGGGCCCCGGGGGTGTGAAGGGCGGCCGCCCCGAAGACCCACGCGAGCACGAGCGCCAGCGCCGCGAACAGCGCCGCCCCTCCGGCGCCATCGACCACGGCGCCTCCCGGGCCGCGCACGTACCTCATCCGCACTCCGTGGGCGAATCCCTCCACCGCCACGGCGAGGATCGCCCCCAGGATCAGCCCGCCGAGCAGCGCGCTGAGCGGCGCGTAGGGCGACTCCGAGCCGTTCTCGAGCAGCGCCGGGCCCAGCCTCGAGCCCAGCACGGCGCCGCCCGCGAACCCGCCGAGCGTCAGCGCACCGACGATCAGCCCGTGTCCGTAGCCCCAGTAGCCGAACGCGAGCGCGACGGCGACGATCACCCAGTCGATCGCCGTCATGCGTGGTGATGCGCTTGCAGCCGGGAGTGGGCCAAGTGGCTAGATTTGGGGGGTGAACCCGTGTGGTCCGCTCTGCGAGGGGACGCCGTCCGCCCCGCGGGGATGGCAACGTACTCGATCGCTCCCCGGTTGAGCCCGATCGGCGCCGCGGCGGCGCGCCGCCGCCGGCTTCTAACGCGAGCACTCCCGGTCGTCCTCCTCTGCGTGGCGTCGTTCATCGCCGGAGCGGCGGTCGGGGCCAGCTCGCCGGCGCGCGAGGCGGCGCAGCGCTTCGCCGACGCATGGGCGGGCCAGGACTTCGCCGCGATGCACGCCGAGCTGACCGACGAGGCCCAGGCGCGCTACCCGCTCGACGAGTTCACCGCCACCTACACCGAGGCACAGCGCACGGCGACCGTCGACACGGTCGACCCGGGGGATGCCGAGGGACCGAAGTCGTCATCGGGAACCGACGTCGTCACCGTGCCGCTGAGGATCGCCACGCACGCGTTCGGCACGGTGGAGGACAGCCTCGTGCTTCCGGTCGACGGCGACGCGATCGCCTGGGAGCCGCACCTCGTCTTCCCGGGACTCCGGGCCGGTGAGCACCTCGATCGCCGCGAGGACGTCCCCGAGCGCGCCCCGATCCTGGCGCGCGACGAAACCCCGCTGGCCGAGGGACCGCCCGCGGCGCGCAGCTCGCCGCTCGGAGTCGCGGCGACCAACGTCGCGGGCGTGGTCGGCACACCGAAGCGCGCTCAGGCCGAGGAGCTCGCCGCGTTTGGCTTCCCCGAGGGCTCCGCGACCGGGGTGAGCGGGCTGGAGCAGGCCTTCAACCTGAGGCTCGCCGGACAGCCGGGCGGCGAGCTGCTCGCCGTCAGCGACAAGGGCGACGGCGGCGATAGTCGCGTGCTGGCGAGCGGCGAACCCCGTCCGGGCGAGCCGGTTCACACGTCGATCGACCCCGCGCTCCAGGAGATCGCGGTCACCGCGCTGGGCGACCGCTTCGGGGGCGTCGCCGTGCTCGACACCGACGACGGCTCGGTGAGGGCGCTTTCAGGAATCGCCTTCTCGGCCCCCCAGCCCCCGGGCTCCACCTTCAAGATCGTGACCACTACCGCCGCGCTCGAGGCCGACGCCGTGGAGCTCGACGACACGTTCCCGGTCGAGACGGCCAACTCCGAGATCGGCCGCGAGATCAGCAACGCCCACGACGAACCGTGCGGCGGCACCTTCGTCGAGAGCTTCGCCAAGTCGTGCAACACCGTGTTCGCCCCGCTCGGAGTCAGGGTCGGCGGCGAGGCCCTCGTCGACGCGGCGGAGCGCTACGGGTTCAACGCCCCGCCGGCGCTCTACGACGCCGCGGCGACGGCCGTCGTCGATCCTCCCGAGAGCGAGATCCCCGAGGCGCTCGACACCGACGTCGAGGTCGGCGAGTCGGCGATCGGCCAGGGCCAGGTGCTCGCGACCCCGCTCGAGATGGCCTCGATCGCGCAGACGGTCGCCAACGAGGGCGAGCGAAGCCCCACCCCGCTCGTCACCGACCCGGAGCTGGGTCCCGACGTTCAGCCCGTACGGGTCACGACGCCGAAGGTCGCGTCGACGCTGCGCGACCTGATGCTCGAGGTCGTAAACAGCGGCACGGGGGTGGCTGCGGCTCTGCCCGGCATACACGTCGCGGGCAAGACGGGCACCGCCGAGTTGGGGCCCGACGCCCTCGAGGCGGGGGAGGAGCCTCCGGCCGAGGGCGAGGAGCCGGAGCAGAAGCTCGATGCGTGGTTCACGTGCTTTGCCCCCGCCGAGTCACCGGAGATCGCCGTCGCGGTGATGATCGTCGACGCGGAGGGCGACGGCGGCGAGGTCGCGGCGCCGATCGCCCGCCAGGTGCTGGCCGCAAAGCTCCTGGGCTAGAGGGCCCGAAGGCCTATTGCTCTTCCCCGGTCGGGAAGCCGACCGCGGCGGCGATCACGACGAGCATCCCGCCGATCACGGCGAGCAGGCCGCCCAGGGTGTTCGCGACCTGGGCCAGCAGGGCGCCGCCGACCGAGAGCGCCGTCCCGCCCGCGAGCAGCAGCCACCAGCCGCCGCCGCGGCCGCGCGCCGCGGGTGCCGTGACCACGGCCACCACGACCATCACGACCAGGGCCGCGACGGACACCGCGGTCCCGAAGATCCCTACGAGCACGAGCAGCGCGGCGATCGCCGCGACGACCAGCAGTATCTGCAGCGCCCGCGTCGAGGTCGCGACCGAGGTGGTTTCGGGCGTCGCTGCCATCTAGATGTCCAGCTGGACGCGCCCGTCCCCGGACGCCGAGGGAATCTCCAGCTCCAGGGGGCGGTTCTCGGTCACGCCCTGGTCGACCTCGAACAGCAACATCGCCCCCTGGATCGGGCCGGCGGCGGCCGGCGTGCCGGGCGCCGGGATCTGCTCGTCGGGCGGGATCGACGTTCCGGGCTTGAGCGCATAGGGGCTGTCGTTGGGCTTCGGCTCGTACGTCTCGTCGCGCGTGTCGACGACCCTGAAGTCGCCGGGCACGTCCTGCGCGTCGTCGCCTGCGTTCTCGATCGTCATGAAGACGCCCAGGTAGGCCTTGCCCGGCGCGGGGTCGGGCTCGCCCTGGAGGTAGGCGACGTCCTCGGGGTCGTCCGGGTTGAGGAAGCGGGTGATCTGGACGTTGTAGCGCAGATCGCCGAGCTCGACCGCCTCGCCCTCCTTGACGCTGCGCTCGTTCTCGTCGATCCCGCATCCCGCCGCGATCACCGACACCGCGCCGAGCGCCGCGGCGAGGGCGAGCAGGCGTGTGAGCGTGATGTTGGGGTGCACCCGCACCGGCGGCGCCAGTCTATTTCTCAGCGTGGCGCGGCGGGGATCCGGTCCTCGCCCGCGACGCGCACGGGCTCGACGCTCGCGCCGGACTCGAGAAGCCCCTTGAGACGCCGCAGCGCGCGGCGCCACTGGCGGCGATACCAGCGCGTTGCCCCGAACAGCTCCCGGGCGCGGTCGACCGGGTGGGACGGCTCGGTCCAGAACGTCAGCCGCAGCTCCGTCGCACCGCCCGGCTCGCCGACAAGCTCCCAGACCGTGAACACCGGGATGCGGTCGATGCGGCCCCCGCGCCCGCGCTCGTAGATCCGGTGGGGGCGCTCCGCCTCCTCGATGATCGTCTCCATCCACAGCGTGGTGAAAGGCGGCTCGGTGCGAAATCGCGCCGCCGCCCCCACCCCGCTCGAGGGCAGGCGCTCGAGGCGCAGCTCGGAGATGAAGTGGTCCGAGAACGACTCCCGGTTGGCCAGGTCGCACAGGAAGTCGAAGACGCGCTCGCGCGGCTGGTCGACGACGATGCTCGCGGAGATCGGGCCCATCGGATCGTGGGCGATTGTATTCACGCAACGGGCGGCGTCCGCGTTAGTTTCCCGGCCGCAGTTTGCGGCTTTTCCCGGTGGGGGTAACCGCACCGCCGGCAGGGCCACGTTATTCTCGTTACCAGCTGGATTCCGGCCCGGCCCGGCCCGGAGGAGAGCGTTGGCAGTCGAAGCAGCAGGACCCAATGTCTATGAGACAGGGAACGCCGCAGCGACGGGATCGTTCATCTGCCTCGAGTGCGGCTTCCAGGTCGCGCTGACCGCCCTCGACGAGGTCCCCGAGTGCCCGACCTGCGGCGGGTCGCAATTCCGCCGCGCATCGCTGTTCGAGCAGACGACGCTGAGCGAGGAGCCCGCGGTCGAGCAGGAGCCCGGCGAGCCGGCGTGGCTGCGGCGCCTGCGCCGCGAGCTCACCGCGGAGGGACATTTCCTGTGCTTCGAGGACGACGCCGGCGAGGTCTCTGCGATCCCGATCCCTGAGGGTTGGACCCGGATCGGGCGCAGCATCACCGCCGACATCCGCCTCGACGACCCCACCGTCTCGCGGCGGCACGCGCTGATCGTCAAGACGGACTCGGGCGACCTGCGCGTGCTCGACGACCGCAGCCTCAACGGCCTGTTCGTCAACGGCGAGCGGGAAGAGTGGAGCTCACTCGGCGACGGCGACGAGCTCGAGATCGGCCGCTACCGCCTCCACCTCGTCGACACGGCGATGAGCCGCCCGCCGCTCAACCCCGCGGCAATCTCGGCCTGAGCGGCCGTCCAGCCGACGGAAGCGGAGCGCATCGCGCTCCGGCATCGAGTGCACAGTTGCCCCCTCTATAGCGGGGTCAAGTGTTCCCTTGACCACCGAATGCGATCAGGCGCGCATCGCTTCGGGACGGCCCGTCGCGCCGGTCGCCGAGCGCAGGCGCAGCGCTACGGCGAACACCGCGGCCGCCACCGCCATCGGCACGTAGACGAGCGCCCACGAGAAGGCGGGCGGGTCCTCGTAGGGGGCGAAGGCGAACGGCAGCGCATGGGAGACGGCGAAGCCGACGACCGTCGTCGCTCCGAGCGCCGCGGCCAGCGTCGCCGCATTGGGGGCGCGCCGCCGCACCATGACCAGGACGGCGAGGAAAGCTCCGTACTGGAACGGCAGGAAGATCCAGAACCCCACCGGCAGCTCGTAAAGCCGGCCCTCGTTGACGACGTGGTCGACGTCGTGCGCGACGAGGAGCATGAGAAGGACCGTCAGCAGGCCGGTGAGCGTGCGCCAGCGCGACGCGTCGCCGCCCGTATCACTCGCAACCGCGCTCATCGACTTCCTCGAATGCACGCTACGCCGCGCCTCGGCCCGGTATGTGTGAGTTGGGTCACGCTTAGTCCTTCTCTGTATAAGCCTTCGTTGATGGTTTTCGCGCTGGCATTTGGCCTGCTTCTTGTTGGCGGTGCCCTGGTTGCCGTCGCCGCCTCGCTACCGGGCGACGGAGTCACACGCGCTGGCCCTGCCTTCCTCGCGCTCTTGTTTTTGCTCGTGGGCGGAATCGCATTGATCGTCGCGCTCCTTCGCCAACTAGGAACGCACAAGCGGCGACGATCCCCGCTGCGCTGGCTCGATTAAGACCTGTCCAGTCGTGGCTACCGGCTCCTGCTGGCCGTTTGCGTTGAGCGCGTCGCCTAGGCGCTTCTGCGTTTGGCGACGTGGCCTGTATTCACCCCCGTATTCGGTGCAAAAACCGGCCAGGTGCCGGCGGCCAGGGCTCGACGGCCGACTTCACCCCTTGCGGCCGGTGCCCTACTCCGTCGAGATGCTCGGGTCCGCCTGGACCCTGTGCGGGACGATCATGAGGAAGTTGTCCGAGGCGGCGGCCGCAAGCGTCAGCATGCGTTCGGACTCCTCGTCCTGGTCGGTTGCGCGCAGCTCGGCGGCGTAGTGGTCGAGCAGGTCCTGGACGTCGAGCTCGCCCTCGGCGTCGAGCTCCGAGAGCTCGACTTTGGCGCCCTCGCCGAGGCGGCGCTCGATCGCGCCGCGATCGAGGTTCCACTCGTTGACGCGGACGTAGACGCGCCCGCCGGTCATCCCCGAGCACGCCCAGGGGCCGATGTCGCCGAGCACCACGGCGCGGCCCGAGGTCATGTACTCGAACGCGAAGCCCTTGGCGTTGGCGCGGTCGGCGAGCAGGCCGCGCGCGTCGTCGAGCGGCTCGGCGGGCTCACCCGCCAGGACCACGTCGGCGCCCGACAGCCGGATGCAGAAGCGCGAGTCGGCCGATCCCTGGACGAACAGCCGGCCGCGCTGGGCGCCGTAGGCAAATGACTTGCCGACCGAGCCGTTGACCCGCCGGCCCTCGGAGTTCTTGCCCTTGAGGATCGACACGGTGCCGCCGAGCATCGTCTTGCCGACGCCGTCCTGGGCGCCGCCCTCGACGCGGACGACGACGCCGTAGGCGTTGAAGGCGCCGAAGCCCTGGCCGGCGACCGAGCCGCCGTTGAACGACAGCTCGGCGAGCACGTCGTGCTCGGTTCCCTCGGGCGCGCCCTCGTAGATCCGCGCCCGCGCCAGCGCCCCGGCGAGCTCGGTTCCGAGGACGCGGTCGTGGGCGTCGGTGGGACGCGGGAACTCCTGGCGCACGGCGCTTCCCGAGCACACCTCGGCGGCGAGGCCCGCGATCTGCGACGAGGCCTGCTTGGGCTCCATGCGGATCGGCCGCGCCCGCACCAGCCCGGCCTCGGCGCGCGCCTCGACCAGCTCCTCCTCGGGGACGGGCAGGTCGGCGGGCTCGAGGTCGAGGTACTCCTCGAGCGGCGTGATCAGCTCGGAGAGGTCGATTCGCTCGGCGTGGGAGATCTGCTCGAGCAGGTCATAGCGCCCCACCAGGTCCTGGGCGCGCTCGTAGCCCAGCTCGGCGACGACGGCCTTTACCTCCTCGCCCATCGACTGGAAGAAGCGGGCGCAGTTCTCGGCCGCCGAGTCGACGGCCTGCGGCGTGAACTTCTTGAGGCCGTGCTCCTGGGCCTGCTCGGTGGTCTCGATCTGGGTCGCGATCCCGACGTGGCAGGTGTCGAGCTGGCAGCCGCGGCAGATCGTGCAGCCGAGCGACACCATCGCCAGGGTGCCGAAGGCGACGCGGTTGGCGCCCATGCAGTGGAGCTTCACGATGTCGTGGGCGTGGCGGTAGCCGCCGTCGGCCCAGATCTCGACGCGGTTGCGCAGCCCCGCCTCCATCAGCGCGCGGTGGACGGCGCGCGTTCCGATGTCGGACGGCAGCCCGACGTGGCGCAGCGCGTGCTGGCGCGCGGCGCCGGTCCCGCCCTCGAAGCCCGACAGCGTGATGATGTCGGCGCCGGCCTTCGCGATTCCCAGCCCGATCGTGCCGACGTTCGGCACCACCGGGACCTTGACCGAGACCCGCACGTCGGGGTTGACGGTCTTGAGCTCGTCGATCAGCTCGGCGAGGTCCTCGATCGAGTAGAGGTCGTGGTTGTTCGAGGGCGAGATCAGGTCGGTGCCCGGCGAGGCGTTTCGGGCCGCGGCGACCTTCTCGGAGACCTTCTTGCCCGGCAGGTGGCCGCCCTCGCCGGGCTTTGCCCCCTGGCCGATCTTGATCTCGGCGACGTAGGAGGAGTTGATCATCTCGGCCGAGACGCCGAAGCGCCCCGAGGCGACCTGCTGGCCGCGCCACTTGCGGAACTCGCCGTACATGTCGCGGATCTCGCCGCCCTCGCCGTTGATGCAGAGGATGTTGATCGCCCTCGCCGCCTGGGCGTAGGAGCGGAACGCCGGCTCCGACTGCGAGCCGAAGCTCATCGAGGAGATCACGATCGGGTAGTCGTGGTGACCGACGCTCGCGTCGACCGACGCCGCATCCACCGGTACGTCGCGATCGGACTTCAGCGCCACGATATGCCGCATCGAGATCGGGTTGGTGTGCTCGAGCTCGCGGACCTTCTGCGAGTAGTCCTCGTAGCTCGCCGTGCCGTTGGACGCCGCGACGGCCGCCTTGTAGACCTTGGGGTAGAAGCGGAAGGTCTTCGCGGGCTTGTCGTCCTCGTCGCCCCGCAGGATCCGGTGGCGCGCGTCGGCCTCGGCGTCGAGGTGCGCGAACCCGACGCCGCCCTTCGGCGAGGCGCAGAACGCCGGCGTCTGAAGCAGCTCGGCGAGCTCGGGCTTGACGCCGATCGACGAGAACTGGCGCGCGTAGCCGCGCGACTCGTGGATCCCGATCGTCGAGATCACCTTCTCGATCCCCTTGCGCAGCGCCGCGCAGATGTTGTCGGTGTCCTGCCGGTAGTCGTCGACGCAGATGACCTCGAGCATCACGTAGGGGCAGACGCCGTTGGCCCCGAGACCGAGCGCGAGCATCACGTCGTGGACGTTGCGGATCGCCGCGGAGCGCAGCAGCAGCGAGCAGCGGCGGCGCAGGTTCTCCTCGCCCGGGTCGACCCGGAACTGCTTCAGCGCCTGGTCGACCGTGGAGGTCGCGAGATGGGGATCGAGGAAGCGGCGATCGCCCTCGTAGACGGTGCGGTCGGTGAGCACGAGAAGCTCCACGCCCTCGGCGACCTTTCGAACCGCCTCCTGCTTGAGGCGCTCGATCGCCCCCGCGGTCGTCTCCGACTCGAGCAGCGAGATGTCGAGCGCCCCGGCGCGGCCGCGGAACTGCTCCCAGAGGTCCTCGAGCAGGTAGGTCTGGTGCTCGCGGGCGATCTCGCGCAGCACGTCGTCGGACAGCGGCGCGATCTCGTGGTGTCCGCCGAGGATGACCGGGAACGACGTCTCGACAGTCCGGGTGTCGGTGGCCGGGTCGTCGATCAAGGGCCGGCGGCCGAACACGGCGCGGGTGGAGAAGTGCTCGATCTCGCGCTCGCGGTCGATCGCCGGGTTGGTGACGACGGCGACCGTCTCCTTGAAGTAGTCGGCGAGGTTCTGGCGCTCGGGCGACAGCGCCGCGAGCGGCCCGTCGTAGCCCAGCGAGCCGATCGGCTCGGCGCCGTTCGAGGCCATCTGCTGGACGAGCTTGGTGTCCTCGCGCTGCCAGCCGAAGCCGGCGAGGATGCGGTCGGAGACCTTGACCGGCTCCTCGGGGCCGGCCTTGGCGTAGCCGGGGATCTCGGGCCCCTCCAGCGGACCGCCGGTCTCCAACGCGCGCTCGTACGGAGCGACCTCGGCGGCGCCGGTGCGCTTCACCCAGCGATCGCGGACGACCCGCAGCAGCTGCTCGTGGGTGTGCAGGGTCGAGGCGCGCTTCTCACGGTCGATCGTGACCATGAACTTCTCACCCGGCCCGAGCGGCTTGGGCTCGGAGGCGAGGCCGGAGATCGAGACGACGCCGGGCTCGGAGCTGAACACGAAGTCCTCGTTCGTCTCGAGCTGCCACAGCGGGCGCAGCCCCATCGCGTCGGCGGAGAACACGCACTCGTCGTGGTGGCGCGAGATCAGGGCGACCGGGCCCTGCGCGTAGGGGCCCATCGCCTGGCGCAGGTACATGTAGAACGAGTGAAGCTCGTCGGGCAGGTCGCGGATCTCGTCGACGATCGGGGGAACGATCATCTCCATCGCCTCGGCGAGGCTGAGCCGATCGCGGTTGACCAGCGTCTCGATCACGCGGTTGAGGTCCTGGGAGTCCGAGGAGCCGGGCTGGATCGGGACGCCGAGCATGCGCCCTTCCTGGCGCAGCTGCTCGATCGTGTTGATCTCGCCGTTGTGGCCGAGGACCGAGAACGGCTGGACGCGCTTGAACGACGGCCAGGTGTTCGTCGAGTAGCGGTTGTGGCCGAAGCAGGCCACGGTCTCGAAGCGCTCGTCCGAGAGCTCGGAGAAGTACGACCCCAGCACCTTGGGGGCGCCCATCACCTTGTAGACGCAGGTCGTCGGCGAGAACGAGGCGATCGTGAACCCGAGCCGCCGCTCGAGCTCGATCGCGAGGTCGAAGAGGACGCGATCGCGCCGCTCGGGCTCGGGGACGAGACCCGCGATCTGCCAGAAGTGGGGCTCCTCCTCGCGCGCCGTCGGCCCCAGCGCCGCCGGGTCGACCGCACCCGTGCGCTCGGCCAGGATGCGGAAGCCGCCCTGCCCGAGGATCTCGCGGGCGCCGTGGAGCCCGCGCTCGAGGTCCTGGGAGCGCTCGATGAAGATGTGTCCGACCGCGAACGCGGCATCGAGCGCGAGCGCCGGGCTATGTCCTCCCGAGCGCACCTCCTCGGCCCAGATCTTGCGTGGGATGTCGACCAGCAGGCCGCAGCCGTCGCCCTCGCCGTCGACGTTGCCCGCCCTGTGAAGCATCTTCTGAAGCGAGATCAGCGCGAGGTCGACCGGCTCGCGGCTCGGGGTCGCGTCCTTGCGCACGGACGCGTAGATCGCGCACGCATCGCGATCCTCGACGCTTGGCGGTGACACGCGGGGCCGCCACGCCTGCTCGGGTGAGTAGCGGCTTGGGGACGAGCGGGAACGCATCTGACCTCCGGATCCGCGCCTTCTTCGAGCGGGCGCGCGACGGGGAATAGCGGAACGGGGATTATAGTCGCGCCCAATGTCGGCGACGATCGCGATCCTCTCCCAGAAGGGCGGCACGGGGAAGACCACTCTTACCCGCTCGCTGGCCGATGTATTCGGGCGCGTGGGCCTCGACGTGCTCGCCGTCGACGCCGATCCGCAGGGCAACCTCAGCGACTACTACGACGCCGACCCCGACGCCCAGCCGACGCTCGGCGAGGTGCTCGCCGGGCAGGCCAGGGCGGCGGACGCCGTCCACGGGGAGGTGATCCCCGCGAACCTCGGGCTCGCCGAGGCCGAGCTGATGCTCGCGGGGAAGATCGGCCGCGAGATGACGCTGCGAAACGCGCTGCGCGACGTAAAGCGCCACCACGACCTCGTGCTGATCGACTGCCCGCCGACGCTCGGCCTGCTGACCGTCAACGCCCTCGTCGCTGCGACGCACGCGATCCTCTCCACCGAGCCGAAGTACTTCTCGCTCCAGGGCGTCGAGCAGGCGATGGAGGTCTTCGGCCTGGCGCGCGAGAGCCTCAACCCCGAGCTCGAGCTGCTCGGGGTCGTGCTCAACATCGCCAACATGCGCACCCGCCACGCGCGCCAGACGCTCGAGTCGCTGCGCGAGCGATTCGGCGACGCCGTCTGCGACGAGGTGATCAGGCAGTCGATCGTCTACGCGGAGTCGGCGGAGCGCGCCGTGCCGATCCTCGACTACCGCCCGAAGCGCGGCGTGGACTACGTCGATCTTGCCGGCGAGCTGCTGAGCAGGCTCGGCTGGTCCGAGCAGGCGGACCGCACCAGAGAGCTGCGCGCCGAGTTCGCACCTGAGCCAGTTGCCGCGACCCCGGAGGTCCGATGAGCCAGAAGGATTCCCAAGAAGCCCTCGAGGCGACGATCGATCGCTACAACGAGGCGTGGAACGCCCATGACCTCGACGCGATCATGGAGATGCACGCTCTCGACATGGTGTTCGACAACCACACCGCGGGCGAGTCCGCCCAGGGCGCCGAGGTGCGCGAGCACATTGGCTCGATCTTCGAGACCTGGCCCGACATCCGCTTCGAGACGCGGCGGCTGTACGTGCGCGACGGGCTGGTGGCGCAGGAGTGGACGGCGAGCGCGACGCACTCAAACACCATGCGGCGCGGCGATCTCGTCGCCGAGCCGACCGGCAAGCGGATCGAATGGCGGGGAGTGGACGTGATCCCGTTCGACGACGGGCTCGTCAAGCGCAAGGACGTCTACTCGGACTCCGTCTCGATCTTGCGCCAGGTCGGGCTGCTGGACTGATCACAGCTCAGGGACGTCGGCCCCCAGCGGGGAGAACGGCGCCCGCCGCACCTCCGCCCAGTCCGAGACCTTCTGCTTGAGGGCCTCCACCACCTTGCCGGTGCTCTGCCAGTACGTCCAGACCAACAGGCTCGGCCCGGCGCCCGAGATCGTCGCCCCGAGCGCGCCCAGCCGCTCGGCCTCGGCGAGCAGCTCCATCGAGCGCGGGTACAGCGCGGCGCGGCGCGGCTGGTGGACGCGGTCGGCGAGGCCGCGCCCGATCAGGGTGAGGTCGGAGCGCTGGATGCCGAGGACGAGCTCCGCCGCGGCGGCTACGTTCGCGACCGCGTCATCAAGCGGGATCTCCGGCGGCAGCGCGGCGCGCGCATCCGCCGTCGGCACCCGCTCGCCGGGGATCACGAGCACGGCCTCGACGCCCTCGGGCGGGTCGAAGCGAGTGGCGCGGGGGACCCCGGCGTCGCTGGAGCAGATGACGAAGCCTCCGTAGAGCGCCGCCGCGACGTTGTCGGGATGTCCCTCGAGGTCGACGGCCATCGCGAGCAGCTCCTCGTGGTCGAGCGCCAGCTCGTAGAGGTGCTCGGCCGCCATCAGCCCGGCGACGATCGCCGCGGCGCTCGAGCCCAGCCCGGCGCCGATCGGGATCTCGCTTCGCATCTCGAAGCGCAGCCCGTCCGCCGGATGCAGGTGCTCGAAGGCCCGCACGCAGAGGTTGTCGCGCGTCGCGGGCGCGCCGCTGCCGCCGACGTCGATCGAGAACTCCCCGGCCTCGGTCACCTCGAGCTCGAGGTGCAGCGACAGGGCCGCCGCGAGGACGTCGTATCCGGGCCCCAGGTTCGCCGAGGAGGCGGGAACCCGGACCAGGCGCCGGCGCTCGGTCATTTCAGGGCTTCCACTTGATCGAGCAGCCCACCGGCTCGGTCTTGGGGCGCTCGACCTCCTCCCCCGCGAGGACCTGGTCGAGCGCCTCGCGCAGCCACGCCGCCCGGTGCGAGGGATCGTGGTAGTCGGGATCGGGGGCGCCCTCGTAGCGCAGGCGCCGCTCGGAGTCGAGCACGTACAGATGCGGCGTCGTCTCGGCCCCCCACGCGCGCGCCGCCTCCTGGGACTCGTCATGCAGGTAGGGGAACGGCCACTCCTCACTCGCCACCCGGTCGACCATCGCGTCGTAGGCGTCCGCGGGGTAGCGCTCGGCGTCGTTGGAGTTGACCGCCAGGAAGCGAACGCCGCGGTCGGCGTAGTCCCGCGCCACCTCGACGAGGCGGTCGTGCCAGGCGAGCGCATAGGGACAGTGGTTGCAGGTCCAGAACACGACGGTGGCGGGCGGAGTGCCGTCGCCCAGCGACTGGGTCCGCCCCTCGGTGTCGGGAAGCTCGAGCGGCGGCGCCTCGTCGCCGAGCCCGAAGTCGCGCTCGGGGCTCATCGCGATCCCACTCCTGCGGCGGCGCGCTGCAGGGCGTCGCGAACGTCCTGGCGGTCGGGGAGCGGCGAGGTGCGGCCGTCGCGCAGCCGGTAGACGCGGCACGTCAGCCCCGATGGCTCGCCGGCCGGCGGCTGGATGTCGACGCCGTCGACCCGGATCGTCGGCGAGCCGACAAATTCCTCGTGGTCCGCCTGCTCGTCCGTCGAGACCTCCCGGACCTCGACCGAGTCGGGGTCCAGGCCCACGGCGCGCATCTGCTCGCGCAGGTCGGACAGGGCCCGCTCCCACGAGGGGCAGCCGCTCCACCATAGGAGCTCGACCCTGGTCTGGCGTGGTTGGCTCACCGCGGCAAACATACCGTCGCGGCGCGGCGGCTCACCTGCCGCGCGAAGCGGCGATTGCAGCCACGACGGTGGTGCGTGGCGGGATCGTGACCTCGGGGAGCAGCACGCACTCACGTAGAAGCGACCCAGCCCCGATCCGGCACGCGTCCCCGATCACGAGCGGGCCCTCGAGGCGCGCGCCGTCGCCGATCTCGCACCCTGAGCCGATCAGCACGGGCGCCACCGCCTCGCCGCCGTCGGGAAGCGTCGTCCCCTCGTCGGCCCAGATCCCCTCGGCCACTTCGGACCCGGGGTGGGAGACCTCGACCGTGCCCGAGATCGCGTCGAAGTTCCCTTGGCGGTACTCGTCCAGCGAGCCGATGTCGTTCCAGTACGCGTCCGTCGGATGGACGTAGAAGGGGACGTCGTTGGCGAGCAACTCGGGAAAGACGTCGAGCGCGAAGTCGATCGCGGGCCGGTCCGGGAAGTAGTCGAAGATCGCCGGCTCGAGGACGTAGATCATGCAGCTCGCCAGGTCCGAGAGCGCCTCGGCGGGGTCGGGCTTCTCCTGAAATCCCTGGACGCGGCCGTCACCGCCGGTGACCACTACGCCGAACTCGCTCGTGTCGGAAACGCGCTTGACAGCCAGCGTCGCGATCCCGTCGTTGGCCTCGTGGGCCTCGCGCAGCTCGGTCAGGTCGATGTCGGTGAGCGCGTCGGCTGCCATCACCAGGAATCGCTCGTCGCCGAAGAACTCGCGCACGTTTCGCACCCCGCCCGCGGTCCCCAGCAGCTCCTCCTCGTGGCTCCACTCGATCGACACCCCGTGGTCGGAGCCGTCACCGAAGCGCTCGCGGATCGGCTCCGGCATGTAGGAAAGGTTGGCGACGATCTCGGTCGCGCCGTTGCGGCGCAGCAGCTCGAGGATGTGGTCCATGATCGGCCGGTTGGCGACCGGCGCGAGTGGCTTCGGCATCTCGTAGGTGAGCGGCCGCAACCGCGTGCCGACGCCGGCGGCCATCACCATCGCCTTCATCGCAACCGCGGGTTCGTCGCCGGCCGGGGCCTAAGTCCCCTGGTCCCAGGACGCGAGGTACTTCTTCTGGATCTCGGTCAGCTCGTCGATCTCGACGCCGCGCGAGGCGAGCTTGAGCCGCGCGATCTCGCGATCGATCTCGTCGGGCACCGGGTAGACGCGCTTCTCGAGCGAGGCGTGGTTGCGGACCACGTGCTCCGCCGCCAGCGCCTGGTTGGCGAAGCTCATGTCCATGACCGCCGCCGGATGTCCCTCGGCCGCGGCGAGGTTGACGAGCCGCCCCTCGGCGAGCAGGAAGATCTCGCGCCCGTCCTTCGTGCGGTGGCCCTCCACGAACGGCCTCGCCTGGAACGTCTCCTCGGTGATCGCGTCGAGCTCGTCCTTGTTGACCTCGACGTCGAAGTGGCCCGAGTTGCAGACGATCGCGCCCGACTTCATCTCGGCGAACATCGCGCCCGAGATCGCGTCGCGGTTGCCGGTCACCGAGACGAAGACGTCGCCGACGCCGGCCGCGTCGACGCCCTTCATCACCTCGAAGCCGTCCATCAGCGCCTCGAGCGCCCGCAGCGGGTCGACCTCGCAGACGATGACGTGCGCGCCGTGGCCCTTGGCCCGCATCGCGACGCCCTTGCCGCACATCCCGTAGCCGATCACGACGAGGCGCAGCCCGGCGATCAGGACGTTGGTGGCGCGGATGATGCCGTCGAGCGTCGACTGGCCGGTGCCGTAGCGGTTGTCGAAGAAGTGCTTCGTGATCGCGTCGTTGACGGCCATGATCGGATAGCCGAGCTTGCCCTCGGCCTCGAGCGCCTTGAGCCGGATCACGCCGGTCGTCGTCTCCTCGGTCCCGCCGAGCACCTCCGAGAGCTGCTCCGTGCGCTCGCCGTGCAGCACGCCGACAACGTCGGCGCCGTCGTCCATCGTGATCTGGGGATGGGCGTCGACGGCGGCGGAGATGTGGCGGTAGTAGGTGTCGTTGTCCTCGCCGTTGATCGCGTAGACCTGGGCGCCGTGGCGATCGACGAGCGCCGCCGCGACGTCGTCCTGGGTCGAGAGCGGGTTCGAGGCGCAGAGGGTGACGTCGGCACCGCCGGCCAGCAGGGCCCGGGTCAGGTTGGCGGTCTCGGTCGTGACGTGCAGGCAGCACGCCATCCGCACGCCGTCAAGAGGCTTGTCGCGCTCGAAGCGATCACGGATCTGGCGCAGCACCGGCATGTGGCGGTCGGCCCACTCGATCCGCTGCTGCCCCGCGTCGGCGAGCGCGATGTCGGCGATGTCGTAGCTCTTCTCGGCGGTTGCCAAGTCAATCCTTTCGTCGCTTGGGGAGGGCAAGGATAAGCGCTTGCGACCGAGCGCCGATTGGCCGTCAGCCGGCGATGCCAGAGGCACCGAGCCTGCTAAGCTGGACTAAGTCCGATGGCGAAGAAGACCTACAACATGCACGAGGCCAAGACCCACCTCTCCCGGCTCGCCGAGCGCGCTGCGAACGGCGAGGAGATCGTGATCGCGCGCAACGGGCGTCCGCTCGCCAAGCTCGCGCCGATCGAGGAGAAGCGCGAGCCGCGCAAGCTGGGGCTCTGGAAGGGCAAGGTCTGGATCAGCGACGACTTCGACGACCCGCTCCCGTGGGAGATCCAGAAGTACTTCGAGGGCCAGGGCGACTGAGGCTGCTGCTCGACACCCACGTCTTGATCTGGGCCCTGGAGGACAGTCCAGCGCTGCCCGCCACGGCGCGTGCCGAGGTGACGAATGCGGCGAACGAGGTGTTCGTGAGCGCGGCCTCGGTCTGGGAGATCGAGATCAAGCGGGCTCTGGGGAGGCTCAAGGCCCCACAGGACGTGCCGGGCGGCTGCGACGCGGCCGGGTTCGTGCGTCTGTCGATCAGCTTCGACCATGGGATTGGCGCTGGACGCCTGCCCCTTCATCACGGAGATCCCTTCGATCGCATGCTCATCGCCCAGGCGCGTGCCGAGGCACTCACGTTCGCGACGGCGGACCACGAGCTTGCCCGATACGACGTGCCTATCCTCGACGTGAGCGGCGGCTGAGCCGCCGGCAGCAAGCCCGTCGAGCAGCGACAGCCGAGCCCGGCGCAAGGCGAGCTCTACGCCAACGCACGGACGAGCGGCAGGTCGCCCTCGCTTGCGGGGTCGGCGTGAGCGCTACATTCCGTCCGGGGTGCAGACGGCGGCAGAAAAGGGGTTGGTGCGGGCGGTAACCACGTTGGGGGTCGTCGTGCTGGGACTGCTGCTCGGATCGCCGGCTCCCGCGCACGCGGCCAAGAGCTATTCGGATCACCACCTCGAGCGCTCGCTCAGGGCGCAGTTGAAAAAGAGGGAAGGCCTCCAGCCCACCCGGATCTCACACTGCGCACCACGTCGCCACGCGAGGACCTATGTCTGCCGCTGGGAGGCGGCAGGGCTGTTCCCGGGCGAGATTCCATATGCGTGCTCCGGCAAGGCCAGGTTCATCGTTGCGAAGAAGAAGTGGTGGGTCGACGAATGCGTCAATCAACTCCCGCCGATGGTGCCGTTGCTGCCCGAGCCCGGACCCCATCCCGTCTTCGGCTTCAACGACGACTGGATCGGCGATGCCCAGCACAACCCGCGGATCAACTACCTGCCCGGGGTCGGCGCCCAGGTTGCGCGTCTGACTGTGCGCTGGGACGCCGTCAGCAACACACCTGGGCTGTTCTTCTGGTTTCCCTACGACCTCGTCTACGGCCAGCTTCTCGATCGCGGCATCAGACCATTGATCGTCGTGACGTCGGCGCCGTGCTGGGCGCAGACGGGGGACTGCGCGTCCGAGGGCGCGCCGTCGCCTGACCATTACGACGAGTTTGCGCAGTTCGCCGCGATGGCGGCCCAGCGCTACAACCAGGCAATCGGGGTCGAGGTCTGGAACGAGCCGAATCTCGCCAAGTTCTGGGGCTCAGAGCCCGAGCCCAAGGCCTACGCGGAGATGCTCAAGCAGGCGATCCCGGCGATTCGCGCCGCGAACCCCGGCATGGCTACGGTCACCGCAGGCCTGGCGCCGAGCGGGCAGAGCGACTCCGTGGGCTATGCGCCGAGAGACTTCTTACGCCAGGCGTACGAGGCGGGCGGGCCGCAGCTCGCCGACGCCATCGGAGCGCACCCCTATCCCTTTCGCTCCTACGGCGAGGATTTTCTCGGCGCGATCCGCACCGAGCTCTACTACTACGTCCGCGTGAAGGAGGACTTTGGGGACGGCGCCAAGCCGATCTGGGTGACGGAAGTTGGCGTCGCCAACGACGAGGGCTATGACCTCGACCAGCAGGCGGATGCGCTGGCGCGGATCTACGTCCTGTTGCGGCGCGTCGAGAACATTCCCGTGGTCGTCTTTCACCGCTTCGTCGATCGTGCGGACGCGTCCGACAAGGAGCGCAGCTACGGTGTCATCGCCTCGGACGGGAATCCGAAGCCCGCGTATTGCGCGGTGGCCGGCGCGCGCGGCAACCCCTGTTAGAACCTCAGCTCAGCGAAGGACCCGAAACCGGAACGTCGCGGGCGTCGGATCGAGGTTTCCCTCTCGATCCTTGGCCCGAACCTTGAAGCGGTGCTTGCCGCGGTCGAGCTGGTATTTCGTCGGCGAGGCGCAGGGGGCGAAGGAGGCCGCATCGATCTTGCATTCGAAGACCGTGTGCTCCTCCGAGGAGCTGAAACCGAACTTCGCCCGGGCACTCCGGATCCGCTTTCGCGGGTGCTCGTCGATGAACGTGTCGGGTGGCGTCGTGTCCGGCGACAACTCGAAGGAGAACTCAACCTGCTCGCAATCCGGCGCGATGATGTCTAGTCCGCGCCAGTCGGCCGCCACGAAGTCCCCTGGCGGCCCGGGTGTGGGATCGCCGCAGGTGACGTCGTCGCGCTCGCCGTCGCGTAGGCCGATCGTGTCGGCGCCGCCAAGCGAGTTGATCGAATCGCTGCCCCCAAGCCCGATGATGAGGTTCGCTTCATCGTTGCCGGTCAATAGGTCATCGAACGGGCTGCCGACCACGTTCTCAACACCGTCCAACACGTCATTGCCTGCGGCCTGGGTCGATTGCAGTGCTGAGCGGAGATCAACCTGGACGGGGCCGGTAGAGCCAAGCTCGTAGCTGGCGGTGTCGATCCCGCTGAATCCGGCGAGGAAATCGGGTCCTCCCTGACCGATCAACACGTCGTTTCCTCCTCCCCCAAAGAGCTGATCACGCTTGTCGGACCCGATCAACACGTCGTTTCCGAACGTGCCAGGGCCGGGAGGGTCGCCGAACAGATTGTCGGCCTGATCGGAAGCGATCAACACGTCGTCGCTGGTCGAACCGAACGCTGCGTCCATCCCAAGCAACGTGTCGACGCCGCCGCCGCCCGTGTCCTGGGGACCGCTCATCCGCAGATCGACAGCCACACCCGAACCAGCGTCCGCGTATGAGGCTACGTCTTCCGCATCCGGCTGACCCAATGCGACATCGTTGCCCGCTGACACGTTGTAGACGTTGTAACCGCCGAAAGCCCCTGCAAGGTAATCGTTCCCGGGCCCTCCGTCCAGCACCGCATCCACTGCGCCGCCGGCGAGATCATCGTCGCCCGGTCCGCCGTCCACCCTGACCGGGGCGCTCAGCGGCCCGTCGAACTCCGGTGTGTCACCCAAGGCAGAGAAGTAGTCGTCACCCCCGGATGGGCCCGCGGCGGCATCGGTCTGGACCTCGAAGCTCATCTCGCGGAATCCGGGCTGGCCTCCCGGGAAGAAGGTCACATCGTCGCCGTCGGGTGACGTCGGTTCTGACGCGGCGTTCAGGTTCGCACCCTCGCGTCCCTGCACGTCACCAAATCGGATGACGTCGTCCTGAGTAGCGGAGCCGAGCAGGGTGAAGCGGTCGTAGCCGTTTCCGAGTCTCATATTGAATTCGATCTCGGACGCACCAGATGACTCCGGCGTCAGCCCCGGCTCGAAGCCTCCGCCGGCCAGCGACAACGTCAAATGCGTGTCCCGGTCGGTACCCGTCTCATCAATATCGATCCGATTCGTCGTCGTAACCGTCGGGGCGGCGCCGCAATCGAGCACCGTTCCGGCGCCGGGCGGAAGGTCACCTTCATAGATCTCGATCGCGCTGCCGTTTCGCACAATCCCAACCGCCTCGGGATTAGCCTCGGTTGTAGAGCCCGTGACATCGACTTGAACGACGCCGCCGGAAAGGGAACAAGCAGCAGCGGCATCCGCGGGACTCGGATGGATGCATATTGCGGCAAGCAAGCCCCAAGCAATAGGCAAGCAGCGGCTGGTCAGTTGCCGCTTTGCTGCGCTGAGGGTGGTCATTAGCATCCGGTTCCTATGCCGCGTCGATTATCGGGTTCCGGCTACTAGCGGACTCGCTTCGCCTCCCACAGGTTCCGACCGCGGGTCGAGCAAACTGGAGGCCCACCGGACCCGGGAGGGTTGACGGGATCCACGATGTACACCAGACCGCCTCGAGCGTGATTGGACCCTGAGATACGTCCGTCGATTTGGAGCAGTCTCTCCGTTCCGCTCGAGTCGATTGAGTAGAACTCGCCACGGAAGTGCCGCCGATCCTCAAACCGAGGCGCACCGGCTCGAGTGTCGTTGCGACCTGAGATCCCTCGATATCGGCATTAGTAGACGCGTTCGGCCGTCCAGTTCCGCTTGCCGAATGTGCTGCAGTCGGGTTGCGTCGGCAGTGAGGGGTTAGCAATAGCGTCTTCGTACTCGATGATGTGGCCCTTGGCGTGGCCATCGGAGAGGAGCCGCCCGTTGACCTCGTAGAAGACCTGGTACTCATCCGTGCTGGCGTAGCGCACCCCGGCGAATGATTGGTCTCGCCTCAGGCGAAACGTCACCGGATTGAACGTGAGGCGCTCGTCGGTGCCGTTGTCGCAGTGTCGAAGGACGTTCTCGGCGTAGAAGGTCACGACGCGCCCTTGCCCCGGGATCTGCTCGATCGTAAATCGGATCGCCGCCATAGGATCCTCGACGAAGACGCCTCGGTACTCCGCGGGAAGCGGCACTCTTGGAGGCTTAGCGGTTGCCCCAAGCGCGGCCATCGTCATGATGAGCGCCACCGCGGTGACCCCCCCCCGCGCTAGGAGACGTTTCGCCCGAAGCGTCACCTGTCTCGCCTTCCCTTCCAGAAGAGCCTGCCAGTGTTGAATGAGCAGTCCGGCTCACCGGAAGCGGCGGAATTGGAGAAAAAGGTGAGTTCTCCCGCGGCCCGCCCGTGGCGACGCAGCTCCCCCTCGACCCTGTAGTAGCGCTCCTGTCCAGGCGCGGGGTTCGTGTAGCGGGTCGCGTCGAAGCTTCTATTTGAATGAAAGTGAACTCTGATCGCGCGAAAGTTCCTGCGCTCAAAGCCGGTGTCACAGGCGACGAGGACATGTCTCGCCGAGAAGCTCCCCCGCTGTGGCTCGCCGCTCCTGAATTTGACCTCTAAGAAGGCGCGGGCGTTGGCCAAGTCATTGAACTTGCCGGTGTAGGTCAGCGTTTGAGCCCGTGAGGAACTGGCGGGAGCGGCAACCGCTCCGCCGACAATCGCCGCAGCCGTTGCGAGAACTACGCCAGCGTGCGTTAGCTTGGGGGTCGGCATTCCGGGCCCCCGCGACCGGCGCCAAATCGGACCCGTAGCCACTTGAAGGCTCGCTTGCGCTCACCGTTCTTGTCGATCACGCCGTAGTCCTGAGGTTCTTGCCCGCCCGTCTGATCCTGGAGACGATGAACGATAAAGGCGGTGAGGAGATTGTCGTTTCCGAAGGAGAAGTAGGCGCGCTTCAGCCGGAAGCATTGTCGCTGCTCGCTGGAGTTCGGCGCGGATACATGAGGCACGGGCGTTGAAGGAACGCCAATCTCTGTGATCCACTGTGGGATGAACCCATATCCCGTGTCATTGAGACCGGCGCGCACGGCGGCCAGCTGATTTCTCATCTCGTCCAAGGCGTTCGAATCTTTGCGCACGGCCCCAGCGTAGAGGTGAATACTGGTCGTTTCGACGGCCGTTGCCCGAATCTTCTCAGGATCCCCAGTGTCAGGGCTCGCGTACGCGGCGCGGATGAAGTTAGGTGCGTAAGTCAACGGATGCCACTCGTTCTGCCCAGTCGGGCGCGGGGATAATCCACCGGGGATCGTGAGGATGTTAAAGCTGCTCGCCGCAGCGCTAGCGATGTTGACGAGGTGCGCAAAGCGGCCCGGCTCGGGGACAAAGCCCTGGGGGTTGGGGCTGCCCCAGAAGCCTGGCAAGTTCGGCTCGTTCCAGGCCTCAAGAGCAACCAGCCCATTGGTCGGGTCGACGGCATATCTAGCCATGAAGGCACCGACAAAGGTTCTCCATTCGTCCTCAAAGTCGGGATCGGGCGGGGTCACGGGCTTTTGGATACATGGATCGCCCGCTGAGTTCGCAAACGGAGGCGAATCCTGGGCGACTGCCAGAACCCGGACAGATGCCGCCATCGGGTCAGTGACCCCGACATTGATCGCGCGAATTGCAGCGAAGGTGTCGTCATAGGTCTGCCAGTCCCACTGTTCAGGTGGGTCCCCCTGATGAAATCGCTGGATGCTGCACCAGTCGATGGGCATGCGGATGATGTCGGCATTGCCGGCATTGGCCTCGTTGACCAGATTGGCCGTGAAATCGTCGTTGTAGCCCTCGAACTCGAACCGTGAGACGACCCGGCCGATCGAGTCCGTCTCGCCGTTGCCGACGCGGTCATCAGCGAAGACGATGATCTCGTGATCATCCGGGGATTGCGACCCAGACATCTGCAGTGGAGGCGGTGACATTGGGCAGCCGCCATTCGGGCACTCCTGATCGAAGCTCTGAACCAGGGTGTCATCGACGTAGACTTCCATGTGCGTCACTCCGGAGCCGCCTTGGTCGGTGGCCTCGACATCGAGCTGATAGTTCCCTTGAGCGTCGGGCGGACCGGCTTCGATTGTAACCAGTGGCGGGTCGTCATCTGTTGAGCCCGTCGTAAAGGTCAGGCTGGCCTGGTTAGGATCACTGGCATGGTCAAGTTGGTCGTTGGCGACGACGGAGACCGTGTGTTGACCGAACGCGTACTCCCCGGTGTGGAAGGTCCACTCGTCCTCGAATCCACAGCTCCCCTGGGGGCAGGACTGCGGCGGGAATGAGTACGCGAGCTCACCGTCGACGAAGACATTCACGCTCTTGACACCCGAACGCTTTTGAGCGTTCGAGCCACCCGGCACACCGTCAGCCGCGTCGATATCCAGCCGATAGGTCTCCTCTTCGAGCAGCGGCTTGTTTGGCCCTGAGGCGTCGGCAAGCGGACCCGAAATCGTGACCTCTGGCGCGGAGCGGTCCACCTTGAGGTGCCACTGAGAACTCGGCGTGTCCGGGGAAGTATTGCTCAGCGCATCAGTCGCCGAGGCCTTGAGCGTGTTGTCGCCTTCGGGGATCTTCGGCTGCCCGGCGGGCGCGTCCGTGGTGCTGTAATTGAAGCTGTCGCCGGTCGTGTAGTCGTCGGGATTCTGCGTCTGGGTGGTATGCGAGGAGTACATCCCCGTGTTGGGGCAGCGGTCTGAGTGGTCGCCGGCGCAGGTGACGGTGCGCGTCTGCAGGGGAAGGCCGGGGACGTTGAGCATGAAGGTCTTGATGCCCAGGCCGAGGTCCTGGGCCTGGGATTGAAGCGTAAGGGCGACATCGCCTCCGACCCAGCCCGAGGGAAGGCCTTGGTGGGTGCCGGTGGAGTCGGTGTAAGCGTGGGTCAGGGTGCCCATCGTCGGGTTGATGGTGTCGGCGATCGAAACCGAGGCGCTGCCCATGAAAGTGTAGAACCCCCCGTAGTAGGGCTGGTAGGTCTCGGCGTAGCCGCCGGGGTTGGCGAAGCTCATCAGCACAGCCGAGTTGTCGTTGGTGCCCGCGAAGTCGCGGCAGTAGGGGGCCTGGGCGTCGAGGCAATGGTCGGTGGACCAGTTGTTGGGCCCGCTTCCGCCGAAGACGATCGGCGAGGCAGCGCCGTAGGCGCTCGTGATCCCGTTCTCCCACTGGCTCGAGGCGTTGACCATCCCCTCCATGATCCAGTGGAAAGGCTGGCTGTAGGGGCCGCCGAGCGGGCTCGCCGCGTAGAGGCTCGAAAACGTCGCCTTGTAGATCCGCGACTGGGTGCCGGGGGCGTTGAAGGCCCAGGAGCCGAACGCGAGGTAGCCGTAGTTCGCCCACGGGTTCCACGGCGTGCCGCCGAGGACGTAGAGACCGCCCGAGGTTGGCTGTCGGTACTCAATGTAGTCGGGGTCGTTTTCGGAATAGGTCCACTCGCTGAAGTCGGAGGGAGTGCTGTAGCTCTCGGTCAGGGTCGGGTCCACTGTTATCGGGAACTTCCAGTCGCCCGCGCGGTGAGAGACCCGGGTGACCAGGGTGTCGCCCTCGACCGAGTAGGAGACCGGGACCGCGACGCCGTCGGCGTCTGAGGCCGCGGGCGGGGCGATCTCGGCGAGCACCTCGCCGTCGCGCACGATCGCAGCGCCCCGTCCCTGCGCGACGAGCTCGGCGCCGGTGGGCAGGTCGAAGCCGAGTCCAAAGCTCTCGGGAGAGGCGGCCGCGCGCAGCACGAAGAAGCTCTCGAAGCCGCCACCGACGGGACCGACGACGAAATCCGTTGACTCCCAGGTCGACGCATAGAAGCTGCGCTGGGCGACGACGTGGGCGTCGGGGCTCTGCGAGACGCCCTCGGGCGCGACCGAGACGTCGACGTCGGGCAGCTCGATCTCGGCTTGGGGCGAGAGCTCCTGCGGCAGCCGAAGCTCGGCCAGCGGGTTGTGTGGTCGTAGCGTCTGACCATGGTCTTCGAGCTGGTTGTCGACGGGCTCGAGCTCGCCCGACGGCGTCTCTGCCTGAAGCGGCAGCGTGCTCTCGACGAGGGCGTTCGAAGGCTCGCCCGCAACGTCGACGATCGCGCCGTAGTCGCCGGCGAAGCCGTCGAGGTCTGAGGCCGGAATACCGGCGAGCGGATCGAAGCTCGGCTCGGCGAGCGTTCCGGACCGATCGTCGGTCGCAAGCTCGATCGCCTCCGATGTCGAGAGGTCGGCGTAGGCGCTCGCCGAGTCCTCGAGCGCCTGCTGGCCCTCGGGGCTCGTGCGCTGCTTCCAGAGGTCTTTGAGGCGCTGCTGCTCGGCCTCGAAGGCGTGCTGGAAGGCCGGATCCTGGAAGTAGGGCGCCGCCGAGTCCGGGACGTCGATCTCGGCGAGCGCAGGTTGTGCGCTCATCACGCCGCCAAAGAGGACAGCGAGCACGAGAAGGCGTCGGAGCAATCGAGGGATCAGACAAGCCACGCTAATCCCGATGCCGCATCGCGTCACCCTCCGATCGGCTACATTCGCGGACCGTTCTCGGCAGTCCGATCGGAGGGGTCGTCGCGGTCCGATCGGAGGGGTCGTCGCGGTCCGATCGGAGGGGTTCGTCGCCTGGCGTGCCCGGTCGGCTGAGCCCCTACTCGTAGCTCAACGCCCGGATCACGTCGAGGCGGGCGGCGCGGCGCGCCGGCAGCACGGAGGCGATCAGACCCAGGACCATGCCCGCCACGGCGACCAGGGCCATGGTGGACAGCGGCGGCTCGTAGACGACGCCGGGGACCCCGGCGGCGAGGCCCTTGAGCAGCGCCCAGCCCAGCCCGGCGCCGACGACGATGCCAAGCACGGCGCCGATCAGCCCGATGACCAGGCTCTCGTCCGCGACCTGGCGCCGCACCTGCCAGCGGTTGGCGCCGAGCGCTCGCAGCACCCCGATCTCGCGCGTGCGCTCGATCACCGACATCGACAGCGTGTTGACGATCCCGAACAGGCTCGCGAACACCGCCACGGCGACGATCGCGTAGAAGATCGCGAACTGCTCGTTGACCCGCCGCTCGACGTCGGACTTCAGCTCATCGTTCGAGAGCACGGCCAGGTTGGGGTAGTGGCGGTCGACGATTCGCTCGACCTTGCGCTCCAGGATCGGGCGCGCGTCGGCCGAGGTCGCCTTGAGCGCCAGCTCCGAGTCGGCGTTGACCCCCCAGACGTCGCGCAGAGTGTCGAGCGACATCCCGATCGTCTGGCCCCCGAAGACGACCGTCTGGACGATCCCCGCGACGTGGGTGTGGCGCGAGCCCGACGGGCCCTGGAGCCGGATCCGGTCGCCGACCTCGAGCCCCGCCTCGTCAGCCTGCCCCTGGCCCACCGTCACCCAGCCGCGCTCGAGCCGATCGAACGCCTGCTCGCGGCTCGCGCCCTCGATGTCGGTCTGATCGACGGGGTCGTACTCGTCGGGCTTGAACGCGAACAGCAGGCCCTCGGAGCCGTGCTTTCCGCTCGGGCCCGGGAGGTTGGGGGTGAACAGGAAGCGCTCGCGCGCCACGACCGCGGCCTCCGGGATCTTCGCGAGACGGTCCCGAAGGTCCCTGTCAATCGTCTGCTGGGGCCCCTGGCCGGGGGCGAATCCGCGCGGCTGCACCGTCAGGTCGCGGGCGAAGCTGCGGTCGAACTCGTCCTCGATCGAGCTCAGGAAGCTGGCCCCGATGCTGTTGACGGCGACGACGAGCGAGAGGCCGATCATCAGGCCGGTCGCGGTCGCCGCGGTGCGCCCGGGATCGGAGCGCGCGGCATCGGCGGCGAGCCTGCCCTCGACCCCGAAGACGCGGCGAAGCGGCCACGACAGGACGCTCACCATCGGCTTGATCACGAACGGGGACACCATCGCGATCCCGAAGAAGATCGCGATCGTGCCGAGCATCCCGGCCGCGGCGACGATGGAGGTCGTCTCGTCGGCCGCCCCGAGCCAGAAGGCTCCGCCGAGGCCGAGGACGATCAGCACGACCCCGATCGCGGCGCGGCGGCGTCGGGGGCGGGAGCGCAGGCCCTCGGTGCCGAGAACGGCGCGGATCGGCGAGGTGCGCCCGGCGCGGCGCGCCGGCCACAGCGCGCCAGCCACCGACGTCCCGACCCCGGTGACCACAGCGGCGAGCAGCGCCCACCACGTGAATCGCAGCTCTCCCACCGGCACCTCGAGCACCTCGCGGGTGATCACCACGAGCCCCTTGGCGAGCGCGATCCCGAGGGCCAGCCCGATCACGGTACCGGCGACTCCGAGCAGCGCCGCCTCGATCAGCACCGAGCGGACGATCATCCCGCGGGTCGAGCCCAGCGTGCGCAGCATCCCGATCTCCCGGATGCGCTGGAGGACGGTCATGTTGAACGAGTTGAAGATCAGAAAGCCGCCGACGAACAGCGCCATCGCGGCGAAGAAGTAGAGGATCACGTTGAAGGCCTGGAGCTGCGACTCGACCTCGTCGGCCTTGGCGTCGGGGGTGGCCACCTTCGCCCCGCGCTCCAGGCTGTGCTCGAGCCGCCGCCGGACCTCCTGGATCGTGTCCTCGCCGCCGCTCACCGTGAGCTGGACCTCGTCGTAGCCGCGCGGCTTGTCCATGATCTCCCGGGCGGCGCCGAGCGGCATCGTCGCGAAGCCCTGGCCGCCGAAGTCGAGCCCGGTGGTGAACTTGAAAAGGCCGACGACCTCGAGCCGCTCAGTCCCCGACGGGGTGGCGAGCCGGATGCGGTCGCCGACCTCGATCTTGTTGGCGTCGGCCCAGCTCTGCTGGAGGGCGATCTCGCGGCCGTGCCGGGGCTTGCGGCCTGCGACCGTCTCGGTGTCGCTGAAGTCGGCCGCCCCGGGGTCCTGGCCGGCAACGTTGAGCGGCTCGCCGGTCACCTCGTCCTCGGGCTTGGCGGCGCCCGGCGGCGGTGCCGTCCCCTCGGCGCCCGGCGGCGGCGCGCCCTCGGGAGCCGCCGCGGGCGGCTCGGGCTCGGGCGGCGGGCGTTCCGTGTGCTCGATCAGGTCGAAGCGGGCCTGGACGTTGCCGACGGCCTCGGCGACGCCCTCGGTCCGCCTCACCTCGTGCAGCGTCGAGGTGCGAAGCGAGCCCGACGCCTGGGACCCGGAGACCACGAGGTCGGCGCGTCCGTAGATCGAGTCGAACAGGTCGCTGAACGTGCGCTGGATCGTCGCGCTCAGCAGAAGGACGCCGAGGATCATCGCGACGCCGAGCACGATGCCCGCGGCGGTGAGCAGGGCCCGCAGCCGCCGCGCCCGGAGCTGCCGCGGCGCCAGCGCCGCGAACGAGCGCATCAGCGCGACGGAGCGCGGCTCAGGACGTCGCGAAGCATGCCCGCGACCCGGCCGATCCGGGTGCGGTCGGGCTCGCCGTCGCCGCCGGCCTCGAGGCTCGCGAAGCTGTCCGCCACGCGCTGCGTCGAGCCGCCCTCAAGCTCGCCGGCCACCCGCCCGTCGCGCAGGAACAGGACCCGGCCAGCGGTCGCCGCCGCGCTGGGGTCGTGGGTCACCATCACGATGGTGTGGCCCTCGGAGCTGTTCAGCTCGCTGAGCAGCTCCAGCACCCCGGCACCCGAGCGCGAGTCGAGGTTGCCCGTCGGCTCGTCGGCGAGCACGAGCTCGGGACGCATCAGCAGCGCGCGGGCGATCGAGACACGTTGCTGCTCGCCGCCCGAGAGCTCCGACGGAAGGTGGTCGGCGCGCGCCGAGAGCCCGACCCGGGCCAGCAGCTCGCCCGCCCGCGCCCGCATCGCCTCGTCCCGCCTGCCTGCGATCAGCGCCGGCAGCAGGACGTTCTCCTCGGCGGTCAGCGTCGCGAGCAGGTTGTAGAACTGGAAGACGAAGCCGATCGTGTCGCGGCGCAGCGCGGTCAGCTCCGCGTCGTCGAGGCCCTCGTAGCGACGCCCGGCGAGCTCGATCGTGCCCGAGCTCGGCGACTCCAGCGCGCCCAGCAGGTGCAGCAGCGTGCTCTTGCCGGAACCCGACGGACCCATGATCGCCAGCATCTCGCCGCGCGCGATCTCGATCGAGGCCCCGTCGAGCGCGCGGACCTCGGTCTCGCCGCTGCCGTAGAGCTTGGTCAGACCCCGCGTACGGACGGCGAGGGTCGGAGTGGCGCTCTCGATGGAGGTGGGCTGGGTGGAGGCCACGCGTCGAGGCTAGCTGAGC
>WNFU01001008.1_pt1 | contig 39502 bp, 30 predicted proteins | sample 5400121 | NCBI WGS metagenome assembly WNFU01 (sample SAMN13153360, study PRJNA577476) | soil metagenome | isolation source: 100 cm soil or saprolite under grassland replicate 1 | place: USA:California | collected 2016-06-15
TTTCGGGGAAGCGGCGTTAGCCGAGGGCGGAACCCGAAATGCGACCGTGCGCTGCAGCACCGCAGTCGATGTCCTGTGGATCGATCGCGATGACTTTCTTCAACTTGTCCGCCGCGTGCCCGACCTAAAACACTATATCGAGACAACCGGTCGTAACCGCGCTCTCCAAAGTTTTCTTTATCAGTTCAGCAATTTCGGCCGATTGCCGACTCCCGTGTTGCGCGGGATGATCGACAAGCTAACCCCCGTCACATTCGAAAAAGGCAATCTGATCATTCGAGAAGGGGACAACGCCGGGCCGCTTTATGTAATCGAGAAGGGACGGGCGCGCGCATTCGCTGGATTGAACGGACGGGAGCGCAATCTTGCCTTCTATCGCGAAGGCGATTTCTTTGGTGAACTGTCGATCTTAAACGACTCGCCCCGCTCGGCATCGGTAGAAGCATTCACAGACTGTCAATTGCTTTCCCTTGAACCGAAGTCCGTACGAGATCTCCGCAGGCGATTTCCAGAATTCGATAAATTGTTAAACGAGCGGCTAGCCCTTTATCAGGCAAAGACCGAGGCGCGTGTTCCGCTCGACTTCGCGACCGAACTTCTCCCTGCCGAAACACAGGTACACGATAAAGTGCAGCTCGACAGCCAACAGCCGGCGGAGACCTTTGGTCAAGAAGAGCCGTTCGCCGACGAGCGAGGCCTGTTCCGCAAGCAGGGCAAACGCGTCCGAACGATCGATCATATCATGCAGATCGACGAGATGGATTGCGGTGCCGCCTGCCTCGGAATGATCTGCCGACATTTTGGTCGCAAGGTAAGCTTGGCACGGATTCGACAGCTCTGTCACACGGCGACCGATGGCACTAGCCTAAAAGCGATTTCTCGGGCCGCGACCGAACTTGGGTTGGCGGCCCGTCCATTGAAAATCTCGTTCCGCAATCTACCGCTTATGCCGCTTCCAGCAGTGGTGCACTGGGAGGGCAACCATTGGATCGTGCTCTACGACGTTGATGAGCAATTTGTGCGCGTCGCCGATCCCGCGCTCGGGCTTCGCAAAGTTCCGCGAAGGGAATTTGAGACGAAGTGGACTGGTTACGCAGCACTGTTCGATTACACGCCAGCGTTCGAAGAAGCTCCCGAGAGTAAGCCAAAACTCGCCTGGGTTCTGCCGTTTCTTTCGCGGTTTAAGATGATCTTGCTGCAGGTGCTGGGGTTGGCTATCGCCGTCAGTTTCTTCCAATTACTCTTCCCCGTATTCACCCAAATCGTCGTTGATAAAGTCATCGTCGAAAATGATATCGGCCTGCTGAAAATGATTCTGCTGGGCATGCTCGCAGCGCTCGTTTTCGTCCAGCTCGCCACACTTGCGCAGGAATACTTGCTGGCATTTGCCGCCGTCCGTCTCGATACGGCAATTCTCGATTTCTTGAGCCAGAGACTTTTGTCTCTACCGATGAGTTACTTCACAAATCGTCGAACGGGGGACATTCAGCGCCGGCTCGAAGGTGCGAGGCAAGTTCGGCAATTGGTCGTGCAACAGGGAGTTGGCGCGTTAATGGCAGTTGTTTTTCTCGTAGGCGCAATCGTTTTAATGGCGATGTATAGTCCATTACTGACCATCGCGTTTCTGGCAACAACGCCTTTGTACGTGGGGCTAATGATTTTTTCGGTAAAGGTGTTGCGTCCCCTTTATCACGGGGTGGAAGAAAGTCAGGGCAAATACAGTTCGCATCAAATCGATGCGATCAAGGGCATCGAGGCTGTAAAGGCGGCAGCGGCTGAGGGCTCATTTCGCGACGCGATGCTGAACGAGTTTCTCTCGGTCTCGCAAAAACTTTTCAAGGCGACGTTCATCGTGATGTCGTGGGATAGCGTCCTGCAAACTATTGGTCTCCTGTCTACTGCGATTTTCCTGTGGGTCGGTGCCACGCAAGTCATTCACGGCAACTTGAGTGTCGGCGGTTTTGTTGCGTTTAGCTCACTTACCGCAATGGCATATGCAGGGATTTTGCGAGCGCTCGGAGTTTGGGACAACGTTCAGCTCGCTTCTGTCCTGCTGAATCGGCTGAATGACATTTTCGAGCAGGAGCCGGAGCAGGGTCATGATCGCTCTCGCCTCGTCCCCGTGCGCAGCCTCGAAGGGCGCGTCGAGTTGCGCGGAGTCAGTTTCAAATATGGCGGACCTGAATCACCCGACATCTTAAAGGATATCACGCTCGATCTTTTGCCGGGACGCACGGTGGCGGTCGTTGGCCGCAGCGGAAGCGGCAAGACAACCCTCATCAAATTGATCGCAGGCCTGCTCGAGCCTACGGAGGGATCGATCTTTTTCGACACGGTTGATTTAAAGACTCTAAATTACCGCGACGTCCGACGGCAGATCGGGATCGTTCTTCAGGAAAATCACATGTTTAACGATACGATCGCTCGCAATATTTCATTTGGCGATCCTGAGCCGGACGTCGGTCGCGTTCTTGTAGCTGCCCAAGCTGCCGCCGCCCACGAGTTCATCACGCGCTTGCCGCTTGGTTACGAGACAAAGATTGGAGAATCAGGTCTTTCCCTGTCCGGCGGTCAGAAGCAGCGCATAGCTATCGCACGAGCGATCTACAACAATCCACCGGTGTTGATCTTTGACGAGGCAACGAGCGCGCTCGATACAGAGTCCGAACGCGCGATCCAGGACAACCTCTCTCGATTACTGGCGGGACGCACTACAATTGTAATTGCGCATCGTTTGAGCACCATTCGAGAAGCACATTCCATCGTCGTGCTTGAAAAAGGCAGTGTTGCCGAGATTGGCACCCACGATGAGTTAATGGCGCAGCGTGGTTTGTATTATTACCTTTCGAGCCAGCAACTCGGAATCTAAACAAGATTTCGATGAGCGACTTACGGTCAAAGCAGGAAAGCCTTAGCAGACACGAGAGCGCGTACGCTGCACAACTTGGAATTAAAAGCGAGGAGATCGAGCAGGCCAAAAGCAAGGTAAAATTTCGCGAAAACAACGTGCAGACCACCCGCGAGTTAGTTACACGAATGGGGAAACTTGCTTCACGAACGGCGCACGCTCTACCTCTGCGTGTTGGCGTGAAAGGCGACGCACACATCATTGTCCCTGACCGGACGCTGATTGAGTATGCATTCGAGCCGAGCCGGCAATTACATGAGAACATAAAGCAATAAACCACTGATGCAGGCACGGCCATCCAAGTTAAGGCTCGAAAACCTAACTACGAGCAACGACGCCATGGCGCGTTGTCTCCAGTTGGCCGCTCTCGCCGCGAGGTCCGACGTCCCAGTTGTGCTGCTCGGTGAGACTGGCACGGGCAAAACCTTGCTTGCCCAGGCCATCCATAATTCATCAGCGCGAGCAAATCGGCCATTCATCGCATTTAACGCCTCGGCGATTAGCGACACACTGCTCGAGAGTCAGTTATTTGGTCACGAACGCGGAGCTTTTACCGGCGCACAACAAACCGTTAAAGGAAAGTTCGAACTCGCCAATGAAGGCACGCTTTTTCTCGATGAAATCTCGGAAATGAGTCCCCTCGCACAGGTAAAAATCCTGCGCGTTCTGGAGTACGGCGAATTTGAGCGTCTGGGGTCCGAACGGATGCTCACTTCCAACGCGCGAATCATCTGCGCGTCCAACTGTTCGTTGCGAGAACGGGTGCGGCTGGGAAAACTTCGAGAGGATCTGTATCAGCGGCTCAACGGTCTTACCCTGCTTATTCCTCCGCTTCGAGAACGACTTGAAGAGCTGCCGGCATTGATTGCCACTGAATTGCAAACTGCGGGAGCTAAAGAAGGCAAACACATCACCGCCATTCATCCTGAAGCGATGGAGAAGCTGCTTCGTCACGACTGGCCCGGTAATCTGCGTGAGTTGAGTCACACGGTGCGCACCATGACTCTCTTTTGCAACAGTTCCGTGATTCTACCCGAGCATGTCGTTTTCCCTTCCGATCTCAAGCCCGATCGGGCGCCAACAGGAACTGACAAACCAGCGCCGCTGCTCGCGGACAATCATCAGGATGCTGACGTTAGTACTGACCTCTCACTCGAACACGCGATGCAACGGCATGTTCGATTCGTTTATGATCAAGCAAATCAGAACCAACGACGCGCGGCACGATTACTCGGCATTTCTCGCTCGACTCTCTCACGCTATCTCCGAGACATGCTCAAAAATAAAGCACCATTGGTCTAAATCTGAGGCGACACGGCGTAATAATGAAGTTGGAATTTCGGTTAACGGGGAGTAGCCGTTTTGGCGATCAGAGAAATAATTGGCTGCATAAACGCCTCTGGTTTAACAATAAATGTAGCGACCATCTTTGCCTTTGTCCCTGCAGGCGGCGACTTGGCACGGATGCTGATATCAGGGGAGAGTTAAGGTGAATACACCGAAAAACAAAAAAAATGCGCCCGCCACGGAATCAGGGATTAAAAGGCGCAAGCGCACAAGAGATAAATTGATTCGCCTCGACGACCTGATTCCAGAAAAGGACGTTAAGGGCGGGCATCAAGTGCTCTTCGGTGTCACTGAAAAAACACAAACCAACGAAAAAGGGAAATAAAAATGGCGCAGCGAAAAGAATCCATGAAAGAGATTAAAGTCCCGGACTTGAAATCGAAAAAAGATGCCAAGGGCGGCTTTTCTCCTCAGATCCCGAGACTCAACTGCCCCGGTGGCACTTAACATGGTCAGGAATCGCACCGTTGGTCGATCCCGTAGCGCGGCTATATATCTGTGATCCGACTTCTTGATCAAAAAATGACCGCCCCCCACACCCGACGGGTGTAAGGGGCGGCTGTTCCCCCCAGAACAATCGTCTACTAAACGAGCTTCGAGCCAGTGGCAACAAATTTCAGTCGGTTTCATCCGGGCGGTCGCCGAGGAATTCTTCTTTGAGGTCCGACGCGTCGTCAGCCGCTCCAAGGGTGCGACTCTTCAGCAAGCGCTGCATTGCCGACAGGTTTTGGGGGCGACTTTTGGCTCGCCGTTCTTTCAATCCGCAGTAACTCTATCGTCGTTTGTGTTGCCAGACGGAGTCGCTGCTTTACAAAATGGCAGCGATGTCGGGTTACCAACCTTCTTCGCGGCGGCCAATTGCGGCAGTGTTTCGGCGAACTGGAGATGCTGCTACGCGGTTCTGTGGGCGTCATGGAATTCATCCCGATGCGATTTCGTATTTGTCCATCGTAGCGGCTCTGATCGCCGCAATCTGTTTTTGGAAATCGGGAGCGAGACGTTGGCTACTTATCATCGCGCCGCTTTTTTGTTATTTGCGGCTTTGGTTGAACATGCTCGACGGCCTGGTCGCGTTCGCGACGGGGAAGGCGAGCCGCCGTGGCGAAATCCTGAACGATCTACCCGATCGCATTTCCGACATCGTGATTTTCGTCGGAATTGCGCACAGTGGGTTGATGAATCCGTTGATCGGATATTGGGCAGCAATTTTCGCGATGCTCACCTCGTACGTCGGTCTGTTCGGACAAGTCCTCGGCGTTCGACGCCAGTTTGGCGGAACTATGTCCAAGCCCTGGCGCATGGTCGCGTTGCATGTCGGCGCATGGCTCACTTTTTTTCTCGCCTCACAATCATCCGCGACCTTCACCGTTTTGGATTGGACCTGTCTTGTCGTCATCGCTGGTTGTGTTGAAACAATCGTTGTTCGCTTGAAACGCATAACCGCCGCGCTGCAAGATAAGCGGTGATGTCGCCGCAGATCGCGCTACACGATCCTGTTTTTCGCGCCTACTTCTGGATTGTTTTGATTTCCCTCGCGATCGCCGGCGCGGTGCTCGGCTTTTTGCGATTCGTTTTGAAAAAGGAAACCGCGTCGATGTTCAAGACGTATTGGTCGTGGATTCTCATCGCCGGAATCGGTTTCATCGTTGTTTATCTCGGACGCATTCCAACGATCGTTGGCGTCACCATGGTTGCGATATACGCTTTCAAGGAATTCGCGCGCGCATCGGGATTGTATTGTGACTCGTGGATGACCGGCGCGGTTTATACTGGAATCGTTACTGTCGGAATCGCCTCGCTAATTTCGCATCCGCCTGGCGGAGAACAAGGCACGGGATGGTACGGATTCTTTGTCGCAGTGCCGGCGTTCGCGATCGCGCTGATCCTGCTCATTCCGATCTTGCGCAATCGCGCTCGTGGCGAGCTGCAACGGATATCGCTCGCCATTATCGGTTTTGTTTACATCGGCTGGATGTTCGGTCACCTCGGATTTATCGCCAACGCTCGCAACGCCTACGGCTTTCTTTGCTACATTATTTTCGCGACGGGATTGACTGACGTCGCAGCCTTTACTTTCGGGAAAATTTTCGGCGGCCATCCGTTGCGCAGCGAAATCAGTCCGAACAAGACTTGGGAAGGCGCGTTCGGAGCTCTGGGCGTTGCTATGATTTTGCCCTGGCTTCTTCGCTTCTCGTTTCCATTCTTTGGACCGTGGCAACTAATTCTGACCGGCTTGATCGTTGGAATTGGCGGGCAACTCGGCGATCTTTCGATCAGCGTGATTAAGCGCGACATCGGAACCAAGGACATGGCTGCAACTATTCCCGGTCACGGCGGAATTCTGGATCGGATCGACAGTTTGGTTTACGCGGCGCCGTTGTTCATGCACATGACTGGCTATTATTATCCGCTCCGATGAAAAAACGGCTTTACGACTCAGTGCGTGATGTCGACGAAGCGCCGATCGATCGTCTGCGTCAGTTCCCGCGCGAGCCGGACATGCTCGTTTATGGATTGCGGTCGCTCGGTGCGTTGATGATTCGAGGGCTGCTGCGCGTCTACAACCATTTCGAAATTATCGGGCACCAAAATCTGCGGACCAACCGCTCACTCGTTATCGTCGCGAATCATTGCAGCCATATCGACACACTTTGTCTGCTCGCGGCATTGCCGCTGCGCAAATTACATCGTGCGTTTCCAGCGGCCGCGTCTGATTATTTTTTCCAAAGTGTCCCGCGGCTTTGGGCCGCTGCGATACTTGTGAACGCGCTGCCGTTTGCGAGGCAAGCGCGCGTTCGGCAAAGCCTGTCGCTTTGCCGGGAATTGCTCGCCAATCCAGGAACGATCCTGATTATTTTTCCGGAAGGCACAAGATCGACAACGGGCGAAGTTGGCGAATTCAAATCAGGAATCGGCGCTCTTGTTGCGGGACGCGAAGTCGCAGTTGCGCCGTGTTTCATCGATGGATCATTTCAAGCATGGCCTAAAGGCAAACGATTTCCGCGCCCGCGAAAAGTTCGATTAGTCGTTGGAACGCCTCGCAATTATTGCAACCGCGGAACAGAGAAGATCGACATCTGTGCGATTGCCGCCGAGCTACGCGATGCGGTGAACCAATTGCGCCCAGCAAATGGAAGCCACTGAAAGAACTTTCACTAGTTGGGACGGTGCCGAGCTGTTTTACCGCTCGTGGATCCCAAATAGGGCAATGGAAAAAGCGCTGCTGCTTTTTCACCGTGGTCACGAGCATTCGGGTCGTTGGCAAGAAACAGTCGATTCGCTAGACCTCGACGATGTTGCGATCTTCGCGTGGGACGCGCGCGGTCATGGACGTTCCGCCGGAGATCGCGGCGCGGCAAAGAGTCTTCACGACGTGATCAAAGATGTGGATGCCTTTGCGCGTCATGTTTCGGAGAGGTTTGGCATGCCGATCGAAAACATGATCGTGCTCGCGCACAGTCTCGCCGCCGTCACCGTCACAGCCTGGATCCACGATTACGCGCCGCCAATCCGCGCCATGATTTTGGCAACGGCTGCATTTCACGTGAAGCTCTACATTCCATTCGCAATTCCGGCGCTGCGAATCCTTCGACCACCATTCGTAAAGAGCTACGTGAAATCAAAAATGCTCACGCACGATCGTGAAGAAGCCGCGCGCTACGATTCCGATCCGCTCATCTTCCGGCAAATCGCGGTCAACGTGCTTCTCGACCTACACGGCAGCTCGAAACGGTTGGTTGCCGATGCCGGTGCGATTCAAACGCCGACGCTGATGATCGGCGCGGGAAAGGATTGGGTTGTGAGTCTCAAGACACAGCAAAAGTTTTTTGATCGCCTTTCTTCAACTCACAAGCGCTTCGAGATTTTCCCGGACGCTTATCACGCGATCTTTCACGAAACGAATCGTCGCGATGTCATCGGACTTGTCCGCGAGTTCGTTCGAGATTCCTTCGCGAAAGCGGCAACCGCAACTTCATTAGTAAACGCCGATAAGAGCGGATACACGGCGCACGAACATGAGTGCTTAAAGAACAATGGCAGCGCAAGATTCGCAGTCGCTCGCGCTGGACTGAAACTTGCCCGTCGATTGAGTCGCGGCATCGAGATCGGCTGGGATTGTGGTTTCGATTCTGGTCTCTCGCTCGATTATGTCTATAAGAACCAACCGCACGGCCGGAGCACGCTTGGTCGGCTTATCGACAAATCGTACCTGAACAGCATCGGCTGGCGCGGCATTCGGCAACGCAAAGCGAATCTGAGTAAAACTCTGCGCGATTTGATTCTAAAATTGCATCGCGAGAATCGCCCGGTGAGAATTCTCGATATTGCCGCAGGTGCCGGCCGTTACGTAATCGAAACGATCCGCGATATGCCAGAGATTCCGATCGGCGCCACGCTTTGCGATTATAAGCAGGAAAATGTCGATGCGGTGCGTGCTCTGGCCAATGAGTCAAATGTTAACGGTGCGGTCGTCGCGCGCCGAGGCGACGCGTTCAATCGCGAATCTTTCGCCAGAATTCAACCGCGCGCGACGATCGGAATCGTTTCAGGCCTTTATGAATTGTTTCCGTCGAACGAACCGGTTTTGAATTCGTTGCGCGGATTAGCCGACGCGATCGAGCCTGGCGGTTACCTCGTTTACACGAATCAGCCGTGGCATCCGCAGCTCCAATTCATCGCGCAGGTGCTGACCAATCGCGAAGGTGAACGCTGGATCATGCGTCGCCGGACAACGGCCGAAATGGATGAGCTCATTCGCGTCGCCGGCTTCGAAAAGATCGATATGGAAATCGATCAGTGGGGAATGTTCACGGTTTCGGTCGCACGCCGTGGCCGTTAAACATAGCAAAGCGCTGGTCGTCTCGGCCGGATTATCCGTCTTGTTCCTGGTCGTTTACGGCGGCTGCAACTGGATCACAGCGCATAGTGCTAACGTCGGCACGTTTTATTTTGAATGGGAACGCAGGATCCCGTTCGTGCCATTCTTCATTTTGCCGTACATGTCGATCGATCTTTTCTTTATTGTCGCGCCATTTCTTTGTCGGACCGATCGCGGGTTGTCCATCTTAGCGAAACGAATCGCGGCAGCGATTATCTTCGCTGGAATTTGTTTCCTGCTTTTTCCACTGCGGTTTGCATTTCTGCGACCGCATGCTGATGGCTGGCTCGGCGCGCTCTTCGATTGGTTTCGCGGAATAGATGCGCCGTACAATCTGCTTCCATCGCTCCACGCGGCGCTCATGCTAATTCTGCTCGATATTTATTTTCAGCAACTGCGTGGTTTCATTCGCGTTGCGATCGTGATCTGGTTCGTTCTGATCGCGTTGTCGCCAGTTCTCACGTATCAACATCATGTGATCGACATCGTCGGCGGTTTTGTTCTAGCCATGCTCTGTCTTTGGCTTTTTCGATGGCCGCATTTCTCCTCGCTTCCAGTTGGTTCCAAACCTAATAATCGCAGCCCTCGCTTATGAACTACTCCGATCTGATTCAACTTTACTTCGAGCGCTCGACGGCGATGCAGGCGTACTGGAACCTTTACGTGGTTATCGTTGGCGGACTACTTGCATTTTCGTCACTGCGCAAACAACCCGCCGCGATCACGACGTTGATCGTGTCAATTCTGTTCGCCCTGTTTGCCTACGAAAATCTGGACGCGATGTACGACACAACCCGGCAGCGATTCGCCACGATCCAGGCCATCAAGCAATTCGATTCCACTGGAACCAACGCGGATAGCTCTAAACCAACGCGTGAGCTTCTCGAGCCGACGCTCACGCCCGCGACTTATAACAGTGTACGCGTTACGCACGTGACCAGTGACATTCTCACCATCGCCGCGCTTTGGGCGATGGAATTGCGGCGGCGAAGATTGAAAAACACAACGCGCGCGCAATAAAATCAAGCCGACTACGGCAGGTGCCGCAGGATCTCAACTGCTTTCTCGGCAGGATCAGCTCCGACCTGGTTCATGCCAATAAACATAGCCGCGTCTTTGGTTGGATTAATCGCGATCACTGTGCCGAATCCTGATGTTCCTCCGTTCTTCACAATCACGGGATGCAGGTTCGGATTGCCTCCACCCATATCGTTCACCCAGGCCATAGCCTGCTTATTACCGTTCCGTATCGCGTAGATCGGTTTCTGCGCCAGCTGCATCGCCGCAATCAATTCAGCGGAAACCGGTTTCCCATTCACTTCGTTATGGCCAAGATTGGCCTCGCCAAAGCTGATCATGTCGTGTGCCGTTGAGCGCAGTCCGCCGGCAGCGTACCAGGCGAAGACGGGCCAGCGCGGCGCATCCTGGCCTGAGCGGCTATGTCCTTGTGCCAGGCGCTTCTGCTGTTCAGGCCTGGGTCGCAGCGTCGTGTCGTTCATGCCCAGCGGCTGGAGAATCTCAGAATTCACCTGCTCTTCCCAGGTTCTGCCGGTCGCAGTGGCGACCAGGTAGCTCAGCAGCCCGATTCCGGCATTGGAATATTTGTAAGGCGCAGGTAATTGGCTCTTGGGTTCGTAGTTCGAAACCCAAGTAAGAAACTCTTTTACCGTGTAGAATTCAATGCTTCGCCGTTCGAGCCCGCGCGGCAGGTTTGTCGGATCGTCCGGCATTCCAGAGGTAAAGTCCGCGAGCTCCAGCGGTGTCAGCTGCTGCGACCGGAGGGTATAGCCGTTGGGCATGTATTTCTGAGCGGAAGCGTCAGGAACGATTTGGTTGCGGTTGATGGCCAGCGCGAACAGCGTGGTGGTGAACGTCTTGGTGCAGGAGCCAATCTCCACCAGGGTTTCGCGCGTGAATAGAGCGCCCGCATCGGTAGCCTTTCCATATGGGAAGAAGTAGCGATGGCCGTGCAGAGAAACAGCGACGATCATTCCCAGATGAGGAGATCGGCTCCATGTGCGACCGCCAACCATACGTTGCCCTTGGGCCAAATACGGCTGCATGATGCCGTCGACCACTCCCTTGACCGCTGCTTCCTCGCCGCCCGCATCGGGCTGTAAATACGGCCCGGCGGCGGAAGGCGATTGCTGCGCGGCAACCTTCGTCACCGCCAAAGCCGCGACCGTGACAATCACGCCAAAGCGAGTAGCGATGCGATGCATACTCTTCTCTACGCCATTAGCTGAGTGCGAAAACGACTTGTAATTTCGACTGGACATAACGTGAACCAACGTAGCGGCCGCCGATTCAAAGTCACTCGCGATGCATTTGCGGACGCTCCGCTAACTGAAAAACCGACTAAAGCTCGGTCAGTTCCTCAACGTCGGGCCTGTTTAAATCGCGCGCATCTTCAACAGCTTTCCGGGCGTGTCGCCATTCGTGGCCGGAGCAGATCGGACCTAACAAGTAACTGGGGTTGAATTTTTTGCTTGGACGATGAGGGTGTCGCTGCCGCTTGACTCTGACGTTGTCTCTCGTAGACTTCGCAGCTCCCTGCTCGGGGAAGCCTCCCCGTCGATGAATAAGATTCGTAACATTGCCATTATTGCGCACGTCGATCACGGCAAGACGACGCTTGTGGATCAATTGCTGCGCCAATCGGGGACGTTCCGTTCCAACCAACAGATCGAAGAGCGCGTGATGGATTCGATGGATCTGGAGCGTGAAAAAGGAATCACGATTCGCGCGAAGAATGCGGCTTTTCAGTGGGACGGCCACCGCATCAACATCGTCGATACACCTGGCCACGCCGATTTCGGCGGCGAAGTCGAGCGCATCATGAAAATGGTGGACGGCGTACTTCTAGTGGTCGACGCAAACGACGGGCCACAGGCGCAGACGCGCTTTGTTTTGCGCAAGGCGCTTGAAAATAAACTCAAGCCCGTCGTCGTAATTAACAAGATCGACAGAGAAAACGCACGGCCTCACCAAGTCGTCGACATGGTTTTCGATCTTTTCGTTCAACTAAAGGCCACTGACGAGCAGCTCGATTTTCCAATCATTTACACTAGCGCGAAGAACGGTGTTGCCATGCGTGAGCTGCACGAAAGAAACGAAGATATGACGCCCCTGTTTCGGGCAATCGTGCAACATGTGCCGCCGCCAACGGTCTCAAGCGAGTCGTTTTTCCAAATGCTCGTGTCGAACCTGGATTATAGCGATTACCTTGGTCGGATCGCGCTCGGACGTATCGTGAGTGGTCGCGTGGCCGTCGGCGATTCGATTGCGTGTATTCACGGGGACGGACGCGCTGAACGAGCGACCGTCACTGCCCTGTTCAGCTATGCAGGATTAGAGCAAGTCGAAATAAAGGAGGCGGTAGCGGGCGATATCGTTGGGCTAACTGGCTGTGAGAACGCTTACATCGGCGAAACGTTGACCGATCGCGAGGATCGCGCGCCGCTTCAATTCGTAGATATCGATCCGCCAACAATTCGAATGCATATTCTGGTCAACGACTCGCCATTCGCGGGACGCGAAGGAAAATTCGTGACTGCGCGACATCTTCGCGAACGACTGATTCGAGAAACGCGTGGCAACGTTTCGCTTCAAGTTAACGATACCGAAACTGCAGGCGCATTTGAGATCAATGCGCGCGGCGAAATGCAAATTGCTATCCTGGTGGAGCAGATACGGCGCGAAGGCTATGAACTAATGATCTCGCGGCCCGAAGTGATTTTTCGCCGAACTGAGGACGGCGCGCTGCTTGAGCCCATCGAAAATCTGTATGTCGATCTACCGAATGAAAATCTCGGCGACGTCTTGCAATCCATCGCCAATCGCAAGGGAGAAATTCTCGCAGTAGATCATCATGCTTCACGCGTATCAATCGAAGCGATTGTCCCGACGCGTGGCTTGATCGGATTCGAGACTGATTTCGTGAACCAGACCCGCGGTGAGGGATTGATGAGTCATCTTTTTCGCGAATACGCGCCATTTAAAGGCGACATTGGGGGTCGCGGTCGTGGTGTTATGGTCGCGATGGAGTCCGGGGTTAGCACTGCTTACGCACTCAACAACATTCAGGAGCGCGGCCGTCTTTTCATTGGGCCACAGGAGGACATTTACGAAGGGATGATCGTGGGCGAAAACAGGCGTCCGGAAGATTTGCCCGTCAATCCATGTAAGGAAAAGCACCTAACGAACATGCGCAGCCAGGGCGAAGGCAAAGGAATTCAACTTGAAGGAGTCCTCCGAATGAGTCTGGAGCGTGCGATCGAATACATCGACATGGATGAGTACGTGGAGGCGACGCCAAAATCACTGCGCTTGCGCAAGCGCATTCTGGATGCGACCGCACGCAAACGAGCCGCGGCATAGCTGATCTATTCGCTTCGATCGATTTCGCTTTCGATGACGGTTCGGTTGCCGATGAAGTCTGCTATTGGAGGGACATGACGCTGGTGCCGCATCTGCTGAATCTTTTGTTCAAGCGCGAGATCCGGGCGAGCTACTCGTTTTCACCGGGAAGAATTCGCCACGACAATCGGAAAGAGATCGCGGGGGAACTGCGCGATGAAATCGTGTTGATGCGATCATGAACGGCTACGATCCAGGCACCCCGCAATAGCGAGAAACATTCTTTGGCCACCACGCTAATTAGCAGCGCCCTTCGCTTGCTCGAGAACGAACAGTTGTTGCAGGGATTCTGTTGAGATCACGTACTCGCGCTGCTTGTCCAAACGCTGCACAAACTCGCGGAAAATCTTCTGCTGATCTGGCGTCAACGTTTTGTATTCCGCAAACATGAAGTCGGGTAAGCTAAAAAAGCAGCAGCGAGAACCATCGAGAATAGCATCGAGTTTCAATTTGGTTAACGAGTCCGTCTCATTCCAATCGGTGAGAATTGCACGCGCGCGGTGAGAGCGTTTGGACGTACCTGGCTTGGCAATCGTGTCAGGCATATCAGCTTCGATTTCGTCTGGCGACGAGGCCGCCATTTTCTCTAACATCGGCGCGAGCTCCCTAAAGTTATTTCGCCAGATGACGTCAAGATTCGGGTGCTTTTTTAGCCACTCAACCATAGTTGCGCGGAACTCGGTGTGTCTTGACGCGAGCAATGCAGCAGCATCTACTGTGTTTTCACGAGGTGCCGACGACCCTTCGCCCTCGAGCAAAGCCATTAGAGTCGGGAAAACGTTGGCCTTATCGCGCCACGCCAACGCCTGGGCAGCCGACTCGGCAGTCCACATTTCCAAGGTGTTGTCCGAGCGCTTCGCACGGTTGGTAGCGTTCTCCAGCACCGCAATCAATGCGGCGTCGATTCTGGGATCCGCGTACCGGGTGGGTTCTTCGGGCGGCACGAGTTTATCAATGACATCGTTACGAAACGCCCCTTTTGGGTACCGTAAAAGCTCAACCATGCGACCTATCCATCGACGACTGCCAACCGCGTCGTGCGGATCCGGTGGCTTGGTTTCCTTTACTAATCGTTCCGCCTTTGAGAGTGGGCGTTCGCGGCCAGCCGTCGCGGTTTCCCAGCTTAGATCGACACCGCGTTTCTCCAGCTCCCGGCTGAGTAAAAGATCGGCGAAGCTGGCATAGAGACTTTCATCGATGCCATTGGTGTAATAATCCCCAATCGTCTCGCTGAAATATAGAATTACCTGTTTTTGCGGCACGTCAGGCGAAACCCAAAACGTCGCGTGGCCGTTACCAGTGCTCAAAAAATATCCCGAAGACTCTGGTTGTTTCGACGCGCGCAAATGGCAAAGCCACCAAATCGTCTCGTACAACTGCCGCGCACTTTCTTCCGGTAGAGAAAGTTGCCTCGTCGCATCGACGGCCCGCCGCAAGGCCTTCCTTGTGACGTCATCCAAACTTTTGACCCGCGAGTAGGACAGAGTTGAAGTACGCCCCGAATATCGCAACGCTGTAAAACCTTGCTCCGCGACGTAGCAATGTCCACATCGCCAGCGAATTCCGACCTCACCTTTCGCGGGCGGACCGGCTTTTTCGCCTACATCAAACACGAATTGAAACTGCTGCCTTAGCTCTTTCAGACAATTCTCTTGAACTAAGGCCAAGGCCGCATCCTTCGGAGCCAACTCCCAAAACTTTTCGGGGACATGTGTCTTGACTTTAGCCTCTTCACGAAGCCGCGACTCGGTCTTACCGCCGAGCATAATGTGCAGCAGTTCTTCATCGCTCTCGCCAACGAGGGATGAAGCAAGGCAATCGGAATGTGCGAAAGCAAAGATCGCAGCGAACACGGACAAACGAAAAGACCGCCGAAGAGTCGTTTCCATTCTCACACCGTAGAAGATTGATTTTGTTGAAAACAGATTGTGAAAGCAAACCGTATCGGGTCAATTCGTGTTCTCACAATCGAGTCTAATGACACTGCTGGAATCTTTGTAAGGTACGATTGAATTTGACGACCAATGAAATGCAAGCCCGTATATTCCTGTACCAGCAACTGATTTGAGTCATTTATTCTCGAGACAACGGACGAATCGTGCTTCGTACAGATGAGAACTGGGATGCTGACGTCGGGGCTGTTGGCCGACGCGGCTGCACAAGGAAATGTCGCGCTTTGATCATTTCTTGCAGCGGGCGGACTGTCAGATAATTTCCGCGTCGCTGCATCAGCGGATTTCAAATTCGTGTAGACGAAGCAACCATGTGACACATCTATGGCAAAGAAGAAACCTCAGTTAAAACGTCGGCGCGCACGGTCAACCGGTTCTAAAAAAGGAAAACGAAAGAAATCAGCGAAGCCAAAGCTGACTTTGAAACAACGCCTGGCGCGTGCAAAGAAACTGGAGGCACTAGATGCAGGGAAACCTCTTTCAGAGGTCTCGCGAGAAAGGGCTCTGGAATCTCAGCCACAGGCTCGGAGCACTCCTTCGGCAGTAATTAGTGGCTCCGTCGGTCGCTGGGAAAAAAACGCGCAAAATCTCGCAACGGATGTGAAAACTGTGCAACGCCTTTTGGAAATGGCGACGCAAAAACTACAAGCTCCTCAGCTTGATCCCAAGGGCGTGGATGGACTAATTGCGCATCCGCCCCGGAATTCGAATACCGTTAATGCGATCGAAGCTTTTCAGAGTCGTTCCAATCTTTCGGTTGATGGACTGATTGAACCCGGTGGTCCGACGTGGCAGGCACTCCTGCAAGCTGGCAGTCCAGCAGCGGACCCGTCCCATCCATTCCGGAATGATGATTTTCCGCAGACGTACATAGAGCAGATTTCGGTGAGCTTGGACGATCCTGATCATTCGCTTACTCTTACCTGGACGGGATCAAAGGCTGATAGTCAGGAAACAGGGCCGTTCAGGACCTCACCTGGTGCAGGGTTGAAAGGTCTCAATTGTGATAATGAAGCCACAAGTCGGCGGTCAGGGTCCAAATGTACTCCGAAAGGAACGCATCCAGTGCAAGGCTTCCAACGAAGGCTTAACAGCGATTCTCGAGCTACGTACGTTACGTGGTTTGTACAACGCCGAGGCATTGCGCTTCACTATTTCCCAAGTGTGCCCGATTACGCAGCTTCCCACGGCTGTGTACGCCTTGAGTCGGTAGGTGTTGCGCGACTTATTCAAGACAACTCAATTGTGGATGACACACAAGTGGTGGTAAGCGGAACGTGGACAAAGCCACGGAAGCAATGGGACTAACGCCTCACCGGTAAGTTTTCGGGAAGCGAACCTGCTAATGATTCAATCGGGAAGTAGGATCGACCAGATCCTCAAGGTCGCGTAGTTCTACCCAGATGAAAAAGGAACCGCTGCTTCTCCATCTGGTCTTTCACCCGGAGTCGCCGTCTGCTCGGGAGTTAGCCCAGCATATCCACCGGCAGCTCAACAGCGATATCATCGTGCCAGGGCTGCGTGTGCCGACCGTTTTTTGCCCGGCGCGTGACGGCTGCACGCCTCCCGTCCGGCTAAGGTTCGACTTTGCCGAGCGCAATTTTGTCGTAATGCTCGCGGATGATCGCTTGAGCATCCACGAAGGTTGGTGCGGTTTTTGTGCCGAGGCGTGGGCCAGTTGCCAGAATAACGCGTTCGCACGCTGCGTTCCTTTTCAATTGTCGGAAAATGCATGGCCGCTTGATGCACGGCTGAAGGAAGTCAGTTTTGCGAAGGCATACTTGCAGGCTACGGCACAGGCGCGAAGCGCATTCGTCGTGCGCCGGATCGTGGTCGAGCTTTGCCGTTACCTTGCGAATCTCGATAAAGTCGAGGAGAGCGCGTTCCAAGCGCCAATCACGCTTTTTTTGAGCCATACCAAGGCGGACCTGAACAAGGAGCCGCGAGTCACGCAACGGTTCATCGAATGTCTCCGCGAGGATCAACCGATCGAGGCATGGGTCGATTCGGGCGACATTCAAACTGGCTCGAAATTTGCCGACGCGATCAAGCGCGGGGTCGAGCGCACGTCGGTATTGGTTGTGCTGACCGACACCTACGCAACGCGCGAATGGTGTCGGGAGGAAGTTTTGCTTGCCAAGGAGCATCAGCGCCCTGTCGCGGTCGTTGATGCCCTCACGACCTACGAAGTGCGGAGCTTCCCTTATCTTGGCAATGTTCCGCGAATTCGATGGGACGGCGATCCCCAAAAGGGCATCGACTTGTTGCTAAAAGAAACGCTGCGACACCTGCACACCACTGCCGTGCTCAATGGGCACAAGCAGCCAGGCGACCTCGTATTCGCTTGGCCGCCCGAATTAGCGACACTGGTTGGCCTCGAGGCGGAAACGACGGTGCTCTACCCCGATCCGCCAGTGGGCGTGGGTGAAGCGCGGCGACTGCAAAAAGCAAAAGTGAAAGTCACGACGCCATTCCAGCGATTGGCGGCGAAACGATCGCTTAAAGGCCAAGCGATCGCGCTTTCGATGTCTGAGAGCACCGACATTGAAAGTTGCGGGATGGATTCGCTGCACCTTGAGGGCGCGATGCTCGACCTCTCACGATATTTATTGATCAAAGGGGCCACGCTTGCTTACGGCGGGCACTTAGGCTCGGAGAGTTACACGCAACTGCTTTTCGAACTAGTGCGCACGCATAACAGTCTCGAAGGCGTTCAGCCTTTCGAGCGGATTGTGAATCATCGCGGATGGCCCTTGCCGCGGCTCACGGTCGCAGAATTGGCTCGGCTAAACCAAGTCTCGAAGACGGTCGAGCTTCCGCGTCCGGAAGATGTCGATGAGACACTGCACGCTGACTTTGTAACCAATCCGAAGTTCTTTCCTGCGGATAAATCTCCCGAGCACCGGTTCGTGTGGGCGCGAGGCATGACGGAAATGCGCGCATACCAATCGGACAAGGCGCGGAGCGGCGTGACGGCACGAATTGTCATCGGCGGCACTTTTGGTCCCACCATAAAGATCAGCGAGAACGGAATCCGGAAGGAACAATGGTATATGAGCAGAATCCCCGGAGTGCTCGAAGAGATCGTGCTCTCAGTAAAAGCCGGACAGCCTGTTTTCCTGATCGGTGCATTCGGTGGCGTCGCGCAGCTCGTTATCGACCTGATCCACGGGAACAACCGCGAAGAGGCGACATGGGATTATCAAAAGCGCGCGCCGTTCGCTCGCGAGATGCGTGCACTCTACGAACAGCGCGGCATCGAATGGATGGATTATCCTGAGATAGTATCACTGTTTCGCGAGAAGGGCGCGGACGGCATCAATCCATTGCTTCGTAGAGAGGAACAGGAGGAGTTGTTCGAGACAGTGGATCCCTACCGAATGGTTGAACTGGTCCTCGAAGGAATGAGCCGGTTTTGAAGGCAGTTGTCACATGTGATGCCACAATTAGCAGTTAAATCGTCCGAGTCGTCCTAAGAGCAGAGCATGCGCTTTCAAGACATTGCGGGTCGGCTAGTCGATGTGATTTTTGGCTATGACTTTTTTGTTTCCTACACGTGGGCTGATGGCAGCAAATACGCTCATAGCGTCTATGAAAAGTTAAAAGCGCAAGGGTTCACAGTCTTCCTTGATGAGGAAGAGTATGCACGTGGTGATAACTGGACTTTGCTTGGTCGACGAGCTCTAAGAAAGACGCGGCAACTGATACTCGTCGCGACGCCGAAAGTTCACGCAAGTGGGCCGGTGCTGAAGGAACTCACAGCATTTGAATCCACTGGTAGGCGAATAATCCCGATTGAAATCGGAGATTCACTTGATCGACAGAAGTACCCCGAATCACCGCTGCTGCCTCTTGTTCCTGCGGAGCTTCTCAAGATCAATCAGCCGCTTCAAGAAGGTGCAATTCCGAACGACGCTCCACCAGAGGTTGTTCGTGAACTGCGTCGCGGTTTTCAGCATGTCCGACAGGCTCAGATTCGCGTCAGAGTTCTTCTCGGCGCATGCCTTGTGTTGTTAGGCCTTCTGTCGATCGCCGTATGGCAGGGCATCGCCGCAGAACTACAGCGGAAGAAGGCGGTGACGCAAGAGGCTAAGGCGAAGAACACGTCCGTGCAGGCTGATTTTGATCTCGCGGTGCTGTATCGGCAGAACACGGACGCCGTGGATCCGCGAGTGCTGGCGCATCTTGCCCGCGCTTTGCGAACATCGGGAGACGCAAGACTGCCGCGCCAATATCTCATTTCGTTGCTGCGCGACTCGGCTTGGTATCTTCCTGCGACGGAACCGTTGCGCCATGAGAATGGAGCGCCGGCGGCGAATCGGGAATCCATCTACTTTTTTTCCGCAAATGCATACGTTAGTTTCAGGCCCGACGGGCGGCGCATCGTCACCGTTTTCGACGATGGGACCGCGCAAATTTGGGATGTGGAAAGCGGCAAACCGGTCGGCGAGCCAATGCGTCATGAGGACCGGGTCGTCGCGGCTAATTTCAGCCCCGATGGCCAGCGAATCGTTACCGCATCTTGGGACAAGACCGCGCGGCTATGGGATGCGCAGAGCGGCAAGCCGATGGGAGAGCCAATGCGTCATGAGAGCTTGGTCTACGCAGCCAGTTTCAGCCCGGACGGCGAGCGGATCGTCACCGCTTCCCACGATAAGACTGCGCGGGTGTGGGACGCGCAGAGCGGCAAACCAGTGGGAGAGCCAATTCATCATGAGGGTTCGGTCGGCGCAGCCAGTTTCAGCCCGGACGGGCAGCGGATCGTCACCGCTCCTGACGATAAGACCGCGCGGGTCTGGGATGTGCAGAGTGGCGAGCCAGTGGGCGAACCAATGCGCCATGAGAGCGCGGTGTTCGCAGCCAGTTTCAGCGCGGACGGGCGTCGGATCGTCACTGCTTCTGGGGAGACCGCGCGTGTATGGGATGCAGAGAGCGGCAAGCCGGTGGGCGAGCCAATGCGCCATGAGGGCTCGGTCGTCGCGGCCGGTTTCAGCCCGGACGGGCGGCGGGTTGTCACCGCATCTTTAGACAACACCGCGCGGGTATGGGAGGCGGAGAGCGGCCAGCCGATGGGCGAACCAATGCGCCATGAGAACTCGGTTAGGGCGGCCGCTTTCAACGCGGACGGGCGGCGCATCCTCACCTCTTCTGACGATAAAACCGCGCGGGTGTGGGACGCGGAAACCGGTAAGCCAGCGAGCGAGCCAATGCGCCATGGGGACAAGGTCTATGCAGCACGTTTTAGCCGGGACGGGCGATGGATCGTAACTGCATCTTTAGACAAGACCGCGCGGGTATGGGAGGGGGAGAGCTCCAAGCCAGTGGGCGAGCCAATGCGCCATGAAGGGCAGGTGTGGGCGGCCAATTTCAGTCCGGACGGGCGGCGGATCGTCACTGCATCTTTGGACAAGAGCGCGCGGGTGTGGGACGCGGATAGCGGCAAGCCAATGGGTGAGCCAATGCGCCATGAAGGTGAGGTGTACACGGCAAATTTCAGTTCGGACGGGCGGCGGATCGTCGCCGCCGCTAGAGATATCGCACGGGTTTGGGACACGCAGAGCAGCAGGCCAGTAGGTGAGCCAATGCACCATGAGACCCAAGTCAGAATGGCCAGTTTCAGTCCGGACGGGCGGCGGATCGTCACCACATCTTTGGACAAAGCCGCGCGGGTGTGGGATGCGGATAGCGGCAAGCCAGTGGGCGATCTGTTGCGCCATGAAGGCGTGGTTGATGCAGCCAGTTTTAGCCCGGACGGGCGGCGGATCGTCACTGCTTCTAGAGACAAGACCGCGCGGGTATGGGAGGCGGATAGCGGCAAGCCAGTGGGTGAACCAATGCGCCATGAAGGCACGGTTAATGCAGCCAGTTTCAGCCCGGACGGGCGGCGGATCGTCACTGCTTCCGACGATAAGACGGCGCGGGTGTGGGAGGCAGAGAGTGGCAAACCAGTAAACGAACCGATGCGCCATGAGGCAGCGGTCAGGGCGGCCAGTTTCAGTGCGGATGGGCGGCGGATCGTCAGCGCGTCTGGGGAGAGCACGCGGGTGTGGGATGCAGAGAGTGGCAAGCCGATGGTCGAGCCAATGTTCCATGCGGGCGCGGCAAGTTTTAGCGCGGATGGGCGATGGATCGTCACTGCTTCTGAGGAGACTGCCCGGGTGTGGGACGTGGAGAGCGGCAAGCCAGTGGGCGAACCAATGCGCCATGAAGCTGTACTTTGGACCGCACGTTTTAGCCCAGATCGGCGGCGCATCGTTACCGCCTCCAGCGACAATATCGCGCAAGTATGGGACGTCGCAGTGGATTTGGACTCGCCGCTGCCAGCGTGGGTACCAGAACTGGCGGAGGCGTTAGGCGGACGAAGATTTAACGAGGAAGGGCTGTTGGTGCCGCCGAATAAAAGCATCATCGAGTTGCGCAAAGAATTACTCGCCCTGAAAGGCGATGATTTCTGGTCGCGCCTGGGCCGTTGGTTTTTTATGCGCGGTCCGGAGCGGACGATTAGTCCGGACTCGAACATCACTGTGGGCGAGCTCGCGCGCCAACACTCCGCAGAAACGACCGAATCAAAACCGGATAACGAATAGAGAGTCTCGACTGCTATTACGGGAGAACCAAAGATTGGCTGGTCGCTCCAAACTCAAGTATGCTACGGAATCTGCTACGGATTTTGGCTGCATGAAGCGCACACCTTGTACAGCATTTACCAGGGTAAAAAGGCCTTTGCACCGTTAGCTCAATTGGCAGAGCAAGTGACTCTTAATCACTGGGTTGCAGGTTCGATTCCTGCACGGTGCATCTCATCTTACACGGATTAAAGAACTTAGGCAAGCCAAGATCTTCAAAACGTAGCCGGCGGCGTAGCTATTAAACGCGCTTTGGCACCCTGTGAATCCCAAAGAATCTTCGCAAACACTAGCTAGGTACACCCCATAAACGCGTAGGGACAGAAGATACGAGTTGGCTCGGAGGCCGAGATGTGATTGAACAGCGTTCAGCATGAACGCCGAGGAAGCCCGTGTTGCACAAACTGATCGGTTAGGAGAACGCTGGGATCTTTGGGGCCCGTACCTGAGCGACCGAGCATGGGGTACCGTCCGCGAAGATTACAGCGGGGACGGCGACGCATGGAATTACTTCCCGCATGACCACGCGCGCTCGCGTGCGTACCGCTGGAGCGAGGATGGCATCGGCGGCATTTCCGATTTCAAGCAGCGTCTCTGTTTCGCCTTCGCGTTTTGGAATGGGCGAGACCCGATTTTGAAGGAGCGCCTGTTCGGCGTGACCGGGCCTCAGGGCAACCACGGCGAAGATGTGAAGGAACTCTATTGGTACAACGAGAATACGCCTTCACACAGCTTCATGCGGATGATTTATCGTTACCCGCAAACGGCTTTCCCGTACGACGAGTTGGTCAGGCACAATGCGGCCCGCTCAAAGACCGATGGCGAGTTTGAACTTTGGGACACGGGCGCGCTCGAAAGCGGGTCCTTCGACATCGAGATCGAGTACGCGAAAAATTCGATCGACGATATCTTGATTCGCGCCACGGCAACAAATTGCGGGACGACGTCGGGGCCCTTGTGTATTTTGCCGACGCTCTGGTTTCGCAACACTTGGAGCTGGGGCCGCGACGTGCGCCGGCCAAACTTGCGCGCCGGGCGCGATCGCCCTTCAAAAGTCCGCATCATTGAAGCGAGCCACGATCTCCTGGGCGAGTATCGGCTCTACTGCGATGGAGCGGACGAGCTCCTCTTCACGGAAAACGAGAGCAACTCGGAGCGGCTTTGGAGGCTTCCGAACGCAACGCCCTTCGTTAAGGACTCGATTAATGATTACGTCGTTAAAGGTAACAAGAACGCCGTCAACCCGGCGTGCGGATTATTGACCACAGTGATGAACGCCTTCATCGACACGCCTATCGGAAGCCGGATGCCGGCGCGGGTAATGCACGTCTGATGCGCGGCGCGACTAAGGATGCTCGTCACCTCTGCCTCGGTGAGCCGCGGCTGACCATTGATCGCCCCTGGCAGCGGATCGCTCCGGATCGGCTGTCGAATTTGCCCCGACACTCCGCCGAGAGTTGCAACTGGATAAGCAAACGGCACCGGCGCGCTGCGAATCATGGAAACTCCCACTTATCAGGCATCGACATCACTCGCTCGTTGTGAAGATGGCGCCATTCGAAATTCCGGCCGTGTTTGCGTTCTTCCGGAGGCGGTGGAAAAGCGGGATCCCCCTCGAGCCATTGCTCCACGATGTAATGATAAAATTGTTTGCTCCAAAGCATCCCGGCGAGCGCCCGACGTTGGATCGCGCAATGCTCTTTGCTTAAACAGGTCGGCGCGAGCGCAGCGTAAAATTCGTCGGCTTCGCGCGCACGTTGCGTAAACAGATCATCGAAATTTACAAACGCGCGAAATGACTTCTCACCTTGCGTGATTCGCTTCAGGCGCAGCCGAATACGGAACCGGCCACGACTGCATCTCTTCCTGGCGCAAAGCCGACCCTGGCCCTGCCTTTCCCATGCTCGAGCTCAGGAAAGCCAATGGGTTAAGCGGATTGCCCGTGGTATGGAACTCAACAGGCAAGCAGATACCTGTTTAGAAGTAGGATTTGGCTCTGTTGAAAAGCTGACGCAGTAAAGTGGAAGCGACGCCCCCGCCGCTTTCCTGTGCGTGTAAGAACGCGACGAGGGCGTCGCGTCCACCCAGCCCACCTGCTTTTCAACAAAGCCAAGTAAGATATAATTGCGTTGCGGAGTCGGAAGACCGCAGCGCTGCTAATCGACGTACTTTTGGGCGATGGGCATTTTGCGGCCGATGCCGAAGGCGCGGCTGGTGACTTTTAGGCCAGGCGCCGCTTGTTCGCGCTTGTATTCGTTGAGATCGACCCGGCGCTGCACCCAGCGCACCGTTTTCTCGTCAAACCCGCGCAAGATGATGTCGCGCGCGCTGAGGTTTTCTTCCACATAAAGCTGTAGGATTTCGTCGAGAATTTCATACGGCGGAAGTGTGTCCTGATCTTTTTGGTTGGGCTTTAACTCAGCGCTGGGCGGTTTTTCGATTGTAGATTTTGGAATAACCTCGCGCTCCCGGTTGATCCAGCGTGCCAGCTCGTAAATGATCGTCTTCGGCACGTCGCTGATTACAGCCAGCCCGCCAGCCATGTCACCGTAAAGCGTGCAGTAACCGACAGCGAGTTCGCTCTTGTTTCCAGTCGACAAAACGAGGTGACCGAACTTGTTCGAGAGCGCCATCAGGATCATTGCGCGTAGACGCGGCTGCATGTTTTCTTCCGTCTCGTTTTCAGGCAGGCCTTTGAAAATTTCCTTGAACTGGGCCTTGAAAACCTGAAAAGCGTCGGTGATCGGAATCTCGAGAAATTTTATCCCGAGGTTACGCGCGAGCGCCCGCGCGTCCTCGATGCTGCCGCGCGACGAGTACGGGCTTGGCATGGAAACGCCGGTTACGTTCTCCGCGCCCAACGTATCGGCTGCGATCACCGCAATAACAGCGGAATCGATTCCGCCGCTCAAACCGACAACGACCGAGTGGAAGTTGCATTTGCGGCAGTAATCGCGGAGCCCGAGAGAAAGCGCGCCGAAAATTTGCTCCGCGATTTTGCCCTCGTGAAATTCGATTACAGAAGTCGAATCCGTATCGACGACTCGTTCGTCTTCACGAAACGCATCGAGTTGCGCGATCACATTCCCCGCTGAATTCACCGCGAATGAGTCGCCGTCGAAGATCAGTTGGTCGTTGCCGCCTATCAGATTGCAATAGGCGATCGGGCGTTGGTGAGCGCGTGCGAGACCTGCCACCATCTCGTAGCGGATCGCCGGCTTGTGCAAGCTGAACGGCGACGAGCTCAGATTCACGATGATCTCCGCGCCTTGCTCCACCAGGCTGCGCACCGGTTCGCAATCATAGAGCGGTCGCGGCAGATAGTGTTCCGTCCAAATGTCCTCGCAAATCGTTACCCCGATTTTTTTCCCGTGAACAAGAAAGGGCTCGACACGCTCGGCCGGCTGAAAATACCGCTCTTCATCGAAGACATCGTAAGTCGGCAAAAGAGATTTGTACGTTTTACGAATCGGTTTGCCGCGCTCGAGCAAAGCCGCGGCGTTACGAAATGGTTTGCCGCGTGCGTCGTTGCGATCAACGAACCCCACGAGCAACGCCGCCTCCCCGACCCGAGCGTGCAGCTTAGCCAGCAATTCCAGATTTTCCGGAACAAAGCGCGATTTGAGAACCAAATCCTGCGGCGGGTATCCGGTCATCGCCAATTCAGGCGTGAGCACGAGTTCCGCGCCCGCAGTCGCGAGGCGCTCATACGCTTGGGCGATCAAATCGCAGTTTCCCCTCAAATCCCCAACGGTCGGGTTAATCTGAGCGAAACCAATTTTCATGCCGCGTACAGCAGATTATGCGCAACACGAGAAGCGGCAATGCTGTTTTGCTCGGGTGGGGCGCGCCACTCCGTGCGCGCCGTTTTGGCATGCGAACGACCGGCGCGCAGAGGACTGCGCGTCCTACCGTTTGCGTTTGTCGCGCTGGGAGCGTGTCGCTACGCTGCGAAGATGGGTTTGCCAGTCCGCAAAAAACTGCCTCATGCAATTCCACAATGGGTGGCCGAGGGCAGTTGGTTCTTTATCACTCTCAACTGCGTGCCGCGGGGGAAAAACCAGCTGTGCCGTGCAGACACAGGCGAGGCTGTGTCGCTGCTATGAAATTCAACCACGAGAGACTCATCTGGCATTGTCGATTATGTCTGCTTATGCCTGATCATCTGCACGCGATTATTGCGTTCTCGCGTGAACCAGGAATGCAAACGACCATCAAGAACTGGAAGAAGTTCGTCGCAGGAAAACATGGTGTGGATTGGCAACGCGATTTCTTTGATCACCGGTTGCGCGATCATCATGAAGTGGAAGAGAAAACGAGTTACATCTTAATGAATCCGGTTCGCAAACGATTATGCGAGCGAGCGGAAGATTGGCTGTGGGTTTATTGCCCGAATGAGCGACAACCGCCTCTGCTCGGGTAGGGCGCGTCACTCCGTGCGCGCCACTTCGGGTGAACGCGCGACGGCGCGCAGAGGACTGCACGCCCTACCAAGCTACCCGCCGTAGCTCACGCGCCAGATGGTTTTGTCGCCGTCTTCGCTGATAAGCAGGCTTCCGTCCTTCGCGACAGTAATTCCGACCGGCCGACCCCAGACTTTGCCTTGGGGCGTGACGAAACCCGTCACGAAGTCTTCGTATTCGCCGCGCGCCTTGCCGGTTGATTTGTCGAACGGTGCGCGCACAACTTTGTAACCAGTACGTTTCATGCGGTTCCATGAACCGTGGAACGCAGCGAAGATGTCGCCTTTGTATTCAGACGGGAATTGGTCACCGGTATAAAAACATAGGTTGAGCGAAGCCGAGTGCGCCTCCACGAGCACATCGGGAATGATGACTTGATGGGCGAGCTCGGGATGCTTTCCCTTGTGGCGCGGATCCTGATGATTTCCGATGTAATACCACGGCCACCCGTAAAAGCCGCCGGGACGCACACTGCTGATATAGTCGGGCGGCAAATCTTCGCCGATCTCGTCCCTTTCGTTTGTGCTCATCCAGAGTTCATTCGTGCCGGGCCGAAACGCGATGCCGACGGCGTTGCGAATTCCCCAGGCGTAAACGTTTTGTCCGCTACCGTCAGGATTAAACTCGAAGATGCGCGCGCGATTTTCTTCCGCAGCGTTATCCGACACATTCGAGCGCGAGCCGATCGACACGTACATTTTTTTACCATCCGGTGAAAACACAAGGCATCGCGTCCAGTGTCCGCCGCCGCGCAACAACCCACCGGGCGAGAGATGTGCCGCGAGTTCCTGAGCCGGTCCGCGCGCTTTGAGATCGCCATTACGATACGGAAATCGAACTACGCCATCAGTATTCGCGACGTACAAAAACTGCGGGTCGTCGCCGGGTGGATAAAAAGCGATTCCGAACGGTTTGTTCAGATTGCGTTCTGCAAAAGTTTCAGTCACATCCGGTTTGCCATCGCCGTTGGTGTCGCGCAGCACCTTGATTTGATTGGCGCGGCTCTCTACAACGAAGATGTCGCCATTCGGTGCACTGAGCAGGAATCGCGGATCGCGAAAACCACTGGCGTACAATTCGATCTTGAATCCCGGCGGAACTTTGGGTTGTGCGTCAGCTGGCCGGTCTACAACGTGCGCCCGATTAATTGCGAGAGCATTCGAACCAGGTGGAGGCAAATTCTGGACTGTGATTTTGCGCGTGACACCAGGGGCATCGCTTGTCCAATCACCCATCGCTGCTTTGCCAGTGAGGACTGCCCCTTCTTCTGCGGCCGCGCTGGTCATAACGGCGGTGACGAAAACGGTCGCAAAAAAGATTGCGCGCGACATTGGATCGCTTGATTGGCGAGCTTTCATTTCAGTGGAATCGTTCCGGCGTCAAATATCGCGCGGATTCGAATCATCTGCCGCGAAAGTATCTGTCACAACGGCGCCATAGGTCTTGTGTTTTTCAAGACTGGGACGATTGAAAACGCATGAGCAAGAAAATGCGTGTTGTCCAAGTCCCGCGAGCAGGCGGCCCGCTTGAGTTAGTCGAACGCGACATCCCCGAACCGGAGCGAGGGTGGGTGCGCGTTAAGGTCGAAGCGTGCGGTGTTTGCCACAGCGATTCGTTAGTCAAAGAAGGACTCTGGCCAGATATTCAGTATCCGCGTGTGCCGGGACATGAAGTGATTGGTGTCGTTGACGGCGTGGGCGAGGGGGTGAAGCCGTGGAAAACTGGCCAGCGCGTCGGCGTTGGCTGGCATGGCGGCAACTGCGGTTATTGCGATCACTGCCGCCGCGGCGAGTTTTTTGCTTGCACCGTGGCCTTGCTCACCACCGGAATTTCTTTCGATGGCGGCTACGCCGAATACATGGTTGCGCCGGCTCAAGCGCTGGCGCTTGTGCCTGACGAACTTTCTGCCGTCGACAGCGCACCGCTAATGTGCGCGGGCGTAACGACCTTCAACGCGCTGCGAAACAGCGGCGCGCGAGGCGGCGATGTGGTTGGTGTGCTCGGGATTGGCGGACTCGGTCATCTCGGCGTGCAGTTCGCAGCGAGAATGGGATTCAACACCGTGGCAATTGCACGCGGAAAGGACAAGGGGGCATTCGCCAAAAAACTCGGCGCACACCACTACATCGACAGCCAGGCCTCCGATCCGGCGGCGGAATTGAATAAGCTTGGCGGCGCGAAAGTTGTGATCGCGACCGTGACGAATGCCGAAGCGATGGCAGCAGTCCTCGGCGGGATTGCACCGAACGGCGTACTGATGGTAATCGGCGCAGCAGGACCTCTCTTGGTCCATCCGATTCTGCTCATCACTGGCTGCCGGTCCGTCAAAGGCTGGTACTCGGGAACGTCCATCGATTCGCAGGATACACTCGAATTTAGTGCGTCGACGGACGTGCATTCCATGAACGAAATTTTTCCGTTGGAAAAAGCCGCCGAGGCGTACGAGCGAATGATGAGCGGCAAAGCCCGTTTCCGTGTCGTCCTCGAAATCGCCGCCAAATAATCCGCGATGCAGTCGGTAGAGTGGTGTTGTTCAGTTGTTGTTAGGCTGGGTCTTTCGGGCCGCCTCGCCCTTTGTAAGGGAGAGGGGTAGGGTGAGGGATGATTTCACGCTTTAATGTCCCAACGCTGACCCCTCACCTTAGGTCCTCTCCCCTTGAGCAAGGGGAGAGGCGAACCTGCACATTCCAGCTGACGATAAACCGCGACTACCCGCCGGACTCGGCACCCAGGTGCTTACTACCATCGTGCTACTGCTCGTGCCGTCGGTAATGATCTACCAATGGATAAGTGCGTGCGACGAGGCCGAACGCGAGCGCGGCGGCAAAGGCAAATACAGCGAAAAAGAACATTTGAAACGCAGTCACGCCAAAACCGGTTGATGCGATGAATTTCGTGACCGCGGAGTTTTGCACACCTGCATTTGCTACCAGCACCCAAAGATTGCCGATTGTTACCGATAAATTCCAAAACGCCATGATCGCTCCCTTCATCGACAACGGCGCCTGGCTGTAAGCGAATTCAAGTCCAGTTGTGGCGACCAGCACTTCGCCAAACGTGAGCAACACGTAAGGTAGCACTTGCCACGTGATCGTGAACACGTCGCCGTGATCGAGCACAAGTTGCATCGCGCCCACAACGATCCATGCGAGACCGGCAAAGGCGATGCCCAGAGTCATACGCCGTAATGGTGTCAGCTCGTATCCCAAACGTCTGACTGCTGGATAAAGCACCAGGTTGTTGAACGGAATCAGGAGCATAACGAGTGCAGGATTCAATGCTTGCATCTGCGAGGGCTGAAACCAGTTCGGCTTGGTCATGGCGTCTGCCTGCAATATCCACGTCGATGCTTTCTGATCGAACAAAGACCAGAACGGCGTCACCAGCGCGAACAGCACAAGGACACGCAATACCGAACGCGCGCCTTCGATAGCTTCCGCCGGATGTTTGCTGCGCACGCAATCGAGCTGAAGCCACACGCCGAGCCCGCCCAATGCAATCAGTCCCACAAGTGCGAGACAAGCTGCGATTACGAATCCGAACTTTGTCATGAGCGCAAAAGATCCGACCACGCTTGCGATCGCGATGGCGGCGAGCACTTGACCGCGCAAACCGGATGCGATCGCATCGCGCGACACGCGCAAAAACGAATGCGGGTCGGGCGGCGCAGGTGGAACCATCACGTATTGTTTGCGCCCAGCCCACAGGATTGCGGTGGAAACAAACATCAGCACGCCTGGAACGCCGAACGCGACCGCTGGCCCGAGATGCCGCAGGAAGATTGGCATCAAAAGCGATGCGAAGAACGAGCCGAAGTTGATGATCCAGTAAAACGCCTCGAACACCACCTTGGCGCGGTGCTTGTTAGTCTGGTCGAACTGGTCGCCGACAAATGCGGCGACACAGGGTTTGATTCCGCCCGAGCCAAGCGCAATCAGTCCAAGACCGATGTAAAAACCGGTGCGGTTTGTGACAAACATCGCGAGGCACGCCTGACCCACGCAGTAAACCAGGCTTAGCCAGAAGATGGTGTTGTATTTGCCAAAAAATCGGTCAGCCAACCAACCGCCCAGCAACGGGAAAAAGTAAACGCCGATCACGAACGTGTGAAAAACGTCTTTCGCGCCGCGTGCGCGTTCGGATTCAGGCAGATAAAGAAGCAAAGACGAGACGAGGAAAACGGTCAGAATGTTCCGCATCCCATAAAAACTGAAGCGCTCGCATCCCTCATTTCCGATGATGTAGCGAATCTGCTTCGGAATCGGCGCCTTCGGATCAGGAGAAACGCTCGTAGCGGACAGAGATTCGACCTCGGCTACTTCTTTCACCACTGCGACCGTGGCCAGAATGAACCGGACGTGCAACCGCAAATGCGTTCTGGGCCCTCATCATTCGCATTTCGTCATCCAGGGTCTTCTCGATGACGCAAGCGAGTTGCCGCTTTTCCTTGACACTCGGAAGAGATTCTCTCAAGACTCCGTGCTACAAAAAAAGATCTGAATCCGGGGCAGGGTAAAGAAAGCCCTCTCTCGGTGTTTTCTTCCCCTCTTTCAGACCTGCAGTCGCAGGGTCAAAACTACCGAGAGAACGAAAGGAAATGTCCATGTATTCTCTGACTCAGCTTAAACAAGCAATGCCACTATTTCTCATCGTCCTCGTGCTTGCGTGCTTTCCGTTTTTTGCGCCACAAGTGCAAGCGGTTGTTCCGCCGCCGGATGGCGGCTATCCCAACTTCAACACGGCAGAAGGGCAGAAGGCCCTTTTTAGCCTCACTACCGGCTCCGCGAACACGGCAGTCGGCTGGTTTTCGCTCGAGAGCCTCACGGGCGGTAGCTTCAACACCGCAGACGCAAATACAGCCTTTGGCGCGGCCGCGCTTTTATCCAACACAGATGGCTCCGGCAACACGGCCGTTGGCGCGGCCGCCCTTCTAAACAACAGTACCGGCGGGGGCAATACGGCCAACGGTACTTTCGCGCTCCATAACAACGAAACCGGAATCCGCAACACGGCTACTGGTGTTAACGCGTTGTTTTCCAACACGGCCGGCGAGGCTAACACGGCGATTGGTAGTAATGCCCTCGAAAACAACACTGGCGACTTCAACATCGCCTTGGGGAATTTTGCCGGCGAAAGTCTTACGACGGGCAGTGACAATATTGATATCGGCAACGGAGGTGTTTCTGGCGAGAGCAGCACGACCCGCATCGGTCTCTTCCAAAACGCTTGCTTTATCGCTGGCATTTTTAACGCAACTGCCTCGGGTGGAACTGCGGTCTTCGTTAATTCAGTCGGCCAGCTCGGCACGGTGAGTTCTTCGCGGCGCTACAAGAAAGAGATTAAAGCAATGGACAAGGCGAGCGAAGCCATCCTCGGGCTTAATCCCGTGACGTTTCACTACAAGAGCGACACCAAAGGCACGCCGCAATTTGGTTTGATCGCCGAAGAAGTGGCCGAGGCGAACCCAGACCTAGTCGTGCACGATGAAAACGGCGAGATTTACACCGTTCGCTACGAAGCGGTGAACGCGATGTTGCTCAACGAGTTCCTGAAAGAACATCGCAGGGTCGAGGAACAGGAAGCGACGATTGCACAGCTGAAGCAAGAGATGGAAACAGTGGTTGCTCGTCTCAAAGAGCACGATTCAAAAATTGAAAATGTGAGCGCGCGAGTCGAGGTCAGTAAGGCTGTTGGGCAAACCGCCTTGAACGATCCATAAGATTTCAACTAGCCTGGCGTCGGTCAGATTCGCGGAGGGCGATTTGTCTTGCCAAGGCTGCAGATTTTTTCCAAACTCGGCGTCGCTAAACGGATCTGAATCAGGCGGAGGACTTTTCCCCGCCAGGTTCTTCGCCTCTTCCGGACCCGCAACCGCAGAAATCAACGTAGCGGGGAAAAACGAAGGAAGAACAATTATGAATCCACTGATTCGACTCAAAACAACTCCATCACTTCTCATCACACTCACGCTCTTATGCTTCGCGCCGTTGCCAAAAGTGCAGGCCGTTGTCCCGCCGCCCGATGGCGGCTATCCCGGGTTCAACACGGCAGAAGGGCAGAACGCTCTTTTTAGCCTCACCACTGGCTCTGCGAACACAGCAGTTGGTTGGTTTTCGCTCTCTAGCGACACGACGGGTAGCTTCAATACCGCTACCGGCGCGGGGGCCCTCCTGTTCAACACCGGAAACGCAAATACGGCGTTTGGCGCGGCGGCGCTTTTATTCAACACCATCGGATTTGACAACACAGCTGTTGGAGCAGCCGCGCTTTTAAACAACGCCACCGGCAACAACAACACAGCCACTGGTTTTGTGGCGCTCCAGAACAACACCACGGGCTCCGACAACACGGCAAACGGCCTTAACGCGCTCTCTCACAACACGACAGGTACCCTCAATACGGCCGTTGGGGAAGGTGCGCTCCTGAACAATACCACCGGCAGCGTCAACACGGCCGTAGGCGCTGGCGCCGGCTTTGACGTCACTACGGCCGACAACGTTATCTGCATCGGTGTCGGGGTCACTGGTGCGGACGTTAGCAACACCACTTGGATCGGCGGTATTTTTGGCACCACCACGCAAAGCGGAACCACGACGCCAGTCATCGTGTCTGACAGTGGCCAGCTTGGCACAGTCGCTTCCTCAGAGCGGTTTAAGAAGGAGATCAAGCCCATGGATCACTCCAGTGAAGCGATTCTGGCGCTGAGGCCGGTCACGTTTCACTACAAGACCGACACCGCCAACCGGCCCCAGTTTGGCTTGGTTGCGGAGGAAGTAGAAAAAATAAATCCCGATCTGGTAGTGCACGACAAAGAGGGAAAACCCTACAGTGTGCGCTACGACCAGGTGAACGCGATGTTGCTTAACGAGTTCCTCAAAGAGCACTGCAAGAACGAGGAACAGGCGGCGACCATTGCGCGTCTGCAACAGCAAATTGAGGCGCTTACTGCAGGCCTCCAAAAAGTGAGTGCACAAGTCGAAATGAGCAAGCCTGCGCAGCAAACCGTTGCCGAGCGGTAGGGCGCTGCCTTCGCTATAGCCGTCACCCTGTGGGCGACGCCAAACGCTTCGCATAGCGAAGCGGCTACAGGACGATTCAGGTCAATGTCCTACCTATTCGTGCAGCACGCGGCGTTCATTCTTGACACGAGCACGAAATTTTTCCAGACTCGCGTCACTAAACGGATCTGAATCAGGCGGAGGATTTCTTTTCCCGCTGGGTTCTTCGCCTCCTCCGGACCCGCAACCGCAGAAATCAACGTAGCGGGGAAAGAAAGGAAGAACCATGAATTCAAATGATTCAGTGTAAACCGACAATTCTGCCGCTTCTCATCGCTGGTGCGCTCGCTTGCTTTGGACTTTTGTCAAAAACGGAGGCCGTTGTCCCACCACCGGATGGCGGCTATCCCAACTTCACCACGGCAGAAGGAACCAAAGCGCTTGAGAACCTCACCACCGGCGCCGCAAACACGGGAGTTGGCTGGTATTCGCTCTTTTCAGCGGGTGCCGCCAACAACAACACCGGTGTCGGCGCTGGAGCGCTGGCCCTTAACACCGCGGATTCCAATACCGCAGTTGGTACTGCAGCGTTGTTCCTCAACACCAGCGGCGACGAGAACGTGGCCGTTGGAACTGCCGCGCTCATCTATAACGACAGCGGGGTTGACAACGCAGCCGTCGGCGCCTTTGCGCTGTATAATAACATTGACGGCTCCTTCAACACGGCCGTCGGTGGGAGCGCGCTTGTTGAGAATATTACCTGTACGGATAACACTGCCATTGGTGATGCCGCGCTGGCGTTTAATGACGTCACCGGAGCCGGCCTTGCGAACAACAACACGGCAGTTGGCTCTCTGGCGCTCACCTTTAACACTGATGGCGACGGAAACACCGCCGTTGGCGCTTTGGCGCTCTTTGACAACACCACTGGCCCGGACAATACAGCTACAGGTTTCTCAGCGCTCCATAACAACACCGAGGGTAGCTTCAACACCGCCATCGGTGTTAGCGCGCTCGGGGCCAACATCAGCGGGTCTGGCAACACGGCCTTGGGCGTTCAAGCAGGCACCGGCGTCACCACAGCCGATAACGTCATTTGTATCGGCATTGGAGGTGATAACGTGGCCAACAGCTGCTTTATCGGCAACATCTACTCCAATGTGCAGCCCATTGTTGGGACCGATCCGGATTCGGTCACAATAACCAGCAGCGGAAGACTTGGCCGCGGTAACGTATCTTCGCGCCGGTATAAACACGACATCAAGCCGATGGAGAAAGCCAGTGAAATGCTCTACGCGCTCAAGCCGGTCAGCTTCCGGTACCACAAGGAGTATGACGCCAGCCAGACCATAGCCTTTGGCCTGATCGCCGAGGAAGTGGCCGAGGTGTACCCTGATCTGGTGGGACGGAGTCCCAAGGGCGAGCCCGAATCGGTTCGCTATGAGCAGATCAACGCGATGTTGCTCAACGAATTTCTCAAAGAGCACTGCAAGGTTCAGGAATTGGAGGCGAACGCTGCGAGACAAGAGGCGAACATCGCCCAGCAGCAAAAGCAAATTGAAGCGCTTACTGCGGGCCTACAGAAGGTGAGCGCGCAGGTGGAACTAAGCAAACCCGCGCCTCAAACGGCTGCTAACGATGCGAGGTAGAGGCGATTGACTCAATCGCCTGAGCGGTTCAGGTGAACCGCCCTACCTGCTGCCGGGTTTGACGGCTGGGATTTTGGCCAGATCAGCCGGCAAATCAGTGGCCGCGATTTTCCTGTGACTCTGAGTGCCGACACGATGTCGATTTTCGCCAGTGCCTTTCAAGGGATTCGATGTTGGCGGAGTTTTGCAGCTAAGAAATGTTCGCCACAGCGAATTCGTCCACAGGCGAATTTGATGTTTGCCTTGCCATGTTTGATGTAAGCATGCATTTGCGACCGAATTCAAAATGAAATCGCAATACGATGTCGTCATTTTGGGCGCCGGCCACAACGGGCTTGTCGCGGCGGCTTATCTTGGGCGTGCCGGGTTGAGCGTGCTGTTATTGGAAAAAAATGATTACATCGGCGGGGCGACGACTTCGCAGCAAATCTTTCCGGATTACGACGCGCGCTTGTCGCGGTACTCGTATCTGGTCAGCCTGTTTCCGCACAAGATCATCCACGATCTTGGCTTGAAGTTGGAACTGCGCCGGCGCGGCATCGCATCCTGCACGCCATACTCGCCGCGGCGAGGACACGATGGCGCGTTGCTTTTGAGCAACGTCGACGAAGAAGTGGGCCGCCGGTCGATGTGTGAACTGACCGGAAACACCACTGAGTACGACGAGTTGAAATGCTTCTACGCGTTGCCGCGTGTGTTCGCCGAGCGCGTCTGGGACTCGATGCTCGAGCCACTGGTTTCCAGGGAAGAAATGGCGCGCCGCTTCAAGGCGGACGAAATTTCCCGCGAAGCCTGGCGCACTTTGGTTGAGGAACCGTTAGGGAATGCCATCGAGCGTTATCTACAAGACGATCTGGTGCGCGGCCTCGTGTTTACAGATGCGAAGGTCGGCGTCTTCACGCATCCGCACGACAGTTCGCTCCTGCAAAACCGGTGTTTCCTTTATCACCTGATCGGCAACAAAACGGGCGAATGGAAGGTGCCGGTGGGCGGGATGGGCGCGGTCTCTTCCGAACTGGAACACGCTGCACGCAAAGCAGGCGCCGAAATGCTAACCAATGTTCATATCCACGGGCTGAACGTCACCGGCAAAACGCGCACGGTTGAATTTCTGGTGAACGGCAAAGACGAGACCGTCGAGGCGCGGTTTCTCCTGGTTAACTTTGGGCGAAATTTGCTGGCAAAGTTTACAGGCCGATTCTTTCAGCCGGACCGCACTGACGAAGGATCCGTTTTCAAGGTCAACATGCTCTTGAGCCGTTTGCCGAAACTGAAGGCAAAGAAAATTCCGGCAACTGAAGCGTTTTGCGGGACGTTCCACAGTGACGAAGGCTATCAACAGATGAATCTCAGCTACGACGAAGCGTCAGACGGCAGGTTGCCGGAGAAAATGCCGTGCGAAATCTATTGCCACACGTTGACTGACGACAGCATTCTCGCGCCGGAGCTGCGTGAACAGGGCTTTCACACGATGACGCTCTTCGGACTGGACGCGCCGTGGAGCTTGTTTGTGCGCGATAATGAAGAAATGCGGCGGGAAGCGGAGAAAAAATACCTCGCCAGCATCAACCAATGGTTGGAAGAGCCGATCGAAAGTTGCCTGGCTCTGGCGCGTGATGGCAGCCCTTGCATCGAAAGCAAAAGCCCCGTGGATATTGAGGATGCGCTGGGGATGTATCACGGGAACATTTTTCATAACGCTCCGACGTTTCCATTCGCCGAACGCAGAGACCAGGTTGGCACGTGGGGTGTTGAGACGGAATACGAAAATGTGTTTTTCTGCGGATCAAGCGCCTTGCGAGGTGGCGCTGTTAGCGGGATCCCCGGGCACAACGCCGCGATGAAGGTGCTTGAACTCCGTCGAAAGACTTCCAATGCCTGAAAGCTCAACCTCACATTCAGCTGATCCGCGCGACGTGGCGTCGATCGATGCAATCATCGCTGCGGCGTATGACGTGATCTCCGGACCGGCTGGACAAAAGCGCGACTGGAATCGTGAGCGGTCACTGTTTTATCCTGGAGCGCGACTAGTTCCGACCGCGAGCGTGCCTGGACGAAACGACGTCCAGCTTGAGCCGCAAATCTTGAATGTCGAAGGTTACATCGCGCGAGCGGAACCACTTTTGAAAGCTGGCTTTTACGAAACGGAGGTAGCACGGCGCACCGAACAGTTTGGCCGAATCGGTCATGTTTGGAGCACCTACGAATCGCGTCACGATCCGAGCGATCCCGCGCCATTCATGCGCGGCATCAACAGCTTTCAGCTCTTCAACGACGGTAAGCGCTGGTGGATCCTATCCGTTTACTGGCAGCACGAGAGCGCGGAGCACGCGATTCCGCAAAAATATCTCTAGCCACAACCTTTGGAGTGGCGACGTCCGATCGTCACATTGTCAGTGTCGTGCACCAAACGCATTCACTTCTTTTGTAAATCTGTCTAGCATTCCCGGCGCAGGTTGTGGCGCGTAGCGCAGCAGAATGTACGTATCCACGATTTGCCGGATGCGACCAGATTCGTTAGGCAGCGATTGAGCAGCGCGCCGTGCAAAATCTAATGGACCTTCACAAGGATCTCGCGGCACACCGAGGCGGGCAATCTTTCGGCAAAAATATTCATACAACGTCTTCACCCGGTCCACGCGCGAACGCGTCCGCAGTTGCATCCATGCGAAATAACTTGCGAGCAATGCGATTGCCACGAGCAGAATTTCTACGATGAGAAAGCCCGGACCGCGCTTGGCGATGCCCATGGACGTTAGAAAGACGTCCTGTACGTCGGCGTCGAACGCAAGAAGCCGCGTGTCCCACTCATAGCTCAGTGTTTGCCAGATGAACCGAACGTGAGTGAAAACGCCGGACCGGAGCAACTGCGCTATAAAGGCGTTCCGGCGAACTCCCATTTGCCCGGAAGCGATGCGTGTCTCTAAAAACGAGGTGAAATCGAGACTTGCTCTTCCCGGCGCAACTGCAGCGGTTGGATCCACTCGAGTCCATCCGTTTTCCGGAAGCCAAACTTCGCACCACGCGTGCGTGTCCGCTTGCCGCACCAGAAAGAAGTGGCCTAGATCGTTATACTCACCCCCGAGGTAGCCGACAACAACGCGCGCAGGGATTCCTGCCAACCGCATCAGAGTAGCGAAACTCGCAGCATAATGTTCGCAAAACCCCACGCGACGACGGAAAAGAAATTCCTCCAGATCCTCGTATTCGCCCGGCGTCAACGAATAGCTGAAGCCTTGCGTCCGGAAGAACTGAAGCGCGCTGCTTACCACGCCACGCGAGTCACGATTTTGCACCGTCCACGAGTGTGCCAGGTCGCGCACCGCCGGACGAATCGATGCCGGCACTTCGAGCGCGTCCGCTCGTTCCTTCGCTGTGATCTCGGTCCCGCTGAATTCTGATGAAGCAACATCGTATCGGCGGGATTTTCTAATCGGCTGGACGCTCCAGAGATAATCGCCGCGTGCGAGCATTGCACCAGGAGCAGTTTTGATCGGGCGATCGAGCGCAAACATCCAGCGCGCGCCGTGCGGCGTTAGCGTGATCCGCTGCTGGATTTCCTTGGCGTTGGACGATTGAACTGAGAGGCCGCGGCTGCCTGCGTCATCTGGCGTGGTAGATGGAGTCTTCGGCCGCGGCGCGTACGGAGCTCGCCATTCCATGCCGTCGCAACGCCACATGACGACTCCGCGCCAATACATCGGACCAGACGGTCGAGTGCTGCTTCCAGGAAACTCCGCGCGAAACGCGATCGCCGAAGAATTTGCAAGAGCTGCGATCCTTCCAGGAGAAAGTCGGTCGGAAAAGCCGGTGTTTGCTGAACGGAAGGGACGCAGTTCAAACCAAAGACCAGCATTGATTCTGGGAAACAGGAGAAAGAAAAGGACGACAAGAGGCGAGGCCTGAAGGAGCAGTTTGCACGCCGTAACAACCGGAGGCCACACCGCGCCCGGTGCCACTCCACGATGAAACTGGATCAGTGCGACCGCTAGCAAGGCAAACGCGATCAGGAGACAAAGCGCCGTGGTGAAGTCTTGGGAAAGGAAAAATCCACACAAACAAAGCATCCAACCGGTTAGTACCATGACTCGGAATTCGCGTGCCGTGTGCGCTTCGAGAATCTTCAGAGACATGAGAACCACAAGGAGTGAAATGCTTGCCTCGACGCCTCTAACAGAACCGTAACTGATAAAAGCTGTCGTGAGCGCTGTCGCGACGAGCATTAATTTCAAAACGACAGAGCGAAGCCGGTAACCCCTGG